>Ga0187893_10002784_pt1 | contig 37383 bp, 35 predicted proteins | sample MA1701074metaG_FD_139574 | JGI IMG/M metagenome (GOLD analysis project Ga0187893, IMG submission 139574) | White microbial mat communities from a basaltic lava cave in the Kipuka Kanohina Cave System on the Island of Hawaii, USA - MA170107-4 metaG ... | reverse complement strand
GAGGCCGTCGAGCCAGAGCAGCATCGCCTTGTCGACGCAGAGGGTCGCCGCGAGGTCGCGCCAGTTGCCGCGTGCCATGGCGCGGAGCTTCTGGACGTGTTCGTGCATGAAGTGGAGCTGCTCGGTGTTGAAGCGGCTCTGGCTCGTGGCGAAGTGGCCGTGGAGGAGGAAGGCGGGCCGTTCCTGGAGACCGTCCTTGCTCTCCGCCAGGAGCGTGAGCCACCAATTCTGATTGTCGGACCATGAAACCGGCGAGAGGGGCGGAAGCTTGCTGTAGTGCGCCAGCGCGCGCGCTTCGGTCGCGGGGTCGGGGGCGGGGTGGAGGAGCTCTTCGACCGCGGCGGCGAGCCCCAGGGAGACGGCGCGCTCGATGCGTGCCGGGGGCGCGCCGAAGGCGGCGCGTCGATGGAGATGGCGGGCGCCGGAGGCGTCCAGCGGGCGCGATTCCGGCGCGAGGGAGAACTGCTTCGTGTAGGCGAGGCCCCCGGGGAGTGTCGCGGCCGGGCCTTCGGCGGGATCCAAACGCAGTTCGGCGACGCCTTCCGCGTGGCGAGGCGCGATGAACCGGAGACGGGTCTCCTCGAGGATCTCGGCGGATACGGCGTTGCCGCCCACGTGCAGGCTCATTCTCTCCTGGAAGCCGTGCCCGGAGACCTCGACCAAGCTCCCCCCCTGCGCAAGGGGGCGGGGTTGCCCGTCGGTGGGGCCGCCGATGACCACCGCTCGCGAAAGGAGAGGCGCGTCCACGAATCGCACCGCGCCCGGGAGGAGCGTCTCGCGCGAACCGGGGGCCACGATGCGCAGGTCGTAGAGGCCCGCCGCGGCTGCGGGCGTTCTGGCGCGGAGTCGCGAGCCTCCCTCGATGCGGACCTCTTCCGCAGGGAGCGAACCGAAATGGACGGTGGTCCCCGCGGCCACCGCCATGCCCTCCGCGACGAGGTGCTCGCCCCCGGATGTGCTGGCGAGGAGCGGCAGCGCCGCAGAGGGGCGTCCCTCGATCGCCAGGGCGAGGAGGCCCTCTTCCGAAGCACCGCTCGAAGAACCGCCACAGCCCGCGGCAGCCAAGCAACCGACGATGCCGGCAATGACAACCCGCGCGCGTCCCATGCGGGTTCCTCCTCAAGCCCGCGGACCTCCGCGGACACCATCCTGCCACTCGAACCCGGATCGAGCCGCCGCCCTCTGGCGACGCGATCCGCCCTCAGACGGGGCGGATTAGAGCAAGACGGTGGAAGGGTGTCTATCCCCACTTCTCACTGCCACGTGCTCCCCCGCCCCCCTCTCCGCGGTGACCCGCCCCGACCTACCCGGCTACAATTCCCCCCCTTCCCCCATGTCCCGATCGACTACCGTCACCGTGCGCGTTCCGACCGTGCTGCGCGACTGCTGCGGCGGCGCCGCGGAGCTCGAACTCGCGGGCCGGAGCGTGCGCGCCGTCCTCGAGGAACTGGAGCGGCGCCACCCGCCGCTCTACCGCAGCGTCTGCGACGAGACGGGGGCGGTGCGCCGCCACATCAACGTCTTCGTGAATCGCGACCACGTGCGCGACCGGGAGGGGCTCGAAACGGTGTTGACCCCGGGGGACGAGATTACAATATTGCCCGCCGTCTCAGGAGGATGACCATGCCGGATCGCGTTGTCTTGAGCCTTGGAACCAAGAAGGGCGTCTTCGTCGCCGAGGCGCCGAGGACCCGCAGCAAGTTCGCGTTGCGCGGCCCCGCCGGGGCCGGCGTCGCCGTCTACGCGACGCTGATCGACACGCGGGGAGCGCCGCGCATCTTCGCCTCGAGCTGCAACGCATTCTTCGGCATGAAGCTGCTGCGCTCCACCGATCTGGGCAAGACGTTCAAGGAGACGAAGTCCGCCCCCGCCTTCCCGAAGGAGGATGGGCGCGCGCTCGCCAACATCTGGTCCCTCCAAGCGGGCAGCGGAAAGAAGGAGATCTGGTGCGGCGTCGAGCCGGCGGCGCTCTTCCGGAGCAGGGACGGCGGCGACTCCTGGGAGATGGTGGAAGGGCTCAGCAACCACGCCCACGCGCGGAAGTGGTTCCCGGGCAACGGCGGCCTCTGCCTCCACACGATCCGCCAGGACGAGAACCGCGTCCACGTCGGCATTTCGGCCGGGGGTCATTACATGAGCGAGGACGGCGGCGCGAGCTTTTCGGCCGCCAACAAGGGCGTCGGCGCCGGCTTCGTGCCCGATCCCTACCCCGAGTTCGGCCAGTGCGTCCACAAGATCGCGGGGCACAAGGACGCGCCCGGACGGCTCTACATGCAGAACCACGGCGGCTGGGACGACCGCCCCGGCATCGGCGTGCTCCGGAGCGACGACTACGGCCACAGCTGGCGCTCCATCGCCAAGGGGCTCCCCTCCGACTTCGGCTTCCCCATCGTGGTCCACCCGCACGATCCGGACACGGTCTACGTGCTCCCCCTGGAGGTCCCGGCCCGCACCACGCTCAAGGGCGCGCCCGCGGTCTGGCGGAGCGAGAACGGCGGGGGCTCCTGGAGCCGGCTCGCGCGCGGCTTCCCCAAGAAGGAGACCTATCTCACGGTGCAGCGCGACGCGATGGCCATGGACGAACTCAAATCCCCTGCCCTCTACTTCGGCACGACGACGGGCCAGCTCTGGATCGGCCGGGACGGGGGCGAGCAGTGGGAGTGCCTATTCGACTCGCTCCCTCCGATCCACTGCGTCAAGGTCGCGGTCGTCTGAACTCCGGAACGCGCGTCTATTCCTGGGGCGATCCGGTGCTAGACTGCATGCTCTCCGCGCTTCGCGTGTCGAGGCGGGAGACGGAGCCCAAGCCATGGCCAAAGGCCAAGTCACGCGCAACAAGAACAACAAGCCGAAGCTCTCCATCAAGGAGAAGCAGGCCAAGAAGGCCCAGAAGCGCGCCGCCAAGCAGGGGATGTAAGCGGGGCCGCGCCGTCCCGGGGCGGCCCGTCCGTGCGCCCCGGACAGTTACTCCTTGGTCGCGCGGAGCGCTCGGGTTACCCTCATGGGGTCGCTCCCGGGATGCACGAGGAGCGTGGAGGAGGGCCCGGGTCGGGGGAGCGAATGCGCCGCCCACGATCGCGGCCCTCGCGGAACCATTCCAGTGCGGGCAGCGACTGCCCGGGAAATGGAGGCTTCGATCGTGGCCAGGATTCTTGCGGAAGCGTGCGTGCGCGCGCCCCGGCGGGGTGACGCGTGACCAGGGGCAGCTATTCCCAGGGAAGGCGCCAGCGGGACGCCGAACAGGACCGCAAGAAAAAACGCCGGGAAGAACGGCGCCAGCGGCGGCGCGAGACGGGCCGCGGCGAGGTTCCGGTCACGAGCGTGGAGGCGGTCACGGGCAACCTGGAAGCGCAGGAGGCGGAGCGCATCCGGCGCGCCGCCGTTCCGCGGGAAGCGAAGTCGATCCCCTGCCGGCTCTTCGTGGGGGGCCTGAGTTGGGGCACCAGCGGCGAGCAGCTCCGCGAGGCGTTCGCCGAGTTCGGCGACGTGACCGACGCCATCGTCGTGAGCGACCGCGACTCGGGCAAGTCGAAGGGGTTCGGCTTCGTCACCATGGGGAATCCCAAGGACGCCTCCCGCGCCATCGCCTCGCTCAACGGCGCGGAACTGGACGGCCGCAACATCGTGGTAAACGCGGCGACCGAGCGGAAGCGCTGAGCCGGGCCGGGTCCGGTTCCCGCGCGCCGGGCCGGGCGGATCCCACCCGGGCTTGACGGCGCGTCGCAGCGGGCGGCAGACTGTCCCCGGCCTTCGGCAAGAAAGGGATGGCGATGCGGGCTGTCCGAGCCTTCCTGCGGCTCCCCGCCCCCGGGGTCCTGGTTCTCGCCGCGCTCTGCGCGCCGGTCCCCGCCTGCACGGTCCGGCTCATCGCGGAGTACGACGAGCGGACCGAGCAGGAGGCCTCGCGCCTCGAGAGGGAGATGGATCTCTTCCTCACGCGCCTCTCCTCCAAGCCGGCCACGGAGGCGACCTACGAGGCGAGCGGGGCGTTTTACGACGAGCATGAAACCGATGTGCGCGCGCTGCGCCTGAGGGCGGAGGCGCTCCCGAAAAACGAGATCAGCTCGCGGCAACTCGGAAAGATCGAGGAGAGCGTCCGCGAGTTGAGGGAGGCGCACCGGGGGAAGCCCTTGACGAAGCAGGCGGCGCTCGTCGCGCGCGACCTGTTCAATATCTCGTGGAAGGCGATCTTGACGCTCGAGCTGGCGAAGAAGCGCGCATAGGGGGGCGGGGGATGAAAGCCGACGAACTCGGCAAGGAGATGCTCGCCGCGGCGAAGAAGTCGCTCGCCAAGGACTGGGGTAAGGGGGAGGCCTACGCGACTCCCGAGCTGAAGCGGCTCGCCACCTGCTTGGTCGACATCCATGCCCTCAAGAGCCAGGGCACGGTCGACGAGCAGCAGGCGAAGGCGTTGCTCCGCATCCATCGGATCGCCACCGAATCCGTGCTGCTCACGATAGAGGGGCTCGGCATCATCGCGGTCGAAAATGCAATCAACGCCGCCTTTGCTGCGGTGAAGGAGACCGTGAACAAGGCAATCGGCTTCGTGCTTTTGTGAATCCCGCGGGGAAGGAGGTGGTGCATGCAGACCGGAATCATCATCGCGACGTTTGTCCTGGGGGTACTCATTGCCATCGTGGCGATCGTCGCCCTCTTCAAGAACAAGAAGGGCGGCGAGGGATCCCTCAAGTTCTGGGGCATCGAACTCTCCGGCAAGGGCGCTCCCATCCTCTTCCTTCTGGTGGGCGCGACGTTGGTGATCGTCACCTTGCGCTGGGCCACTTCGGAGACGGAGGTCGAGACCGCCCAGGAGGAGGAGCGGAAGTGCTTGGAGGAGACCAAGAAGATCCACGGGCGGCTCTCGGACCAGCACAAGCTCACCTTGGCGCTCCGGGAGATGGCCCCGCCGGACAAGCTCAAGACGCTGCCGCCGGACCTGCACCGCGCCCTGGACGAAAAGCCCTATGTGGCCCCGGAGCCCTTGCAGCGCAAACTCGAGCGTGTGCGCATCCGCTGACGCCCGGCGCGCTCGTCAGTGATTGACCTTGACCCGCTGGATCCTGCCGGTGGGGGGGGCGTCGATCGTGAGGTACTCCACGAACTCCCCCGCGACGATGGCGGTTTCCACGATCTGCTGCGCGTGGCCCGTGTCGTCCCAGCCGAGGACTCCATTCCCGTTCGAGTCCACGAACTCTGCGACGAATCGCCCATTGCTCAGGTCGAGCGAGGCCCTCCGCGCGAAGGCCTGGCCCGGCGGCGGCGACACCGGAAGAGGAGGCGGCCAGACCGACGCGCGTACGATCTCCTCCGGAACCTGGTTGTTGACCGGCTGGCTCTCCACCATGCACATGGCCCCCGCGGCATAGGCGGCTCCCAGGAGGCTGGACATGCGTGGATCACGGGTAACAGGCGCCGGGCCAGGCGTCGCGGTGCTCAAGAGGACCTGGGTCCAGCCCGTCGCAGAATTGAAGTCGAGGTCGAAGACGACCCCATGAAACTGAGCCATCGAGTGTTCCTCCCTTGGAAACGCTTCCCTACGGGTCCGATAACAGCTTCACAGGCCCGAATCGATAGCCCTCTGCGGGCTCCTCCCATCCCCTCCCGTCCTCCGCGGCTACACTCTCCCGGGCTCCCCGGGCGGGGCGTGGAGGTCGATGCGTGCGAGGAGTGGCAGCGCTAGTATTCGCGATAGCAGCAGGCGGCTGTTCCGGGGGCGGCTCCCTGGGTCCCGCGGAGTTCACTTTCCAAGAGGGGTTCGAGGGCGGCCTCACGGAATGGCGGAGCGGCTTCGAACTTCCCGAGGACCCCAACAACCCCGGCCACGTTGTGGCGTGGTCGATCGATCCGAGCGCCCTCGAGGCGGCGGAAGGGAGTTGGTCGGCGCGCTACGTGCTCGACGGCAGCCAGGACGACGGCACGATCTGGCTCGAGCGCGCCTTCGACATGGAGCCGGGAGCCTCCTACCGCGTGGACGTGCGGCTGAAGCTCTGGAGCGAGACGGAGAGCTTCAACATCCTCGCCGCCGTCGCGGTCTTTGCGGGGGCGGCGCCGCCGGTCACCGAGTCGCAGTTCGACGTCTCGAAGCAGGCCAACCTGGCCGCCGGCTGGCATCTTTACAGCTACACGCTCCAGGCCGCCGCGGACAGCATCGGCCGCCTCTGGATCGCAGTCGGGATCACCGCCTTGTGGGAGACCCCGCTCGAATACTTCCTCGACGACCTCGTCGTGGAACTGCGCCGGACCGGCTAGCCCTTACGCAGCGGCCCGATGTAGCGCTCGGCGACGACGACGTGGTCGAACCAGACGCGGTTGACCGGGTCGGGATCCTGGACGTTGTTCTGGCGCGCGGCGTTCTCCGTGACGTAGTGTTCGAGCCAGAAGTAGTTGATCTTCAGCGCATCGTCGGTGCGCCAGGAGAACCCCTCGAACGGCTCCCCGCCCCCCGCCAGAAGCCGGAACCCCATGCCGCTCCAGGGGCCGCGCGGCGCCCCCTTCTGGAAGTGCGCCACGAGCTTTCCGTCGAGCCAGAGCGCGAGTTCGCCGTCGCGCGCCGCGGGCTTGCTGTTGAGCCGGATCATGAACTCCACGCACTGCCAGCGCTCGCGCGGGCAGGGCTGCGGCTCGACGGGCGAGAGGCCGTTGCCCCAGAACTTCCCGTCCGCCGAGACCTTCATCTCGTGCCAGTAGACGTAGAAAAACCAGCGCCCCGGCGGCGGCGCGCGCCCGCGGTCGCCCCAGGGCTCGATCCCGACGGAGAAGCGGTCGCCGCCCTCCGGCTTCGTTCCCGCGCGCGGATCGGGCCAGCGTGTCGGCGGGTTGTGGCCGCCCATCCAGACGAAGTGGTGGATGTACTCCGCCTTTTTCGGGAAGCGGACATAGAAGCGCGCGAAGGCGCGCTCGACGCCGCGCGGCAGTTGACGGTAGAGCGAGCCACCGGTGTCGCGACCGAGCGTCGCCGTGATCTCGAGGGAGCGCCCGCTCCCGGTGGGCCCTCCTTCCGCCAGCGCGATCGGGCGCCCCTCCTTGTTGTTCACCTCGTGCCACTTCGCGAGGAGCTCTCGCAACTCGCCCCTGTCGAAGCCCTCGGCCAGGAGCACGCTCGGGTCACGGGAGATGCCTGCGTCGCCGGGATAGAGGGCGGCAAGGCCCTCCCCCTGCGGCAGCTCCTCCTCGGCCCGGGCCGGCGCCGCGAGGCAGGCCGCAAGGAGGATCCAGTGGGGGTGCGGGGGCCGGAACGCGCCCAGGAACCCCGCCCCCCTTCCGCGCATCGTTCTACTTCACCCGCTCCCAGTGGTCGATGAACTCGCCCTCGCGTGTGGCGGTCATCGTGTCGCCGCGGAAGACAAGATACGGTTCGCCGAAGAGCGGCAGCTGGAACTCCACGCCCTCCTCGGTGTGCATCGCCCCGGCGCTCCCCTTGGCGTTCGCCGCCTCGTACCGCACCGGCTTCCCGCCCAGCTCGTCATGGACCAGGTCGTGCAGGGAGGTCTCGGCATAGGCCTCGCCGGTGAGGCTGTACTTGCGGATGCTGGCGATGGTGAACCGCTTGCCCTGCGCGTCGGCCCAGGAGACGTTGAAGTTGCGGAACTCCTTCGTGTAGGTGAGGAGGCCGACGAGATGGGGAGGAGGCCGCAGCTTCCTGTCGATCATCTCGCGCGAGACGAGGCGCCAAGTGCCGAGGATGCCGCCATTGAGCTCCTCCTCCGCGCCCCCGCGGGGAGCGAGGAGAGCGGCGACGGCAAGGAGGGCGAGACAGGCGGCGATGCGCATGGGATTCTCCTGGGAAGGCGCGCCAGTCTAGCGGATTCCGCACGTGGCTACGCGAGGGAGTCGACGACGCGCCGCATCGCGGCCGCGACGAGGTCGCACTCCTCGTCCGTCGCGCAGGCGGGCGGCATCGCGTACAAGACGTTGCCCAGCGGCCGCAACAAGACCTCCGGCGCCGCGCTGCGGCAGGCCGCGCGCAGGCGCGCGCCGAGCGGGGAGAGGTAGCCCCCCGCCTCGTCCGCCAACTCCACCGCGACGATCCCGCCGACGCGGCGCACCATGCCGCGCGTGCGCAGGGGGGCGATCCCCTCCTCGATGCGCGCGCCGATCGCCGCGAACCGGGCCGGCACTTCGCCCTCGAGGGCGAGCCGCAGCGATGCGAGGGCGACGGCGCAGGCCAGTGGGTTGGCGGTGAAGGTGTGGCCGTGGAAAAACGCGCGGGCCGGGTCGCGGTCGAGGAACGCCTCGAAGATCGCCTCGCGCGCCAGCGTCGCGGCGAGGGGGAGCATGCCCCCGGTGAGCCCTTTCGCGAGGCAGAGGAGATCGGGGGTCACCTGCTCCTGCTCGCAGGCGAAGAGCGTCCCGGTGCGTCCGAACCCCGTCATCACCTCGTCCACGATGAGCAGCGCGCCGGTCTCGTCGCAGAGTTCGCGCGCCGCGCGCAGGAGGCCGCGGGGAAGGGCGCGCATCCCGGCGGCCCCCTGGACGAGCGGCTCGACGAGGAGCGCCGCCGCTTCGCGCCCGTGGCGCCGCATCAACGCGGCGAGCCCGTCCAGGGTGGGCGGCGCCCGCTCGACGCGGCAGAGCAGCGGCGCGCATTCGGCGAAAAAGGGGTCGGGATCGCCCAAGGCCATCGCGCCGAAGGTGTCGCCGTGATAGCCGCCCTCGAGTGCCAGGAAGAGCGTGCGCCCCCCGGCCCCCCTCCGCTTCCACGAGAGGAACGCCGCTTTGAGCGCCACCTCCACCGCGGTGCTTCCGTCGTCGCTGTAGAAAACACGGGAGAGACCCGGCGGCGCGTGTCGCACGAGTTCCTCCGCGAGCGCCACCGCCGGCTCGTGGGTGCAGCCGGCGAAGAGCACATGGTCGAGCCGCGCCGCCTGCCGCGCCAGCGCGTCGACCAGCCGCGGGTGGCCGTGGCCGTGCAGGCAGCACCACCAGGAGGAGATCGCGTCGAAGAGCCGCGCCCCGCCCGCCAGCTCCAGCCACGCGCCGCGCGCCCCCACGACGGGTAGCGGTTCGGGGGCTGTCGCATGCTGCGTGTAGGGGTGCCAGCAGACGCGGCGGTCGCGCTCGGGGAGGGTCATGAGAAGTCCAGGTCGTGGCGCGCGATCCACGCATCGAGGGCCTCTGCCCCGAGCGGATCGAAGCGCGGGACCTCGAGGATGGGCAGCGGGGCGAGCCGTCGCCGCAGCGTCGCGGCGTTGGCGGCGTGCGGTTCCCCCACCAGGAAGAGCGCGCGCACGCGCAGTCCGCGCAACGCCGCCGCCTCCAGGGTGAGGAGCGTTTCGTTGAGCGTTCCCAAACCGCTGCGCGCAACCAACACCAGCGGCGCGCCGAGAGCGACGAGCAGGTGCGACTGGTCCTCCCGGTCGTTGAGCGGCACGCGCAGTCCGCCCGCGCACTCGAGGATCCATCGCCCGCCCGCCGAGATCGCTTCACGAACGCTCGCCGCCAGTGCGCGCGCATCGACGGTTGCGCCCGCGGCGGCTGCCGCCTGATCCACCGACGCGGGGAGGGGGAAGCGCACGAGGGGGGCGGGGGCCGCCACGCCGGCGAGGGCGCGCACCGACGCGCTGTCGCACTCCGCGCCGGTCTGGACCGGCTTGAGGTAGCGCGCCTTCCGGGCGCGGGCGAGCAGTGCGGCGACGACGGTCTTGCCGACGCCGGTGCCGGTGCCCGCCACGATGAGGAGGTCGGGGGCGGGCGTGGAGGCGGGCGCGGGCGGAGGCGCGGCGGCGGCGCGGGCGGGAGCGTCCCGCGCGCGGAGGAGCGCGGCCGCAAGGGCGTCGATCTCGTGCTCTTCGTGGTCGGCATGGCAGACGATGCGCAGCCGGTCGGTGCCGACGGGCACGGTGGGGGGGCGCACCGCCCGCACATCGAACCCCTCCTCGCGCACGCGTGCCGCGACCCGCATCGCGGCTTCGCCCAAGATGACCGGCACGATGGCGCTCTCCCCAAAGGCGTCGAGGCCGCCCGCGCGCAGGGCGGCGCGCAGCCGCGCGGCGCGGGCCAACGCGCGCTCGCGGCGGCCAGGCTCGCGTTCCACGATGCCGATGGCGGCGACGAGCGCGGCGGCGAGGGCGGGTAGCGGGGCTGTGGTGAAGACGAAGGGGCGCGCGTGCTGGAGGAGCGTCTCGACGGAGACGCGCGGGCCGGCGAGAAACGCACCGCCGGCGCCGAGCGCCTTCCCGCCGGTGACGGTGCGGATCAAGAGCCGCTCGCTCCGGGCAAGCCCGCTCCCGCGCGGCCCGAAGAGGCCCGCGGCATGCGCCTCGTCCACCACGAGCCATGCGTCGTGGCGCGACGCGAGGGCGGCGAACTCCGCGAGCGGGGCGAGGTCGCCGTCCATGGAGTAGACCGATTCGACGACGATGAGGCGGCGGCGCGCCGCGCGGCCGGCGGCGAGGCGGCGGCCGAGATCGTCCGCATCGTTGTGGGCGAAAACCGCCACCGCGGCGCGGGAGAGCCGGGCGCCGTCGATGAGGGAGGCGTGGTTGCGCTCGTCGCTCAGGATCAAATCGCCGCGGGCGGCGAAGGTGGAGAGCGCCGCCGCGTTGGCCTGATAGCCGCTCGGGAAAAGCAGCGCCGCCTCCTCGCCCAGCCAGGCGGCGGCCCGCTCCTCCGCCGCCCGATGGACCGGCAGATCGCCGCGCAGGAGCCGCGCCGCGCCGGCGCCGACGCCGAACTCCTCCAGCGCTGCGCGCGCCGCCGCGACCAGTTCGGGATGGCGCGCCAGGGCGAGGGTGTCGTTGCTCGTGAAATCGCGGCCAGAGCCGGGCGCGAGGCTGCGGCCGAGCCCCGCCCCCCTCCAACGCGTCAACTCCTCGCGCAGCTCGAGGAGAAGGCCGCCGCCGCTCACCGCGCGCCGGCGCCGGCGGGGCGCAGGCCCAGCTTGCCCAGCAGCGCGCCGTCCTTGTCGGGAAGCGGATTGGGGGTGGTGAGCAGCCTCTCGCCGAGGAAGATGGAGTTGGCGCCGGCGAGGAAGCAGAGCGCCTGCGCCTCCTCGCTCAAGATGAGACGCCCCGCGCTCAGCCGCACCTTGGCGCGCGGCATGAGGATGCGGGCGACCGCCACGGCGCGCACCATCTCGTCCCAGGGGAGCGGAGGACGGTCCGCCAGCGGCGTGCCCGGCACCGCCACGAGGGCGTTGATGGGAACGCTCTCGATGGGCGGATCGCGGCGCGCGAGTTCATGGAGGAGGCCGATGCGGTCCTCCTCGCTCTCTCCCATGCCGAGGATGCCGCCGCAGCAGACCTTCATGCCGGCGTTGCGCACCGCGTCGAGGGTGCGCAGGCGGTCGTCGTAGCGGCGGGTGGTGACGACGGAGTCATAGAACTCCCGCGACGTATCGAGGTTGTGGTTGTAGTAGTCGAGACCCGCCTCCTTGAGGCGCGCGGCCTGGCCACAGGTGAGCATGCCGAGGGTGGCGCAGGTCTCGAGGCCGAGCTCGCGCACCGAGCGCACCATCGCGAGCACCTGCTCGAACTCGGGCCCGTCCCGCACCTCCCGCCACGCGGCGCCCATGCAGAAGCGGTCGGCGCCGGCCGCGCGCGCCGCCTTGGCGCGCTCCACCACTTCGTCGATCTCCAGGAGCGGCTCGCGCCGCAGCCCGGCGTCGTGGTGCGCCGATTGGGAGCAGTAGCCGCAATCCTCGGGGCAGCCGCCGGTCTTGATGCTGAGGAGCGAGGAGCACTGCACTTCCGCGGGATCGTGGTGGCGCCGATGCACCTCCGCGGCGTCGCGCACGAGGTCGAGGAGCGGGCGGCGATAGAGGGCCGCCACCTCCTCGCGGCGGAGGGCTGCGGGCATGCCGGCGAGGATAGGCGGGGGGGAGGACATGCAGCGTATGCTGTCCCGATCGACGCCTCGCCCAGCCTCCTCGCCCTGCGACTCTCCACCGAGGAGGAGCGTGTTCTTGCGCCGGCGGGCAGGGCGCGCGCCATCTTCGACCGCCTCGACCAGGTGGCCGCGGCCTCCCCCGAGCGGCCCCTCCGCGCCTGCGCGGCGCGCTGCAGCGCCTGCTGCCACTTGCGCGTGCTCGTCGGCCCGACGGAGACCGGCGCCCTCGCCGAACGGTTGCGCACGCTCCCCGGGCGCGAGGCGATCGTCGCGCGCGTTCGCGACAACGCCCGGCGTGCGGCGGGACTCGGCGTCGTGGAGCACCATCGCGCGCGCATCCCCTGCGCGCTCCTCACCGCAGAAGGGCTCTGCGCCGTCTACGAGGTGCGTCCGCTCGCCTGCCGCGCCCACACGTCGACCTCGCTCTCCGTGTGCGCACGCGTTTTCGCTGGGGCCGCCTCCGCGTCGGAGGTGCCGGGCGAGGGGTGGCTGCGGCTGGCCGCGGCGGCGATCCGGGAGGGGCTCGGGGAGGGGCCGGGGGAGGAGCTGCACACCGCGCTTGCGGGAGCGCTCTGATGGAGGAGGGGGTCGAGATCATCTGTCCCTGGTGCGGCGAGGAGGTGCGGATCTACGTGGACCCCTCCGGCGGCGAGCAGGGCTACGTGGAGGACTGCTGGGTCTGTTGCCGGCCCATCGAGATCACCCTGGAGATCGATCGAGACGGGGGCGCCGCGGTGCGCGCGGAGCGGGGATGAGCGGCCGGCTAGGGCCGGAGGCCCTCCAGCGCGCGGAGCTCTTCGGGGGAATTGGCATTCGCCAGGGCGCGCTCGAACACGAGACGGTATTTCTGGTCCGCGAAGGCATCGCCCGCGGCGGCGAGGAACGCGGCACTGTCGCGGGCGAGGCGCGCGCAGCGCACATCGGGACGGAACTGGAGATTGAGGGCGAGGTCGAGGGCTGACCGGAGCAGCGCGCGATCGCCGGCGCGGAGGGACTGTTCGAGAAGCGAGTGGAGGAGCGCGATGTCCCAGTAGCCGCGTTCGATCGCCGCGCGGATCGCATTGGCCGCAGCGAGGTGCCAGCTCGCCTTGTCCTCGAGCTCCCCGAGCCAGTGGTAAACCTGGGCCAGGGAGTGGCAGGGCGCCGGGTTGGAGGGCTCGGTCGCGGCGAGCGCGGCGATGGTGGCAGCGATCTTCTCCAGGGCGGCGGCGTCGCGATCGAGGTGGGCGGCGATGGAGAGGCGCTGCGCGTGCTGCAGCGCGTCCCAGAAGGGCTGGCGCTCGGCGGGATCGGCGAGGCGGGCGTTCTGCGGGCGCGTGAGATAGGTCGTGTCGGGGCGGCGGACCGTGCCATAGGGGGTGTCGACGGCGAGGTTCGGCGAGGGGGGGGAAGCCTGCGTCCTCGTCTCGCGCAGGGCGGCGAGGGCACGGTCGAATTTCTCGTAGTTGGCCTGGGCGATGGGCGCCAGGGGAGCCGTTTCGCCCGGATCCGCGTCGCGCTGGTAGAGGGCGACGTTGCGTCCCCCCTCCACCAGGGTCCCGCTGCCGTCGGAGACCGAGAAGCATTGACCCCACCCGTGCATGCGCCAGGCGAGCAGCGACTCGGTCACGACGACGGCGCGCGGCGGATCGAAGAGGCGCGCGCCGTCGTGGCGGACTTCGGGGAGGCCGCACCAGGTGCGGAGCGTCGGAGCGACGTCGCAGAGGCTGCGCGGCCCGGTATCCACCGATCCCGGATTCAATCTCGGGCCGCGGGCTGCGAGGAAGACGTCGGCCGTCGCGCCGTGGCAGAGCATGCCGTGGGTGCGCTCTCCATGCTCCCCCAGCGACTCCCCGTGGTCGGAGGCCAGGACGACGTACGCGTTCGTCGGGAAGGCGGCCAACAATCGTTCCAACGCGGCATCGACCCGGCGCACCTCGCCCGCGTAGCGGACGGCATCCGTGTCTGCCTCCGCCGTGCCGGCGCGGATGCCATCCCCCGCGTAGGGGAGATAGGGCTCGTGCGGGTCGAAAAGATGGACCCAGAGGAAGAGGGGGCGCTGCAAAGTGCGGCCCTGGAGGTAGGCAAGCACTCCCTCGATGCGTGCTTCCGCGGTGACCTCACCCTGCAGTTCGAGAGCCAAGGCGCCCAGGTTGGGGGCGGGGAGGTCGTAGGTGCGGAACCCGGCCCCGAGTCCTGTGCGCGGATCGAGCACGACGGCGGAAACGAAAGCTGCCGTGTCGTAGCCGGCCTTGGCAAACTCCTCCGCGAGCAGCGTGAAGGTGCGGTTGGCGGCAATGGGGGGGGAGGCGTTGTCGTGCACCCCGTGGGTGGCGGGGAGCAGTCCCGTGAAGAGGCTCACATGGGCAGGGAGGGTGAGGGGAACCGGCGTGCGCGCCCGGGTGAAGTGGGTCGCCTCCCCCAGGAACGCCTCTATGGCCGGCGTACCCTTCCCGACTCCCGCCGCGTCGGCCCGGAGCGTGTCGATGGTGACGAGCAACACGGAGGCTCGAGGTGATTCGGCGGTCCCCCCCCCCACCATCAGAAGGAGGGACGGGATCAGGCAGAGACAGGCGCGCACGGGCTGGTTCCCATGAGTGGACGCCCCCCGCGGCGCCACGTTCGGAACCTCCGGCATGGAACCGAAGTTGCCGCTTGGGCTGTTGCCGGATGGAGGATTCGCGTGCGGCGGAGTCAGCTCGGTTCGAGTTCCGCCAGAGCCGCCCGCTCCGCTTCGGTACTCGCCTTTTCCCGCACCCTCTCGAACAGGGTCCGGTAGAGCTCGAGCGCTGCCGGATCCCGCGCTCCCGCCAAGCGCAGGGCGGCCTCCCGCGCGAGGCGCAGGCAGGCGAGATCGGGCCGGGAACGCAGATCCTTGGCGAGCTCGAGGACCGCACGGAGCTCGCCCGCATCTTCCGAGCGGAGCGCCTGCTCGAACGCACCGAAGAGAAGCATGGGATCCCAGTAGCCGCGCTCCATCGCCTGGCGGGTAGCGACCGAGGAGCATCGATGCCACTCCCTCGAACGTGTGAGATTCGCCAGTCGCGCCGAGACGCGCGCAATCTCGAATCGCGGCGCGGGGTTGGAGGAGTCGCGTGCGGCCAACGATTCCAGCTGTTCCGCGTACTTGATCAGCGCGGCGGTGTCGTGCCGGCGATACGCCTCCGTCGAGCCGCGCTGGATCAGGCGCAAGGATTCCCAAAACGCCATCTGCTCCGCTGGATCCGGCAGGCGAGCGTTCTCGGGCCGCGCCAGATAGCAGAGGTCGGGACGGCGCGCCGTCCCGTAGGGCGTGTCGATCTGGAGGGTCGCCGCGGGGGCGGGCGCATCCCGGCGCGACTTGCGAAGGGCCGCGAGAGCGCGGTCGAGGCGCTCATAGGCGGGGTGCTGCCCGGGTTCTACGGACGTCCGCTCCGCGGGATCCGCTCCAGTTTCGAAGAGACGCACGTTGCGGCCCCCCTCCACCAGGGTCGTCGTTCCGTCGGAGACGGCGAAGCACTGGCCCCAACCGTGGGTGCGCCATGCGTAGAGCGACTCCGTGAGAATCGCTTCCTTGGGCGGATCGAAGAGCCGCGTGCCGTCGGCGCTCTTTTCCGCGAGCCCGCACCAGCTGCGCACCGTCGGGGCGATGTCGCAGAGACTCCGCGGGCCTGCGACGACCGCGCCGGGCTCGAGGCGCGGCCCGCGGGCGGCCAGGAAGATGCTGCTGGTCGCGCCGAAGCAGAGCATGCCGTGGGTCTGTTCGCCATGCTCCCCCAGCGATTCCCCGTGGTCGGACGTGATGACCACGAGGGTCGAGGCGGGGATCGCCGCGAGGAGCCTCTCGATGGCGGCGTCCACCCGACTCACCTCGCCGGCATACCGCACGGCGTCGGGGTCCCCAGCCGCCGTCGCGGGGCGAGCGTCGCTCCCTGCGTAGGGCAGATACGGTTCGTGAGCATCGAAGAAATGCACGAAGAGAAAGGAGGGGCGTTTGGAGCGACGCTGCCGCAGCCACTCCAGGACCGAGGCGACCCGCACCTCGGCGGGGGTTTCGCCGTAGTCCTGGAACTCCGGGGCGGCGGCGCGGGGGAGATCGTAGAGCCGGAACCCCTCGCCGATTCCCGTGCGCGGGTCCAGGACGGCCGCGGAGACGAAGGCGGCGGTGTCGTACCCGGCTTCGAGGAACTCCTCCGCGAGCAGGGTGAAGGGGCGGCCCGGTAGGAGGCCAGGGGAGGCGTTGTCGTGGATCCCGTGCCGCGCAGGCTGGAGCCCGCTGAAGAGGCTCACGTGGGCAGGGAGCGTGAGCGGCACCGGCGTGCGTGCGCCGGCGAAGCGCGTCGCCTGCCTGAGGAACGCCTCGAGGGCCGGCGTGCCCTTTCCGTCGCCTACCGCGTCGGCGCGGAGCGTGTCGATGCTGATGAGCAGGACGTTGGGGCGCGGAGCTTCGGCGATTCCCGGGGAACCGAGACTCACCGCGACAGCCGCGACGAGGAGGAGTCGCAATGTACGCACGAGGTCGCCTTGTGAGGAAACGCCCTCGAGCGGAATGCGGTGCGGCTGAGCCGATTCGGATGGATTGCTACCGGCTACCGATCAACCCCCCGAGACCGCCTGCAAGAAGGTGATCCGGTCGTTGCCAGTCAACGGAGTATCGAGAGTGTCGAGCCAGCGGCTGTTCCCCTCGTTGTGGAAGCAGAGCACGTGCTGTCGCATCGCTCCGCTCTCGTCGAACAGGTGCACGCGGAGCGCGGGGTGCACCTCGAGCGCGACTTCGATCGCCTCACGCAGGGTGGCGGCCTCCACGACGATGGTGCGCCGGCCGCCGACGAGTGCGGCCAGCATGGAGGGGAGTTCGATGGTGGCGCGCGCCACGGTCACCGCCCGGTGTAGGCGGCGACGTGGAGGATGCGGGGGAGCGTACCGGGCAGGGCGCGCCAGGAGTCGCCGCGATCCGAGCTTGCGTAGACCGCACCTGCCGTCGTCCCCACGTAGATGCCGCAAGGATCGAGCTGGTCGGCCGCCATCGCGCCGCGGAGCACGCTGGCGTAGACCGGCGTGTCGGGCAGCCCCTGGCCGACCGGCTCCCAGGAGTCGCCGCCGTTCCGGCTGCGATAGACGCGGAACTTCCCGCCGCGCGGCATCCGGTACTCGTCGCTGTCGAGGGGGAAGCAGTAGAGCGCCTTGGTGGCGTGGTCCATGACGAGGGGGAATCCGAACCGGGACGGCAGTCCCTTCTCGATCCTCTCCCAGGAGTCGCCGCCGTCTCTGGAGCGGAACATCCCGGCGTGGTCCTGCCGGTAGAGATGCTCCGGGCGGTCGGGGTCCTGCACCATGCCGTGGACGCAAAAGCCGATCTCCTTGATCTCTTTGTCCTCGATGACGACGGGCACGCCGGCGTTCTTCGATTTCCAGCTCTTGCCGCCGTCTTCGCTGCGCCATACGCCCACCGCCGAGATGCCGCACCAGAGGCGGTCGGGTCGCTTGGGGTCGATGAGGAGGCGATGCGCGCAGAGGCCGCCGTTGCCGGGAAACCAGGAGGCGCTCGTCGGGTGGTCGTTGAGGGCCGGGAACGGCTTCCAGGTCGCGCCGCGATCGTCGCTCGAAAAAAGTCCCGCCGTGTCGACGCCGGCGTACCAGCGCCCCGGCCCGGTCTCGAGGGTCCAGATCTGCGTCAGCTTCTTCCCGCCCTGTTCGGGGTAGGCGGGTCCGCTCTCGATCTGCCTCCACTCCTTCGCGTCGCGGCTCCGGTGCAGCGCGGCGCCGTAGACCCCGCTGGAGGTCGCCGCAAGGAACTCGCCGTCGGGCGCGCGCGCCGAGGCGGTGACCCTCCAGCCCAGGAAGATCGGGGCCTCCATCGTCCACGCCCTGCGCGCGGCGTCCGAGCGATAGAGGAAGGCACCTTTGTCCGTGCCGACGAAGAGCAGGACTTCCATCCCCCCAGCTTCGCCCCGGGAGCGCCCTGGGGCAACCCCCGTCAAAAGGCGATTACCTCTTCGATCACGTCCTCGTGGACGAAGATCGGGGCGAGGTTGCGCACGGCGAGCGCGATCGCGTCGGAGGGGCGGGCGTCGATGACGGCCTCGCCCCCCAAGCCCTCCAGGACAAGCCGGGCGTAGAAGGTGCCGTTCTTGAGCTCGGTGATCTCCACCCGCGTCACCTTGGCGCCGAGGCCGACGATGGTGGCGTTGAGCAACTCGTGGGTGAGGGGGCGCGGGGTGGTCTGCTCTTTCACGAAGCGGTCGATGGCCATCGCCTCCACGATCGAGATGACGATCGGGAACTGCCGCTGGCCCTCCTTCTCACGAAGGAAAATGTATTGCTGGTCCGAAGTCTCGTTGATGATGATTCGGGCCAGCTCGACCTCCACCATCCGATCCATGCGGGCAGTCTAGCAGACGTCGCTTCAGCCCGAATGATTCATGGGTCTCGCGGTTCTGGGCGGTCCCTCCGGCCGATCTCTGCGTCGCTCCCCCTCGCTGACTCCTCGGGAGCCAGCGTCGTCGTCGCCCCTGGATCTCGTCCGGCTCTCCTCGCCCAGAACAGATCCCGGAGGTTCGTGACCCCCTCGGTTTCGCTGAACGGCAGCGGCCGGCGCGGCCGGCCACTCCCGTAGGTCGCGATCCTCATGAAGGATGCGGGCTAGAATGCCGGCGATGCCGGTCCTGCGGGTGGCCCGAGGGCGATCCACCGCCGAGGAATTCGCGTTCCACGACGAAATCGTCATCGGGCGCGCGGAGGAGTGCGGCGTGCGGGTCTTCGACGAGGCGGCGAGCCGCCGCCACGCGCGCATCGTCCGCGACGGCGCCGACTTCGTCGCGGAGGATCTCGAATCGGTGAACGGGCTTTTCGTGAACGGCCGCCGGGTGCCGCGCCAGGTCCTGCGCAGCGGCGACGAACTCTCGGTGCGCGGGCTCACCCTGGTCTTTGTCGCCGACGGATCCGCCGATCGCCCCACGGTGGTGAGGGAGAGCGCGCTCCATGTGGAAGCGCGCCGTGACGCCGGCGCGGCGCGCCTCGTGGGCTCCGACGACGATCTTCCGCGGCGACTCGCGGCGCTCTATCGCGTCGCCGGGGTCCTGGGCGGTGCCCCCGGGAGGCTGCCCGCCGGACTGGTGCGCGCGCTGGAGGAGGCGTTCGCCCCCTGCCGCGCCGCGCTCGTCCTGCCCGACGGCGAGACGGGCCGCTCCAGCCGCGCCGTCGTCGACCAGGCCCGGAAGGCGCGCGAGGCGCTTTTGGTGCGCGATCCAGGCGGCGAGCATCCCGGCTCCTCCTCCATCGCGGCGCAAAAGATCACCAGCGCGATGGCGGCGCCGCTGGGCGAGTTCGGCGCGCTGGCGGTGGACCGCTCGGGAGGCGCGCCATTCACGGAAGGGGACCTCGAACTGCTCGCCGCCATGGCGCTCTCCGCCGCGCCGGTGCTGAGGCCCGCCGCCGCGCCCCCGCCCCCCTCTCCCGGCATCGCCGAAATGCACGGCGGCTCCCCCGCGATGCATGCGCTTCGCGCCGAGATCGCCCGGGCGGCGCCCACCGACGCGACGGTGCTCATCACCGGCGAAACCGGCACGGGCAAGGAGCTGGTGGCGCGGGCGCTCCACGCCGGCGGGCGGCGCGCGCGCGGCCCGTTCGTCGCCGTCAACTGCGCGGCGTTCGTCGAGACGCTCCTCGAAGCGGAGATCTTCGGCCACGAGAAGGGCGCGTTCACCGGCGCGGACCGCGCGCGCGCAGGCCGTTTCGAACAGGCCCACGGCGGCACGCTCTTCCTGGACGAGGTGGCGGAGCTGACGCCGGGCACGCAGGCGAAGCTGCTGCGCGTCCTGGAGACGCGGGAGTTCCATCGCGTCGGCGCGACGCGCCCCACGCGGGTGGATGTGCGCATCCTCGCCGCCACCAACCGCGACCTGCGCGGGGGCGGCTTCCGCGAGGATCTCTATTTCCGCCTCGCGGTCGTGACGCTGCTCTGCCCGCCCCTGCGCGAACGGGGAGGGGATGTCGCGCTCCTGGCGCGGCACTTCCTGGGCGCCGGGCCGGCGTTCGACGCAGACGCGCTGCGGCTGCTCGAAGCCTACTCCTGGCCGGGCAACGTGCGCGAGTTGCGCAACGTCTGCGAGCGGTGCGCGGTGCACGCCCGCGGGGAGCGCCTCGGGCCGGAGGAGTTGCCCCTCGAGGTGCGGATCGGAAGGGAGGGGGGCGGGGAGGGCAAGGTGAAGACTTTGCGCGAGATGGAGCGCGAGATGGTGGTGCGCGCGCTGGCGAAGACCGGCGGCAACCGGACGCAGGCGGCGCGGCTCTTGGGCATCACCTATCCGACGCTCAAGAAGCGAATCGACGAGTTCGGGCTTTAGCATGGGGCGACCATGACGACCACGGTGGATCGAGCCGGTCGCGCGGACCTCCAATCGCTCGCGCCGATCCTGTCGCGCTGCTTCAACGTCTCCCTCGAGCGGGCGCCCGACTGGCTGGAGCGCGCCGGGCAGGAGAACGTGCGCGTGGTGAAGGAGGGCGGCGCGGTGGCCGGCGGCGCCTTCTTCATCCCGATGGGGCAGTGGTTCGGGGGGCGGCGGGTCGGCATGGAGGGCGTGGCCGCGGTGGGCGTGGCGCCGGAGCGGCGCGGCCGGGGGACCGCCGACGCCCTCATGCGGGGGCTGGTGAAGGAGTTGCACGAGCGGGGCGTCCCGATCTCCACCCTGTTCCCCGCCACGCTCCCGCTCTACCGGGGCGTCGGCTACGAGATCGCGGGGCTCACCCCGGAGGTGAAGCTACCGCTTGTGCGCGCGCGCCTGAGCGACCGCACGCTGACCCTGCGCCCGGCGACGGGCGCGGACCATGAGGCGGTGCGCGCCCTCTACGCGCGGGTCGCGCCGGGCCAGGAGGGGGCGCTCGACCGGAACGAGTACATCTGGAAGCGGGTCTTCCAGCGGGGAGAGAAGACGATGGAGGGCACCCTCGCCCTGCGCGAGGGGGCACTCGAGGGGTATGTCTACTGCGAACGCACCGTCGAGCCCGACGGGCGTCAGGCGCTGGAGGTGACCGACCTGTGCGTCGCCACCCCCGCCGCGGCCCGCAGCCTGCTTACCTTTTTTCTCGACCACCATTCGCTCACCAGCCATGTGACTTGGCGCGGCGCACCACCCGCCCTCCTGTTGCAGATCCCCGAGGTGGGCTTCACCCTCGGCACGGCGAGCACCTGGATGGTGCGCATCGTGGATGTCGCCGCCGCCCTCGCCGCGCGCGGCTATCCACGCGCGGTTCGCGGAACGCTCTCCCTCGCCGTGCGCGACCCGTTGCTGCCCGCCAACGACGGCCCGTTCCTGCTCGAGGTGGAGGAGGGGCGCGGGACGGTGCGCCGCGGAGGCGAAGGCCGCCTCGCCGTCGACATCCGCGGCCTCAGCCCGCTCTACACCGGCTACGCCTCCCCCGACCAACTCCACGCCGCCGGCCTCCTCGACGGCCCCGCCCCGGAGCGCCACCTCGCCGCCGCCCTGTTCGCCGGCCCCTCACCCTCGCTAGCCGACATGTTCTGATTTGCATTGCAAGTTCGGAGCAGCGGCAAGTAGCTGGAGCGACTGGGGTTAGGTCGCGTGGGTGCGCCACAGCTGACGCAGCGCGGGCGAGCATCCGCGATCGCTCGAACTAGGAGCAAAGACTCGCCGAGCCTTCCGGCGCCTCAGGCCGAAAGATCCTTTCATCCGGGCACGCAAGACGCTTTCCCCTCCCCCGGCCCCATCTCCCACGTCGCCGCCTCAACCCCTTGCGAATACACATGTTGCGGGATTCATAGTGTCCGGTACCGCCGTTGCGTAGGGCTCGGCGACGTGATCGGTACGGAGACGAGCATGATTGTGACCTGCCCCGCTTGCGGCCGGCGCAGCCCGGCTGCGGAGGGCTCGCGCGACGTGGCATGCCGCTGCGGCCGGCGGTTCGACCCGAGCCAGAAGCCCACGGTGGCCGACCCGTTCCTCGGCCAGCAGCTGGGCGGCTACCGGATCGAGGAGCTTCTTGGCGCGGGCGGCATGGGCACGGTCTACCGCGCCACGCAGCTGAGCCTCGGGCGCGCCGTCGCGCTCAAGGTGCTGCCCGCCGACGTCGCCGACGATCCGCAGTTCCTCGCGCGCTTCCACCGCGAGGCGGAGGTGCTCGCCTCCCTCGCGCATCCAGCCATCGTGCAGGTGTTCGACCGAGGGGAGGCGCAGGGGCGCTTCCATTTCGTGATGGAGCTGGTCGCCGGCGAGAGCCTCCGCACGCTTCTGCGCCGCGGGCGCGTCGGCTGGCGCGACGCCTGCCGCATCCTCCTCGCGGTCCTCGATGCGCTCGACTACGCCCACGCGCGCGGCATCATCCACCGCGACATCAAGCCCGAAAACGTGCTCCTCACCGCCGAGGGGGCGGTGAAGGTCGCGGACTTCGGCCTCTCGCGCGTGCTCGGCGAGGACGACAAGCAGTCTCGCCTCACCCGCACGCATCTCGTGCTGGGCACCTACGAGTACATGGCGCCGGAGATGCGCGAGGGGTCGCACGAGGCGGGCCCCGCCTGCGACCTCTACGCCGCGGCGGTGCTCCTCTACGAACTGGTGACCGGCGAGCTGCCCATCGGCCGGTTCGCGATGCCGAGCCGGCGCGTGCCCGGATGCGATCCGCGGCTCGACGCGATCCTGGAGCGCGGCCTCGCCAAGGACCCGGCCGACCGTCCGGCAGGCGCCGCAGCGATGCGGCGGGACATAGCCGCGCTGGTCTCCGAACCGGGGGCGCCCCTCGACGCGCAGCGCCTCCTCGCGCCCGCGGCCGCACCCGCCGCCGCCTCGGGCGGCGTGGAATCGCGCTTCCGGCGCGCGGCGGATGGACCGCGCCCGCCCACCTCTTTCGACCTGCGCCTCGACCTGCTCCTCACCGTGCTGGCGGTGGCGGGGATCCTGCTCTCGCTCTTCGGCGCCCTTCTGCTCTGGACAGCGCGCCCGCTCTCCGCCGGCCTCGTCGCGCTGGGCGCCGCGGATGCAGCCGGCGTCTGGGTCCTCGTCTACGGCCTGCTCCTGTGGAACGCCGCCGAGCGGGCGCGCCGGTTCTGGCCGGGGGCGCGCACCACGCTCCTCGTGCTCACCGCGCTGGCGGCGCCGACGCTCTTCGCCCTCCCGCTCACCCTCCTCACATGGGTGCTGCTCCTCCTGCCCTCCATGCGCGCTTACTTCGACGCGCGCCACCGCGGCATGGAAGCGGACGAGGCGGCCGCGCTGGCGCAGGGCCTGCCGCTCACGCCGCGCGCGCGCCCGCGCCTCGACTCGCGGCGGCGCCATTGCGTCCGGGACGACCGCCACGCCTCCGTGATGTGCGCCGCCGTAGGAGGCGCCGCGCTCATCGGCTGGCTCCTCGTGCTCCTCGACAACACCTCGCAGGCGCTGCGCGAGGAGGGGGCCCTCTTCCTCATCGTCGCGGTCGCGGGGGGGCTCGGCTCGGCGCTCTTCACCTACCTCGCCCGCGCGATCGCCGCCGGGCGCGGGGAACAATTCAATGCAACCGTCTGGAGCATCCTCGGCGTCCTCGTCTGGGCGCCGCGGGTGCGGCGCCGCACGCGGCTTCTCGCGCGCGACGCGGAAACCACACCCAACCCCACAACGGAGGATTGAAATGAAAAAGTTCTTCTTGATCGGCCTGGGACTGGCCGGGGCGGCGGCCTTCATCGGCTTCGACGCCGTCCATGCGTTCGTCGACCAGACGCGGTCGTCGGTGAGGTCGAGCCTCATGACGCCCGAGATGGATCTCCAGGCCAAGCTCTCGGAGGCGCACGCGCTTTCCGAGAAGTGCGGCGAATCGGTCATGACCGGTAGGGTCTCCCTCTCGCGGCTCGACAGCATGATCCGCGAGCGGGAGCGGGAGCTGGCGCGGCGCCAGGCCTGCCTGGGGCGCGACCGCCAGGTGCTGGAGGCGCGCAGCGAACTGCTCAAGCGCAACCAGCCCGCCTACCTGATCCACAACGAGGAGGTCTCCTACAAGACGCTCAACCGCGACGCGCTCCTGCGCGCCAAGGCCTACGCCACCGACACGGAGATCGTCGAGCACGTGGAGCGAAGCGTCGAGGAGTTGCGCGCCCAGCGGGCCCAGACCGCCCTCGACATCGAGGAGGCTGTCTCCGAGCAGGCGCGCCTCGACACCGAAGTGACTTCGCTCCGCGCGGAGTTGGAAGGGCTCAAGGCGCGCCGCGCCGTGGCCCAGACCCGCGAGGAGGCGGCCTACATCTTCGACCGCTCGGTCTTCGACGAGGCGCGCGAGAAGGTTGCCGAACTGCGCGCCTCCATCGCCGAGCAGAACAAGCGCCTCGATTTCTACGCTCGTGGTCCCCGGGAAGCCAAGGGGCTGATCCCGGCCGACGTGGAGTTGACCGAGGAGAGCGGCGTCCAGGCCATCCAAGTGGTTCTGAAGGCGCAGGACTGAACGGGATCATGGAGGGGTGCGGGGAACCGCGCCCCTCCCTCCCGAAGGAGGCGGACGATGAAAGCAATCTTCGCGATTCTCTTCACGGCGCTGGCGGCGCTCTGGATCTATTTCGCGGTGGCGGTGGCGCCCCGACCCTCCCCGGACCCCTCCCGCCTCGCCGCCGAGGGGGACGAAGTGAGCGCGGCATCCCTCAACAACAAGGGGGTGGCGGCGAGCCGCGCCGGCCGTTCCGCCGACGCCCTCGCCTTCTTCGAGCGGGCGCGCGACTTCCGTCCCGACGATCCGGTCATCGGGGGCAACCTCGAGGCGACGCGAGCGCGCTTGGAGCGCAAGGCGTGGATCCGGATGCTCGTCGCGGGATCGGCCGGATTCGTCGGATTGGGCCTTGTGGGAGCGCTGCGGGGGGCGCGGGCGGCGGGGCAACTGGCGCGTATCCGGCTCTGCGGCGAGCCCTTCGTGCGGGTGGAGCCCGGCGCCAAGCGCGTGGAACTCCCGCTCTCGTTCAACGAGCCGGTGGGAGGGCTGCTCGCCCGCCATCCGCTCACGGTGGTCTGGTCCTCGGCGGTGCACGGCAAGCACATGAAGAGCCGTCCGCCCGCGCGGGCGCGGGAGCGCGAGGTGACCGTGGCGCTGGAGGGCGAGCGCCTCGACCGGCTGCGGAGGCATCCGGGCGACTGGAAGGGATTTCTCTATCTCGGGAGGACGCCGGTCGGCGCGGCGGCGTTGAGGGTAGGCTGATGGGCGTGGATCGAGAGGCGAGGACCAGGGTGAGCGAGTCGGTGCCCGATCCCTTCGTGGGACGGGTGGTGGCCGGCTACCGCGTGGAGAGCGTGCTCGGGCGCGGCGGGATGGGCACGGTCTATCGCGCCTTGCAGATCTCGTTGGGCCGCGCGGTGGCGCTCAAGATCCTTCCCGAGGATCTGGTCGGGAACGCGCAGTTCCTCGACCGCTTCGAGCGCGAAGCGGGGATCTTGAGCAAGCTGAACCACCCCAACATCGTGACGGTCTTCGACCGTGGCACGGTGGACGGCCGGCCCTACCTGGTCATGGAGTACGTGGAGGGGACGACCCTGCGCGAAGTACTGCGCAAGGGGCCGCTGCCCGCGGTGGACGCGCTGCGCATCGTGAGCTCGGTCCTGTCGGCGCTCGATCACGCGCACCGGCACGGCATCATCCACCGCGACGTGAAGCCCGAAAACGTCCTCTTGTCCCTCGGCACGCTGGTGAAGGTGGCCGATTTCGGCCTCTCGCGTCTCGTCGGGCCCGAGGAACAGACCCGGCTCACGCGCACGCACCTGCTCCTGGGCACCTTCGAGTACATGGCGCCGGAGCAGCGCGAGCGCGCGCGGGACGCCGATTCCCGTTCCGACCTCTACGCCACCGGTGTCGTCTTCTACGAGATGCTCACCGGCGAGTTGCCCATCGGGCGGTTCGACTTGCCGTCGCAGCGGCGTCCGGGGGAGTGCGACCGCCGCATCGACGGGATCGTCGAACGGAGCCTGGAGAAGGATCCCGAGCGGCGCTACCAGCGGGCGGGGGAGATGGCGGACGCCGTCTCCGCGATCCTCGACAAGCCGGAACCGGAGGCGAAGAGGGGGGCGGGGCTCTTCGGATTTCCCGACATCGCATCCTGGATTGCGGGGCGTCGCTGGACACGCCACAGGCACCCTGATCCCGCGGGCAGCTTCCGTCCCGTGCGGTTCGAGTACCACCTGGACAACGTCGCCACCGTGGATTCGGTGCTCGGCACCCTCGCCTACGTTTTCGGCTTCTGCATGCTCTTCGGCGTCTCGATCTTCGGCGGCAAGGTCGTCTGGGGGCTCCCCTTCTTCCTCTTCTTCCTCCTCGGCTGGTACCTGCAGGAGACGGCGAAGGGGCTCCGGAGCTACAAGCCCTCCGCGCGCACCTCCCAGGCGCTCATCGCCGTCGTGGCGGGGATTACCGTCATCCTGCTCCCGTTCACGATCTACGCGCTCTGGGTGCTCTTCGGCCAGCGGGGCCGCACCTACTACGACGCGCGGGGCCGCGGCCTGAACGAGACCGAGGCGGCGCGCCACACCTACCGCATGATGGACGAGCCTTTCCCGCCGGTCGCGGCGCCGCCTCCCCCCCCGCGCCCCCCCACGCCGTCCCAGATCCCGGTGCAATCCGTGGTCACCTCGGAGGTGCGTCCCCGGCGCCGCGAGCGGCGCATCTGGGGCAAGCTGGTCCTGGCCGTTCTCGTCCTCGGATTCGCCGGCAGCCTGCTGCTCCGCGGGACGCGAGGCAACGTACCCCGCGAACCCTACGCGCATGCGCGGAGCGGTTCCTGGCGCCCGGTCGCTCGCGTCGTGAATCCCAGCTACAACCGCTGGAACGTGGATGCCTCCTTCACGGCCGCCCACATGCGCTGGCTGGTGGAGATCGTCGGGCTCCCGGCGCCCCCCTCCGAACCGCTCCAGTTCCGCGTCCAAGCGGAAGTCGTCAGCGCGGGCCTGCCCCTGCCCTGGAGTTTCGATTCCCGCACGGACTTGCGGATCTTCGCCGCGATCGGCGCAGCCCTCGAACGCGCGACAGGCGGCGCGGTGCAGCGGCACCACGGGGCGACAGCGGATCCGGAGTTCGAGCGGCTCCTGGCGGAGAAGCCTCCTCCCGAGGCAATTCGCTAGAATGCCGCGCTCGTGCAGCCCCATCTCCTCGTCACGCTGACCCGCAGCGGCCTCGCCGAATCGGAGCACCGCGGCGCCTACTGCGTCCTGCGGCGAGGCCGGGTAGAGCGGTCGCGCGGCGACGTCGACGCGCCCACTTTTTTCCGCTCCTCCTGCAAGCCGGTCCAGGCCCTTGCTGTGGTGGAGTCGGGCGCGGCCGACCGGTTTGGCCTCACGGAGGAGGAGCTGGCGCTCACCGTGGGGAGCCACGACGGATCGCCGCACCACGCAGGGAGGGCGGAGTCGATCCTGCGCAAGGCGGGCGCCGGCGCGGAATTGCTGCGCTGCGGCGGGCACCCGCCGCTGGGCAAGGAGACGGCGGAGGAGTACCTGCGCAAAGGCCTCCAGCCGGGGAGGATCCATGACAACTGCTCCGGCAAGCACGCGGGGATGATCGCCGCCGCACGGGCGCTCGGGACCGATCCGGCCTCCTACGCCGACCCCGCCCACCCGGTGCAGCGCCGCAATCTGGAAAACATCGCGCTCTACGCCGGCATGGAGCGCGCGGAGGTCCGCGTCGGCACGGACGGCTGCGCCGCCCCGACCTTCGCCGTGCCCCTGCGGGCCATGGCGCTCCTCGCCGCCCGCGCCGCCGATCCCTACGACCTCCCCGACGCCAAGGCGGCGGCGTCGCGCCGCATCCGCGACGCGGTGGTGCGCTATCCCGACATGATCGCGGGGCCGAAGCGGTTCGACACGCGGGTGATCCGGGCCGGGAAGGGCAGGCTCTTGTCGAAGATGGGCGCGGAAGGAGTGCTTCTCATCGGCGTGGTGGGGGAGCGGCTGGGGATCGCCATCAAGATCGCCGACGGAGGGGAGCGGGCGGTGAACGCCGTGGCGGCGGCGCTCCTCGTCGAGTTCGGGTTCGTAGAGCGCGCCGATCTGGCGGACTACTTCGAACGGCGCGTCCTGACCCGTGAGGGGACGCCGGTGGGGGAAGTGCAGGTGGCGCTGTGAGGCGCATCCAGCAGATCCCGCCGCTGGCGCGCCTCGACCGCGCGGCGCACAAGGGGGACCGGGGGCGCGTGCTCCTCGTGGCGGGGTCGCTCGGGATGTCGGGCGCGGCGCGGCTCGCGGCGTGGGGCGCCCTGCGCGGCGGCGCGGGGCTCGTCACGGTGGCCTGTCCCGACGCGGTGCAGCTCATCGTCGCCGCCGACCTGCCCTGCGCGCTCACCCTCCCTCTCGCCTCGCGAAAAGGCATCCTCTCCCCCTTCGCGGCCACCGAGGCGCGGGCAGCGGCGGAGAACGCGGACGCCGTCGCCGTCGGCCCCGGCCTCACGCCGGAGGTGCTCGCTTTCCTGCGGCGCTTCCTCAAGGCGTTCCGGCGCCCCCTGGTGCTCGACGCGGACGCGCTCAACGCGCTCGCCGCCGACCCCTCCCTCCTCGACGGCGTGGAGGCGCCGCGCATCCTCACCCCCCATCCGGGCGAGGCGGCGCGGCTTCTCGGGCGCGCCGTCCCCGAGGATCCCGAGGGGCGCGCCGAGGTCGCCGCGCTGCTGGCGGAGCAGTTCCATTGCACCGCCGTGCTCAAGGGTCCGGGAACCGTCGTCTGCGACGGCGAGTCCGTCTATGTCAACGCGAGCGGGAATCCCGGCATGGCCACGGGCGGGACCGGGGATGTCCTGACCGGCCTCATCGCGGCGCGGTTTGCGGCAGGCGCCGATCCCTTCAAGGCCGCGGTGCAGGCGGTCGCGCTGCACGGCCGCGCGGGAGATCTGGCCGCCGCGGCCGTGGGCCAGAACGCCATGATGGCCACCGATCTCATCTCGGCGCTCCCCAATGCGGTCCTGGAGGCGCTCGCACCCGCGGTCGCCCGCCCGCCCAAGACGACCGCGAGCCGCCGCCCCCGGCGCCGCCGCGGGCGATAATCAGGACGGTGCTCCTCGCCGCCCTGCTCGCCGCTCTCTACACGCTGCCCGACGGGCCTGCGTTCCCCGCCCCGGATGCGGCGGAGGTGGCGCGCCTCACGCGCGCGCTGCAATCCTTGGCCGCGCTGGAAGGCGAGGAGGCGGACCGGGCGGCCCGCGAGATCGCGCTCCTGGGCGAGCGCGCCCTGCCCGCGGCAGTGCGCCGTCTGAATGAAGCGCCCGCGGGGGAGCGGCTCCTGCTCCTCGCCGCGCTCAGCAAGATGCCGCGCGCCGCCCCGCTCCTCGAGCAGGCGCGCAACGACCCCGACCCCGCGGTGCGCGCCTGGGTCACGCCGCTCCCGCGCCCCCCCGCGCCCCCCCTGCATGCCCTCGCGGCGCGCTACCTCGACATCCTCGGCCTCGCCGAGCAGCCGCGTCGTCGCGAGGTGGACGACGAGTTGCGCGGCCTGAACTCCGTCCCGCGCGCGGGCCCGGGCGCCGCACGCCACCTCTCCCTCATGCGCGACCAGGCGTTCGCGCGGCGCGTGCAGGGGGAGCGCCGGCGCGCCGCGGAGGAGTTTGCGGCGGCCGGCGCGCGGGCGTTGCAATCCGGCGCGCTCCAGCCGCGGCTCGACGACGCGACCTTCGTCGCCTACCTCGCCCTCCTGCGCGAGGAGGGTGTCGCGCGCGATCTGGCGGTGGTGGCGGTCGTGGGCCTGGGGGAGGCGGTCGCACCGTCGCTGGAGACCTTCCTGCGCCGGGAGGGGAGCCACGACCCCGGTGTGATCGCGCGCATCCTCTGCGCAGTGCGCGCCGACCGCGGCCGCGCGCTCTTCGACCGCATGGACGCCCTCCCGCCGGTCACCCAGCGAGCGCTCCTCGCGCTGGCGCGGGAGGCGCTCTCGCAGTCTGAAACCCGCGCGCTCGCCGAGGGAATGCTCGGTTCGAGCGACGAGTATGTCCGGCAGGTCGCTCTCGATGTGCTCCTCCGCCTCCCCGCGCCCGCCGGACGCGCTGCGGCGCGGGCGCTCCTCGATCCGGAACGCGCCGAACTCACCGCTGGCGATTTCCGCCGCGCGACGGAGCTCTTGGCGCGGGCGGGCGAGAGCGAGGACCTGCCGCTCCTGCTCGGCCTGGCGCAGTTGGGCGCTCCCGCCGACGGCACCCGCGCCTCGGAGCGGCTGCGGCGGCTCAAGGACGAGGCGGTGCGTGCGCTGCGCGGTTGGAGGGGGGCGGGGGGGGAGGAGGCGGGCGCAGCATTCCTCCCGTCGCCGTCGGAGGGGCTGCGCGTGCTGGGCCTCGACATGGTGCGGGAGCGGGCGCGGCTGGAGCGGTTCGTGGAAGAGGAGCCTGTTCCCGCCCTGGCGGCGGCGGGAGTGGAGCGGCTCCTTGCGCTCTTCGGCGCCGATGCGGCGCCTGTGGCGCTGGCTGCGCTGGCGCGGTTCGAGCGGGAGCGCGGCAAGCTCTTGGCCTCCTTGCGCGCGGCCGGAGCGGTGGAGGAGCTGATCGGAGTGGCGGAGGGGACCGACCCCGCGCTGCGGATCGCGGCGCTGCGCGAGTTGGGCCGCGTGGAGAGCATCGACGCGCGCCACGAGCGGCGCATGCTCGCTCTGCACGACGCAGCGGAGGGGGCGGAGCGCCGGGCCGCGCTCGGCGCGCTGGTGCCGCTCGCCACCGAGGCCGCGCGCACGCGCCTGGTGGCGGCGGGCGAGGTGGGGCTGGAGGAGCTTTCGCCTCGCGCGAGCGGCGGTCGCCTTCCGCTTTCCCTGCCGCTCCTGCCGTTCGTGGAGGGGGCGGACGCGCGCAGGCGCAGCCAGCTCGGCGCGCTCGCGGCCGCCATGCCGCAGGTCGAGCCGGGCTTTTTCGCCGCGCTCCTGAAGGCGTGGGAGGCGGAGCGACAGGGGCCGGACGACGAAGCGGAGTCGGGGCGCGACCAGGAGCGCGCGCGGCTCCTGGACGCGCTGGCGCGCTCCACCGACACGTCGAGCGCGGAGGCGCTCCTGCAGCGCGTCGTGGAGGGGGCGGAGCGCGATCCCACTATCGTGTCGGGCACGCTCAAGGCCGCGGCGAGGCTGGTCTCCTCTGCTCGTCTCGCCCTCCTCCTGCCCGCCCTGCGCGAGGCGGCGCGGGCGGAGCGGGCGCTCCCCGACCGCGTCTCGCCGCCGCCCGACCTGCACCGCGAGCGGATGCTCCTGGCCGGGCTCAATGCGCTCGCCTGGGCGCGCACCGACGCCTGCGTAGAGGACCTCTGCTCCTTCGTGATCGATCCGGCGCTCCAGCGCGCCGCCTTCCAGGACTGGAACGACTCCTCGGGGGTTCCCCACTGGGCGCTCGAGGCGCTCCGCCATTTCCCGGCGTCGCGCGTCGGCCCCGCGTTTCAGGCCGCGCTCGACAGGGCGGAGGGGTCGGGCGCGCTCGCCTCGCTCCACCCCGAGAATCTGCTCGAACTTGCGCGCGCGTGCCTCGGCGGTCGTGCCCGCGGGCGCGGGCTCGACGAGGTGGCGCTCCCGCTGTTGGAACTGCTCGGGCGCCTGCCCTGGGAGGCGGAGCACGGGGTCGAATTGGCGCGGGTGCGCTTTGCGCGCAACGAATACGTGGAGGCGGCACGGGCCGCGCGCGCCTATGCCGTGCGACGGGCCGCGCTGGGCTTTTTCCCCGACGAAGGCGCGCGCCCGGCGTCCACCTCCCTCGTGCGCGCGCTCCTCTACGAAGCCGTCGGGGAGCGCGACCTGGAGCGGTTCCGGATCGCCGTGGAGGTGGGGCGGGAGGAGCCCGCCGCCCTGGTCGACGCGGCGTTCTACCTGCTCTTCACCGGACTCTCGGTGGATCTCGCGGAGGAGTCGTCGATGGAAGCGGCGCGCCGGACCGCCGGGCTGAGCGAAGGGGCGCGCGACGCGCTCGCCGCCGTGCGCGTGGTGCAGGGACGGCACGCCGAGGCGCTGGTGCTGTTGGATGTGGACCGGCTCGTGCCGATCCGCAAGCCCCTCTGGTCGGGGCAGCACTTCCTCCAGTGCGCCAAGGCGTGGCTCGGGCTGGGCGAGACCTCCAAAGCCGAGGACGCGCTCAAGGAGTGCCTCCGCCGCGACCGCCGCCTCCTGGGCAACGCCAAGGCCGATCCGAACCTCCTGGCGCTGGAGCGCGTCTACGTCGAGGTGGACGACGAGTTCTTCGACGCGCTGTTCCGGTTCGAGTAGTGGCGCGGCCCGGCACGTTTCCGGGGCGGTACACTCCTCCGGTGCGGCGCCGGGCGAGACGGTGGATCAAGATCGTCGGCTTCACCGTGCTCGCCGTCCTGGCTCTGGTGGTCGCGTTCCTGCCGATGAGCCTTGCCTGCGGCGTTGCGAGCGTTCGCGTCAGCGGGCGGCTGGTCGATGGGGACACGGGGTCGCCTCTCACGGGCGCGTTCGTCATGTGCTTTCCGGACCGCACCTGGACGGAGGATTCCGAGCGGGTCGAGCGCCATCGCAGATCGATCGAGGAGTGTGCTCTGGTCGCTGCCGAGAATCACGAGCGCCTTCCATGGCACTTCCTCGCTCCCCGCACCGTGGGCGGAGCGCACACCGCTTCGGACGGGACGTTTCGCTTCGTCGTGGGCTTTGGAACTTCCCGTCTCCACACCCTGATCGGGCTCGTCGTTTCTTCGGAGCGCCCTTCGCCGGGAGAGAGCTGCTCCGTCCTCCGAGTCGAAGTCCCGGGGAAGCGGCCCGTGCTCCTGGACCTCGATCCTAGGGGATGGCGCCACCCGCCCGCGGAGGGCGACGCCGAGCGGTTCTGGGGCACCTACGACCTCGGCACGCTGCGGGTCGAGAGCGGGGACTGAGCCGCGCGGGCGGGAGGGGGTCGCAGGGCCCTACCAACCGCAGCAGCGATCGCTCACCGGAAGCTCCACCGCTCCCCCGGCGCCATCACCTTCACCTCCACGCCTTTGGGCTGGAACGCGGAGGCGTCCTTCGCGAGCACCGGGAAGGTGGCGTAGTGGATCGGGATGGCGACTTTGGGGGCGATCCACTCGGCCGCTTTCGATGCGAGTTCGCCGCCCATGGTGTAGCGGTCGCCCACCGGGAGGCAGGCGATGTCGGGCTTGTAGAGTTCGCCGTACATCTTCATGTCGCCGAAGAGGCCGGTGTCGCCGGCATGGTAGACGGTGACGCCGCCCATGCGCACCACGAGGCCGCAGGGGTTACCCATGTAGCGGCCGCCGTGAGACGACGAATGAAACGCGTGGGTGAAGGCGATCCAGCCGAAGGGGGTGGCGATCTTGCCGCCGGGGTTGCCGCCGCTGGTCGCGCAGCCCTTCTCCTCGAAGTAGAGCGTGATCTCGTGGTTGGCGAACACAGTCGCCTTGTTGGCCTTGGCGATCTCGACGCTGTCCCCCACGTGATCCTCGTGGCCGTGGGAGAGCGCGATGGACTGGCATCGGATGTCGCCGGGCTTCTGCTTGGCGAGCGGATTCCCGGTAAGAAAGGGGTCGATGGCAAGGGCATGCTTGCCGTCACTGAGCAGGAAGCCGGAGTGTCCTAGATAGGTCAGTTCGAGCGCCATGGAGTCCTCCCGATGGGACAAGGATACCCAGGGGCCGAAAGAGCGCAACCCTTTGTTTTTCCATGGCTTACGACGAGCCGGCGATCTGGCACTCCCTTTGTGATGGGGGGGGTGAAGGAGCAAATAACCATGAAAGCCATCCTCCTCTGCACCATGCTCGCCGTCGCGGCCCCCGCGGCCCAAGCGGGCGACTGGAGCTTCCGCTTCCGCATCGAAGACATCTTCGGCGGCGGCCGTCGGCAGCCCCGGCACCAGAACGAATTCCGGCACTACCGCTGCGAGCGTCGGTACGAAAGCGGCCGATACGAGACGGTGCGGCGCGAGGTGATCATCCCGGCCGAGTACCGGACCATCGTCGAGCCGGAAGTCTACGAATGGCGTCACGACCGCAGCGGCAACCACTATCGCGTCATGGTGCGCCCGGCCTGCACCCGCGAAGTCCTCGTCCGTCCCGAGCGCGTCGAGGTGGTCTGCGAGCAGGTCTATGTCCCCGGCCGCTGGGTCTACGACTGCGACACCCCTGGACACCGTCATCCCCGCTGAATCAGCGGGATCCTTCCGAACCCGGGCCGCGCCCTCCGATCGGGCGCGGCCCCTTTCTTTCTCCCGCGGTCAGCGGCCCCCGAGCCCCCTCAGGATCTCCTTCACGAGACCGGGGCCGCGAAAGACCAGGGCAGTGTAGATCTGGAGGAGATCCGCCCCGGCATCGAGCCGCGCCCGCGCCTCCTCCGCCGAATCGATCCCGCCTACCGAAATGATGGGCACCTCCGCCGGGAGGAGCCCCCGCAGCGTCCGCAGCGTCTCCAGGGCGCGCGCGGCCAGCGGCCGGCCCGAAAGGCCCCCTTCGCCCTGGAGGCCCTCGGGTCGCGCCAGCGTCGTGTTGGTGGCGATAACGCCGGTCGCGCGCGCGTCCACCACCGCGGCGGCGGCGTCCGCCAGCTCAAGGTCGTTCATGTCGGGGCTCAGCTTCACGAAGAGCGGCACGCCCGCCGCCGCCTCGCGCACCCGCGCGAGGAGCGCGGCCAACTGGTCCCGCGACTGGAGTTGGCGCAGCCCCGGCGTGTTGGGGCTGGAGACGTTGACCACCCAGTAGTCCGCCACGCCCCGGGTCGCCTCCAGCGCCGCGACGTAGTCCTCCGCCGCGCGCTCCAGAGGGGTCTCGCGGTTTTTTCCTAGGTTGATGCCGATCACGTCGCCGGGGCGCCGTTTGCGGGCGACCCGGGCAGCCACGGCGGCGGCCCCTTCGCTGGGGAATCCGAGCCTGTTGACGATCGCCTCCTGCTCGCGGAACCGCCAGACCCGCGGCGGATCGTTGCCCGGCTGCGGCCGCGGCGTGACCGTGCCGATTTCGAAAAACCCCAAGCCGAGGCCGCGCCAGAAGGGGATCGCCACCCCCTCCTTGTCGAACCCCGCCGCCAGCCCCAGCGGATTGCGGAACCGCAGCCCCGCCACCGCGCGTTCGAGCCCCGTCACGCGACCCCCGCCCAGCATCCGCGCCAGCACCCCGCCCCCGACCCGCGCGGCCGAAAGCGCCACGCGATGGGCGCGCTCGGCCTCCAAGCGGAAGAGAAGGGGCCGGGCGAGGCGGTAGGCGAGGTTCATCGAATCGGCGCGGATTTTAGCGATAATCCGGCTCCCCGATGGCGCACGCGGACGAAACCTACCAGAGCCCTCTGGAGGGCCGCTACGCCAGCCGCGCCATGAAGGCGGTCTGGTCCGACCTGCGCAAGGCGCGGCTCTGGCGCCGTCTCTGGCTCTGGCTCGCCGAATCCGAGGGCGAATTGGGGCTCGCGATCCGGGAGGAGCAGCTCGCCGAGATGCGCGCGCACCTCGACGACGTCGATCTGGCCGACGTCCGCCGCCGGGAGGGCGAGCTGCGCCACGACGTCATGGCGCACCTGCATGCGTTCGGCGCGCTCTGCCCGGAGGCCAAGCCGATCCTGCACCTGGGCGCCACGAGCGCCTACGTGCAGGACAACGCCGACCTGCTCTGCACGAAGGAGGCGCTCCAGCTGGTGCGCCGCGGCCTGGTCAATGTCGTCGACGCGCTGGCCGCCTTCGCGCGCCGCCACAAGGATCTCCCCACCCTCGGGTTCACCCACTTCCAGCCGGCGCAACCCACCACCGTGGGGAAGCGCGCCGCGCTCTGGCTCCAGGACTTCCTGCTCGATCTGCACGAAGTGGAGCGCGTGCTCGAGACGCTCCCCTTCCGCGGCGCGAAGGGCACGACCGGGACCCAAGCCTCCTTCCTCACGCTCTTTGCGGGCGATCACGAGAAAGTGCGCCGGCTCGACGCGCGGGTCGCGCAGAAGGCCGGCTTCCCGCGCTCCATCCCGCTCTCCGGCCAGACGATCACCCGCAAGGTGGATGCGCGGGTCGCGGCGGCGGTGGCCGGCGTGGCGCATTCGGCGCACAAGCTGGGCAACGATCTGCGCCTCCTCCAGCACCTGGGCGAAGTGGAGGAGCCTTTCGGCGCCAGCCAGATCGGCTCCAGCGCCATGGCCTACAAGCGCAACCCGATGCGCGCCGAGCGCATGTGCTCCCTCGCGCGCTTCGCCATGACCTGCGCGGAGAACCCCGGCTACACGGCGGCCACGCAGTGGTTCGAGCGGACGCTGGACGACAGCGCCAACCGGCGGCTCTCCATCCCGGAGCTTTTTCTCTGCGTGGATGCCGTGCTGCAATTGGCGCTCGACCTCGGACGCGGCCTGGTGGTGCACCCCCCGGTCATCGCGCGCAACCTGCGGCGGGAACTGCCGTTCTTGATGACGGAGACTATCCTCATGGAGGCGGTGAAGGGGGGCGGGGACCGGCAGGAGGTGCATGAGCGGCTGCGCGTGCATAGCCGCTCCGCCGCCGACCGGCTCAAGGAGGGGGCGGCGGACAACGACCTGCTCGCCCGGCTCGCCAAGGATCCCGCCTTTCGGGCGCTGCGTCCGCTCCTCGAGGCGAGCGGCGACGGGCGGGGCTACGTTGGGCGGGCGCCGGAGCAGGTGGAGGAGTTCTTGCGCGAGGAGGTGGAGCCGCTCCTGGCCGCGCGCAGGACGCTGCTCGGCGCGACGCCGGAAGTCCCTGTCTAACGGAGTGGACGCCGTTGCCGCAGGAACCGGCGGAGGCGGCTGCGTATGTGGGGATGGAACCCCCGTTCCGGCTAGAATAGGCAGCAGATCGAGAGAGACGAGAGATCGATGAAGTTCGGCTGGCGGCGTCGTGCGGCGAAACACTCCCCGGAGGAAGAGAGCCCCGCTCCGCAGACTTCCGACGAGCGCCGGGGCCCCACCGGACCGCTCCGCCCGGGGCCCCACGGCGCGGAGGCGAGCGCCACCGGCGACGAAGAGGAGAGCGGCGGCCGGTTCGTTGCGCGCTTCAGTCGCGACCGCCGCTCCTTCGAGGAGATCCGTCCCCGGCCGGTGACGGCCGCCGAGGCGGTCACCTCCCTCGACGAAAACGCCGAGGAGGTGCGCCGCGGCAAGCGCCGCCTGCTCAAGAGCCGCGCCTGTTTCATCGCCACCGCCGCCTACGGCGACCCCGATGCGCCCGAGGTCGAGGGGCTGCGTCGCTTCCGCGATCGGCACCTCCTCACCAACAATCTAGGGACCATGTTCGTGCGCGCCTACTACCGCATGAGCCCGCCCCTTGCGCGCCTCATCGCCCGGCGCCCGCACCTTCGACAGCTGGTGCGCCGCGCGTTCGACCTCTTCCGCTCGCATCCGTCGGGCTGAGTTAGACTCGGCCCAGGGCATGAGGGCGCTGCTTCTCCTGGCCGCCGCGGTGGCGGTGACGGCCGTGGTCCTGCTCTCGTTGCGCGACGACGGATCGCGCCGTGCGACCTCCTCCGGCGATGCGCGGACGAATCCCCCGGCCCCCGCGCCCCCTCCCGCATCGAACGAGGGTGAACTGCCGCTCTGGCGCGGATTGGTGACCGATCCCGAGGGGAAGCCGATCGCCGGAGCGACGGTCCTCGCGCAGGAGGAGGGGTCGCGTGAGGCGCCGGCCGGCACGCAGACCGGCGAGGACGGCCGATTCGCGCTGCGGGCGAAGGGGGAGGGGCACCTTGACGCGCAGGTGCGCCACCCCGACTACGAGAGCGGTGGCGG
>Ga0187893_10002783_pt1 | contig 37390 bp, 22 predicted proteins | sample MA1701074metaG_FD_139574 | JGI IMG/M metagenome (GOLD analysis project Ga0187893, IMG submission 139574) | White microbial mat communities from a basaltic lava cave in the Kipuka Kanohina Cave System on the Island of Hawaii, USA - MA170107-4 metaG ... | reverse complement strand
CTGTGCACTGCTCGGAGCAAACCCTCGGCGATACTCTCCGCTGTATCGCGCTCGTCGTCGCGCCTCGATCTCGACGATCCGGGCGCTCCCTGGCTCGTCAGAAAGTGCAAAACTCGAACTTAGATCTGCTCGATGTGCCGCTTGAGGACGACCGTGAGCTGGACGAGCTCCTGCTTCGCCGCGGAGGCGAAGGCCTTCCAGTTCGGCCCCGAGTCGAGGCCCTCCTGGCGCACGGTGAGCCACGTCCCCTCGCCCTGCGCTTCGAGCTTGAAGCGCAGCGCCATCGGCCCGCGGCGCTGGCCGGACTCCTCTCGAATCAGGCCGGCGATGTCGAGGGCACGGCCCGGATCCGATTTCGCGACGGAGCCGCTCAGCTTCACTCCGTTCCCCTTCTGGACCAGGAATCTCCCGCCGGGAGCGAGCGACATTTCCACCTCGCTGGCATCGAGCCAGACCTTGATCTGCTCTGGATCGGTCAGCGCGCCGAAGACTCCCTCCGGCGGCGCATCGATGTAGATCGCATCGGCGGTGAAGTTCTCCATGTCGAACCGCTCCTATCCACCATCATCCTCGAGCCGCCGCCGCAGGAGGTCGAGGGCCCGCACGGTGGCGAGCTGGCGGACGACGGCTCGGCTGCCGCGGAAGTTCTGGCGCTCGACGGTCACCTCGTAGAAGGTGTCCGTCGCCGGAGGCGCGGTTTCTATCCGCCCCGCCACGGCGAGGTAGACGAGCCCGACGGGTTTCTTCTCAGTTCCTCCGCCGGGCCCGGCGACTCCCGTCGTCGCGACGGCGTAGTCCGCTCCGAAACGAGCCGCCGCGCCGCACGCCATCGCCCCGCAGACCTCCTCCGAGACGGCTCCGTGGGCCTCGATGAGCCCGTGGGGTATGCCGAGCAGCGCTTCCTTGCTCTTGTTCGAGTAAGCGACGACGCCGCCGAGGAAGTACTCCGACGAGCCTGCGTGGTCGGTCAGCTCCTTGGCGATCTGCCCGCCGGTGCAGGACTCGGCCGCCGCGAGCGTCGATTTCGCCTCGAGGAGCCGCTTGTGGACGACGAAGGCGTGATCGGTTTCGAGCGCGGCGCCGTCGGGGCCGAGGAGTCCCTCGGGAAGCGGGATCAGGTCCTGGCCGAACTCGCCTTCGAGGAGCCTTCGGGCTCTCTCGAGAGCCGCGTGGTCCTCGGCGCGATGCGCGGTGAACTTGACGAGCAGCTCGCCGGGCTTGGCGCTGATCCCGTATTCGAGGCGGCCGAAGTCGATCCCGAGCTTCTGGATCCGCCCCTCGGCCCACGACTCGCCCATCCCCATGATCTTCGCGCGCAGGATCCGCGGCGGCTCGAGCCGGAAGCGCTCGCCCAGCCGCGGCGCGACGAGCCGCGTGAACATCACCTGCATTTCCCTCGGAACGCCCGGAAGGACGGCAAGCACGCCGCGATCGGTCCGGATGAGCATCCCCGGGGCGAGTCCCTCGGCGTTGAGGAGCGGTTCGGCCCCTTCGATGACCTCCGACTGCTTGTAGAAGTTGTCGGGGATCGTCTCGTCGGTGAAGCCTCGCGCGAGGGCGCGCTCGCGCATCCGCCTGCGGGACTCCTCGTGGCGGACGATCGGGCGGCCGAAGAGGCGGGAGAGGACCGCGACCGTGTGGTCGTCGGCCGTCGGGCCCAGGCCGCCGCTCATGACGACGATATCTGCCTTCGCGATGGCGCCGCGGACGGCGGCGAGGAGAAGCTCCGGGTCGTCGGGGACGAAAACCGTCTCGACGACGCGAACGCCGAGCGAGGTGAGGTGAGCCCCGAGAAACGAACCGTTCAGGTCCTTCGTTTCGCCCCGGGTCAACTCGGAGCCGCTGATGCAAAGGATGGCGCTCGGCACGTTGCCTCCATGATGGGCCCTCCAGGACGCGAGGCCAACCGCCCCCATCCGAATCCGTCACGCGGCGACTATAATCAAACCCTCACGCAGGGAAACCAAGAACATCGAGGAGCTTTCATGCCGGAGTCCGTGCCCGAGAATCCGCGCCGCCGACACGCTGCGACATTTTGGGCGACGCTCGCGCTCGTGGGTGCGTCCGTCCATCCCCTTTCCGCGCAGGAGAAGCCCAAGGAGGCGGAGAAAGCCGCCGAAAAACCGGCCGAGAAAACCACCGAGAAGCCCAAAGACCCCGGCCGGACGATCCGCGGCCACGAGGAGACCGTCTATCAGGTCGCCTTCAGCCCGGATTCCTCGCTCCTCGCCACCGCGAGCTTCGACAACACGATCCGGCTCTGGCGCGTGAGCGACGGCGGCGAGGCGGGAGTCCTCTCGGGCCACGGCGGAAAGGTGCTCTCCCTCGCCTTTTTGCCCGACGGCCGGCATCTCCTCAGCGCGAGCGAAGACAAGACGATCAAGCTCTGGAGCCTCCCCACGGCCGGCCCGGCCCCCATCGAAGGCCACGGCGCGCCGGTGATCTCCCTGGCGCTCAGCCCCGACGGCAAATGGCTCGCGTCGGGCAGCGAGGACGGGGGCGTGCGGATCTGGAGTGCAGCCCAGGGAAAGGAAGAGAGGAAGATCGACGGCCTGGGCGCCAAGGTCACCGCCGTACGCTTCAGCCCCGACGGCCAGCGGCTTGCCGCCGGCCTCGAGAGCGGCGGCACCCGCGTCTGGGCGATCGTTGCGCCGCCTCCCCCTCCCGCCCCGGCGGGCGCCGCGGCGGAAATCGTCAAGGCGGGCGAAGCTTGGCGCTACCACAAGGGGACCGCCGCGCCGCCGGCCGACTGGGCCAAGGCGGGCTTCGACGACTCGAAGTGGGCGAGCGGCGAGTCCGGATTCGGCTACAGCTCCGACGCCGCCGAGGCGGCGTCCATCAAGACGCGTCTCGACGACATGGCGGGCGGTTACCTTTCGGTTTCCATCCGAAAGAGCTTCGCGGTGGCCGACCCGAAGGCGATCGAGAAGCTCACCCTCGGCATCGCGTACGACGACGGATTCGTCGCGTTCCTGAACGGCGAGGAGGTCGGCCGCGCCAACATCGAAGGGAGCCCGCCCGCGCACGACAAGCCGGCCGGCATGGCGATTGAAAAGACGGACCTCGCGATCGACCTGACGCCGCATCTGGCGAAGCTTGTCGCCGGGAACAACGTCCTGGCGATTCAGGGGCACAACAGCGCCGCCACCAGCTCCGATTTCGTCCTCTCGCCGGTCCTGAAGGCGGTGGTGAAGCCCGCCGCGGCGCCGCAGACCCCCGCCGAGAGCGCCGCCAAGCCCGGAGACGAGCTGCGCAAGGTCGATGGCCTCGGGAGCCCCGTCCGCGCGATCGCCTGGAGCCCCGACGGCAAACGGATCGCTTCGGCGCTCGAGAGCGGGCTCGTGATCGCCCACGCGGTCGCGGATGGCGCCGAGAGCGGCCGCATCGAAGGCATCCCAGGTCCCGTGCGCGGCATCGAGTTCCTCGATGACGCGACGCTGGCCGCGGGAAGCTCCGACAAGACCGTCCGCGTCTGGAATCTCTCCGAAAAGAAGGAGATCCGCTCGCTCGGCGGCCATCAGGGGCCGATCACGGCGCTCGCCCTGCGCTCGGACGGCAAGAGCAAGCTCCTCGCCTCCGCGAGCGAGGACCGGACCATCCGCCTGTGGGATCCGGCCGAGGGCAAGGAGACGCGCTCGATCGCGGCCCACGAGGGACCCGTCCTCGCGCTCGCCTTCACCCCGGACGGGAAGCGCATCCTCTCGGGCTCCGCGGACAAGACGCTGAAGGTCTTCGGGGCCGACGATGGCGCGGCAGTCGCGGCGTTCTCCACGCCCGCCGAGGTCCGCGCGGCGGCCGGCACGTCCGACGGGCTCTTCTTCTCGGGCGGCGCCGAAAAGCAGATCCGCCAGTGGCGGTCCTCGAACGCAGGGGCGATCAAGACCCTCACCGGCCACGGAGACATCGTCCACTCGGTGGCTGTCTCCCCCGACGGCAACACCGCCGCCTCCGCCGGCGCGGACAAGACGGTGCGGATCTGGAACCTCGCCGATGGGAAAGAGACTCGCTCGATCAACGCGCACGGCGCCAGCGTCTACTGCATCGCGTTCAGTACCGATGGGAAATTCATCGTTTCGGGCGGCTACGACAAGGTCGTCAAGGTCTGGAACGTCGCCGATGGCGCCGAGGTGAAGAAGTTCGAGGGGCACCTCGAGGGGATCTTCGCCGTTGCGTTCTCGCCCGACGGCGGCTCGGTCCTGAGCGGCAGCTCGGACCGCACGATCCGCCGCTGGAGCATCGCCGAAGGGAAGGAAATCCAGAGCTTCGCCGGCCACCCGGGCTGGGTGATGGACCTGCGGCTCGTCCCGGGCAAGCCGCGGCTCGTCTCGGTCGACTTCGGCGGCCACTTGATTGTGTGGGACGTCGAGAAGGGGCAAAACCTCGCGCAAGAGAAAGTCCCGGCCGTCGTCAACGGCCTCGCGATCTCCCCCGACGGCCGCTGGATCGCCACAGCCAACGGCGACGCCACGGCGAGCCTGCGGGAGAGCCCGGCAGCGGCCAGATGAATTCGGTGTGAGGTCCGACTTTATCCCTCTGCGTCCTCTGCGCCTCCTCCGCGTACTCTGCGGTTCCCGTCCGTAATCAGTCCTGGTCCATTGTCCCGAGAGCGCTTCCGTGCTAACCTTTGCGCTGTTCCCGGGCGGCACTCTGGGTGCCGAATCGAATCGGCGCAGATTTCAGACTGCATGAGGACGATAAGAACCTTCCTTCAGCCGGTTCTCGGTGCCTGGCTTCTTTCGATGCCGATCGCTCTCGGAGCGGCCGAGCCGCCCCGTCTTCAAGGGGTGAAGCCGCCCGGGGCTCTCCGATTCGAAACCGACGTCCTTCCGATCCTTGAGAGCCGCTGCACCGAGTGCCACGGCATCTCGAAGCAGTCGAGCGGCCTCCGCGTCGACTCGATCGACGCCCTCCTGCGCGGGGGGAAGAAGGGGCCGGCCCTCGTCGCGGGAAAAAGCGATGAGAGCCGCCTCTTCGAGCTGATCACCGCCGAGGGAAAGAAGCGCATGCCGCCGAAGGGCGACCGCGTGAGCGTGGAGGAGGTCGAGACGATCCGCCGCTGGATTGACGCCGGCGCCCGTGCCGGAGGCCTCGTCGCGACGCGGGAAGTCTCGATCAAGATCGAGAAGCTTCCCGCGGACTTTCAGCCGGTCCTGGCGGTCGCGGGCGAGCACAAGACGGCCCGCCTCGCCGTCGGGCGCGGACCGAACGTCGTCATCACGACGGTCGAGGGGGCGGACGCCGGAAAGCCGATCGCCGCGCTCGAGGGCGAGGGCGATCTCGTCCAGAGCCTCGCCTTCAGCCCCGACGGCAAGCTGCTTGCCGTGGGAGGCTTCCGCGATGTCGTCCTCTGGGCGACCGCGTCCTGGAAGCCGAAGATGCGGCTCGGCCCTCACGCCGACCGCGTCCTCGCGCTCGACTTCAGCCCCGACGGCGGCCTCCTCGCCGTCGCCGGGGGAATCCCCTCGCGGACCGGCGAGGTGAAGATCTGGCAGCCCGGGACGGGCAAACTCATGCGCACGCTGTCCGACGTCCACACCGACTCGGTCTACGCGGTCCGCTTCAGCCCCGATGGCGTGCGGCTTGCGACGGGCGCCGGCGACCGGATGGTCCACCTCTTCGAGCTGGCCTCCGGCGCGCGCGTCGGCCGCTTCGAGGGGCACACGCACCACGTGATGGGGCTGGCGTTCCGGGCCGATGGCCAGCGGCTCATCAGCGCCGGCGCCGAATCGAAGATCAAGAGCTGGGACCTCGAGAAGGGAAGCGGGGCCAAGGACTGGAAGGGTCACGGCAAGGCCGTGAACGCGCTGGCATCGAGTCCGGACGGAAAGATCTTCGCGACGGCGAGCGGCGACCGGACGGTGCGCCTCTGGAACCCTGACGGGGGCCAGGTGAAGAGCTTCGGCGACGCCGCAGGCCAGATCTACGCGCTCGCGATCTTCGGCGAGGGACGGTACCTCGCCGCCGCGGGCGCCGACCGTGCGGTGCGCGTCTACAGCCTCAAGGAACAGAAGCTCCTCCACACGATCGCCCCATGAGCTCGTCGAACAGGATCCTCGTTAACGCGCTCATGCACCCCGATGGGCTCAAGTTCCTCGAGGAGAACGGCTATCGGCCGGTCGTAGTGCCGGAGGAAGACCCCGCGGGGTCGCGCGCCGCCGCTCCGGAGTGCATTGCGCTCGTCGCGAACGCCTCGTTCCCCGTGAACGAAGAGTTCTTCGCCCATGCCCCGCTCCTCCAGGTCGTCGGGCGCATGGGGGTCGGCTACGACAACGTCGACGTGGCGGCCGCGCGGAGCCGCGGCATCCGGGTCGTCAACACGCCGTTCCCGGTCATCGAGCCCGTCGCCGAGCACACGATCCTGCTCTTTCTCGCCGTCGCCCGGCGGCTCGTCGCCGGGGACCGCGCCGTGCGCGAGGGGCGCTGGCGCGGGCCGGACAACCTCCCGGGGCCGGAGCTGTTCGGGAAGAACCTCGGCCTCATCGGCCTCGGCAACACCGGCCGGCGCGTGGCGGAGATCGTAGTGCGCGGCTTCGGCATGAAGGGCGCCTACTTCGACCGCGTAGCGCGGCCCGAGGCGGAGAAGGAGCTGGGGCTCCGCCGCCTCCCTCTCGAGGACCTGCTCGCGCAGAGCGACTTCGTCTCCGTCCACGTGAACCTCTCCCCCGAGACCCGCGGGCTCTTGAACGCGAGGACCTTCGCGGCCGCCAAGCCGGGGTGCATCTTCGTCAACCTCTCGCGCGGTCCCGTCGTCGACGAGGAAGCCCTCGCCGCCGCGCTGCGCTCGGGCCGCCTCGGCGGCGCCGGCCTCGACGTCTTCGTCCAGGAGCCGCCGCCGAAGGACCACCCGCTCCTCTCGCTGCCGAACGTCGTCGTCGCCCCGCACGTTGGCGGCGGAAGCTGGGAGTCGAAGCGCGGCTGCTCGATGGTCGTCCAGGACATCGTGCGGATCCTCAGGGGCGAAGAGCCGGTGCACCCGGTCAACTAGCGAGCCCCGATCCGGCCGCCACTCCTGAACTTCGCCCGCGGCCTCCGCAGGGCTCCCGTCAGGGATTCGTGAGTCCGGAGGACGAACCCGAAAGGTTGCGCGCCCCCGGATCGCATCGCGCTCGCCGCCAGCGCCCTCGCCCATCCGACCCGGCCCGGACACACACGACCGGACGAGGCCGGCACTTTCCCTGATTACGGGGAATCGACGGCATCCCTTCAGGGGAAGACCCGATTGAGCGCCGACCACCTCCCGTGAGATGAACGGTGGCGTCCGGGTCGGCAATCGCAGGTATTTCAAGGAGGATACTGCGATGGCGACACCGGGACTGCCTCCTTCAAGGGAATTGGATGCCTCGAGCGGACAAAAGACCACGTCCCAGCCTCACGATCTCAGATCTCCTACCGTGTCGGCTTCGAACGCATGGGGCGGACTCCGGCGAGGCCCGCCGGCGCGGAGCACGCGCACTCGACGTGGGAAGGGATAGCGCCGTGCTTACTCGCCCCAAGGACGGGAAGACGGGGACGGAAGGCTGGTTCGCCCGCGATACGCTCGCGGATTGGTACACGGAGGCGTACAAGAGCGCGACTCCTGCCGGTCACCTTTTTCGCAGCCGACTCCAGCACATCGGGCGGATGATCTCGGATTGTCCTGGCGGAGCGGTTCTCGATGCCGGATGCGGCCCCGGCATCGTCACTCGGTTCCTCATGGAGCGTCGGGCAGCCGATTCCCGGTTCTTCGGCATCGACCAGTCCCCCGCCATGATCGATGCGGCGCGGCGCAACCTGACTGGAAGGCCCGTCGATCTCCAGGTCGCCCGGATCGAGCAGCTGCCGTTTCCCGATTCGACATTCGACGTCGTCCTCGCCATCGGCGTGATCGAGTACGTCGAGGCGGCGGTCGCGCTCGGCGAAATCGGACGTGTGGCGAAGCCGGGGGCGATCCTCGTGACCTCGATGCTGAACCCCCTGAGCGCCTACCGGCTCTGGCGACGCTGGGTGTACCACCCGGGCTCTGCGGTCCGATGTCGGGGCACCAAGAATGGTGAGCGCTCCCCTCGCATGCGGTTGTACAGCGCCCGTTCGTTCCGTCGCCTTCTCGGAACCAGTCACATCCGCCCGGTCGAGGTCATGTACTACGACTTCAACGTCTTTCCGCCCCCGCTCGACCGGCGCTTCCCATTCACGGCCGTGGCGATCAATCGTGCCCTCGACCGCGTCGCGGGACCCATGCGGCCCTGGCTCGGGACCGGCTACATCGTCAAAGCGCGGAAAGCGTGACGTCCGCCGGCTCCGGCTGCCTCGCGGGGCGGGACACGCACGACGACGCGTCCCAATCGGCCGCTCCGCCAACGCCGTTTCGTCGTCGCCCCGCACGCCGGCGGTGGAAGCTGGGAGTCGAAGCGCAGCTACTCCATAGTCGTCCAGGACATCGTGCGGACCCTGCGCGGCGAGGAACCGGTGCATCCGGTGAGCTGACCTTCAGGTCGAACTCAACCCCGCCAGCTCGCGCAGGTTCCTCTCGAGCACCGCCTCCGGGCAGCTCCAGACGAGGAAGAAGAGGGCCTCGCGGCACCAGCGGCCGGCCGGGTGCCCTTCGAGGTAGCCCGTCCCCTTCGCCGCCGCGAGGGCAGCCTGCGTCGCTCGCAGGACGAGGCTGTTGGCGCGGGCGCGGAGGTCCTGCGCGGCCGCTCCCGCCTCCTGGCCTCCTCCGGCCAGAGCGAGGAGTCCGTTCTCGAGCTCTTTCTTCTCCGCCGCGAGAGCCGCGGCGGTTTCCTCGAGCAGCGGCCTCTTCCTGGACTCCTCGGCGAGAAAACTCGTCGCCGCGCCGGCGAGCGCAATCGCCAGCGTCGACGTCTCGAGCCCTCCCGTCCGTCCCCCGGCGCCGTGCGCCATGACGTCCTCCGCGGGGCCCGCAAGGAGGAGCCTCCGGTCGATGAGGGCCCGGTCGAAGTGCACTTCTCCCGTCTCGCTCGCGGTCAGGGCGGCGAGCCGGGCAGGCTCGGCGACGCGCATGCCGCCGAGCCCCCTCGGCGCCGCTATGAGGATCTGGCGGCCGCCGGGTAGCGTTGCCCCGGTGACGATGAAGTCGGCGCTCGGGCCGCCCGTGACCCACGGGCTGTAGCCGTCGATCACGAAGCCCCCGGCGCTCTCCTCGGCCCGGAGAACCGGCCGCGCCACGTGGCGGCGGCTTGTGCTCAAGTGCGAGATCGCCACCGTCGCGAAGACCGATCCGGCCGCGAGCTTCGGCGCGACCTCGTCGCGCAGCGTTTCGTTCGCGCTCGAGAGGAACCTCCGGCAAGCCGCGTTCCACTGGGTGAGGATGAACGCCGTCGTGAGGCAAGCGGAGCCGAGCCGGAGGTAGCCGCGCAGGAGGTCCGATTCGTCCCAGCCTTGGCCGCCCCAGCGCTCGGGGACGAACCAGGCGAAGACGCCGGCTCGGCGGAGGGCCTCCATCTGCTCGGCGGGCCACCTTCCGCCCGTATCGACGGCTCCCGCCCGGGAAGAAAGGTCGAGGCAGAGGAGGTCCAGGGCGGGATCCTCCGGCGAGGCGATCTTCTTCGCGCTCACGGATGGACCACGACGCTCAGCCTCCGGCGCGGCTCCATCGCTAGGCCGAATTGTTCTTCTTCCCAAACTTCTTCGTGAGCCCTTCAATGAAATCGGTCCCCGCGTAACCGGCGCCGATGAGGGTTACGATCATCTGCCGGTCCATCGGCAGGTCTGACTTGGTCTCCATGAAGGCTATGACCGCCAGAGCTCCCGCAATGAAGCCTATGAAGAGGCTCATGAGGAGTCGGTTGAGTTGGAAGCTCTTGGCGAAGTCCGCCGCATCGCTCGTACGGTCGTGCACCTTCTTGGGGCCCGGGATGACCCGTAGACCCTGGCCGAGGAGGCCGAGGAAACCTCCAAGAAGAAGAAGAAGAAGGAGCCAGTTGGTCGCCGAAAGCTGCCCGGCCGTGGTAGCCGGCGGAACAATCTGCCCGAGAACTGCCAAGACGATCACGTTTGTTGCCGTCATAACGTCCCCCCCGTGTGAATGTGACCCGCATGCGACGAGAGAGCCCATCCCCCTCGCCCAGGGAGACAGGGTACGCCTCGGGCGGGGCTTCATTCAATGGTCCAGTGCAGGCCCGCACTCACGGATGGAGAACGACCTTCATCCCCTGGCGCGACTCCATCGCGTGGAACGCGGGGCCGATCTCCGCGAGGGGGAAGTGATGGGTGATGAGCGGCTTCACGCGCACGAGCCCATCTTCCAGAAGGCGGACCGCCATCTCGTGGTGGCGCGGGACGCAGCCGTGAGAGCCGGTGAGGAAGCACTCCTTGTAGTGGATCGTGTTCGAGAGGAGGTTCATGGCCCGCGCGTTCTTCGGGAGGCCTCCGAAGAGGTTCACGAAGCCGCGGTGGGCCACCATCTCGACCGCCTGCTCGTGCGCCTCGACCGAACCGCACGTCGTGATGACGACGTCGGGCCCCTCGCCGCCCGTCAGCTCCCTGCAGCGCGCGACGACGTCCTCATCGTCGGAGGCGATGTAGGCATCGGCTTCGTAGGCCCGGGCGATCTCCATGCGCTTCAGGCTCCGCTGGACCGCGATGACCCTCGTCGCCCCCATGCGGCGGGCGAGGTCGATCATCATGCAGCCGATCGGCCCCATGCCGATGATGACAATCGTCTGCCCGAGGGAGAGCCTCACCAGCTCGAGGCCGTTGATCGCGCAGGCGAGCGGCTCGGCGAGGGCGGCCTCCTCGAAGGCGAGGCGCGATCCGAACGGAGTCACGGGACCCTCTTCGAGGACGAGGCGCGGGAGCTTGATGTACTCCGCGAAGGCGCCGGGGATCTGGTAACCGATCGCGTAGTTGATCGAGCAGTTGTTGCCGAGGCCGTTTCGGCACCAGCTGCACTCGCCGCACGGGACATCGGCCCCGAGCGCCACGCGGTCACCTTCCTTCACTCGCCGGACGTTCTTTCCGACCCGGACGATCGTGCCGGCCGTTTCGTGGCCGATGATCGCCGGGCATTTCACGCGCGGGTTCCCGTGGTGGAGGATGCGGACGTCTGAGCCGCAGATGCTGGTCGCGGCGACCTTCATGAGGGCGGAATCGTCGTCGATCTCGGGCTGAGGCACCTCGCGGAGCACCAGACGGTCGAGAGCCTCAAGCACGGCTGCTTTCATGGGTTCGAAACCTCCTGTCGTGGGGAAAACACGGAACCTACGGGTGGATGAGGACCTTCTCGAAGAACCCGCGGCCGTCCCGGATCGCCTCGAGGACGCCTCGCGATTCCGCCAGCGGGACGCGGTGGGTGATGAGGGGCCTCAGGTCGAGTTTCTTCGACGCCATGGCTTCGAGCGACGCCCGCCAGTCGTCGTCGTTGCCCGCGGCGCTGTACTCGGAGTTCCACGTGGCGAAGACGGCCGCCTCCCGGCGCATGAGCTGGGAGATGAGCGCCGCGGGGAGGCTCACGTCGCCCGATGGGTTTCCGAGTATCACGACCCGCCCGCCGCGCCGCACGGCCCGGAGCGCGGCAACGAGCGCCGGAGGGGCGCCCGCGGCGTCGACGGAAACGTGCGCTCCTTCTCCGCAAGTCAGGGAGCCGAGGGTCTCGACGGGGTCGCGCTCGCGGCTGTCGAAGGCCTGCGGGAAGCCGAGTCGCCGGGCGAACTCGACCTTGGCCGGCGCGACGTCGAAGAGGACGACCCGCGAGGCCCCCATGGCCCGGGCCCACTGGGCGACCATGAGGCCGATCGGCCCGAGGCCGAAGATGGCGGCGGTCTCGCCGGGCGCGCAAGAGCCCGCCCGTTTCAGGGCGTGGAGGGCCACCGCTGCGGGCTCGGTCATGGCGGCCTCTTCGATCGAAACGCCTTCGGGGACGCGGATGAGGTTCCGCCGCGGCGCCACGACGCACTCCGCGAAACCGCCGTCGCGGCGAGAGCCGAGATAGTCGTAGTCGTGGCACTGGACGTAGGCCCCGCGCTCGCAGGCCGCGCAGCGCCCGCACCAGAGGAGCGGAAAGACCGCGACCGGATCTCCGGGCTTCAAGTCATCGACTCCCTCACCGCAGAAGTCCACCGTGCCGGCCATCTCGTGGCCGCAGACGGTGGGGAATCGGTAAGTCCCTTTGACGAAGATGCGCGGGATATCGGAGCCGCAGACACCGCAGAAGCCGATGCGCACGCGCACCTGCCCCGGTCCGGGGCGAGGCCGGCCGATCGGTTCGATCCGCAGGTCGCCGACCCCGTGGAGGACGAGCGCCCGCATCGCGGCGCTTGCGTCGGCGGTAGGCGTCCCGTCAGGAGGCATGCTTCAGGCCCTTCGGCCCGCGGTCCGCCGTTCGAGGCCGCGGGCGATCGCCTCGCGCATGCGGCGGGCATTTTCCTGACCCGACGCGCCGCGCGCGTAGAAGCTGACCGTACCGCCGATCAGCACATCGGCTCCCGCCGCGACCATGTCGGGGATGTTTTCGAAGGAGACGTTCCCATCGACAGCGATCGGGATCCTCGGCATGCCGGACTTGCGCTGTCCATCGAGGAACAGGCGGCAGTCGGCGATCTTCCGGATCGACGAAGGCACCAGCTTCTGTCCCGCGAAGCCGGGGTTGACGCTCATGATGAGGACGTAGTCCAGGCGGTCGAGGACGTAGCCCAGGACGTTGGGCACCGTGTGGGGATTCAGCGCCACGCCGGCCTTGATCCCCTTCTCCTGGATCGAGGCGAGGGTGCGGTCGAGGTGCACGGTGGATTCGGCGTGCACGGCGATCCGCTCCACGCCGAGCGGGGCGACGAGACCGACGAAGAAGTCGTTGTCCTCGACCATGAGGTGGACATCGAAGGGCAGCTTCGTCCGCGGCCGCAGGTCATTCAACACGCCCAGGCCGAGCGGGAGGTTGGGGACGAAGTGGCCGTCCATGATGTCGAAGTGGATCATCTCGACCCCCGCGCTCTCGAGGCTCCGCACCTCATCCTCGAGGCGGCTCTGGTCCGCGCACATGATGGATGGAGAAATGGCGACCGCACTCATGGGATGTCGTTCCAAGCAGCCTCCGTTGGAGAAGCCGCAAAGTTATCCCGTGGGGGCGGGACGCGCAATGGGGCGAAGGAGGAGGAAGTTAACCGCAGAGAACGCAGAGGATCGCAGAGGAGGAAAAATGGCGGGAAAAGGTTCAGGTCTGCTGCTTGCCGCTGCTCCGGGCAGTGAGGGTCAGGGCGAGGTTCAGGATGGCCAGGAGGGTGATGGCGAGCGGCCTTGTGGCGAGGAAAAACGACAGGACGAGCTGCGGGGGGACTCCGACTTTTTCGAGGAGGAAGATGTTCGTGCCTTCGAAGACGCCGAGACCCCAGGGGGAGATGGGGAGGATCGAGATGAGCTGCGCCGCGGCGAGGGTGAGGATCAGATAGCCGAGCGGGACCTCCGTACCGAAGAGCGAGTAGCCGATCCGTGTGACGGCGCCGTAGAGGACGAGCTTGCCCAGGGTCAGCGCCAGGTTCGCGAGCCAGGCCGGGTAGGCCTTGAGGAGGGTCAGGAAGTCGCTCCGGAAGCCCTTGAGCTTCTCCGAGTATCTCCTGAGGAGCTTCCGCCCGAGCCAGCTCCGCAGGCGGCCCGTCTGGGCGCCGAGGAGGAGCTGGGAGAGGACGGCCAGCCCGGCGAGGCCCGCGCCGGCGAGCGCCGCGCCGGGGAGCCAGCCGAAGGCGATTCCGATCCCGAGCGCCGCGAGCGCGCCGACGACCCCGAGAGTGATGACCTTGTCGAGAAAGAGCGCCGCGAGGACCTGCGGCCGCGTTGCGTGGCCGCTCAGGAAGTGGAGGAGGCTCACGTCCGCCAGCCGCCCGGGGACGACGAGCGAGAAGAACTCGAGGCGCGGCACGGTCCGGAGGATCTTCGCCAGGGCGCCGCGCGACGGCCCGAAGGCCTTGAGGAGGATGAAGAGGTTTGCTCCTGAGAGCGCCATCGTTGCCGCGGTGAACGTCCACCAGAGACCGGCGAGCGCGGGGAAGTTCACGCGCCCCCAGAGGGCGACGATCTGGCCGAACTCGAACTTGCCGAGGAGGTAGCCGAGGACTGACAGGCCGAAGGCGAGCTGCAGGAGCCGCCGATGGCGGTGGAGCGCCTGGATGAGCCCTTGCCGCGCTGCCGGCGCCTCGGCGGGCGCCGGAGGAGCTTCTTTTGCGGCGTCGCAGGTCAGCATCGGATCATCCGGGGCCATGAAGCGACCATGATGATCCTTTATCGGCTCTTCGGCGCCAGGTTCTACAGCCCAGCGGTGTGGACTAAACTATGAACCCGATCATGCACCGTCCCGCACGCAGACTCGCTCACTCACCGAAGGTGTTCAGCTTCGCGGCGCTCGCAGTTGGAGCCACCCTCTTCGGTCTGCTCGTCCTCCGAGCGCGCTGGCATGCTCTCTGGGCGTACCTCGTTGCCGTGAACGCCGTCGAGCTGCTCCTGTGCGCCTACGACAAGCTCATCGCGGGCTCGCGCGGAGTGCGGGTGCCGGAGCGGCTGCTCCACATCGTGGCGCTCCTGGGAGGATCACCCGCTCTTCTGGCTGCCATGGCTTTCTTCCGCCACAAGTCGCGCAAGATGTCGTTCAAGGTGTTCCTGGTCGTCGTCCTCGCTCTTCAGGCAGCAGCGGTCGCCGGGTGGATGCGCTGGGTGCGCTGAAAAGCGAAAAGGAGAGCCTCCACGCCTCCGCTTCTGGATTCGCTCACTAGAAGCCGTTGCCGAAGATGGGCCTGTCGCACAACTTGAAGACCGGTTCCGTCGGGAGGTAGGGAGATAGCGTGCTCCTCGGAATGTAGCCTTGCGCCGCGTCCATGGCCTGCACTACCCCCAGCCACGGCTTGATGATCAACGGAATCAAGACGTCGTTGAGGAAGCAAGGGGTTGTGACCAAACAATCCAGGAACGGCTCGATGGGGGCGCAGAAGATCGCATCGAGAGCGGTCAAGATGCCGACGATCACCACAACGTACTCTAGGGCTGGGCCTTCCCCGGTCGGATCCGTGAAGACCAGCGGGTTGTTCTCGCCGTAACCGTACCGGTACGGCATCCGGGGATCCTCCCGGTTGAACCGGCCCAGCTCGGGGAAGTAGTACCTCGCCCGGAAGTAGCCCATCCCCATCGTCTTTTCAAACTCCCGTGCTGTGAAGAGCATCTCGTCCCCGGCGCTCGGGCCCGTCGCCACGAGGAGCCGCCCGAAGGTGTCGTAAGCGTAGTGGGCGAGGACGGCGCCCGAGTTGTCGACGACATCCCGCACCGTTCGCGTGTGGTCCGTGAGGAACCAGCGGGTGGATCCTTCCTTCTCCTCGGCGAGGAGGCCGTCCATCGACCCGTCGTAGAGGCGGCGAGTCAGCGCGCCACCGGTCCATGTCAGGATCGGGTTCGGGCCATCGTGGACCCATGTCTGCACGACCCCGTCCCGGACCGCCCGGATGCGCCGGTTGGCGACATCGTAGGTGTACGAGGCTTCGTGGATCGTCGTCCCGGTCGCGTTCTGCACGACGACTCGAGTGAGACGGTTTCGGAGATCGTAAGAGAAGCGAGAGACCGAACCGGTTGCCTTCTCGGTCCGGACCGTCAGGTTCCCGTCCCGGTCGTATTCGTACCGGGAGTTTTCGTCTTCGACGAGCTTGTCGCCGGCGGCTCCCGTCGCGTAGGCGAGGGTGTTCGCCCCGGCGAGATGGCTCCGGGTCCTGTTTCCGGCGCCGTCGTACGCGTAGGACTCGGCGGGCTGCGGCCCACCGGCCGGGTGGACGGCGGAGAGGAGCCGGTGTAGCCCGTCGTAGGCGTAGGAGTGGAAACCCTCGGCGTCCGTCATCGCGGTGACGTTGCCGATGACGTCGCGGACGAGGTTGACCGAGTCGATTGCCGACCCATCGGATCCCCGCAGATGGCGGAGCCCGGCGAGGCGGAGCGGGCACGAAGAACAGTCGTAGTCGAAGAATGTGGAGGCGACGGGCTGCGCGCCGGCCAGATCGGCATACCGCCGCACGGCCGCAAGGGCGTCCGAGCCGAAGTACTCGACGTCGACCCGCTTCTCGTCGACCCCGGCTCCCGACTGGCGGATGGAAACAAGCCGGCTGGCGGCATCGTAGAAGCGCTGTGTAACCCCTCCGAGGCTGTCGGCGACCTCGATCGGCCGTCCCGCGCCGTCGAACGCGTAGGAGAGCTTCACGCGCGGGACGCCGGGCGTTCCCTCGTTGTCCAGGCTCGCGAGCGTGCCATCCTCGCGGTACTCGAAGCTGAGGACGCTGTCCGGGTCCCGGGCGCTGAGGAGGCGGCCGGCGGCGTCGAACGTGTAGAGGATCTCGCGGCCATCGTCCCAGAGTTCCCGCGTGATTCGGTGGGCGGAGTCGTGGGAGTACTCCACGCGGCGCCCGTTTCGGTCCACGGCGGCCCGCAGCTCGCCGGAAGGGCCGATGTCGAACGACGCGGAGTTCCCCGCGGGGTCCGTGAACCCGTTCAGGCGACCCCAGGCGTCGTAAGAGTACCGCCGGCGGTTTCCGACGGAGTCGATGGACTCGATGCGGTTCCCTTGCGCGTCGTAGCGATGCTCGGTCAAGCCTCCGAGCGGGTCCCGGACGGTCGTGAGGCGGCAGCGGTCGTCGTACGTGTAGGTCGTGCAGTTCCCGGCCGGGTCGCAGCTCGTTTCGGGAAGGTCGCAGGCCCCGTACGTGAAGCTCCTCGTCCTGCCCTCGGGGTCGGTATGCGTCAGCCGGTTCCCCTCGGAATCGTAGGTGGTCGTCGTGGTCCGTCCGTCGGGATCCGTCGCCGTGAGGAGATTCCCCGCGGCGTCGTACGTGAAGCTCCTCGTGAGGACCGTCGTCGCGTCGATCCAACGTCTCTCTTCGATGAGGTTCCCGCGCTCGTCGAAGAAGCTGTCGAGTCGGTTCCCTTGGGCGTCGAAGCTCGTGCTCCGCGCCAGCGAGGAGTCGGTCTCAAACTGCACGCAGCCGCCGGCGTCGCCTGGATCGGCCCCCGGACCGCATTGCGCGGCCAGGCGCCCGCCGGCATCGAAAACGGCGGTCAGAGCCGTTCGCCCGAGAGGGTCTTCGATCCGCGTGAGGTGATTCGGGAATCGCGGGTCCTCGTAGAAGTACTCGATCTTGGCGCCGGCCGGGTCGATGAACGCCGAGAGCCTCCCCGCGGCATCGTAGAGATAGCGATACTCACCCGGCGCGTCGCCGTCGGCCGGGTCGTCATCGGGGGCGATGATGCGGGTGATTCTCCCCTCGCCGTCCCGCTCGATGGCGAGGCTCGCTCCGGTCGAACTGACGAGGCCGTCCGGCTTCACGTCGATGGCGACGCCGCTAGGGTTCCGGACCGACAAGAGCCCGTCCTCTTCGCCGATCGTGGACTCGATCCCTTCTCGAGTGGTGAAACGATAGACGCGGGGGTTGTAGGGAACGCCCACCTGATTGGCCTTGCCGCCGAACACGAAGAAATTCCCGGCGGGCTCCACGACCTCGAGTCGGTCCCGTACTCCTGGATCGGGGATGAAGACCGGGGCGAACAGGAAAGAAAGGAACCCGCCGAGGTTTTGCGGCTGGAACGTGAAACCCACCCGCTGGCCGTTCGAGCGGGTGACGAAAACGCGCGTCCCGGGTTGGAACGGTTCGGTCGCAAGCAGATCGACGATCCCGTTGCCGGTTTTCGACTCGATGGCGCTGTCCTGGACCTCGCCGGGTAGAGCGAGCCTCCAGCCGGGACCGAAGTCGCCGGAGGACGTGTCGAGGGTGTCGTAGATCCGCCGCACCTCGATCGGGAGGCCTGCGAGCGGAACGATCAGGTCCGTGAAACGAAGGGCGAGGTTCCCCAGCTTCAGCTCCCCGGCGACGTGGAGGTCGAATTCGATGCCGCCCGTCTGCACCGTGTCGCTCCCGATGATGCGCATGCGGTAGGTCCCGTTCGGGAGGAGCGTCGGATCGAAGGTGGTGATCGCGGCCGCCGTCTTCTCCCCGGAGCCGCTTGCGATGGTCTTGTACTCAGTGCTCCCTTGCGCCGCCAGCTCCACCGTCCAAGTCACGGGGCCGCTCCCGGGCTTCCCATCCTCCGTGGCGTCGGAGATCGTCGCGATCAGAGTCGTCGGGGCCGTGACGGTCGAGCCCGGTAAGGGGGAGTGTATCTCAACGACCGGCCGATGCGGGTCGAGGGGATCGTCGGGGTTACCGACCTGGAGCGTCCTCGAAACCTGGGTTTCGTTGCCGGAAGGATCCCTCGCCGTCGCCGTGAACGTGCAGTAGCCGACCGCCGACGAAGAAAACGTCACGCGGCCGATCTCGTCGAGGCGGAGGTCTCTCGCCGCCAGGGGCGCGCACTCCACCGTCAAGGCTCTCGATGCGATCCCCGCGTTGTCCGCGGCCGTGAGCCGAACTTCGACCGGCGAGCCCACGGGTGCCGGGTATGCGGAAAATCCGATCTCGACGATGGGAGGCTGTTCATCTTTGAGCACTTCGATCGAAAAGGACATCTCGACTTCGCCTTCGCAGCAGTCGGCGACCCTCAGAACCACCGCGTGAACGCCGACGTCGGCGGGAGTGGTGTTCCAGGTGAAGAGACCCGTGACCGGTTGAACTGTCATCGCATTGGGCATCGCCGCCGGACCGCTTGCGATCTCGTAGCGGAGGAGGTCGCCGTCGGCGTCGGTCGCATCGAGGTCGTACTGCCATGTCTTCCCCGCTAGAACAGTCCCTGGGGCGTTCTCCGAAGTGATTTGCGGCAACGCGTTCGTGGTCCTCACCCGGACTTCGAAGACCTGGTTTCCCGAAGCGCCCCGGGAGTCAGTCGCCCGCACGCCCACGACATGCGTCCCGACGTCCGCCGCCTTCGGGGTCCACTCGACGACGCCGCTGGCTGCCTGGATCGAGGCGCCCACAGGGCCCGTCCCAAGGCTGAAGGCGAACGTCTCGCCTTCCGGGTCGAGGGCGTCGACGTCGTAGCGAAAGAGCCTCCCCACCAACGCAAAGCCCGGCGGCGTGCTCTCAATGACGGGCGGAAGGTTCGCGGTCGCAGCGTCCCTCACCACCACGGTGAAGCTCTGGCGCGTCTCGCCGCCCCGGCCATCGCCCACCGAAAGGCCCACCGAGTGCTGGCCCACCTGGTCCAGAGCCGGCGTCCACCGGATGCGCCCCGTCGCGGCGTCGAGCGTCATGCCGGCGGGCGCGGGATCGAGGACGAAGCTGAGGACGTCCCCATCCGGGTCCGTCGCCGCGGGCTGGTAGACGTACAGGATTCCCGTGACCGCTTCCGTCGACGGCGACGTCGTGATCCGAGGCGCCGACGGATTCGAAGGCAGTGCGCCCACGACGAGGTTGAACGTCTGGACGGCCTCTGCCCCGCCGGCATCCGCGGCGCGGATCGAGACAGCATGGATCCCCGGAAGGGCATAGGACCAGAGGATCTCGCCGCTCACGGCGTCGATGGAGAGCCCCGCGGGGCCCGAAAGGAGCCCGTAACCGACCGGATCGCCGTCTGGATCGGTTGCATCCGCATCGTAGGCATACGCACCGCCCACGGAACCGCCCACGATCGGCAGTGTCGTGAAGAACGGCGGGCGGTTCGTCCCGGGCCCGCTCACGACGAGCGTCCAGCGCTGCGTCGCCTGGCCGCCAAGGCCGTCGATCGCTGAGACCGAGATGTCGTGCGCGCCGAGGTCCCCGGCGGCCGGAGTCCACCTTAGGAGGCCCGTTCCCGCATCGATGGCCATTCCGGCGGGGCCGAAGTCGAGCTTGAAGCTCACCGGATCTCCGTCGGCGTCTGATGCCGACACATCATATGTGAAACTCGTCCCGGCGAGTGCTCGCGCCGGCGGCGCCGTCTCGAAAAAGGGCGGCCGATTGGCCGGCGAGAGCCAGCGCACGTCGAACTGCACGCGGACTCGGTCCGGATTAGAAAAGGGGAGCAGCACATAAGGCCCGGCATCGCCGGGTGCTAGTGAGCCGCCGTCGAGGAGTACGACATAGGGCTCCCCTCGGTCCGTGAGACCGGCCGCCGCTTGCAGCTCGGTCGCGGGCGGCCTCAGATTAGCGAGGGCCATCAAGATCGGGCCCCGCACCGTGTGCTGGCTCACGTTCCTCACTCGGGCCTTGTCGAGGAGCGCCTCCGCTCCGCGAACGAAGGTCGTGTCGGCGTACTCCACCTTGAGCTGCGCCGAAGCCTCCGAGTAGCCCGACAGGCCGCTCGCGCCGTCCTTCTCGCCCCTGAGGTTGAGGAGCGTCTCGTACTCCCCGCAGCCGGGCTCCACGACCTGCACGACGAAGAGGTTCTCGCCCTCCGCGATTCGCACGGTCTTGAAGAACCGGCCCGCGCCGTCGAAGGAATCGACGGGCTCGCCGCTCACGAGCACCGCGCTCACGGGTCGCCCCTGCTGGGGGGCGACGGCCCGACCGCTGATGACGACGGAGGATCCCACGGGGAAGGCGGTCCCGGAAGCGGGAGAAAGCTCCACGGGCGGGATGTCGATGAGGCCGCGACAGGCCTCGGCCTCGTAGAGGAAGCGGACCGAGAAGGGATCCGCGGGCGTGTAGCTGGCGTCGTTGGACGCCCCCGCGATGTGGACGCGCCACTGGAACCCGAGGATCCTCCGTCCCGCAAGCTCGTTCTCATCGAGCCCTAGAGAATGGTCCGCCGAGAGCATCCGGCCTGGTGGGTTCCCGAGCGCCGACGGCGCTTCCCAGCCGTCGAGGGTGATGAGGCTCCCGTCGTCGAGGATGAGCTGTGCCTCGGAGGTCCCTGCGGCGGGGTTGAGGAGGTTGAAGGGATTCGGCTCGATGGTGGCCGAAAAGCGCGGCCCGCTCACAAAACGAAGCCCATCGCCGGGGACCGCCTCCGCGAAGTTCACCACGCGCCACTCCGTCGTTCCCGCCCCCTGGAGCGAGACTCCGGCCACGCCGCTCACCACCCGCTCCTCGTGCGGCCCGCAGGGCTGAAATTCACAAGAGGCGAAGTGGACCCGCAGGCGGCCGTCGGCGTGGGTCGACCCGATCTCCGCCCTCGTCGTGCTGGGCTGGTCGAAGGAGAACCGCAATCCGTCCACGATACGCGTGGGGAGGAGAGCCACAAGCTGGGGCGAGAGACGCCGCGAGAACCGCGCCGTGAACAAGCCGATCACCCCCGCCGACGGAGCGACATCCGAGATCTCGACCATTTCCGTCCGGCCGCTGAGGAGCGACATCGTGATGCGGGTCTGGGCTCCGATGCCCCCAGGCCTGGAGAGGAGGATCGAAAGAGCATCGGCGCTGACGAAGCGGACGCCGCTCAGGTCCACGGGCCGCAGAAGCGGCACGTCGACCGAAAGGCTCTCGGGCGTGGCCTCGAAATCGATGGGAAAGGTCTCCGTCGTGATGAAACCCGGCTCTCCCGGGGGGAGGTCCTCGACGATCTGGATATCGAGACTGCGTGTGTTGTCGTCCTCGCCGCCGGCCTCCAGCAGGTCGTCTCCGGCGTCGAGAACGACGAAAAGCTTGTAAGTCCCCAGAGAAATCTTCTCGTTGATGTCCACCGTCTCCGTGCGCGAGCGGCTCGAGTGCGGCTGGAGAGGCTCGAACCGGAGGAACTCCCCGACGAGGATGTCGTCCGCGTTCCCAAGAACGAGGTCCGTCGAAAGGACGATCCGGTCCGTCGAGGGCCCGGCGGCCCCGGGACCGCCGCCGAGATTCGTCACGGTCCAGGTCACGGCGGCATCGCGACGGAGGTCGCTCGCGAAGAAGACCCGCGGGCTCACCTGAAGGTCTTCGAATCCCAGGTCGACGGCGACGTTCCAGGCGGTAAAGCCGTAGGCGGGCGTGCTCGACGCCGTGGCGTCGACGACCAGCCGGTACGTCCCCTCGGCGAGGTTCAAGGGGCCGAGGTCAACGTCCGGGCTCAAGAGCCGCTCGTCTCGATAGACAGCCTCTCCTAATGCATCGAACAGCGACCACCGTAAGAAGCCGTCGGTGGTCACGATGTCGATGAAAACTCTTTGGCCCTCGATCGCGTCGAAGATGTACGTCGCCGTCGCGCCGGGCCCCAGAACCCCCGCCCGGGGCGCGCCGAAGGCCAGCGGCGCCGTCGTGTCCGCCGCCTCGACGATGCGGAGGTCATAGACCGGCTCGTAACTATACTGCGGGTCGAAAACCAGGCTGTACGCTCCGGCCGAGAGCGTGAAGGGTCCCTGGTCCGATTCGGCGACGTCGGCACGCTCGGGCCCGAAGACGGCTTCCCCTACCGGGTCGATGAGCGACCAATCGAGCCGAGACGTCGCCGTCATTCGGTCGAAGAAGAGTCGCTTCGCTTCCGCAAGCTCGATGCGATAGGTGTGCGTCGCGCCCGCCTGGCCCGCGAAGCTCTTTTGGACCGACACGCCGAGAGCGGCGGCGTCTACTGAGTCCTCGACGGGCCGGATCGCGACTTCGTAGGCCGGCTGATAGCCGAATTCAGGGTCGAGGACCAGCGTGTAGGTCCCCGCCACTAGCGTGAAGGGCCCCGTGTCGCTATCGGCGTTGTCGCCGCGGACAAACGGGAAGACCTCCTCGCCGACCGGGTCCAAAAGAGTCCACGCAAGTCGGCTCGAGGAGATCTTCCGGTCGAGGAAGACCCGCTGGCCCTGGCTCACGGGGAAGCTGTACCGGTGAACTGCCCCCGCCGAGCCCAAGAAGGTGCCCGAGACGATGTTCCCGACCGCGGCGCCGCCGGCGACGACCGCCGCATCGGAGATGCGGAACGAGAACGCCGGCGCCGCGGCGGCCGTCCGGGCTCGTAGCGCGATCGTGTAGGTCCCCGCGGCGAGTCCGTAAGGCCCAAGGTCCGAGGTATCGGTCGAATTGGCGCGCTTCAAGTTCATCGATCGCCCCACGGCGTCGAAGATCTCCCAGTCGAGGTCCGCGTGCCCGATGAGGAGGTCGAGGTAGACCCGCCGGCCCTCGGTAGCCGAGAACGCGTAGCTCATGGAACCCCCCGGGATGGGGATGGTCCCCGTGACCTCATCGCCTACAGAAACGAGAGACCCCATGGGTATGAAGGACCCGAGGCCATCGTCGCGGATCCGGAAGCGAAACGTGCCAGATGCGTCGCCCTCACCGAGCACCGTCAGCCGATAGGAGCCACCCATCAACGTGATGGCGGCCGACGTCGTGAGGCTCGTCGTGCGGGCGAGCACCGTTCGGCCGTGAGCGTCCTCGACCATCCAGTTGAGCGCGCCACCGTTCGATGTGGCGATCAGCTCCACCGTGACGATCCGGCCCGGATCCGCCGTGAATGCGTAGATGCGAGCTTGGCCCGGGCGGTCGGCCGGGATCTCCTCGGATACTTCCTCCCCGATGGAGATCGTCCTCTGTATGGCCGTTGCATCGGAGGCTCGGAACTTGTACGTCGCCGTCCCTCCACCCTCGCTCAAGACCCGCAGCTCATAAGTGCCCCCGAGGAGCACCAGCGGCCCCACGTCGCCGAGGTTCCCCGTGCGCGCAAGCACCGCCCGTCCGAGGCCATCCAACAGCTCCCAGTTAATGATCGCGGAGTTCGATGAGGCGAGCTGGTCCAGAAAAACCACCTGGCCCGCGGGGACGGTCAAGGTGTAGGCGTCGATTTCGCCGGGCAGAGAGATAGCCCGGTCCACGACCTGGCCCAGAGCGATCGGCTCCGCAACCGGCGGCTCAAGGCCGACAATCCGGAAGGAATAACTGCCGGTGGCCAGGTTGCCGCCCGTGGCGAGGGGCCCCTCGACCGTGAGCCGGTATGTTCCTCCCATGAGCCCCACGGGGCCATGGTCCCCCACTTTGCGGCCGGCGACGATCTCCCGCCCGATGGCGTCCTTGATCTCCCACGTGATGTTGGAGTTCTCCGTCGAAATCAGATCGAGAAACACCGTCTGCCCGGCCGAGGCGGCGAACGTGTAATGGTCCCTCTGGCCGGGATGCTCGGGATCGATGGTGCCCTGCACCGTCTCCCCGATAGCCAGCGGCCGCTCCTCGGGGGCGGCATCGACGATCCGGAACTCGTAGACGCCCGTCCCAGTACCCTCGGGGAGGACGCTCAAGGTGTAATCTCCTCCGAGAAGCGGGACGGGGCCGAGGTCGCTGAGGTCCGTCATGTCGCTCGCAAGGAGACGACCCCAGGCGTCCTCGATCTTCCAGTTGAGGACCGACGTGCTTGCCGAGAGCCGGTGGGCGGCGATCCACTGGCTCGAGGCCGCCGTGAAGACGTAAGCGTCGACCTGCGTCTGCGAGCGGATCTCGCCCGATACGGGCTGCCCGATCGCGATCGGGGCGCCAATCAAACCTCCGCCCCCGCGCCGCAGCCTCGGCAGCGCCGTCGACTCCCGCGAAGTGAGACTCGTGGAGTCCTCATCGAGCGAATCCTCTTTGCCTCGCATCACCTCCGGCTTCACCCCCGGCTCGGCCGTAAGAAGATCTTCCGGCGCTTCGCCGATCTCGGCGAGGGCCCGACGGCGAACCTCCGGCGACATTTCGCGGGCGCAGCGCTCTTGGCCGGCGCAGCCGAGGGAGTCCCCGGTCCGGTCGAGCCCGCACGCCGGATGCGGCGGGGGCGGCGGAGAGCCGCCCGAGAAGAGAAACGAGAGGAGATGCATCCCGTCGGCAAGGTCCAGGGTGCCGTTGTCGTCGGCATCGAGGGCGTCGAGGCAATCGGCGGCCGGCCCCCTATCGAAGAGAAAGTCGAGGAGGCGGATCGCATCGGCGATCGTGGGCTGGCCGTCGCCGTCGGCATCGCCCCGGACGAACGATCGCTCACGGAACTCAGCCGACATGGCGGAACCGGCGAGCAGGACCAAGAGGCAGAGCGCGCCGGCGATGGCCGCGGCATGGAGTCCCCGGGTCGCTTTCACGGGCAGGGATCTCCCTCGGGGTACGGCGGACAGGAGCAGGGGGAGCAACCGAGGTCGTCGATCTCCCCCTCATCGAACCCGCAAGCCGGATAGGGGCGGGGGATAGTCGCACCGCCAAGGAAGAGGAAGTTGAGGACGTAGATCGCGTCCGTGACATCGACGGCTCCGTCGTTGTTCCCATCGGCGGCATCGAGGCATGTCAGCCCCTCTCCGCCCAAGAACAGGAAGTTGAGGGTGACGATGGGGTCCGTGATGTCCATGGTCGTGTCGCCGTTGGCGTTCCCCCGCACGAACTCGAACTCGCCTCCGGGCAGCTCGGGGAGGTGGTCCTCGAACGTCCCGTCCACCACCGTCGTGCGGAAGACGACGCCGCGGATCTCCGCCTCCGGGGCCCAGCGGACGTTCCGCAGGATCTCGAAGTCGGCAAGGTGGAAGGTCACCGAGCCGATGGGCTGAGGCACACCGGGCCGGGCGTCGAGGAGGACCTGCCCGTCGGGATCCGCCCAGAGCGCTGCGACGATCCGGTCACCCTCCACAAACCAGGTCGCAGGACCGAGCGGGATCGAAAACGGCGGAGCTTCTCCCTTCGTGGGGTCGAGGGGCGTCAGCGTGGCCGCATCGAACTGGAGGATGAGCGTGATTCCCAGGACGGGCGAGGGGGTGTCGAGGAGGATCGGCAGCGTCACGGTTCGATCCTTCACGCCAGCAGGAGGCTCGACCACGACGTCGCCGGCGACGATCCGGAAGCTCTGGTCGACCCGGCCGAAGCCTCCGAGGTCGTCGTCGGGATCGGCGCCACAGCCCCGCGACGGCTCGGGGAGCTGTGCCCCCACCGCGACGGCGTGTCGCAGAAAGAGAAAGTCGCCGACCGTGACCCGCTCGTTGTCGTTGGCATCGGCCGCGTCGACTTCGGGCAGGAGCTTGCAGCCCAGCGGCGCAGGGCCCTTCTCGAAGAGCCAGGCCAGGATCGCGGGGGGATCATCGGCGTCGGCGATCCCGCTTCCGTCGACGTCGCCCCGGAGGAGCCCCTCTTGCGGGCCGAAATCCAGCTCGATGTCGTCGATCCGCACGGCGCTCGCGACGTCGCCATCGGCACCGATGAGGTCGAAGTAGAGCGTCACTACGCTGCCTTCAGGAACGGAGCGGAGGTTCACGGTGGCCGTTCCTCCCGCCCAGACCACTCCAGAGGCCGCGAGGACGGCTCCGGTCTCCTGGAAATTCAAGAACGAGGTCGCCAGGTCGCTCCAGGAGCCCACGATGGAGTCGAGGTCCTGGTCGAGGACGGAGATCTCGAACGCATCGGGGATCGAGGCGTCCGAGGCGTCGAAACCGGGCTCCAAATTGACCTTGAAGGAGAGGCTCCGGGCCTGAGGAGGGACGGTGAAGGTCTGGGAGAGGGTCACGAGGAAGGAGTCGCCCTCCCGCAGGACCGCTGCGCCCGCGTCGGCGGCAACACCGCCGGGGGATACGGATCCGCCGGACTCCTCCGCGGTCCAATCCGAAAGCCCCTGCGAGAAGCTCCCGTTCCTCAGGGGCGGCACGAGCCCGCCACCGCCGCCAGGGGCCCCGCAGGCGCGCCGGACGGTCGTCACGCCGTCGATAGAGACGATCTCCGCGCCGGCTGCGCGGACATCAAACTGAACGCAAGCCGCGAGGAGGAGGACCGCTCCATGTAGCAGGGACCCCCACACAGGACCCGGCAAGTACGTACCTCGAACACATTCCGCTGTAATCAACACGGGACAGTCCCTCCTCCAAAAAGAAGGCAAAGCCACCAAAGATCTCCGCGCCCGACCCTGCAGGCGCTCATCCCCGACCCTCAGGTCCCAATGAGGATACCGCCCGGGCGCCGGGATCTTACAGGGAGATTCTGGAAGCTCTGGGGACGATGCATCCAGCGATGCAGCCCGATGTTGACTTGCCCGGCGGCCGGTTCGGATCGATCCGAAAGCGGGGGTTTCTTGTCCAGGTGCGCCAGCACCACGAGCGCAAAAGGATTCGAGTTCGCATCGAGTCCCAGGCGACTCGCGGGGGCTGGCGATCGCCGAGCCGGTCGTGCTCACGACCCTCCTCGACGAAGAGATCCGCGAGAGCCACCTCAAGATTGTCGACGCTCAAGGCAAAACGGTTGTCGCCGTGATCGAGGTGTTCAGCCCGGCGAACAAGGTCGCCGGCGCCCGCGGGCGGACGAGCTACATCGAGAAGCGGGCGGAGATGATGCGGTCGCAAAGCCATTGGATGGAGATCGACCTCCTCCGTGCCGGCGAGCCCATCGTGGCGAAGGAGACGTTGCCCGAGGGCGACTACTTCGTCCACGTCTCGCGCGCCCAGAAGCGCCCCCGCGGGTACGTCTGGCCGATCCGGCTCGAAGAGCGTCTCCCGGTGGTCGGCGTCCCGCTCGGCGGCGACGATCCCGACGCCCCTTTGGACCTCCAGGCCGTCCTCGACGCCTCATACAAGAGCGGAGCGTACGACCTCGAGGTCGACTATCGCCGCGAGCCGAGCCCGCCGCTTGCGGAAGGGCGGCGCATCTGGGCGGACCGGCTCCTCCACGAGAAGTCGCACCGCTGAGCGCGGCCGACCTCCGATCGGTCACGCCAGCAGCTTCTCGACGATCTCCCCGTGGACGTCCGTCAGGCGGAAGTCGCGCCCCTGGAACCTGAAGGTGAGCTTCGTGTGGTCGAAGCCGAGCAGGTGAAGGAGCGTCGCGTTGAGGTCGTGGACGTGCACGCGGTCCCTGGTGACGTTGAAGCCGAAGTCGTCCGTCTCGCCGAGGACGAGGCCCGGCCGGAGCCCGCCGCCCGCCATCCACATCGTGAAGGCGTTCGGGTGATGGTCGCGGCCGTCGTTGCCGCCCTGGACCATGGGCGTGCGGCCGAACTCGCCGCCCCAGATGACGATCGTCTCCCCGAGGAGCCCGCGCTGCTTCAGGTCCTTGACGAGCGCCGCGCTGGCGCGGTCGGTGTTCTGGCAGTTCTTCTTCAGGTCCGCGACGAGGTTCCCGTGCTGGTCCCACGCCTCGTGGAAGAGCTGCACGAACCGTACGCCGCGCTCGATGAGCCGCCGCGCCAGGAGGCAGTTGTTGGCGAAGGATGGCTTACCCGGCTCCGCGCCGTACATCTTCCGGATGTGCTCCGGCTCGCTCGAGATGTCCATCAGCTCGGGCGCGCTCGATTGCATCTGGTAGGCCATCTCGAAGGAACTGATCCGCGTGGCGATCTCGGGGTCGCCGGCGACGTCGAGCCGCATGCGGTTCAGCTTCTGGATCGAGTCGAGCGACTCGCGCTGCATCCGCGCATCGACGCCCCGCGGGTTCGAGAGGTAGAGGACGGGCTCCCCGGCGCCGCGGAACTGGACCCCTTGGTACACGGTCGGCAGAAAGCCGCTCCCCCAGTTCGAGTTGCCTCCGCTCGGTCCCTTGCTCCCCGAGCTGAAGACGACGAAGCCGGGGAGGTCGCGCGATTCGCTTCCGAGTCCGTATGTGACCCATGAGCCCAAGCTCGGCCGCCCGAACTGCTGCGAGCCGGTGTTCATGAAGATCTGCGCGGGGGCGTGGTTGAAGGCGTCGGTCACCATCGATTTGACGATGGTGATGTCGTCGACGACCTCCGCGAGGTGCGGGAGCAGCTCCGACAGCTCAGCGCCGGACCGCCCGTGCCTTGCGAATTTGAACTTCGGGCCGAGGAGCTTCGAGCTGGGGTTGATGAAGGCCGCGCGATAGCCCTTCACCAGCTCGGCCGGCGGGAGCTGGCCGTCGAACCTGGCGAGCGCGGGCTTGTAGTCGAACAGCTCGAGGTGGCTCGGCGCGCCCGCCATGAAGAGGAAGATGACCGACTTCGCTCGGGGAGCGTGATGCGGGGCCCTCGGGGCCATCGGATCCGCCGGGGGTGCGCTCGCAGGCGCCGCGAAGCCGCTCTCGCAGAGGAGCTGGCCGAGGGCGAGCGCGCCGAGGCCGACCCCGCACTCCTGGAAGAACCAGCGGCGCGTGATCTCGCGAGGGTCCTTCCCGCGGTGGAGATGCATCTGGCAGTTCATGGCTCTTATTCCTTGGTGATCGTCTCGTCGAGGTTCAACAGCACGCGGGAGACGACGGTCCAGGCGGCGAGTCGCTCCTGATCGCCGGAATTCGCCTCTCCCTTTCCGGCAGCACCGCCGCTCACGAGATCGCCGGCCTTCAGCTCGCCGGCCTCGAACCGGCGCATCTGCCCTTCGAGCAGCGCGAGAAGCTCCGCGGCCTCCGCCTCCGCCGGCGGGCGGCTCACGCAGAGCCGGAAGGCGTAGGCGACGCGCTCCGCGTCGCAGGCTCCGCCCTCGGCGAGCGTCCGGCGGGCCAGAGCCTGCGCACACTCCATCGAGACCGGCTCGTTCAAGGTTATGAGCGCCTGGAGAGGCGTGTTCGACCGCACGCGGCGCACGCAGGAGAAGTCTCCGTTGGGTGCATCGAAGGTCTGGAGGAGCGGATACGGGAGCGAGCGGTAGCGGAAGGTGTAGATTCCCCGGCGGTAACGGTCGGCGCCGGTTTCCTCGGGCCACACCTTCGGCCCGTAGCTGACCGGCGGCTGGGTCATGAAGCCCGGAAGCGGCGGGAAGACGCTGCGGCCGCCGATCCGCGGATCGAGTAGGCCGCTCGCGGCAAGGGCGATGTCGCGCACGATCTCGCCTTCCACCCTCGAGCGCGCGCCGCGGGCGAGGAGGCGGTTCAATGGATCGAACGCGAGAAGCCGCGGCGTCACAGCCGACGTCTGGCGGTACGTCGCCGAGCTCGTGATGAGCCGATGGATCGCCTTGAGGCTCCATCCGCGGTCCATCAGCTCCACCGCGAGCCAGTCGAGAAGCTCCGGATGCGACGGCGGCTCGCACTGCGTGCCGAGGTCTTCGCTCGTGGCGACGAGACCGGTCCCGAAGTAAGCCTGCCAGATGCGGTTGACGATGGCCCGCGCCGTCGTCGGCGAGCGGCGGCCTGTCAGCCAGCCCGCGAAAGCGAGCCGCCCTGAACCTCCACCCTCGGCCGGGTGGAGGAACGCCGGCGTGCCGGGCTGGACAGGTCGTTCGGGCTTCAGGAAGTCTCCGCGGCGCAAGAGCCGCGTGTCGCGCCCCTCGGCCCGGGCCATGAGGACGAACTGCGACGAGCCGGCGGGATGGCGGCTCCAGAGACTCTCGATGCGGTCGTTGGCCTCCTTCCACTCCGGCACGGTCGCCCGGAAGTGGCTGAAGACGGCCGCCGTCTGCACCGGGGTGCGCTCGCGAGCCGGGATGTCGAGGATCGCCCGCACGCGGCGGGGGAGCGGATCGGCCACGACGCCATCCGCGCCGGTGATCGAGAGACGGAAGCGGCCGAGGTTATGGTTCTGGTTGTCGTCGCTGTTCCAGCCGCCGTGGTTTTGCTTCAGGTAGAACCGGATGAGCGTCCCGCTCGCGTTTTCGATCGGACTTTCAGCGACGAAGACCGCCTTGCGCTCCTCATTTCTCCGCGCCGGCCCGGCATCGATCCCCCAAGCGGTCTCTTCCTTGCCGTCAATGGCGAACGCGACGGGACCCGTGACGCGCTTCTTGCCGCTCTTGTCGTCGTAGATCGCTTCGAGAGGCTTCTCGGGAAGCTCGATGTCCGCCGTGGCGGCCGCGATCTTGACCTTCTCGATCTTGTCGGGGGAGTCTGCTGAGCCCGCTTCGACCTCAAACTCCGTGAGGGCGCAGGTACCGAGGATTGAGCGCCCCGGCCCGCCGAGAGGCAAGTTCGGGTCGTTGAGAAGCTCGAGCCGGAACGCCGTGACGCGCTTCAAGTCCGTCTTCGCAGTCATCAGCACGCGGTGCTTGGTCGGAGCGTAGCCTTGCGCCAGGAAGGAGTCGTCGGCCATCGGCAGGTACTTCTGGCCTCCGTTCGAGATGTCGTCGACCTCGGGGCGCACGATGGTCCACTCGGGCGTCCACTCCTGGTGCCCCTCCCGGACCGATTCTTCCCAGCGGGTCAACCGCTCGGGCCAGTCGGGGCTCCGGTGGCGGAGGTCGTCCTCGATCTCGCGGATCTCGCGGAAGATCGACGCGCGCTGCATCTCCTCCTCCGCCGTGTAGACGGCGATATTGGCCTCGTGGTCGTTGTTGAGGAAGGCGAAGAGCCGGTAGTACTCCTCCTGCGTGAGCGGGTCGTACTTGTGGTTGTGGCACTGGGCGCACTGGATCGTCAGGCCGAGCATGCTCTTTCCGATGGCGTCCATGCGGTCGAACATGGCCTCCATCCGGAACTGCTCGGGGTCGATGCCGCCTTCCTCGTTGATCATCGAATTGCGAAGGAAGCCCGTCGCGACGATCTGGTCCTGCGAGCCGCCCGGAAGGAGGTCGCCGGCAAGCTGTTCGATGATGAATCGGTCGTACGGGAGGTCGCGGTTCAAGGCACCGATCACCCAGTCGCGGTAGAACCAGACGGTGCGGAGCTTGTCCTTCTCGTAGCCGTCCGAGTCGGCGTAGCGAGCCGCATCGAGCCAGTGCCGGCCCCAGCGCTCTCCATAGTGCGGCGAAGCCAGAAGCCGCTCGGTCAGGGCTTCGTACGCGCCTTCGCTCGGATCGCCAGCGAAGCCGACACCGCCAGTGAAGCGGTCGACATCATCGATCGACGGCGGAAGGCCGACGAGGTCGAGGCTCAATCGGCGCAGGAGCGTGATGCGGTCCGCCTCGGGCGACGGGGCGAGCCCTTCCTTCTCGAGCCGCGCGAGGATGAAGGCGTCGATGGGGTTTCGAGGCCATGCGAGGTCCTTCACGGAGGGAACCGCGGGCAGCATGGGCGCCTGGAAAGCCCAGTGGGGCTTTTTCGACGCCGGCGCAGCCTGGTTGTCTTCCGAATCGCCGGCCAAGGCGGCGTTCAACGCCGAACAGGCAAGTAGGAGCGAGAAAAACCGGCTCATTCGTCGTTTCATGGTTCCGGATCCGAGCAATCACCCGCGCCGCGGAAGAGAGAAGGCCTAATTTATCGCGGTTCCGAGCGCGATTTTCAACGGGGTCGTGGCTGCTGAATGCATGGAAGCAACTCTGAAGGCGATTGACCGGTGAGGACGCAGAGTAACGCAGAGGAGGTCGATCGACTTCTCTGCGTCCTCTGCGCATTCCTCTGCGTCCTCCGCGGTTCCCGTTCTCCCCAGGCTCGTACATGAACCTTGTGCTTGTACGCTCCACCTCGCGAAAATAGACTTCCGCCATGGACGCTTCCGGTTCGAGGGCCTCTGAGGGGCGGGGGTCGGGAGAAAAGGGGATGCTCCGGCGGGACTTCCTGCGGATCGGAGTGGGAGGAGCCGCCGCGGCGGCGCTCGGCGCCGATCTCGCTCCCGCGCTGGCCCGGGCGAAGACGCTCAAGATCTCGCGGTCGACGGAAACCCGCTCGACGTGCCCCTACTGCTCGGTCTCCTGCGGCGTGATCATCCACACCCTCGGCGGCCGCGAGATGAACACGCGGGCCGAGGTCATCCACGTCGAGGGCGATCCCGACCACCCGATCAACCGCGGGTCCCTATGCCCCAAGGGCATCACCCTCAAGCACGATATCGTGAACGACCGCCGGCTCACGCGGCCGCGCTACCGGGGCCCCGGGGAGACGGCTTTCCGCGACATCTCATGGGACGAGGCGATCGCCCGTGTCGCCCGGCGCGTGAAGAACGCCCGCGACCGCGACTTCATCGCACGCGATGCGCTCGGCCGCGCCGCAAACCGACTCGAGACCGTGGCCGCCATCGGCGGCTGCACGGACACGAACGAGTTCAACTACCTCTTCCAGAAAATCGCGCGCTCCTGGGGAATCGTCCACCTCGAGCAGCAATCGCGGATCTGACACGGCCCCACGGTCGCCAGTTTGGCGCCCACCTTCGGACGCGGGGCCATGACCAACGGCTGGACGGACATCCGGAACGCCGATGTGATCCTCCTCATGGGCGGGAATCCCGCGGAGAACCACCCGGTCGGCTTCCGCTGGGTCATGGAGGCGAAGCGAAACCGCAAGGCGAAGCTGGTCTCCGTCGATCCGCGGTTCAACCGCACGGCGGCGGTGGCCGATGTTTACGTTCCCATCCGCGCCGGGACGGATATTGCCTTCCTGGGCGGCCTCATCCGGTTCGCCATCGAGAACCGCAAGTACCACGAGGAGTACGTGCGGCTCCACACGAACGGTCTCTTCCTCCTGGGCGACGGCTATTCCTTCGAGGAAGCGACCGGGCTCTTCTCCGGCTTCGACGCCGCGACCAGGAGCTACGACAAGAGCCGCTGGGGCTATCTCCTTGGGCCCGACGGTTACGCGCAGATCGCAAACTCCCTCGATGACCCCCGCTCGGTCTTCCAAGCCCTGCGCCGCCACTACACTCGCTACACCTCCGAGGCCGTCGCGGCCATCTGCGGTTGCAGGGCGGAGGATTTCCTGAAAGCCGCCGAGATCGTCTGCTCGACCGGAACGCCCGAACGCGCCGGAACGGTCCTGTATGCCCTCGGCTGGACCCATCACAGCTTCTCGGTCCAGATCATCCGCGCGGCCGCGATCCTCCAGCTCCTCCTCGGGAACATCGGCCGCCCGGGCGGCGGCGTGAACGCGCTTCGCGGCCACGCGAACATCCAGGGCGGGACCGACCACGGCGTCGCCTACCACAGCCTCCCGGGCTACCTGCGGATGCCGGCGGTCGAGCAAGCGGCGCTCGCCGATTACCTGGCGCTGGTCAAACCGAGGAAGCTCCGGCCGAACTCCATCAACTACTGGGAGAACGCGCCGAAGTTCTTTGTGAGCTACCTGAAGGCGATGTACGGCCCGCGCGCGCGGGCGGACAACGGCTTCGCTTACGACCTCCTGCCGAAGATCGACGGGAACTACTCCTGGGTCTATATCTTCGACCGCGCGGTGCGCGGGGAGATGCGCGGCCTCATCGACTTCGGCATGAACCCCGTCGCCAACGGTCCGAACTCGCGCAAGATGCTCGATGCGCTGTCGAAGATGGATTGGGTCGTCCTCTCGGAGTGCTTCGAGACCGAGACCGCCATCTTCTGGAAGGCGCCGGGGGTCGACCCGAAGGCGGTCAAGACCGAGGTCATCCTGCTCCCGGCGGCCAATTTCGCCGAAAAGGACGGCTCCTTCACGAACTCATCGCGCTGGGCGCAGTGGAAGTATCGCGCCACCGAGCCTCCCGGCGAGGCGAGGCCGGACCAGGAGATCCTCGCGCGCATCCACCTCGCGGTGAGAGACCTCTACCGCGCCGAGGGCGGGACGTTCCCCGAGCCGATCCTCGGTCTGCACTGGCCCTATTCCAACGCGGCGAATCCCTCTCTCGATGAAGTGGCGCGGGAAGTGAACGGCCGCGAGATCGCCACCGGCAGGCAGCTCGGCTCCTTCGCGGAGTTGAAGGACGATGGCTCCACCGCCTGCGGCAACTGGCTCTACTCGGGGAGCTTCACGGAGGCGGGAAACCAGATGGTCCGCCGCGGGCTCGCCGACCCTTCGGGCCTCGGGCGCCATGCGGAATGGGCATGGAACTGGCCGGCCAACCGCCGGATCCTTTACAATCGCGCCGGCTGCGACGCCGCTGGCCGGCCCTGGGACCCCGCACGGGGCGCGCTCTCCTGGGACGGCGCCCGCTGGCAAGGCGATGTCCCCGACACAAAGGCCGACGCCGGGCCCGAGGCAGGCCTGGGCGCGTTCTTGATGCTCCCCGAAGGCGTGGCGAAGCTCTTCGCCGCCGATCTGAACGACGGTCCTCTCCCGGAGCACTACGAGCCCATTGAGCACCCCGTGGCCAACCTCCTGCACCCCGAGCAGTCGACGAACCCCGTGGCGCAGCGCTTCACGACTCCCTATGACCTCTACGGCGAGGCCAAGGACTACCCGATCGTCGCCACGACGTTCCGCCTGACTGAGCACTTTCACTACTGGACGCAGCACCAGGGGCCCGCCACGCAGCTCCAACCGGATTTCTTCGTGGAGATCCCCGAGGAGCTGGCCCGGAACATGGGGATCCGGAGCCGCGACCGCGTCGCGGTCTCCTCTCCCCGCGGAACGGTCGCCGGGCTCGCCCTCGTGACGAAGCGCCTCCCTCCGCTCCAGGTCGGCGGCCGGCGCGTCTACCAGGTCGGAATCCCGATCCACTGGGGCTACGCCGGAAGGAACCCCGGTCCGCTCGCGAACCTCCTCACTCCCACCGCGATCGACCCGAACGCCTTCACGCCGGAGTACAAAGGTTTCCTGGTCAAGATCGAGAAGGTCACTTGAGCAGGGAGAGAGCACCGTGACCGCTTCGCGCGAAGGAAACCGGATCGGGATCGGCGACGGACTCACCGTGCGCCGGCGGTCCTCGGGCCGCGGCGACGGTGGAGCCGGCGATCCGGTGGCGATGTTCATCGACACCACGACCTGCATCGGCTGCAAGGCGTGCGAGGTCGCCTGTCAGGAGTGGAACGGCCTTCCGGTGGAGCCGACCGCTCAGTTCGGCACGTACCAGACGATGCCAGACTTGAGCGCCAACTACTGGAACCTCATCAAGTTCAACGAGATCGAAGAGAACGGCCCCCTCGAGTGGCTCATGCGCAAGGACATGTGCCTCCATTGCGCCGAGCCGGGTTGCCTCCTGGCCTGCCCCGTCCCCGGCGCCATCGTCCAGTACCGAAACGGCGTCGTAGAGATCGACCCCGACACGTGCATCGGCTGCGGGTTCTGCATCACAGGCTGCCCCTTCAATGTCCCGAAGCTCCACGCCGTCAGCGGCAAGGCCCACAAGTGCACCATGTGCTCGGACCGCCTCGATGTGGGCCTCGGCCCCGCCTGCGTGAAGGCCTGCCCCACCGGGTGCCTGGAGTTCGGGAGCAAGACATCGATGCTCGACCTTGGCGCGCGGCGGGTCGAAGCCCTCAAAGCCGACGGGCACGCGCAGGCCGGGGTCTATGATCCGGCCGGTGTAGGGGGCACGGGCGTCATCTACGTCCTCAAGCACGCCGATCGGCCGCAGTTGTATGGGGACCTCCCGGAGAGCCCCCGCATCTCGCCGCTCCTCGGGTTCGCGAAGGGGCCCCTGCGGTGGCTTGGGGGCCTCTTCCTGGGGAGCATCGTTCTCGCGACCGTCCTTCACTACCTCCGGGTTGGGCCGAAGAGCGTGCCCGCTCATGACAGTCCGCCGTCGGGACTGGGGCTCATCCCGGCGCCGCTGCCGGTCCCTCGACCGGCACCGAGCGGGGGCCGCCGTGTTCTTCGCTACACATTCGCCGACCGGGTCCTGCACTGGTCCGTTGCGCTCACGTTCATCTACACCGCGCTCACCGGCCTGGGGCTCTTCTTCCGGCCGCTGGCGGTGCTCCTCGCGCTTTTTGGGGGCGGCGAGACCGTGCGCGTCTGGCATCCGATCGTGGCCACCGCGTTCACCGCGCTCACCCTGGCCCTCTTCGCCAAGTGGCGGAAGGACGTGCGACTCGGCCGGGAGGACCTCGCCTGGCTCAAGGCGATCCGCCAGGCGGCCCTGAACCGCGAGGAGCGGCTCCCGCCGGCGGGCCGGTTCAACGCCGGGCAGAAAGTGTTTTTCATCGCCGTGACGCTCCTCGCGCTCGCCCTCTTCGCTTCGGGGATTCCCCTCTGGTTCCTCGAGATCGCCGGCGCGGGCGTCAGGACCCTCTGCGTCCTCATTCACGACGCGGCGACGGTGGGAGCGGTCGCTCTCGTCATCCTCCACATCTACATGGCCACGGCCGCGACGCCGGGCAGCTTCTCGGCCATGCTCCATGGGACCGTCTCTGAGGAGTGGGCCCGCCGCCACCACGGCGCGTGGAAGCCCGAACCGGTTCCCGACGAGGAACTGAAGGGCCCGGACCATCCGGGCGGCGCGTGAGCGCTTCGATGGATTTCTCCCGCGAGGCGCAGCTCCTGCGGATTGCGGAGCTTCTCCCGCGATTCCCCGAGGCCAGGGAACTCCTCGAGCGCTACCGCCGGAGCCTCGAGCGCGCCATGGGGGAGCCGAGTCGCCCGACCGGGCCGCACGATGCGCGGGACGATGCGCGAGACGATGGTCCGGCCGGCGCCGGAGCGGCACCGGTCCCTGCCCGTTGCCCCGGTTGCGGCGCACCGCCCGGGCTTTCGGTCCTCGTGGAGGAGCCGGAGACCCACGGCGGGGCGCGGCGCCTCATCTGCGCCCAATGCGAGCGCGCGTGGCCCTTCCCGCGGATCGTGTGCCCGGCGTGCGGCGCGGAGGAAACCGAACGGCTCCCCCGTTTCCAGGCGGAGGAGATCCCCGGGGCGCGCATCGAGGCCTGCGATGCCTGCGGCACGTACCTGAAGACGATCGACCTTACCCGCGATGCGCGGGCCGTGCCCGCCGTGGACGACCTCGCGACGTGTTCACTGGACCTCGCCGCGCGCGAGCGCGGGTATCGGAGGATCGGAGCGGGCTGAGTACAGCTCGTCGTAAAAGGGTTCTCGAAATCAACAGAAGACGAGCTGTACTTCAAGGGGGTGGGCAAGCCGCTCCCTCCGGTCCTCGCGCTGGCGCGCTCGGCCTCCAGGCGGGCCTCGCAGCCGCCCGCTGGCGCGGGCGCCCGGCTGCTCCGGCGGTCCGCGGCTCCGCGCTGCTCGCCGCTCCCCTCCGGGCACGT
>Ga0187893_10002782_pt1 | contig 37392 bp, 32 predicted proteins | sample MA1701074metaG_FD_139574 | JGI IMG/M metagenome (GOLD analysis project Ga0187893, IMG submission 139574) | White microbial mat communities from a basaltic lava cave in the Kipuka Kanohina Cave System on the Island of Hawaii, USA - MA170107-4 metaG ... | reverse complement strand
GTCCCGAGCCCGACCACCGGCACCTGCAGGCCCGTCGCGCCGAACGCCCGGGTCTCCACGCGGGCCGGATCCGACCCCTAGTCCTCGGTCCTGCCGTCGTGCTCCTGGAGGTAGCGTTCGAGCTCGGCCGCAAGATCGTCGCCGCTCGCGTCGCCGAGCGCCTCGGCGTCACGGAGCTCCTCGAACCCCTTGTGCTCCGCAGCGTCCTCGAGCCGCTGCACGTAGCCGGCGAGGTTGCCGTCCTCCTCGATCGCCTCGGTCACCTCGCGCTCGAACACGCGGGCGGCGAGCTCGACCTCGCCCGTGTCCACCTCCAGACCCGTGAGATCGCGAACGGCCTCGAGCAGCGCGAGGGCGACCTTCGGGTTCCGCGACTGCGGCAGGTAGTGCGGCGCCGCCGCCCACAGCGAGAGCGCCGGGATGCCGGCGCCCGCGGCGGCCGAGTTCAACACACCGACGATGCCGGTGGGTCCCTCGTACCGAGCCGGCACCACGCCGGGTTTGGCCAGGCAGGCAGGATCCTCGCTCGCCGCGTTCACGGGCGCGGGTCGCGTGTGCGGGACGTCGGCGAGGAACGCGCCGAGCGTCACGAGCAGCGAGATGTCCATGTCGCTGCAGACCTCGAGGATCGACACGGCGTACGTCCTCCAGCGGACGTTGGGCTCGACGCCGAGGAAGACGATCACGTCGCGGTCGTTGATCCTCGCTGACGAGAAGCGGTTGGCCGGCCAGTCGACCCTGCGCGTCGTCGCGGACTCCAGACGAACGGTCGGGCGGTTGACCTGGAAGTCGTAGAACTCCTCCGGGTCGATCTCGGCGAAGCGCCGAGCCCCCCACTGGGATCGCAGGGTGCGCGCCGCCGTCGTCGCGGCCTCGCCCCCGTCATTCCAGCCGGTGAACGCGCAGATCATGACCGGACGCGACATCTCGGGACGGGCCCGGTAGGCGACGTGACTCACCGCCACAGTCTGTACATCGAGCGCGGAGGTGTCATCCCACCTCGATTGCGGCTGGCCCCGCGTCCGGGACCGCCTTCAAGCCTGGGAGCCCTCCGGCCGATGACTACTTTGGAAGAACTAGTCCCGGACGGGGGGCCGAGTGTCGCTGGCGCGTCCATACGTTCGCGAGGCCGTGAGCCCGCAGGTGAACCTGGTCGACCCGGCATTCGACGACCGCCGCGCGCTCCTCGAGCAGGTCGCGGAGCTGCAGGACGCACTCGAGCAGGAGCGCTCGTTGAACGAGCGTCTCCGCCGGCTGGACGAGCTCAAGAACACGCTGCTCAACACGCTCTCGCACGATCTGAAGAACCCGCTGACGGCGGTCCTCGGCGCGGCGACGACGCTTCGCCGTCTCGACCTCGAGCCCGAACAGGCGAACGAGCTCCTGGACGGCATGACGGCTCGGGCACGGAAGATGGACCGGCTGCTCTCCGATCTGCTCGATCTCGAGCGTCTGGGCCGCGGGATCGTCGACCCGACGACCTATCCGGTCGACGTCGGACGGCTGGTCGAGGTGCTGGTGCGCGAGACCGACGTGCTCGACGGGCGCGAGGTGGAGATCGAGGCCCGGCCTGTGGTCGTGCCCGCGGACGCCCCGAAGGTCGAGCGGATGGTCGAGAACCTGCTCGTGAACGCCGTGCGACACACGCCGACGGACGCGCACATCTGGATCGGCGTCCTGCCCGACGACGGCGGCGCAGTGATCTGCGTCGAGGACGACGGTCCCGGGGTCCCCGACGACATGAAGCTCGCCGTGTTCGAGGCGTTCCGCAAGGGCGACGCGCGAGCGCCCGGCTCGGGGATCGGGCTGTCGCTGGTCGGGCGGTTCGCAGAGCTCCACGGCGGGCGCGCCTGGGTCGAGGATCGACCCGGCGGGGGCGCGTCCTTCCGGATCCACCTGCCCGGCCCTTCGAACGACTGATCCGGGTACTTGTCCCAGCGCTCGCCAGAGCGCACGATGCCCCCTCGCGGTCGCAGTTCCGTCGCACCGTTGCGTCGTCACGCCGTCGAGTCCGTCGAGTCCGTCGAGTGCGTCGAATCGTCGAGTAGAGGGGACCGCCATCACCGCCCGCACCGGTTTCCGGGCCTGGTTCCGCCGACTGGGTCTGCTCCTGGTCGTCCTCCTGTGGGTTCCGCTCGCCCCGGCAGCCTCCGCGGTGACGGCCGTGACCGAAATCTCGGTCTCGGCGACGGTGGTCGACTTCGGCGAGGGCGTCACGATCTCCGGGTCGGCGAGCGAAGGCCCCGGTTGCACGGGCGGCCGGCCCGTCACGCTCGAGTGGCGAGCCGCCGGCTCGCCTGGGTTCGGTGCGGTCGCGACCGGCACGACCGCGAACGACGGGACCTTCACGTTCGAGCAGTCCCAGCCCCACACCGGGCGGTACCGGGCCAGTCTCGACGCACAGGGCTCGTGCACCTCGTCCGTCTCGGAACCGGCGCTCGTACAGGTTCGCGCGCTCGTCGACGCCGCCATCGTGGCTGGCTCCACCCAGGCCGGCGAGTGCCTGGTGCTGGCGGTGTCGGTCGAGCCGGCGCGAGCGGGGCAGGAGGTGGAGCTCCAGCGCAAGGCCGGCGGAGTCTGGAACGTGACCGAACGGCTCACCCTCGATGCGAACTCCGAGGCGTTCGCCGAACCCTGTCTGGGGTTCGACGACATCGGTTTGGTGCGGCTGCGGGTCCGGTGGGTGGCGCAGGACGCGCTGAACGAGACGGCCTCCTCGCCGGTGCTCGCGCTCCAGGTGACGAGGGCGCCGTGGATGGACGCGATCGAGGAGGCCATCGGCTCGCGCTCCGTCTCGGTCGCCGTGGGCGAGGAGGACTCGTTCCTGTACCGGCGCGCAGACGCGACCCCGCGGATCCCTGCCTCGAACGAGAAGCTGCTGCTCTCCATGGTCCTGCTCGACACGTTCGGCGCGTCGTTCCGGATCCGGACGAGCGCGGCCGCCACGTCGATCGAGGGCTCCGTGGTCGCCGGCGACCTGTGGATCCTCGGACGCGGAGACCCGCGGCTGGGCGGAGCGAGCCTCGCGACCCTCGCCCGCGAGATCGTGGACGCGGGGATCACCCGCGTGCGCGGTCGCGTGCTCGGCAGCACCGGGTACTTCGCCCACGATTGGGACGCGGTCGGCTGGGACGAGGACGCGCGCGACTACGTCAACCGGCCGACCGCCCTGTCGTTCGATGGCAACGACGTCGCGGCCCCCGAGCGACGCGCCGCCGAGGTCCTGACGAACAAGCTCGAGCACCTCGGGGTGCGGGTCGGCGGCGCCCCGGGCTCCGGCGCGCCGCCGACCGCCACCGCCCTCGACACGATCGCCTCCATCCAGTCGAGATCACTCGGATACCTCCTGCAGAAGATGCTCCGACCCTCGGACAACTTCATCGCCGAGACCCTGGGCAAGCGGCTCGGCGTCGAGACCCGCGGCGTGCCCGGGACGATCGCGAAGGGGGCGGCGTCGATCCAGGACTGGGCCGACGGGCGCGGAACCAGCTTCACGCTGCACGACAACTCCGGACTGTCCTACGCGAACCGCGTGACCGCGCTCGGGATCGTCCGGCTCCTGTGGGAGGCCGAGGACGCGCCGTGGGGCACCGAGCTCCGCAAGGCGCTGCCGAAGGGCGGCCAGGGGACGCTCCGCGACCGGCTCCACGGTGTCGAGCTCCGAGCCAAGACCGGCACCCTCACGGATGTGTCGACGCTGTCGGGGTGGGTGTTCGCGACCGAGCTCCAGGCCTGGGTCGAGTTCTCGATCCTGTGCCACGGGATGTCGAAGTCGGTCGCCTCGGACATCGAGGACGAGATCGTGCGGACCCTCGAGGCCGAGCTCTAGCTCGGGTCGAACCCGGCCGCGCGCTCGATGGCCTTCGCCGCGTCGACGACGGCCGGCACGTAGCGTCGCGCGTTGATCCGACCCATCCTCGACGCGGGTCCGGAGACCGAGACCACCGCGGCCAAGATCCCGTACGGGCCGACCACCGGCGCGCTCACCGAACCGACCCCCGGCTGGCGCTCTCCGGCGCTCGACGCCCAGCCGCGGGAGCGCGCCAACTCGACCTCGTGCGCGAATCGCTCGGGTTCCTCAGCCTTGCGGATCGTCCTGGAAGGGTCGCTCGCGAACGCGAGGAAGACCTTCGCGGCCGACCCCGCGGTCAACGGGAGCGACGCGCCGACCGGGACGATCGTCCGAAGCTCGTTCGGCGACTCCACGGCGTCGATGCACACGCGGACATCGCCCGAGCGCACGAACAGCTGGGCGCTCTCACCGGTCGTCCGCACCAGCCGCTCGAGGACGGGGTGCGCGAGGTCGCGGAGCGGCGGCTCGCGCATCGCCTCGGACGCGAGGCGGAGCAGGTGGGGGCCGAGCCGATACCCGAAGCCGCCGTAGTGAGCGAGGAGCCCATGATCCTCGAGGGCCTTGATGAGCCGGTGCGCGGTCGAGGGGCTGAGCCCGGTCGCCCGCGCGATCGTCGTGAAACGGTGCGCGCCCTCCTCGACCGCCTCGAGCACGCTCACGACTCGGTCGAGCACCGCGACATCGGAGGTCCGCTTCGGCATCTGCGTTGAGTTCCATCATACGGGATGTACTTCCAACATACGGGATAGGCACTCGACAGCATCCGGCCGCGCTGCCACACTGAACGGCATGCCCACGCTGGCCGAGAAGGTCTGGGAGCGCCACGTCGTCCACCGCGCGGAGGGCGAGCCCGACCTGCTCTACGTCGACCTCCACCTCGTCCACGAGGTCACGAGCCCCCAGGCGTTCGACGGCCTGCGGATGGCGGGCCGCACGGTGCGTCGGCCGGATCTGACGGTCGCGACGATGGACCACAACGTCCCGACCGCACCGGGCCCCACCGACCCCGTGAGCGAGCGCCAGATGCAGGCACTCGAACGCAACTGCTCCGAGTTCGGCATCGAGCTGTACCCGACCGGCCACATCGGCCAGGGCATCGTGCACGTGATCGGGCCGCAGATGGGACTCACGCAGCCGGGGCTCGTCATCGCGTGTGGGGACTCGCACACGAGCACCCACGGCGCGTTCGGCGCGCTCGCCTTCGGGATCGGCACGAGCCAGGTCGAGCACGTGCTGGCCACCCAGACCCTTCCGCAGCCCAAACCCCGCACGATGGCGGTCACGGTCGACGGCGAGCTGCCGGCCGGCGTCGGACCGAAGGACCTGATCCTCGGGATCATCGCCACGATCGGGACCGGCGGCGGCATCGGCCACATCCTCGAGTACCGCGGGAGCGCGATCGCCTCGCTCTCGATGGAGGGCCGCATGACGGTGTGCAACATGTCGATCGAGGCGGGTGCACGGGCGGGCGTGGTGGCCCCCGACGACACGACGTTCGCCTACCTCGAGCAGCGACCGCACGCGCCGAAGGGCAGGGACTGGGAGGAAGCGCTCGAGGACTGGCGCTCGCTGCCGACCGACGAGGGCGCCGCGTTCGAGGCAGAGGTGCGGATCGACGGCGCCGCGCTCCGCCCGCACGTCTCGTGGGGGACGAACCCCGCACAGACCGTCACGATCGACGACGTCGTGCCCGAGCCGGCCGACGAGAGCGCCGAGCGCGCACTCGCGTACATGGCGCTCGCGCCCGGCACGCCGATCCGAGAGATCCGGCCCGACACGGTCTTCATCGGCTCGTGCACGAACGCGCGCATCGAGGACCTGCGCGAGGCGGCCAAGGTGCTCGATGGTCGGACCGTCCGCGAAGGGCTGCGCGCGATGGTCGTCCCCGGATCGATGCTCGTGAAGCAGCAGGCCGAACGCGAGGGTCTCGACGTCGTGTTCACCCGCGCAGGATTCGAGTGGCGGGACGCGGGCTGCTCGATGTGTCTGGCGATGAACCCCGACAAGCTGGCGGTCGGAGAGCGGTGCGCCTCGACGTCCAACCGCAACTTCGAGGGCCGGCAGGGAACCGGGGCCGGACGCACCTGGTCTCTCCCGCCGTCGCGGCCGCGACCGCGGTCGCGGGGCACTTCGCGACACCTCAGGACCTGGGCTGATGAGACCGTTCACGACGCACACGGGCCGAGCCGTTCCGTTGGATCGCCCCGACGTCGACACCGACCAGATCGTCGCCGCAAGCGCCCTCAGGCGCATCGAGCGCTCCGGGTTCGGACGCTACCTGTTCGCCGACTGGCGGAAGGATCCCTCGTTCGTCATGAACGATCCCAGGTTCGAGGGGGCGACGATCTTGCTCTCGGGCCCCAACTTCGGGTGCGGCTCGAGCCGCGAGCACGCCGTCTGGGCACTCGAGGAAGCGGGATTCCGATCCCTGATCGCCCCGTCCTTCGCCGACATCTTCCGGAGCAACTGCACCAAGGTCGGCCTTCTCCCCGTCGAGCTGCCGGGCGAGAGCGTGGATGCCCTGATGGATGCGGTGCGCGCCGAGCCGGGTACCGAGCTCACCGTGGACCTGGTCGCGAAGGTGGTCACCGGCGGGGGGCTCGAGGCGCCGTTCGACATCGACGGCTTCACCCGCTCGCGGCTCCTCGAGGGCCTCGACGACATCGGCATCACCCTCGCGCACGAGGCCGAGATCGAGGCCTTCGAACGCGCGCGGCCGGCCCGCCTTCCATCGCTGCCGGCGTAGTCGCGTTCCCGCAGGTCAGAAGGGGTGAGGCCTCCGGCTTCCCTCAAGGTCGCCGCACGCTGGACCCGATACCTGATGCAGACATGAAACGCCGGATCTGGCTCCTCTACCTCTGCGTCGGCGTGGGCGCGCTCGTCGCCTATCTGCTCGGGGAGCGGGAGCGGCAGGGCTGGCTGTTCAACCTCATCTGCCTGTCCTCGCCCGTGGCGATCGTCGCCGCCGTCGGCATCTGGAAACCCGTGCTGCCGGGACCCTGGGTCCTGTTCGCGATCGGCGGAGCGCTGTTCCTGATCGGCGACGTCATCGTCTACAACTACGCCGAGGTCTTCGGGACCGAGCTCCCGAACCCCTCGATCGGAGACGTCGCGAGCCTGCTCGTGTACCCCTGCCTCATCGGCGGCCTGCTGATGTTGAACCGCCGGCGCAACCCGGGCCGAGATCGCGACAGCGTGATCGACTCGATGATTGTCGCGATCGGCGTCGGGACGCTGCAGTGGGTGTTCCTGATGTCGCCGGTGGCGCACGACTCCTCCTCGACGCTCCTGCAGAAGCTCGTCGGGATGGCGTACCCGTTCATGGACCTGATCCTGTTCATGGCCGTGCTGCGCCTGGCGATGGGGGCGGGACGCAAGGCGCCCTCGCTGCACATGATGCTGTGGGCAGCGGGCGCGCTGTTCTTCGCCGACACGATGTACACCTACATCTCCGTCCAGGGCCTCGTGTACAACCGGACCGGCTACCTCGAGGTGGGGTGGGGACTGTTCTACCTGCTGTGGGGGGCGGCCGCCCTGCACCCGTCGATGCGCACGCTGTCGGACAAGGCGCCCGAAGCCGAACGGCGCCTGTCCCGGACCCGGCTGACGCTGCTCGCGAGCGCCGTGCTCATGGCGCCCGGCGTGATGTTCATCCAGTACCTGCGGAACGTCTCGGTGGACATGCCGTTCCTGATCAGCGCCGCGGTGGCGCTGTTCATCCTGGTGGTCCTCCGGATGGAGGAGCTGGTCCGTCGCGGAGAGCTCTCGGCCGAACGCGAGAACGCCCTGCGCAACGCGGGCGCGACGCTCGTCACCGCGACGAATCGAGACAGCATCTACATCGCCACCCTGGATGCCGCACGCTCCCTGCTCGGCGACGAGTCGGCCATCCGCCTGCTCGTCGCGACCGAGGACCCCGACCCGAACCGGTTCCTGGTCGTCGCGGCCGCCGGCGGCATCCGCGACACCGAGGGCAGCACGATCTCGCTCTCGATCCTGCCGCAATGGAAGCGCGATCGGCTCCAGTCGCACCATTCCTACGAGGCGCCGATCGGCGAATCCGAGCTCGCGGGACTCCTGGGGATGCCGCAGACGGCGGCCTTCGTGCTCACGGCGCCCCTGTTCATGAAGGACGAGCTCGAAGGGCTCCTGATCGTCGCCGGAGCGGCGGGGGTGCCGCGCGAGATCCGGGACGCGATCGACGCCCTCTCCTCGCAGGTCGCGCTCGCCCTCGACAGCGCGGTCACGACCGAGTCGCTGCTCCGACGCCAGAGCGAGTCGCGCTTCTCCTCCCTCGTGCAGCACTCGTCCGACGTGGTCATGGTCGTCGAGGCCGACTCCACGATCCGCTACATCAGCCCGTCGGTCGGGCGCGTCCTGGGACACGACGCGGACGAGCTCGAGGGCACCAAGCTGACCGTCCTGATCCATCCCGAGGATCGCGCGAGCGTCCTGCAGTTCCTCGCGACCGGGGCGCGCGACGGCGATCCGCATCCGGGGCTGACCGAGTTCCGCATGCGGCATCGCGACGAGTTCTGGCTGGCCGTCGAGACGCTCCGCACCAACCTGATGCACGACGAGAACGTGAAGGGGATCGTGCTGAACACGCGCGACGTCTCCGAACGCAAGGCGTTCGAGGAACAGCTGGCGCATCAGGCGTTCCACGACGCGGTCACCGGCCTCGCGAACCGCGCGTTGTTCAAGGACCGGGTGGCGCACGCGGTCGCGCGTCAGGTCCGCGAGGGCCAGCCGGTCTCGGTCATGTTCATGGACCTGGACGACTTCAAGAACATCAACGACTCGCTCGGGCACGCGGCCGGCGACCGGCTGCTGTCCGAGGTCGGCGACCGGCTGCGCAGCTCGTTGCGCGCCGCCGACACCGCCGCCCGGCTCGGCGGAGACGAGTTCGCCATCTTGCTCGAGGAAGGTGCCGGGGCGCTCGGCGCGGCCGAGGTCGCAGCGAGGATCCTGGTCTCGCTCGAGGGTCCGTTCCACTTGGAGGGCAAGGAGGTCTTCGTCCGCGCCTCGATCGGGATCGCGAGCGCCGACTCGCCGTCGGCGTCGCCCGACGGCGCGGAAGAGCTGCTGCGCAACGCGGACGTCGCGATGTACATGGCGAAGGAGGCGGGCAAGGGCCGGTACCAGGTGTTCGAGCCGGCCATGCACGACACGGCGCTCCGGCGACTCGAGCTGAAGGCCGACCTGCAGCGAGCCGTCGACAACCGCGAGTTCGTCCTGCACTTCCAGCCGGTCATCGAGCTCGAGACGGGCCGGATCGACGGGTTCGAGGCGCTGGTGCGCTGGTCACACCCGACGCGCGGGCTCGTCCCGCCGCTGGACTTCATCCCCCTCGCCGAGGAGACCGGGCTTATCGTCCCGATCGGCCACTGGGTGCTGACGCAGGCCTGCACGCAAGCGCGGCGGCTCCAGGAACGGTACCGGCCGGAGCCCGCCCTGCACATGTCGGTGAACCTGTCCGCGCGCCAGCTGCAGCGGCCCGAGCTGGTTGGTGAGATCGCCGACGTCCTGGCCGACACGAGGTTGGACCCGGCGAGCCTGGTCCTGGAGATCACCGAGTCGGTGATGATGCAGGACATGGACATGTCGATCCAGCGGCTGGCCGAGCTGAAGTCGCTCGGCGTCAAGCTCGCGGTGGACGACTTCGGCACGGGGTACTCGAGCCTGAACTACCTCCGGCGCTTCCCGGTGGACATCCTGAAGGTCGACAAGTCCTTCGTGGACAGCGTGAACGAGGGCGGCGAGGTCTCGGCGCTCACGGCCGCCATCATCGAACTCGCCGGGATCCTTCGGCTGCGCCCGGTCGCCGAGGGGATCGAGCGCGCCGACCAGCTCGAGAAGCTGCTCGCGCTCAAGTGCGATCTGGGCCAGGGGTACTACTTCGCGAAGCCGCTGCCCGTCGAGGGGATCGACGACCTGCTCACGGTCCGCGAGACGCTCGCCGGTCGCGAGCGCCTGCTCTCCTCGTAGGGCTCGTCGCTACAGGTCCGTGCGGTACCGGACCGTCGGACGCATCTCGCAATCGACCCGCTCGTTCGTGACGGTGCCGTCCGGCTTCCAGCCTGCGATCTCGTAGAAGCGTCGTGCTTGCTCGTTGGTCTCGAGCACCCACAGCGTGGCCGCGCGGAACCCGCGTTCCCGCAGATCGCCGACCGCATGTTCGAACAGGTTCCGACCGACCCCGGTCCCGACCCGATCGGGCTCCAGGTAGATCGCGTAGAGCTCGGCGATCTGGTCGTCGGCGTCCGCGTCCTCGCTCGGGCCGGTGGTCGCCCACCCTGCGACCCTGCCCTCCTCCTCGGCCACCCACGTCCGCCAGGTCTCGCGCTGCTCCGTCAGGCTGCCGCGCCATTGCTCGGCGCGGTCCTGCACGGACAGCCCGTCGAGGTAGTCGTCGCTCAGCTGTCCTCGATAGGCCGACTGCCAGGCGCGGACGTGGATCCCGCCTAACGCGTCGGCGTCGGCCGGGGTCGCCTCGCGGATCTGGAGCGCCATGGCCAAGAGGGTACCGAGGCTAGCGCTCGCCGCCCTCGCGCGGGTGCAGCAGCCCGAACAGGTAGCCCTCGAGGAGCGCCTCCCACGAGGCCTGGATGATGTTCTCCGAGACCCCGACGGTGGTCCACTCGCGCTGCCCGTTCGAGGTGTCGATGAGCACCCGGACCACGGCGCCCGTGCCCGTCGTCTCGTCGAGGACCCGCACGCGGAAGTCCTCGAGCGCGATGTGCTCGAGCTCGGGATAGTCGTTCGCGAGCGCCTTGCGCAGCGCGTTGTCGAGCGCGCCGACCGGGCCGTGCCCCTCCGCGCTCTCGATATGACGGGTCCCTTTGGTGACGACCTTCACCGTCGCCTCCGCGAGCGGCGGCTCGTCGTCGCCGACACGTTCCTCGACGTGCACGCGGTAGCTGTCGATCTCGAAGAACGGCTGGCGCCATCCGCCTGCTCGCCGCATGAGCAGCTCGATCGAGGCGTCCGCCACCTCGAACGTGTAGCCGCGAGCCTCGCGCTCCTTGAGGTCGGCCAGCAAACGGGCGATCGCATCGCCGTCGAGGGCGAGGCCGAACTCCTCGGCCTTCATCCGCAGCGTCGCGGCGCCGCCGAGGTCGGAGGCCACGACCCCCCGCCGGTTCCCGACGACCCCGGGCTCGACGTGCTCGTACGCGCGCGAGAGCCGCTCGACACCGCTCGCGTGGAGCCCGGCCTTGTGCGTGAAGGCGTAGCGGCCCGCGTACGGCTGGCGCGAGTCCGGAGCGAGGTTGGCCACCTCGGCGACGTAGTGTGCGACCTCGGTGAGTCGCGCGACCGAACCCTCGGGCAGGCAGCGAGCGCCCATCTTCAAGACGAGGTTCGCCGCGATCGGGATCAGGTCGGCGTTGCCGGTCCGCTCGCCGTAGCCGTTCACGACGGCCTGCACCTGGAACGCCCCGTGCTCGACGGCGACCAGGGAGTTCGCGACGGCGCACCCGGCGTCGTTGTGCACGTGGATGCCGATCGGCGTTTCGAACGCCGGGACGACCGTGCCCACCACCTCAGCGACGTCCTTCGGCAGCATCCCGCCGTTGGTGTCGCAGAGCACCAGTCGCTCCGCGCTTGCCTGCTCCGCTGCCTGCAGGACCCTGGTCGCGAACGTCGGATCGCTCCGGTACCCGTCGAAGAAGTGCTCGGCATCGAAGAACACACGGCGCCCTTCGCCTCGCAGGAATGCGATCGAGTCCGCGACCATCGACACGGCCTCGTCGAGGTCGGTGCGGAGCGTCTCGGTCACGTGCAGATCCCAGGCCTTGCCGACCAAGCAGACGACCTCGGTGCCCGCGTCGAGCAGGTCTCGGAGCACGGACGAGGTCTCGGCACGCTCCCCCGCCTTGCGGGTCATCCCGAACGCGGTCAGGGTCGCGTGCTGCAGCGTCTCCTTGGTCGCGAGCCGGAAGAACTCCGTCTCGCGAGGGTTCGCTCCGGGCCACCCGCCCTCGATGTACGGGACACCGAGCTGGTCGAGCTTGTGCAGGATCCGCATCCGGTCCTCGACCGAGTACGACAGTCCCGTGCCCTGTGCCCCGTCGCGGAGCGTCGTGTCATACAGCTCGACCTGCAGGCCCTCGGTCACGACGATGCCCCCTCGACGACGAGGTCGCCGACCTCCGAGGTCGAGAACCCCATCTCACCCGCCCGCATCGACGCGAGCTTGGAGCACGCGAACCGGATCCCTGCGTCCACGCGGCCGGCCGCCGCGTCCTGGCCGAGCGACGTCATCAGCATCTGCGCCGCCCCGATCGCCGCGAGCGGGTTGATCGTGCCCTTGCCTGCGTGATCCGGGGCGGTCCCGCCGATGGGCTCGAACATGCTCACGCCGTCGGGGTTGATGTTGCCCCCCGCAGCGATGCCCATCCCGCCCTGGATCATCGCGCCGAGGTCCGTGAGGATGTCGCCGAACATGTTGTCGGTCACGATCACGTCGAAGCGTGACGGCTGATCGAGCAGATAGATGCACGCCGCGTCGACGTGCACGTAGTCGCGTTCGACCTCGGGATACTCGGCGCCAACCGCATCCACGACCCGCTGGTACAGGTCGCCCGCGAACGTGAGCACATTGGTCTTATGCACGAGCGTGAGCTTGCGGCGGCGGTCCGGGCGCATCGCGAGCTCGAAGGCGTACCGCACGATGCGCTCGACGCCGTGGCGCGTGTTGATCGACTCCTGCACCGCGACCTCGTGCGGCGTGCCCCTGCGGTGGAAGCCGCCCGCTCCGCTATAGAGGCCCTCACTGTTCTCGCGAACGACGACGATGTTGACGTCATCCTCCGAGTGGCTCGGCACGAGCGTCTTCACCCCGGGGAACCGGATCACCGGCCGCAGGTTCACGTACTGGTCGAGCTCGAATCGGATCCGAAGGAGCAGGTCACGCTCCAAGATCCCCGGTCGCACGCGAGGATCGCCGACCGCCCCGAGCAGGATCGCGTCCACGCCGCGCAGCGCGTCGAGCTCGTCGTCGGGCAACACCTCGCCGGTCCGCAGGTAGCGATCGGCACCGAGGTCGAACTCGACGAGCTCGACCCCGAAGCCATCGAGCGCGCCCACCGCGTCCAGGACCTTGAGGGCCTCGCCGACGACCTCGGGGCCGGTTCCGTCGCCGCGGATCACCCCGACGCGATGCGTCACGGCGTGACCTTCTCGCCCTCGCCGCCTCCGTTGCCCCCGTTGCCTCCGTTGCCTCCGTTGCCGAGCTGCAGCGCGCGATTGACCGCCGCCAGGTAGGCCCGCGCGCTCGCCTCGACCACGTCGGTCGCCACGCCGCGCCCGGTCACTCGCCGGCCGTCGATGTCCAGCTGCACGACGACGTCGCCGAGCGCGTCGGTGCCACCGGTCACCGCGGAGACGTTGAACGACACGAGCTTCCCCTCGACGCCGACCGCTCGCTGGATCGCGCCCATCGCAGCGTCGATCATCCCGTCGCCCATCGCCGATTCCTCGATCTGCTCGTCGCCGCGCCGCAGGCGCACGCTGGCCGTCGGCGACAGCGCCGTCCCGCCCCCCACCTGGAGCGCCTCGAGCACGAACACGTCCTCGTCGGCCGCCCCGAGCTCCTCGGACACGATCGCGGCCAGGTCCTGGTCGGTGAGCGAGATCTTGCGATCGGCGAGCTCCTTGAACCGGGCGAACGCCCGGTTTAGGTGATCGAGATCGAGCTCGATGCCGAGCTTGTCGAGGGCGTCTGCGAAGGCGTGGCGCCCCGAGTGCTTGCCGAGCACCAGGCGGTTGCCCTCCAGCCCGATCTCGAGCGGATCCATGATCTCGTAGGTCGCGCGGTTGGAGAGCACGCCGTGCTGGTGGATGCCGCTCTCGTGCGCGAACGCGCTCGAGCCGACGACCGCCTTGTTGGGCTGTACTCCGTAGCCGGTCGTCATGCTCACCAGGCGTGAGGTGCGCGTGATCTCCTTCAGGTTCAGGCCGTGCGCAACGCCGAGCGCCTCGCGTCGCGTTCGCACGATCATCGCGATCTCCTCCATCGAGCAGTTGCCCGCGCGCTCGCCGATCCCGTTCACCGCGACCTCGACCTGCCGGGCGCCGTTCACGATCCCGGCGAGCGAGTTCGCGACGGCGAGGCCCAGGTCGTTGTGGCAATGGGTCGAGATCACCACGTGCGCTGGAACGGTCTCGCGCACCGTGCGGACGAGCTCGCCGAACTCGTGGGGCATCGCGTAGCCGACCGTGTCGGGGACGTTGATCGTGGTGGCCCCCGCGTCGACGGCGACCTTGAAGCACTCGAGCAGGAACTCGAGCTCGGTGCGCGTGGCGTCCTGGGCGCTGAACTCGACGTCGTCGGTGAACCCGACGGCGAGCTTGACGCCCTCGCGGATGGAGTCCAGCACCTGGCCGTGGCTCATCCGCAGCATGTCGGTCATGTGGATGTCGCTGGTCGAGATGAACGTGTGGATCCGCCAGCGTTCGGCGCCCTCGAGCGCCTCGGCGGCCCGCTCGATGTCGCCGGGGACCACCCGGGCGAGCGCCGCGATCACGGGGCCGCGAACGCTCGTCGCGATCTCGCGGACCGCCTCGAACTCGCCCTCGCTGGAGACGGGGAAGCCGGCCTCGATGATGTCCACGCGCAGTCGCGCCAGCTGCTCGGCGATCTCGACCTTCTCGGCCCGCGTGAGCGCGATCCCGGGCGCCTGCTCTCCGTCTCGGAGGGTCGTGTCGAAGATCCGGACTACATCGGGGTCGCTCGATTCAGGCATCGGGGAGCACCTTCTCCTCGGAGTGCAGCCAGGGCATCATCGGCCGGAGCTCGCGACCCACGGTCTCGAGCTGAGAGGCGCGGGCCTCGCGCCGCAGCGCGAGGAAGTGGGGGAAGCCGGCCTCGGCCTCCCCGATCCACTCCTTGGCGAACGAGCCGTCCTGGATCTCGGACAGGATCTGTCGCATGCGATCGCGCACGCCCTCGTCCACGACCCTCGGACCGCTCCGGTAGTCGCCCCACTCGGCGGTGTCGGAGATCGAGTAGCGCATCCACGACAGGCCTCCCTCGTAGATCAGGTCGATGATCAGCTTCATCTCGTGCAGGCATTCGAAGTACGCGATCTCCGGCTGGTACCCGGCCTCGACGAGGGTCTCGTAGCCGGCCTCGACGAGCGTCGAGATCCCACCGCACAGGACCGACTGCTCGCCGAACAGGTCGGTCTCGGTCTCCTCCTTGAACGTCGTCTGGATGATCCCGGCCCGCGCGCACCCGATCCCGGCTCCGTACGCGAGCGCCCGCTCGCGCGCCTTGCCGGTGGCGTCCTGCTGGACGGCGACCAGGGCCGGCGTGCCGATGCCCTCGAGGTAGGTGCGTCGCACGAGGTGCCCGGGGCCCTTCGGCGCGATCATCGTCACGTCGACGTCGGCCGGCGGACGGACCGTCTCGAAGTGGATGCTGAACCCGTGGGCGAACATCAACATGTCGCCCGCCTTCAGGTTCGGCGCGACCTCGGTCGCGTAGACCTTCCCGTGCGCCGTGTCCGGGAGCAGGACCATCGCGACGTCGGACTCGGCGACCGCCTCGGCCGTTGGCTTCACCGTCAGACCGGCCTCCTCGGCCGTGGCCCATCTCGGCGACCCCTCGCGCAGGCCGACCCGGACGTCGTGACCGGAGTCCCGCAGGTTGAGGGCGTGCGCGTGCCCCTGGCTCCCGAAGCCCAGGACGGCGATCCGCTGGCCCGACAGGGCCGAGGGGTCCGCGTCGCTCTCGTGGAAGATCGTTGCCACCTCGCTCACCTCGCTCGCTCGCGACGTTCGACGACCCGGCCGTGTCCGCACCGGGTGCCCCGCCGTCTAGACGCCGCCGCCCGTGTACTCCTCGGCGCCGGCGGCCATCGCCCGTGCCTTCTTCGTCCGTTCCCGGATCCCGCGGTCGCCGCGCGCCAGAGCGATCCGTCCGGTGCGCGAGAGCTCGACCACGCCGAAGTCCCCGAGGAGCTCGAGCAGCGCCTCGAGCTTGTCCGGCTTGCCCGTCGCCTCGAGGGTAAGGATCCCGTGCGTGACGTCCACGACGTTGGCTCGGAACACCGTGGCGATCTCCATCACCCGCTGACGGTCCTCGCCCCCCGCGCGCACCTTCACGAGCATCAGCTCGCGCTCGACGGCGGCCCCAGGGTCGTGCTCCAAGATCTTGATCACGTTCACGAGCTTGTTCAGCTGCTTGGTCACCTGCTCGAGCGGCTTCTTGTCGACCTGCACCACGATCGTCATCCGCGACAGTCCGTCGTCGCTCGTCGGTCCCACCGCGAGCGAGTCGATGTTGAACCCGCGTGCCGAGAACAGGCCGGCGACGCGGGTCAGCACGCCCGGCTTGTCCTCGACGAGCACGGAGATCGTATGCAGGTTCATGCGACCGGCGCCTCGGCGGGATCGTTCACGGGCCGCAGGCCCTCGGGTCCAACGATGATGTCGTCGTTGCTGGAGCCGGCCGGGACCATCGGGAAGCACATCTCGCCCGAGTCCACGCGGAAGTCGATCACCACGCTGCGGTCGGTGATCGACAGGGCCTTCTCGACCACGGCGTCGACCTCGTCGGGGTGCTCGGCACGCAGGCCCACGCAGCCGTAGGCCTCGGCGAGCTTGACGTAGTCCGGGACGTCGTACGACAGGTACACCTGCGAGTACCGCTCCTCGTAGAACAGCTCCTGCCACTGCCGAACCATCCCCAGGTAGGCGTTGTTGATGATGGCGGTGATGAACGGGATCCCCTCGGCGGTCGAGGTCGCGAGCTCCTGGCACGTCATCTGGAAGCAGCCGTCGCCGTCGATCGCGATGACGCGACGATCGGGGCGTCCGGCCTTCGCGCCCAGGGCCGCCGGCACGGCGAACCCCATCGTCCCCAGACCCCCCGAGTTCACCCACGTCCTCGGCTCGCGGAAACGCCAGAACTGCGACGCCCACATCTGGTGCTGCCCCACGCCGGCCACGACGATCGCGTCGTCCCCGGTGAGGTCGCGCAGCCGCTCGATGCAGTACTGCGGTTTCAGCGGACCGTCGGCGGGCTGGTCGTACGCGTAGGGGTAGCGGTCCTGCCAGTCCCTCAGCTGCGCGAGCCACTCGGCCCGGTCGGGAACGCCCCCCGCCTCCTCCTGCTGACGGCGCAGCTCGGCGTGGAGCTTGGCGATGACGTCCCGGCAGTCGCCGACGATCGGGATGTCGGCCGACCGGTTCTTGCCGATCTCGGCCGGGTCGATGTCGACGTGCACGATCTTCGCGTTCGGGGCGAAGGTCGCGAGCTGGCCCGTGACCCGGTCGTCGAACCGAGCGCCGAGCGCCACGAGCAGGTCGGCCTTCTGCATCGCCGTCACGGCGGTGTACCCGCCGTGCATGCCCGGCATCCCGAGCGCGAGCTCGTGTGCATCGGGGAACGCGCCGCGCGCCATCAGCGTGGTCGTGACGGGGAGCTCGCCGTCGGTCGCGAGCTTGAACAGCTCCTTGCTCGCCCCCGCCTTGATCACGCCGCCGCCCACGTAGAGCACGGGGCGCTTCGACTCCATGATCATCCTGGCCGCCGAGCGCACCTGGCGCAGGTTGCCCTTCGTCGTCGGCTTGTAGCCGGGCAGGTCGACCGAGTCCGGCCAGCTCCACGTGGTCTCCTGCAGCAGCACGTCCTTCGGGATGTCGACGAGCACCGGACCCGGACGTCCTGTCGAGGCGATGTGGAAGGCCTCGCGGATCGTGGTTGCCACGTCGCCCGCTTCCTTGACCAGGAAGTTGTGCTTGGTGATCGGCATCGTGATGCCGGTGATGTCGGCCTCCTGGAACGCGTCGTTGCCCACGACGGGGCTCGGGACCTGGCCGGTGATCGCCACCACCGGCACCGAGTCCATCTTCGCGTCGGCGAGCGAGGTCACGAGGTTGCAGCCGCCGGGGCCCGAGGTCGCGATCGCGACCCCGACCTTGCCGGTCGCCCACGCGTAGCCCTCGGCGGCGTGTCCGGCGCCCTGCTCGTGCCGGCACAGGACGTGACGTACCGAGGAGTCGAGCAGCGGGTCGTACGCCGGCAGGATCGCCCCGCCGGGGATCCCGAAGACCAGATCGACGCCCTCGCCCTCGAGCGATCGGAACAGCGCCTGCGCGCCGGTGACCTTCACCGGGATGCCGCCTCGGCGGCTTCCTCGACGGGCCCGGTCTCCACCCGACGGACGACGCAGTCCAGCCGGTGCGCGAGGTTGCGGACGGCCCGCTCGAACTCCCACGGCGTCCAGTCGCGGCGCCGGGTGGTCATGCCCGACTCGTCCATGCCGCCGCCGAAGTCGAAGCCGGCGTCCAGGTACGCCACCTCCTCGCGGAAGTAGCGATCGAACTGCTGACGGTCTGCCGGGTCGGCGACGTCGACCATCACCTGGCCAGGGCCCTCCCACAGCACGTTCGCCACGGCCTCCCCGTCCCTGCTGAACTCGTATCGCATCGGTCTCCCCTTCCTTCTGCCGTCCCGCCGGCCCCTGGATAGCGAAAGCCCCTCGCTCGGCGAGGGGCATCTGGCGCGGGACCGGGCCTCCTGGGCCCGGCCGCGCCTACGCGATAAGTACCAGGGCTCGCGTTCCGGACGTCCTGTTCATCGACATGGTCCGGTCAGTCTACGGAGGAGTTCGTGCCTGTCAACCCTCCAGACGGGTGACCGCGCACGAACGTTCAGGCGACAGGGCCCTGGTCGGTCGGAACCGGTCAACGTTGACCCGAAACGATCACGAAGTCTAGGGTTCGGCCTGGTGGATGGCTCCGAGCTCGATCCCGACCTCGCGCTCGCCGTCGAGGCTGTACCAGGGTGGGCGGGCCGAAGCATCGGTGCCGAGGCCCTCGGCGGAGGGATCACGAATCGGAATTTCCGGGTCGACGTGGACGGCGAGTCGTACGTGGTCCGACTCTCCGGCAAGGACACCCACCTGCTCGGCATCGATCGCGAGGCCGAGCACGAGGCGACCCAGGCGGCGGCCGACGCCGGGGTCGCCCCCGAGGTCTACGCGTACCTCCCGGACCTCGAGGTCCTCATCACCAGGTTCATCGAGGCCAGGCCGCTCCCGCCGGAGGACCTCGAGCGTCCCGAGATGCTCGGCGCGGTGGTCTCGTCGGTCAAGGCGATCCACGGGATGGCCGAGCTCGCCTCGACGTTCGACCCGTTCCGGGTGGTACGCGCGTACCGCGCGACGGCCGAAGCGCATGGGGTCGCGATCCCGGAGCCGTATCCCCAGACGCTGTCGGTTGCCGACCGGATCCAGGCAGCGTTCGCCTCAAGCCCGATCCCCGTTCGTCCATGCCACGACGACCTCCTCAACGCGAACTTCCTCGTGCGCGACGACGGGGTCGTGATCGTCGACTTCGAGTACGCCGGGATGGGCGACCTGTTCTTCGATCTTGGGAACTTGTCGATCAACAACGGTCTCAGCGAGGGCGCGCAGGAGCTGTTGCTGGAGCTCTACTTCGGACGGGTCGCCGCCGCGAACCGCGCGCGGCTCCAGCTCATGCGCGTGATGTCGGACTTCCGCGAGGCGATGTGGGGGGTCGTGCAGCAGGGCATCTCGATGCTGGACTTCGACTACGTGGGGTACGCGGACCGGCACTTCGCGAGATGCCTGCAAAGCGCCGGCGACGAGCGGTTCGGGTCCTGGCTCCGCGACGCCGCGTCGGGGTCGTGATGGACGCGACACGCGTGGTCATCATCGGCGGCGGCGTCGCCGGCGCGAGCATCGCGTACCACCTGACCGAGCTCGGGTGGTCCGACGTCCTGCTCGTGGACCGCTCCGGGCTCACGAGTGGCTCGACGTTCCACTCTGCCGGTCTGGTGGGGCAGCTGCGTTCGAGCGTGACGCTGACCAAGATGATGATGTACGGCGTCGAGCTGTACCGGCGGCTCGCCGAGGAGACCGGGATCGATCCCGCGTGGCACGAGGTCGGCTCGCTGCGGCTGGCCTCGTCGGATGCGCGGATCGAGGAGCTTCGGCGTCTCGCCGGATGGGGCGCGACGTTCGGGCTCCCGCTCGAGATCGTCTCGACCGAGCGTGCGATCGAGCTGTGGCCCTTGTTCGAGCCCTCCGGCATCGTGGGGGCGGCGCACCTGCCGACCGACGGCTACCTCGATCCCACTAACCTCACGCTGGCGCTCGCGGAAGGTGCGAAGCGGCGGGGCGCTCGCGTGTGGACCGACACACGGGTCACCGGCATCGACGTCGAGCGCGGCCACGTCGCGGGCGTTCGGTTCGAGGACCGCGATCTCGTTCGGGCCGAAGTGGTCGTGAACGCCGGCGGCATCTACGCGAACCAGATCGGGCACCTCGCAGGGATCGATGTGCCGGTCGTACCGTTCGCGCATCAGTACCTGCTGACCGAGCCCATCGACGGCGTCCGCCCGGACATGCCGACGATGCGCAACCCCGACCACCTCGTGTACTTCCGACCGGAGGCCGGCGGAGCCTTGGTTGCGGGAGGCTACGAGCGCGACCCGGCGCCCTGGTCGTGGGAACGGGGGCCACCCGCGGACTTCAACGACCAACTCCTGCCCGAGGACTGGGAGCGGTTCGAGCCGCTCGCGGAAGGGGCGTTCGCCCTCGTCCCCCGGATGCAGAGCGCCGGCATCGTGAAGATGATCAACGGCCCCGAGGCGTTCACGCCCGACGGCGAGTTCATCCTGGGCGAGTCGGAGGTTCGAGGCCTGTTCGTCGCCGCCGGCTTCTGCGCCCATGGGATCGCGGGCGCCGGCGGCGTCGGCAAGGTGGTGGCCGGGTGGATCGTCGAGGGCGAGCCCGAGCTCGACGTGTGGCGGATGGACATCCGGCGTTTCGGGGGCCACTACCGGAGCCGGCGCTACGCGCTCGTCCGCGCGGAGGAGGTCTACGCCACCTACTACGACATCCACTATCCGAACGAAGAGCGCACTGCCGGGCGCCCGCTGAAGACCGCACCCACGTACGAACGGCTCGCCGCGCTGGGCGCGTCGTTCGGCGAGAAGTCGGGCTGGGAGCGCCCCAATTGGTTCGACACCAACGCCGACGAACGGCTCGAACCGATGCGTCCGAGGGGATGGGCCGGGGAGCACTGGTCGACGGCGATCGTCGCGGAGCACCTGGCCACCCGCGCACGAGCCGGGCTGTTCGACGAGTCCTCGTTCGCCAAGATCGAGATCACCGGGGAGGACGCGTGCACGTTCCTGCAGCGGATCTGCGCCAACGACGTCGATCGCGCGGTCGGCCGGGTCGTCTACACCCAGATGCTCAATCGAGGCGGGGGCATCGAGTGCGACCTCACCGTGACGCGTCTGGCCGAGGATCGGTTCCGGCTCATCACCGGCACGGCCTTCGGCACGCACGATCGTGCCTGGATCCGCAAGCAGCTCGCCGAAGCGGACGACGTCCAAGTGCGCGACGTCACGGGCTCGCTGGCATGTTTCGGCGTCTGGGGACCCAACGCTCGCTCCATCGTGAGCGACGTCACCGACGCTGACCTGACATCGCAGGCGTTCGGCTACATGACGGCGCGTGAGATCGTCGTCGGCGACGTGCCGTGCGTGGCGGCGCGGGTCACGTACGTCGGCGAGCTGGGGTGGGAGCTGTACCCGAGCGTCGAGCTCGCTCGGTCGCTGTGGGACACGCTCGCCGAAGCCGGACGCGCCCACGGGGCCGTTCCCGCCGGGTACCGCGCGATCGATTCCCTCCGGCTGGAGAAGGGGTACCGGGCGTGGGGCTCGGACCTCACTCCGGAGGACACGCCGTTCGAGGCCGGGCTCGATTTCGCCGTCTCGCCCGACAAGGACTTCATCGGCCGCGATGCGCTCGAGCGCCAGCGCGAGCAGGGGATAACCCGGCGGCTCCGATGCCTCTCGCTCGCCGACCGCCGCGCGATGTGCCTCGGCAACGAGCCGGTCTTCCTGGGCGACGATGTCGTCTCGCGCGTGACGAGCGGCGGCATCGGCTACAGCGTCGAGGAGAGCGTCGGGTTCGCCTACCTCCCCATCGAGTTCGCCGCGGCCGGAACGCGCCTCTCGGTCGAGGTGTTCGGCGAGCGCGTGGAGGCCGTGGTGGCGGACGATCCCCTCTACGATCCGAGCGGCGAACGCATCCGCTCGTAGACGCCGAACGATCGCGCTCAGCCGCGCCCGAACGAATGCCCGTTCCAGTAGGCGCGGATGCCTCTGCGCCGCCACCCCTTGATCGCGAAATGGAGCTCGTCGGGGAGCGGTCGCTCGCCGACGTCGATCAACAGGTCGAAGTCCTCGCCGGCGAGTCGACGGAACTCCCGGTCGGCCCCCGGCGACTCCGTCGAGGCCTCGAGGGCGAACACGGGGCCGGTCGGTGTGTCCATAGGCACGGCCCAGACGAAGACCCGTCCACCGCGCTCGGCCACGAACGCGATGGCCTCCGGCGATGCGACGACCTTCACCCGTCCAGGGTCGGCGCGGCGACCGCGCTCGTCAACCCCCGGCGGCGTTGACCACGTGCCCCAGATCGTCCGAGTCCAGGACGGCGAGCGCCCGGCCCCATCGCTCGACCGCCCAGCCCCAGAAATCGAAGTCGATATCGGAGATGCTCGCCTGGATCGCGGCCCAGAGCGTCCAGCCCACGTCGGCCATCATCGCCTGCAGGTTCATCCGCGCGAGGCGGTCCTCGCGCAGGTGCCCGAAGTATGCCTCGCAGAGCGCCGCACGGAGATCCTGATCGAACCCGCACTCCTGCGCGGTGTCGCCGAGCTCGAAGCACGGATCGTTGTTCCCGCTGTACTCGAAGTCGACGATCCACAGCTGCCGCCCATCATCGATGTAGTTCTCCGCGAGCAGGTCGTTGTGGCACGGCACCCTCGGCACCGGGTTCCGCTCGAACGCGCGCTCCACCGCGGCGACCTGTGGCATCCGTTCGCGGAACCCGTCAGGGATCGCGATCCCGTGCTCGCCGCACACGCCCAGGTAGAACTCTGTCAGCCGGAACATGTCGAAGTCACGCGCGAACGTGGGCGCCGTATGGAGCGTCCGGAGCGAGGCCGCGATCCGCCGAGCCTCCCCCTCGGATCGCAGGGCGTCCGCGGACATCGTCCGCCCCTCGATGAACTCCAAGATCATCACGTTCCAGCCGTCGAGGTACTCGAGGATCCGGGGCGAGATCCCGGTGGTCGACGCCGCCACCGCGTTATGGCGCTCGTTCGCCCGGTCGACCGCGAGCAGCTCGGTGGACCGACCGGGGATCCGCACGACGTGCTTCACGCCGTCAGCGACCACGAGGTGGTTGGAATTGGTGAGCCCGCCCGACAGTTCCGAGATCTCGACATGCTTGTCGCGGAACGCGGACGCGGTCTCGACCACCTGCTCGATCGTCGGCATCAGCCACGCACGCGCTTGCCATCGGGATCGACGAGGGCATCTTCGGCGACCTCGGCGGGGACCATCTCGCCGAAGATCTCCGCTTGAACCCGCTCACCCGGCAGGACGGATGCGGGGAGGTAGGCCGTGGCGAGCATGCGGTCGATCGTGTATCCGAACGCGGCGCTGCGCAGACGCCCGATCACCTCTCCCAGCAGGTGGACCGCTTCGCCGCCGAACGCCGCCACGTATCCATCCCCCAGCAGCAGCGTGCGGAGCCGTCGACCCGAACCGGCGGTGCGAGCACGAAGCAGCGCCTCACGTCCGATGAAGTCCTTCGACGGGTCGACGCAGAACGACAGCCCCGCCTCGTCTGGAGTGTCGCCGGCCGTGAGGTCGGTCCCGAGGTAGCGGAATCCTCGCTCGAGACGGAGCCCGTCCAGCGCCCGGTACCCACAGGGTTCGATGCCGTGCGGCGCGCCGGCGCGCAGGAGACGGTCCCACGCCTGGATCGCCCATTCGGGCTGGATCCACAGCTCCCACCCGAGCTCGCCGACGTAGCTGACCCGCTGCGCCAGCACCGGCGAGGGGCCGATGTGAAGCGTCCGGGCCGTCATATACGGGAACACCTCGTTCGAGACGTCGTCGTTGGAGGCGACCTGCACGATGTCGCGTGCGGCGGGCCCCCACAGGCCGATTACCGCGTGATCCTCACTCGCCTCGCGGAGCTCGACGCGCGGGTCGGCGGAACTCTCGAGCATCCGCAGCCACCCGAGATCCGCGTCCACGGTCCCGGCGCCCGTCACGACCCGGAACCGATCGGCGGCCAGGCGCGTGATCGTGACATCGGCGACGATGCCGCCGCGAGGGTTGAGGAACTGTCCGTAGACGATGGATCCGACGGGACGGTCGACGCGGTTGTCGCACGCCCGTTCGAGCAGCCCGAGCGCGCTCGGCCCGGATACCTCGATCTTGCCGAACGAGGAGAGGTCGATCAGGCCGGCCCGCTCTCGGAACGCGGAGTGCTCGACCCCCACGCGCTCGAACCAAGGGGGTCTGGTCCAGCCGTATGCGCGCTGGTCGGCTCCCGCCCGCCGCCACGGTCGGCCTGGCTCGAAGGATTCCGCGCGCTCCCATCCGTTCTTCACGCCGAACACGCACCCGAGATCCTGCAGCCGGGAGTGGAGGACGGACGTGCGCTTCGGGCGACCCCACTCAGGGTGGTCGTAGGGGTACCGCAGCCGGTAGTAGCTGCGATAGGCTTCTCGCGCCTGTTCGGCTGCGAACGTCGGATCGCGGTGCACGCCTCCGAATCGCCATGGACGGTACGCGGACAGATCGAGCTCGGTCTCGCCGGTCGTCACCAGCTCAGCGATCGACCTGCCGATCCCCCCGGCCCCACCGAACCCGTTCAACGAGAGCCCGGCCGCGAGGAAGAGGTTGCGGACCCCGGGGAACGCCCCGACCAGCGGGTTGGCGTCCGGGGTCACGGCATCCGGATGGCACACGAGCCGAACCACCTCGGCACCCTCCAGGAACGGGAAACGCCGGATCGCTCCGCGCATCAGTGGCTCGAACCGAACCTGATCCGGCGGGAGCGATCGCGAGCCGTGATCCCACGGCACCCCGTCGAGCCAGCGCGAGACCGGGTCACCCTCGTACCCACCGAACAGGATCCCGCCCTGCTCCGCCTTGCCATAGACCAGGTTGTCGGGGTCGCGGAAGCACGGCATGGTTCGCGGCAGCTCGCTCCCGGGTACGGCCTTCAACGCGATGTGTTGATGGTCGACCGGCGTGGACGGTACGAACGCGCCGGCCATCGAGGCGACCTGGGGAGCCCACATCCCCGCGGCGTTCACGAGGACCTCGCACTCGATCTGCGCGCGATCGGTAAGCACGGTCGTCACCTCCCGGCTCGCCGACAGCTCGATCCCCGTGACGCGGACTCCGGTTCGGATCGTGGCGCCGAGCTCCCGGGCCGCGGCGGCGAGCGCGTGGGTCGCGGTGTGCGGATCGAGGTACCCATCACCCGCCATCCACACGGCGCCGAACAGGGATGCTCCGCTCGCGGCCGGCATCAGCTCCAACGCCTCCGGCGGGCTCAGGACCTCCGCATCCAGACCGATCCCTCGAGCGCACGAGACCCCTCGTTGGAGCTCCTTCAGCTGCTCGGGGCTCGAGGCGAACCGGAGGCTCCCCACGGTCTCGAACACGCCGAGCTCGCGATAGAGCTCGACCGAGTACCGCCGGAACCGCATCATCGTGGGTGAGGGGTTGAACATCGTCACCAAGCCCGCGGCGTGCGACGTGGACCCGCTCGTGAGCTCCCCCTTGTCGAGAAGGATGGCGTCGGTCCACCCGGCCTTCGCGAGGTGATAGAGCACGCTGCACCCCGTGACACCGCCGCCGATCACGACGGCGCGGAACCGCTCGGTCACCCGACCTCCCGGAAACGGGTGGGGCGGGGATCGCTCCCCGCCCCACCGAAGCGACCGCCACGCGCTACTCGGGCGGCACCTCCGCGAACGCGTACTCGACCTTGATGCCCTTGCTCGCTCGCACTTGCTTCATCACGAAGTAGACGAACAGACCCAGCGCCGCGGTCCCAGCCAGGATCGCCCACGGCAGCGAGTCGCTGGAATACGCAAGACCCAACTCGGGCACGAAGACGAAGGCCGCCACCATGAAGCCGCCGAGCAGGAACCCGAGCGTGCCGACGATCGTCACGGCCGGGATCCCCCCCATCATGTACTTGGCCCCGGGCGACGCTTCGTACAGCTTCTTCGCTCTGTACGGAAGTAATGCCGCCGCCAGGGCAGAGATCACCATCACCGCCCCGTTGGCGAACGTCACCCCGAGCGTCCACCGTGTCCACGAGGACACCTTGTTGAACCCCCAGATCACCGGCAGCGCCGCGATGAAGTACGCGATGTGCGCGTTCACCGGCGTCTTCCACCTTGCACTGACGCGTGCGAACCAATCCGGCAAGAGGCCGTCCAGTCCCTGCGCCACCATGATCCGGGTCGTGCCGATGTAGCAGTTGCACACGATCTGGAACGAATTCAAGATGAACCCGACCCCGATGATCGCGACGACGAACGGGCTCGCCGTGAGTCCCATCGCGATGAGGTTGGGGAACATGTACCCGCCCCCGATCGTGGCTGCGCCGTTCCCCAGGTAGTACCCGGACGAGGCAACCAGGATCCCTTCGTTGCCGATCCCCTTCTGCATCGCGAGCGCGAGCAGGATCAGCATCCCCGCCACCGCCGCGAGCGAGCCGACCATGATGAACGCCTGGTTCCGGAACACGTGGGCGTTCTTGATCTCTCCGCCCTGTTCGACCGAGTACGTCGCCCACTGCAGGCTCGTCCACGCGATCGGCGCGACGAGGAGGGTGCCCCAGAGCCAGAACGGCGGCGAGAAGTTCACGCCAAGGTCTGCCGCTCCGGCCCTAGCCGCGCCGTAGAAGCCGCTCACGCCGTCCACATCGGCCGCGAACGTGTTCAGACTCGCCTGCGCCTCCGATGCGCTGGTGGTGAGGAACAGGAGCAGCACGACGCCGAACGACAGCAGGATCGCGTACCACATCACGTATTGGAACCGGACGTAGTTCTTGAACCCGGTCACCAGCAACACCAATGCAATGAGCGCATTCGCGATGCTGATGATGATGATGCCGTTCGCCGACGCCGCCCAGGTCCCGATGTCCGTGAAGAAGTCGACGTTCATCGTGGCACCGAGCCCCAGGAACGTCGGTGCGATACCGAGCGCGGCAAGGAGCCAGCCCGAGAGAGCGACCCACTGGAGGATCCAAACCACGAAGAACGCGAACACGACTGTGAACCCGAAGCCCCCGCCGAACACCCGGCTCTGGAACACGTAATCCCCACCGGAGCGGGGAAGCGCCGTGGCGAGCCACACGTACGCGAGCGCGATCGGCAACTCGAACAGGAACGCGAACGCGATCCCCAGCACGAGGTTCGATCCCTGGAACGCGGTGGGCGCCCAGATGTAGGTCCAGGGGAAGATCACCCCCATGGTGAGGATGTTGTAGATGAACGCCGAGTACGGCGACATCACACGGACGAGTCCGGATGCCCGTCTGGTGAAGACCTGTGGTGCTACAGCTTCCGCCATCCCCCCTCCTTCGTGACTCTCGGCGCCTGCCGGGCCGGGCTACCCGGAGGTGAACTGGTGTCCGATGACCTCTCCGCCCCTGATCGCGACGATCAGACCCCGTAACACCCCCTCTCCGTACTCGCTGCCTGGGTTATACGCCGGTGTCCGCCCATAGGAGGTCATGCCTCGAGATTCGTGGATGTGTCCGTGCAGGCCCACCGTCGGTTGATAGCTCTGGAGCGCGTCCGCGACCGCCTGTGAGCCTGCCCCGTAATACACCGGCTGCCCGTTCTCGAGCAGAGGGGTCGGCGGCCACACGGACGCATCGAGCTTCAGACACGTATCCAGGCTGGAGTCCAACGGCGGGCAGTGGAGGTTCAGGACCGCCCGGGTCGGATCGGGGACATCGGCCATCGCCTCGGAGATCGCGTCGGCGATCTCCGGTTCGGTGCGCTCGCGAGGCGTATCCCACGGTGTCGGCGTGGAGTACCCGATGGTGACCACGACGTGCTCATCATCCACCGGCACGGACCGGTTCTCGGCGTTGACGACCCGGTCCTGCGGACCCTCATCGAGGGCCGTGAGCACCTCGTCCGTGTCGTCATTCCCCCCGCACAGGAACACACGCACCGGGGTTCCGGCCAATCGCTCCTCCGCAAGGACGACCCACTCCGCGAGCCGTTCCTTGGCCAGTACGTCGAACAGGGCATCGATCCGGTCCTGCTGACCCACGTACGCACCGTACTCCTCGGGGTCCATCTCTTGCCAGTAGAACCCGAGGGTCTGGAGGGTGCGCTTGAACATCGCTAGCTGCTCGTCGCTCGTGATGTGGTGATCCTGTCCCTGGAGCCGGGCGCGCCAGGAGCCCTCGGCGTCGCGAACCAATGGGATCAGCAACTTGCCCATGAGATCGCCACCGAAGATCAGCGCATCGACCTCGTAGAACTTCGCCGCGTTCAGGAACTTGCGGTACGTGGGCTCGGAGCCGTGGATGTCACAGGCGTAGAAGAGCTTCGTCGGCTCGGCACCGGTCTTCCCCTTCCTCCGGAACGGCATCGGGTCAGCCCTCGGGGACCTGCTCAGCGAGCTCGCCGACGTCCTGATACCACTTCTTGCGGTCGCCGACCTTTGCTCGCATCCTCCAGCCCATCGACTTCGGCTCGCGTTCGATCCGGGCGAGCGCGGCGTCGACCTGCTCGGCCACCCGCCGCTGCTCCTGCTCCGGGAGCTGGACGTACGTCGCTGCCATCTGCTTCACCTTGACGAGGTTCATAGTGAGCGTCCGCCACCAGCCCCAGTCCCGGGCGCACACCCGGGCGACCAGCGCGAGGTTCACGCCCGAGTCGTCCTCGGTGACCGGATGTTCGAGGAGCAGCATGATGGTGTCGATCAGGTCCTTCTCGTTGATCTGCACGATCTGCATCTTCTGCATCAGCATCTCGGCAAGCGGGATCGTCTCGTCGTGGATCTCGAGCCGGCCGGCCCACAGAAGGGTGTGACTGAAGGCGAGCTTGTCGAGGAACACGTCGAGGTGGAGCCCGGTGTTCGGATGGTTCCAGACCATGCGCGAGCCCTCGGATTCGACGAACATCATCGTGTCCTCGGCGTAGCCCTCGCGAGCCAGCACGCGGCGGATCCCATCAGCCTGCTTGCCGTACCCGGCGTAGTCGATGTCCGTATAGGCGCGGCCGAGGGTCTCCTGGAGATGGGCATGCAGCGGGCATCGCTTCGCGAAGGCCAGGGCGCCCAGAAGCCGTAGGACGACGCCCTCGGCAGCCGCGGCTGCCAGCAGCCGATCCCCCTCGGCTTCGAACGCTCGTCTATCCACCGACCCCGGCCTCCGCCATCGCACCGGCGACGATCACGTGCACGCCCGCCTGGAGCAACCGCTCGCGGTACTCGGTGCCGATCCCGTCGTCAACCACGAGCGCGTCCACCTTGTCGAGCGGCGCGATCACGAAGTCGGCGACGGTCCCGACCTTGGAATGGTCGGCGACCACGAACACGGTCCCCCGCGTCTGCTCGACCATCGCACCGGCGATCTCGGCCTCCGCCGCGACCGGCGTGGTGAGCCCGGAGCCGACACTGATGCCCTCGACACCGAGGAACGCTTTGGTCGCGTGAGTGCGGCGGAGCGCTCCGGTCGCGAACGGACCGACCACCGAGTTGCTCGCAGCTCGATAGTGACCACCGAGCAGGAGGAGCTCGACGTCGGCGTCGGCGGCCTCCAGCGCCATCCCGACGTGGTTGGTCACGACCTTGACACCCGGGGCTCGCAGGTGGCGGAAGACCTCGAGGGTGGTGGTTCCCCCGTTCAGGTAGACGGCGTCGCCCGGCTCGACCAGCGCGGCGGCGGCCTCACCGATCGAGCGCTTCGCCTCCGGGTTCGCCAAGATCGCATCCCGGTAGGGAGGCTCCGAGCGGAGCCACTGCGTGGCCACGGCACCGCCGTGGGTCCGGTCGAGCAGCCCTCGACGCTCGAGGGCCTCGAGGTCGCGACGGATCGTGACCTCGGAGACCTCGAGCAGCTCCGAGAGTGCGGCAACCCGGACCACGCGGCGTTCCCGCAGGAGGTCCAGGATGAGCCGGTGACGTTCGGCGGGTAGCGGTTGTTCCACGCCTAGCCCGACTCTCCGTTTGCGCCAAGTGAACGAATCTGAGCGATCCTGATCCCATCCGGTCGCGGACGCAAGCCAGGCGGCTAGTCGACGAGGATCCGGAAGATGAAGTCGAACTCGGTCCCGGCGTCGTTGCGAGCGACCAGGCGCATGCTTCCACGTGCCCCGCGGAACTCTCCCGTCCCCCCGGTGATGGCAAACGCCGAGGACGACGCGTCGAAGAACGGACCTTCGACCGTGATGGAACCGCCCTCCAGGAAGTTGACCCAGCGGCATTCCCAGCTCACGCCGACCTCGATGCGGATGCAGTCTCCCTGGTTCGTGCCCACCACCTCGGTGTTCGACGCATCGAACAGCTCGTTGTGGAACGTCAACAGGTCGCCGGTGGAGTCACCGTTGGCCGTCAGATCCACGACCGTGTCCGTCGTCGCGCGCTCGACGACCACGATCCGTTCGACCCTCGGGCCGGCGAACGAGGCCGACGCGAGTGAGACCACGAGCGCAACAGCGCACACAGACGCGGCGGCGGCGATGATCCGGACGTTGCCCCTCATGCTGCCTCCTCCCTCGATGGGGCATCATCGCGCCGGGTCGGAAGGAGAGCAACTCGGGGCCACGACCTCGTTCGCGGGAACGCCAGTGACGCGGCGTGCAGCTCGCGCTGGTGCTTCTCGAGCTCCCGCTGGTACGCGAACCCGGCGCCACACGTCGGGCAGGTGCACCGAGCGCCGGACTCCCCCTGTTCGGTCACTTGCATCCCTTCGGCCTGTTCGAGCTGCTTGCGCTCCGGCGCTCCGAGCTCCGGGTCTCCTGTTCGCGGCATGGTCGCCTCCTCGATCCGGTCAGGTGGTCGATACCCCGATCCGGCACTCCAGCACCCCGGTCGGCTCGGTTCGCCGGGCGATGACGGAGGGTACCGGTATCGATACGGCTGAGCGTGCAGTGGATGGAGGAACGGGACATGCTTGCTGGCGGATACCTCGGTGGGCGACGTCATCGTCTACGGTGATCGCCGCCGTGGTCGGCGGGTGGCTGTGGAACCAGGTCTTCCCGGACAACCAGGGGGTGGCGTGGATCGGTTCGATCCTCGTCGCGTTGGTCCTGTTGTGGATCTACGCGGCCGTGGCGCCTCGCGCGGCGCACGGACGCCTCTTGGCGCTCGGCTTCACACCTCGGTCTCGGTGTGCTCGCGGTACTCGTAGGCCGACATCACCTTGCCGTTGCGTGAGCGCCACTCCCGCTCCTGCACCCGCGCCTTCCCGAGCACCTTCGCCATGGCCCGCACATGCTCGGCGACCGAGCCGCAGCACGACCCGATGTACCGGACTCCGGCATCTCGGGCGCCGGCCGCGAATCCGGCCAGATCGCCTCGCGACAGCGTGATCGCAGAGAGCCCGTACGGGAAGCCGGGCGACGACGTGAAGTCCGGTTCTTGGTTCGTCGTCGCGTACGCGACCGGCTGCGCTGCCACCGGCACCGAGCCGCCCACCGCCTGCACCATCTCGGCGGCGATCGGCAGCTGCTGTGTCGGACCGTTCAGGCAGTTCACGCCGACGATGTCGGCGCCGGCGTCCGCGAGGCGCTTCGCGCACTCCCCGGGGGTGTCGCCCTCGTACGACTTCGCCGGGAGCTCCTCGAACGACATCGTCACCATGACCGGCAGGCCGGTCGCCTTCGCGCGCTCGACGAACAGGAGCGCCTCGCCGAGGTAGGAGAACGTCTCGCCGATCCAGAAGTCGGGCGGCCCGGCGTCGAGCTGGTCCCGCAGCTGCCGGTCGAGCAGGGCGCGCACGTGGTCGGCGCTCGCGGCGTCGGCCGGGTCGTATGCCCACGTGAGCGACAGGTTGCCCGCGACCAGGGCGTCGCCCTCGGCCGCCACCTCTCGCGCGATCCGAACCGCGTTCCGGTTGATCTCGTCGACGGTCCCTTCCAGGCCGACCGTCGCGAGCTTGTCGTCGCTCGCGTAGAAGGTCATCGTCTGGAGCACCTCGGCGCCCGCGCGGAGGAACTCGCGATGCAGCTGCGCGAGCGCGTCGGGGTGCTCGATCACGACCTCGGGCGTGAACGGGCCCGCCTGGACGTAGCCACGCTTCTCGAGCTCCAGCAGATAGCCACCGTCGCCCAGGACCGGGCCTTGGGTCAGGCGCTCGAGGATCCCTTTCGGCATGCCGATCCGCCTTCCGCGGGGTGGCGCTGAGTCTAGGGAACCTCGCGACGCGCGACGCCCGGCGGCTCGACCGCGGGTCAGTCGTGCGGCGGCGCCCCGAGCGCGAGGCCGCGACCAAGGCTCGTTATGCTCATCGGATGCGCCGTGCGATCGAGCTGCTCGGCTCGGGACAGGCCTTCGCGCACCTCTCCGACTGGCGATCGGTCACGGTGCGCGGATCCGAAGCGATCCCCTGGTTGAACGACCTCGTCTCGGCCGATCTCAACGACCTGCGTCCCGCCGTTGCCCGTCCCTCGCTCCTGCTGTCACCGACCGGCTCCGTGCTCGCGGGGTTCACCGTCACCCTGGTCGAGGGCGTGGTCGTGCTGCTGCAGGATCCCCGCCAGCCGCGCTCGATCGCCACGCTCCTGGAGCCGTACGTGGTGTCCTCCGACGTCGAGCTCTCGGATCGGACCGGCGGGTACTCGGTCTTCGGGTTGCCGGGGACGGCCGAGGATCCCGAGATATCTGGGGCGACGTGGTCGACGCCGTCGTGCCTGGGCACGGGGGGCGACCTGATCGGACGCCGTGAGGACCACGACCGGATCGCCACTCGGCTGTCCGATGCGTTCACGCTGGCCGGGGACGAGGACGTCGAGGCGTGGCGGATCGCGGCGGCGATACCTCGCATCGGGGTGGACACCTCGGACGGCGACCTGCCGGCCGAGGCCGGCCTGGACCGTGCGGTCTCGTTCGACAAGGGATGCTTCCTCGGGCAGGAAGCGGTGGCGAAGATGCGCAACCTCGGTCACCCGCGGCGCCTGCTCGCAGCGCTCGAAGGGGACGGTGCGGTCGCTGCCGGAGAGACGGTCTCATCGAGCGCGGGCGAGTCGGGTGTGGTCACCAGCGTCACCCGTGCGAACGGCTCGAGTCTGGCCCTCGCGCGGATCCGGTGGGAGCATCGCGATGCCGTGCTTCGGACGTCCGGCGGGATCCTGCTCCGCCCCCGCATCCCGGCATAGGCCAGGACGCATGACGACCCTCGGCGACATCATGGCCACGGACCTGATCGTGGTCGGACCGGCGGCGACCGTTGCCGAGGCCGCGACCGTGATGGGACAGCGGAGCGCCGGCTCCGCGCTCGTCATGGACGGCGAACGGTTGCTCGGCATCTTCACCGAACGCGATGTCGTGCGCGCGCTCGGCCAGCAGTTCGACGCCGCCGGGCTCGGCGTCTCGGAGTGGATGACCGCGGACCCGATGACGGTCGAGCCCGACACCTCGGTCTCCGACGCGCTCCGAACGATGCTGGACCGCGGGTTCCGACATCTGCCGGTCGCGAAAGACGGCAAGGTGGTCGGCATCGTCTCGATCCGAGATCTCAGCGCCGCGACGGAGGGATAGGTGGACTACCTGGTCCCGGACGACGTCGCGACGGCGGTCCGGATGAAGGCCGGGGCGGCCACGGTGCTGGCCGGAGGGACGGACGTATACCCCTCGCACGTGGGTCGAATGATCGCGGGGCCGGTCCTCGATGTCTCGAACCTGTCGGAGCTGCGAGGGTTCACGCGCACGCCGGACCACCACCTCATCGGCGCGTTGACGAGGTGGGCGGACGTCGCCGCCGCCGGTCTCCCCGCCGGGTTCGACGGACTCCGGGCCGCAGCTCGGGAAGTCGGCTCGGTCCAGGTCCAGCAGGCCGGAACCGTCGGCGGCAACCTGTGCAACGCGTCACCGGCCGCGGACGGGATCCCCCCGTTGCTCGCGCTCGACGCCTCCGTCGAGCTCACGTCGCCGGCGGGCGTGCGCGTGCTCGGGCTCGAGGAGTTCCTCACGGGCTACCGCGAGACCGCGCTCCGCACGGACGAGCTGCTCACGGCGGTCCTGGTCCCGCGCCGTCTCGAGGCCTCGCGCTCGGTCTTCCTGAAGCTCGGGCTCCGCCGCTACCTCGTCATCTCGATCGTGATGGTGGCCGCGGCGGTCTGCGCGGGTCCCGACGGCCGCGTGGCCGAGGCGCGGATCGCCGTCGGCGCCTGCTCCCCCGTCGCACGGCGGCTCTTGGCCCTGGAGGCCGATCTCGCCGGCCGCTCGATGGATGAGGACCTGGGTGCCGTGGCCACGCACGAACACCTCTCGGCGCTGAGCCCGATCGACGACGTTCGCGCCACGGCCGCCTACCGACGCGAAGCGGCGCTGCGCCTCGTGCGGCGAGCCCTGACGCGCTGCTCGGGTCCCCGATGACCCTCGTCGCGTTCGAGGTGAACGGGTCGGTCGTCGAGATCCTGCGTTCGGCCCGGCGCCTCTCCGAGGTCCTGCGCGAGGACCTCCGCCTGCGCGCAACGAAGGTGGGCTGCGACGCGGGAGACTGCGGAGCCTGCACGGTGCTGTTGGACGGCGAGGCCGTGAGCGCCTGCATGACGTCGGTCGGCCGGTTGGACGGCCGGCGGGTGCAGACCCTCGAGGGTCTTGACGCGAGCGGTGAGATCGAGGGTCTGCAGCGCTCGTTCCTTCGTCACGGCGCCGCCCAATGCGGGATCTGCACTCCGGGCATGCTCGTGTCCGCCGCCGCCCTGCTCCGCGGAACGTCGGAGCCCTCCGAGCAGGAGGTCCGGGACGGGCTGGGCGGGGTGCTCTGCCGGTGCACGGGATACGGGAAGATCATCGCCGCCGTCATGTCGGCCTCGGACGCGGAGCCCTCCGACGCGCCGGGTCCCCCGGCGGGCAAGGCGGTGGGGGCCCGCGTTCCACGCGTCGACGGTCTGCCGAAGGTGCGCGGGACGGACGTGTTCGGGGACGACGGAGCCCCCGCCGGCGCCCTGGTCGCGCACGTGATCCGGTCGCCGTTCCATCGTGCGAGCTTCGAGCTCGGCGACCTCGGCAACTTCGTCGCCTCCAACCCCGGTGTCGCGGCGGTGTTCACCGCCGCCGACATACCGGGCCGGAACCGCTTCGGCGTGATCCCCGCGACCGCGGACCAGCCCGTGTTCGCAGAGGGCGAGGCCCGATTCCGTGGGGAGGCGGTCGCCATGGTGGTCGGCGAGCCATCCGTGATGTCGGCGTTCGACGCGGCCCGGTTCCCGGTCACCTGGCAGGAGCTCGAGCCGATCATGACGATGGACGACGCGGTCGCCGATGGCGCGCACCTGGTGCACCGCGGACGTGAAGGCAACGTCCTGATCCGCGGCAACGTTCGGCGCGGCGACGTGGACCGCGCGCTGGACGAGGCGGACGTCGTGCTCGAGGGCGAGTTCGGAACGGGGTTCGTCGAGCACGCCTACATCGAGCCCGAGGCCGGCTACGCCGAACGGGTCGGAGACCGGCTCGAGGTCCAAGCGACGACGCAATCACCGCACCTGGACCGAGAGGAGCTCGAGGCCGTCCTCGGGCTGCAGCCGGGCTCGGTCCGGATCCTTCCGACGGCCGTGGGTGGCGGCTTCGGCAGCAAGCTCGACCTGTCGGTGCAGCCGTACGTCGCGCTCGCCGCGTGGCTGCTCGAGCAGCCGGTGCGCATCGCGTACACGCGGCCCGAGTCGATGATGTCGACGACGAAGCGCCATCCCTCGCGGATGCGCGTGCGGGTCGGTGCCTCGCGCGAGGGACGGCTGCTCGCGATGGACTTCACGGGCGAGTTCGATACCGGCGCGTACGCCTCGTGGGGCGCGACCGTCGCGAACCGCGTCCCGGTCCACGCGGGAGGCCCGTACCGCTACGACGCGTACCGGGCTCGTACCGTGGCGATCCACACCAACGGTCCGGTGTCCGGAGCGTTCCGAGGGTTCGGGGTGCCGCAATCGACGATCGCGCAGGAGTGCATCTTCGACGAGCTCGCGGACGCGGTCGGGATCGACCGGCTCGAGTTCCGTCTGGCGAACGCCATCTCGACGGGGGTGCCGACGGTGACCGGGCAGGTGTTCGCGGGCGGCGTCGGCTTCCGGGACTGCCTGGAGGCGCTTCGGCCACACTGGCTCCGTGCGCGTGAGGAGGCCGCGGCCTTCAACGCGGACGAAGGCGCGGACGGGCACCGCAGAGGCGTGGGGCTCGCCGGCATGTGGTACGGCTGCGGCAACACCGCGCTCCCGAACCCGTCGACCATCCGCGTCGGATTGCGCCGGGACGGCCGCGTGTCGCTGTTCCAGGGTGCCGTCGACATGGGTCAGGGACCCAACACCGTGATGACGCAGATCTGCGCCGACGCGATCGGCGTCGAGATGTCGAGCATCGACACGCTGGGCGCCGATACCGACACGACACCGGACGCCGGCAAGAGCTCGGCGTCGCGGCAGACGTTCGTCTCGGGCAACGCGACTTACCTCGCCGGTCTGGAGCTCCGTGGGCGCATGCTCGCCCTCGCCGGCGCGTCCGAGGACGCCCATCTCGAGCTCGACGATGGCCGGCTGATCGCGCACGACCGTGGCCGGACCCGGACCGTCGAGCTGGCCGGGCTCGCATCCGATGCGGAGGGACTCGTCGCGCACGCCGTCGCGACCTTCGATCCGCCCACCACACCGCTCGACGAGGATGGGCAGGGGATCCCGTACGCGCAGTTCGGGTTCGGCGCGCACATGGCCGAGCTCGAGGTCGACCTGGGGCTCGGGACGGTGTCGCCGATCCGGGTCACGGCCGCCCACGACGTGGGCCGAGCCGTGAACCCCACCCTGATCGAGGGCCAGATCGAGGGCGGGGTCGCGCAGGGCCTGGGGATGGCGCTCATGGAGGAGTACGTCCCGGGCGTGAGCGAGAACCTGCACGACTACCTGATCCCCACGATCGGCGACGTGCCCGAGATCGTGAGCATCCTCGTGGAGTCGGGCGACCCGATCGGGCCGTACGGAGCCAAGGGCATCGGCGAGCACGCGTTGGTCCCGACGGCCCCGGCCGTGCTGAACGCGATCCGCGACGCCGTCGGCGCCGGCGTTCGTCGCATCCCGGCCACACCCGATCGGGTGCTCGCGGCGATCGCTGAAGGGGCTCGGGCCGGATGAGCCAGCGGACGAGCGACACCGTCACCTGTGACGCCTGCCCCATCCGGTGCGTGATCAAGCCCGGCCGCACGGGCTCGTGCGATCGTTACGGCAACACCGACGGCGTGCTGGTTCGCGTCGACCCCCTGATCGTGCTGCAGCGGGTGAGCGATCAGGGTGGCGCGCTCGTGCCGTTCGGCGCTCGAGAGGGCGACTGGGAGGGCGAGCTCGTCCCTGCCGGGGACGTGTTCCTGACCGGCGCCGGATCCGGCACCACGTACCCCGACTACAAGCCCGCCCCGTTCATCGTCTCCGCGAAGGTCGACGGCGTCGACATGGTGACGGTGGTGACCGAGGCGATCTTCAGCTACTGCGGCGTGAGC
>Ga0187893_10002781_pt1 | contig 37412 bp, 28 predicted proteins | sample MA1701074metaG_FD_139574 | JGI IMG/M metagenome (GOLD analysis project Ga0187893, IMG submission 139574) | White microbial mat communities from a basaltic lava cave in the Kipuka Kanohina Cave System on the Island of Hawaii, USA - MA170107-4 metaG ... | reverse complement strand
GGAAGGAGTCATTTTTTTGTCGACGAAGGGAAAGATCGAGGGGAAGAGGGAAACGTCGCTACGCTTCAGCGCGGAGAGAACTGTTAGGTGGGAAATCTACCGCGAAGCGGTTTAGTCCAACGCGCGGAAGCCATCCAGCCGCACTCCTTCTCGGAGGACGGCAAGGAGATTCACCTCGAGATCGCCCACCGTCTCTTGACGCTGGGGTTCCGGATCGGTGAGGTGCCGGCGGTCTTGAGCTGGCCGGAGGGGCCGGGCCGCGGCTCGCGGATGGACTGGAACAAGATCGTGCGGCTCATCTCGACCCACCTCGCCTTCGGGATCTTCCGCGGGGTCTCGAAGGTCATCGGCCCCGCGGTCGCCTTCCTGACGGTCGCCATCGCCGCCTTCGGAAGCTGGGCGATCTGGAACCTCCTCTTCCAGGCCCCTTCGATCTACCTCGCTACTTTGACGGGCGTGCTCGTCATCCTCTGGGTGACTCTGCTCCTCGGATATTTCCTCCTCTACCACCTCCTGAGCGTGACGCGGGAGGTCTGGCGGACACAGAGCCTCCTCGGGATCCGGCGGCGCGGGCTGGAAGGCCGCGCCGCCGAGAGGAGCTACTACGACGAGGTCGAAGCCCCCGCCGCCGCCTCGTTCGCCGAGGCTGGAGCGGCCGCCTTGAAGTGACGGCGAAGCGACCGCCCATGAAAGCGATCCTTCAGAACGTCAAGACCGGCTCGATCTCGGTCGATGAGATCCCGCCGCCGGTCCTGAAGCCCGGGAATGTCCTCGTGCGGAACGTCCGCTCGCTCGTCTCGGCGGGGACCGAGAAGGCCGTGCTCGAGTTCTCGCGCGGCGGCTATCTGGCGAAAGCGCGCCGTCGGCCGGACCTGTTCCGCAAGGTCCTCCAGCGAGCGCGGAACGAAGGGCTCTGGCCGACCTACCGCGCCGTCACGAACCTCCTCGACCAGCCGGTGCCGCTCGGCTACTCCTGCGCCGGGCGCGCGATCGAGGTCGGCGCTGACGTCGCGGGCATCGTACCCGGCCGGCGCGTGGCCTGCGCGGGCCTCTTCGTTGCCGCGCACGCCGAGGTCGTCTCCGTTCCGCGGAATCTCCTCGTCCCCATCCCGGACGGCGTCTCGTTCGAGGAGGCCGCATTCGTGACCCTCGGGGCGATTGCGCTCCAGGGCGTCCGCCTGGCCGGCGTTGCGCTCGGCGAGAACGTAATCGTCTACGGCCTCGGGCTCGTCGGCATGGTCGCGGCGCAGCTCGCGATCGCGGCCGGCGCCCGCGTCCTCGGCGTCGACATCGATTCCGCGAAGGTCGAGCTGGCGAAGAGCTTCGGCGCACAGGGGGCTCTCGCGGATGCGGACCTCGATCGAGCCGCGGCGGCCTGGAGCGGCGGGCGCGGCGCGGACAAGGTCCTCCTCTGCGCCGCGACGAGGAGCAACGAACCGATCGAGCGCATCCCGGCCCTCGCTCGGCAGAAAGCCGTGCTCGTCGTCGTCGGCGACGTCGCGATGGACATCCCGCGGCGCTCCTACTACGACAAGGAGATCGACATCCGGATCTCGCGCTCCTATGGCCCGGGCCGCTACGACCCGAGCTACGAGGAAGGTGGCCTCGATTACCCGTACGCTTACGTGCGCTGGACCGAAAACCGAAACATGGAGGCCGTCCTCGACCTCGCGGCGCGCGGGCGGCTGCGGTTGGGCGCCCTCGTGACCCATCGCTTCCCGATCGGCGAGGCGGGGCGCGCCTACGAGATCATCGAGGGGAAGACGCGCGAGCCGTACCTCGGGATGTTGATCGAGTATCCCGATGGAGAGAGCGAAACCGCGCCGCCGCCGGCGCCTTCGGTGCGGTACTCGAGCGCGCCGCCTCGCGCCGGAGTCCTCCAGGCGGGGCTCATCGGCGCGGGCAACTTCGCCAGGGCGTACCTTCTCCCCGCCTTTGCGAGCGCGGGAGTGCGCCTGCGGAGCGTGGCGACGGCTTCGGGCGTCTCGGCGGCCTCGGTGGCGAAGAAATACGGCGCGGACCTGGCGACATCACGCTTCGAGGATGTCGTCTCCGATGGCGCCGTCGACCTCGTGATCGTGGCGACGCGCCACGACTCGCACGCGCGCTACGTTTGTCAGGCGCTCGATTCCGGAAAGCCCGTCTTCGTCGAGAAGCCCCTCGCGATCGAGATCGAAGGGCTCGATGCGATCCGCGAGCGCGTCGAAGCCGCGGAGCGGGCCGGGAGAAGGACGTTTCTCATGGTCGGCTTCAACCGGCGGTTCTCGCCGCTTGCGGTGCGCCTCCGCGAGGTCTTTTCGAAGACCGGCGGACCCATCTCCGTCGTCTACCGCGTCAACGCGGGTTTCATCGCCGACACCGAGTGGGTCCACGATCCTTCGGTCGGCGGCGGCCGCGTCGCCGGCGAGTGCTGCCACTTCATCGATTTCCTGACGTTCCTTGCGGGCGCGCCGCCGAGGAGCCTCTGGACGAGCCCCTTGCGGAAGGAGGGCAAGGCGGTCCCCGACGTCGTTACGATCCACCTTGAGTTCCCCGGGGGCTCGATCGGCTCCATCCACTACTTCGCGAGCGGCCATCCGGGGCTCTCCAAGGAGCAGGTGGAGGTCTTCGGGGGAGGGCTCGCGGCGCGCCTGGAAAATTTTCGGAGCTTGAAGATCTGGGGCGCGCCCTCGGGGGGCCGCATGCGCCGCCTCTACCCGGCGAAAGGCTTCGCCGAGGAAGCGCGGGCCGTCGCCGAGGCGCTCCGGAGCGGGGGGCCGTCGCCGATTCGGTTTTCGGAAATCTACAGCGTCTCCCGAGCAGCCATCCTGGCTCAGGCGGCCATCCTGACGGGTGAGAGGGTGGCCCTTTGAGGAGCTTGTTGACCGCAGAGGACGCGGAGGACGCAGAGGAGCGCAGAGTTCCGATCCGCGTCCTCGGCTTCACGGCTTGGTTCCATGACTCTTCGGCGTGTCTCCTCACCGATGGAGACGTGACGGCGTTCGCCGAAGAGGAGCGGTTCTCGCGCCGCAAGCACACTCCGGAGTACCCGCAGCGGGCGATCGAGTACTGCCTTGCCGAGGGGGGCGGCCTGAGTCTCGACGACGTGGACGCGGTCGTCTTCTACTTCCGTCCGCGCCGGCTCATCCTCCAGAGCCTCCGCCACGTCGTCCGCCACCTGCCGGGGAGCCTCAACCTCTTCCGGCGGAACACGACCGTCGTGCCCGTCCGCGAGCGCTACCGAAACCTCCTGAGGATGAAGTCCATCCTCCGCGAGCGCCACGGCGCGCGGGGGGACTTCAAGCTCGTCACGCTCCCGCACTACCAGACGCACCAGGGGGCCGCGTTCCTCTGCTCTCCTTTCGAGGATTCCGCGATCATCACGATGGACGTCGCCGTCGACGGAACGACGCAGACGATCGCGCGCGGGCGCGGAAACCGGATCGAGACGATCCTCTCGCACTCCTTGCCTCACGGATGGGGGATGCTCTACAGCCTCTTCACGCAGCTCGTCGGCTTCCAGTACTACGACGAGTACAAGGTCATGGGGATGGCCGCGTACGGCGAGCCGCGCTTCGCGGACTTCATCGAGGAGCGTCTCTACCGGCTCGACGATGGGACGGGCCGCTTCGAGCTGAACCTCGACTATTTCGCCTTCCATCACCACGGCATGCGCCGGATCTGGAGCGATCGGCTCCTCGCGGAGATCGGTCCTGCGCGCGACCCGGCGGCCCCCATCAGCCAGCGCGACTACGACCTCGCGGCGAGCGTTCAGCTCGCCACCGAGCGGTTCGGGCTCCGCATGGCGCGCCTCGCCCGCCGCCTCACGGGCTCGGAGAACCTCTGCCTCGCCGGCGGCGTCATCCAGAACGTCCTCATGAACCAGAGGATCGCCGCCTCCGGGATCTTCGAAAGGGTGTTCCTGCAGCCCTTGGCGAGCGATGCGGGTTGCTCCCTCGGCGGCGCGCTCTTCTACTACAACTGCATCTTCGGCAAGCCCAGGGCCTGCGTGCTCCGCCACCTCTACTGGGGGCCCGAGTACAACGGCGAGTGCGAGGAGGTCCTGCGACAAAACGGCCTCAAGTATCGCCGGCTCGAGAACCCGGCGCCGGAGATCGCCCGTGCGATCGCGTCGGGCGCGATCGTCGGCTACTTCGGCGGCCGCATGGAGGCGGGGCCGCGCGCGCTGGGGGCGCGCTCGATCCTCGCCGACCCGCGCCGCGCCGACATGAAGGACATCCTGAACCGGCGCGTCAAGCACCGCGAGCACTTCCGCCCCTTCGCCCCCTCGTGCCTCGAGGAGAGGCTGGGCGACGTCTTCGAGCCCGTTCGGGGCTGCGAATCGATGCGCTACATGATCTCGACGGCCACGGTGAGGCCCGAGATGCGCTCGCGGGTCCCGACCATCACCCACAACGACGGCACGGCGCGCCCGCAGGCCGTCAGCCGCGAGACCAACCGCCCGTTCTGGGAGGTCATCCACGAGTTCTACAAGCTCACGGGCGTGCCGCTCGTCGTGAACACCTCGTTCAACGACAACGAGCCGATCGTCTGCACGCCGCAGCACGCGATCGACTGCTTCAAGAAGACCCGCATCGACCTCCTCGTCCTCGGCGATTGCCTCGCCTACCGCGAAGAGAACGAGGCGGGCGCGCCTTGACTCCCAACCCTCCCGAGTCCTGTTACCGCGCCATCGCCCTCGACCAGGCGTGGCGCGTCGCCTCGCTCCTCGACCGAAACCCCTACTCGCCGGCGCGCGGCAGCTTCTCGCGGGCGCACTGGGCCTGGAAGTTCGTCGACTGCCCCTTCCCGCGGATGCAGGAGGCGGTCTTCTCGCTGTCGCGGCTCCACGACCTCGCCGGCGGCGACAACCCATTCTTCCGCTCGCCGGCGGTCGCTGAGTGGATCGAGTGGGGGTTCGAGTACTGGACGAAGCTCCAGCACTCGAGCGGCGCGTTCGACGAGGCGTATCCCTTCGAGCAGAGCCTCGCGGCGACGGCCTTCACGTCGCTCTACGCCGGCCTTGCTTTTCGCGACCGTCGCGAGAATCTCTCCGCGGCCCTCCGCGGCCGCATCGAGCGCGCCCTCCTTCGCGCGGGGGAGTGGCTCCTCGCCAACTACGAGACCCACGGCCTCCTTTCGAACCACCTCGGGGCCGCCGCCGCGGCCCTCGAGCTGCTCGCGCGGCTCTTTTCGCGGGAGGATTTCTCCCGTCGCGCACGCTTCTTCCTCGAGCGCATCCTCGAGAACCAGTCGTCCGAGGGCTGGTTTCGAGAGTACGATGGCGCCGACATCGGCTACGGCACGCACGGCTTCGCCTACGTGGCCATCTACCGGCAAATGACCGGCTGCGAGCGGTCGCTCGAGGCGCTGCGGCGCTTCGCGCGCTTCCTGACGTACTTCGTCCACCCCGATGGCACCATCGGCGGCGAGTACGGGAGCCGCAACACCGAGTTCTACTCCCCGGCGGGCTTTGAGATGATGGCCGACCGCTGCCCCCACAGCGCGGCGATCGCGCTCGCGATGCGCAGGTCGCTCGCCGAGCGGCGCGCGGCGGGGGTCTATGCCATGGACGGTTTCAACCTGCTCCCGATGCTGAGCAGCATGCTCCTCGCCCTCGAGGCCGAACGGCCGGAGGGGCTCCTGGAGGACACCGCCGCGCCGCTCCCCTGCGAGTCGGCTCCATTTCGCGAGTATTTCGCCCAGAGCGGCCTCTGGGCGATCAACGAGCCGCGCTTTTACGCGATCGTCGGGCTCGCAAAGGGCGGGACGGTCTCCGTCTTCGACAAGGCCGCCCGCCGCCAGACGGCGCGCCACGCGGGGCTCGTCGTGCCCTGGAGGGGAAAACTCTACACTTCGCAGGAAGAGACCGCTTCGCCGGCTGTTGGCTGGAACGAGGGGAGGACCGAGGCGACGCTGGAGAGCGTCCCCTGGAGGAATCTCAAAAGCATCGTCCCCGGCCCGTGGGTCTTTTTGGCCTTCCGGCTCTTCACGTTGACCTTCGGCCGTGTGCCGGCCGTGAGCCGCTGGGTCAAGCGGCTCCTCGTGCGCGTCCTCATCCGGAGAAGGTCGCGGCCGCCGGTGATCCACCGGAGGACCGTGCGCATAGCGGAGGCCGGGCGCGTCGCGGGGGCCGGCGTCGAAGTCGAGGACAGACTCGAGCTGCCGAGCGGCGTCGAGGAGGTCCACGCGCTGGCGCAGTTCACGGCGATCCACATGGGCTCGTCGCTTTACTGCGACGCGCGATCTCTCGCGGCTTCGCCCGGCCCGGTCGTCCTCCGCTGCAGAGGCACCGTCCGGCTGCGCGGCAGGCTGGACCTGTCCGGCGCGGTCTGGGAGAAGATCGAGGATTGACATGTGCGGCATCTGCGGTTTTGCGATGCAAGGAGCGGGGGCGCACAGGGTGGACGCTTCCCGCGAACTTCTCGCGCGCATGAACGCCCGCATCGCCCACCGCGGCCCCGATGGCGAGGGCTTCTATCTCCAGGACGGAGTCGGCCTCGGCCACCGCCGCCTCTCGATCATCGACCTCGAGGGCGGCGCGCAGCCCATCTCGAACGAGGACGGCACCATCACGGTCGTCTTCAACGGCGAGATCTACAACTACCGCGAGCTGACGGAGGACCTCAAGGCGCGCGGCCACCGCTTCGCGACCCGCTCCGACACGGAAGTCCTCGTCCATCTCTACGAGGAGAAGGGCTTGGAGATGCTCGCGAAGCTCCGCGGGATGTTCGCCTTCGCTCTTCACGACCGGCGCGAAGGCGGCGGGCTCTACGTGATCCGGGACCGCTTCGGGATCAAGCCCGTCTACTACGGCGAGCGTGGCGGCGGGTTCTACTTCGCCTCCGAGGTGAAGCCGCTCCTCGAAGCGGGTTTTCCGGTCGAGGTGAACCGCCGCGCCGTCCATCTCTACCTTCAGACGCGCTTCGCGCACTCCGACGAGACGATCTTCCGCGGCATCTACCGCCTCCCCGAGGGGACCTACCTCCGCTGGCAGGAGGGAAAACTCACCTCCCATCGCTGGTATCCGGCGCCGCCGCACGACTCGCGCGGAGTCGAGGGCGGCTTGAAGGAGGGGCAGGAGCGGTTCGAGTCAGCGCTGTCCTCGGCCGTTTCGTCGCACATGATCGCCGACGTGCCGGTCGGAGCGTACCTGTCGAGCGGCGTCGACTCCACCGTCGTCGTGAGCGAGATGGCGCGCCTCACCGGCCGCGCGATCCGCACGTTCTGCGTGGACTTCAAGGAGGGGCTGAGCGAGGCCCGCGAGGCGGAGGAGACCGCGCGCATCCTCGGCTGCGAGCATCAGACGATCCTCTGCGGCGTGGAGGAGCTTCTCGAGATCCCGCGGGTCGTCCGCGAGCTGGAGGAGCCGGTGGGGGACGGCGTCGTGGTGGCGCACGACCTCCTGGCGCGCGCGACGCGCGAGGCCGGCATCAAGGTCGTCCTGACCGGCGACGGCGCCGACGAAGCCCTCGGCGGCTACCAGCACCTGCGGGCCATCATCCAGGCTGCATCGTGGGGCCGGTTCGTGCCCCGGTGGCTTCTGCGCGGGCCGCTTCCGAAGCTCGCAGCGAGGATCCCGCTCGGGCTCATCGATTTCCTCGCGGGGCTGCCTCTCGGAGTCGCGGGCGAGGCGCGAGCCCGCCTCGCGGGGGTCGTGAGACTCCTCCCATCGGGCGATCTGAGGGCGCTTTTCGATCTCCTCATGGCCATCCACCTGCCCGCCGAGCTGCGAGAGCTCTACACGCCTGAATTCCACGCCGAGATGGCGGCCGCGGGGACCGAGTCGTTCGCCGGGGAGCCCGTAGGGAAGTCGCTCGCGGACCGCGTGCTCTCGATGAGCTTTCGCAAGTGGCTCCCGGCCAACATCAACCTGAAGCAAGACAAGCTCTGCATGGCCAGCTCCGTGGAAAATCGAGTCCCGTACCTCGACCATCCGTTCGTGGAGATGGCGACGTCGCTTCCGGTCCGCGAGAAGATCCGCGGCCGCACGGGGAAGATCCCGCTGCGCCGGGTCGCAGCCCGACGTTTCGGCGCGAAAGCCGCCGCGCGGCAGAAGATCCCCTTCCACCTGCCCCTCCAGCATTACCTGAAGCACCCGAAGCTCTGGGACCTCGTCGAGGAGAACCTCGACCCGGCGCGCATCCGCCGCAGGGGATTCCTCAACCCGGATGCGGTGAAGCGCCTGAAGGAATCGTCGCGCCGCGGAGATTATCTCGTGGCGAAGAAGGTGTTCGCGGTAGTGATCCTGGAGTTGTGGTTCAGGATCTTCGTCGACGGCGAGCCGGTCTGAGCTTCCGATTACCGCGTCAGCTCGATCATGAGGCGGGTCACGTCCCCGCGGCGCACCTCGGCGGCCTCCATCCTCGGCAGAAAACCGCGGCGCGTGACGGCGGCCTGGTAGAGGCCCGCGGGCAGGTGGGGGAACCATGCCTCTGCCGGTTCCTCGCACGTCTTTCGGTGGACTTGGATGTCCGCGTGCCGGAAGAAGCGGCAGGGGGCGGCCGCCGGGCCGCCGTCGGCGCGGCGCAGCTCGATGGCGGGCATGGGCTCGGCGAATCGACGGCCGGAGGCGTCCTTCACCTCGACGAGGAGGCCTCCGCCTCCGGGGATCGCGACGCTGGCCTCGATCGGCCGTCCCTTCCCGGCGACCTCCACGGTGCCGTAGGCGAAACCGAAGGGTCCGTTGAAATCGGCCAGTACGCCGTAGTCGTAGACGCCCGGGGGGAGTCCGTTCCACTCGAGCCGGTCCACGGGCCCGGGAGGGAAGTTGTCGGGCGCAAGGCTCAGTCCGTCGCCGCGGCGGACGAGCGAGTAGTCCGACGGAGAAAGGCGCTCTCCGCTCGAAGAGTCCGACATCCGCAGGGTGAACGTCGATCGGCTCGGCGTCATGCGCAGCTCGAAGCTGAGGACGGCCGGGGCATCCTCGGCGATATCGAACGGGACGGTCTCGACCTCGTGGCCCGGGACCCGGACGACGAGGAAGTACGTCCCCGTCGTGAGGTGGCGGTGGGAGAAGCGCCCCTCGGCGTCGACGTCGGCCGCCGCCGCCTCCATCGGAGAGGCGAGGACGTCTCGATAGCTCTCCTTGCTGATCTTCAAGACCTTCACCTTGGCGCCCGCCGGCGGGGCCCCTCCGTCCGGCGACACGATGCGCCCCCGGATCTCGCAGAGGGCGAAGTTCCAGTTCAGCTCCAGCTCTCTCATGGCCGGCACGACTTCGAACGGCACGAGGCTGTTTTGCCCCGGCAGACCGGCGTAGTTGTTCGGCGACTGGATGAAGTACCGGCCGGGAGCGACGTCCCGGACTTCGTAACGCCCTTCCGCGTCCGTGGTCGCGCTCTTGTGGGCGACGTGGATTCTGACGCCGGCCTTCGCCTCGCCGCCGATGAGGATCCGCCCGAAGACGCGGGCTTTCGGCGCCGTCGATGCGTCATCGGCTTCCTGGAGCGGATCGCGGTCCGTCAGCTCCGTGCGCTCGCCGGGCTTCACGACGAGGCGCGCCTTCCTCTCCATCCAGTGGTAGACGCCCGGGAGGAGGCCATCGAAGGATGCCAGGCCGTCCGAGTCCGTCCTCCTCGCAACGCCGTTCTGATCCAGCCGGACGGCGAGGAAATCCCTGAGCTGCCAATAGAGCCAACCGGGCTCGGCCTCGCCGTCGATGAGGTGCAGGGTGACCCTCTCTCCGCCGACGGGGAGATCGGAACCGTCCAGCCGTCGGATGCGCAGGCCGCCTCCTTGGTCAAGGACGAGGCGGAGGGGTTCACGGGGATACGGAGGTTTCAATCGCATCACGGCGGGCACGGACGTTCCATGGCGAGCCACGAGCCAGGTCTCGTGGGGGAGGGATGGGATCGTGAACCGGCCATCGGCGTCGCAGATGGTGCGTGCCGCCCCGCGGGTTTCCAGATTTCCCTCGGGAGACCAATCCTTGGCGTTCAGCTCGATCGGCTGGCGGCCGTTCGACGAGTGGACTTCCGCTCCGGGGACGGCGTTCCCCTGAGAATCCACCACCCGGCCGGCGATCGGCTGAGGGATGCTCAAGAGGAAAACGACCTCGCCTCTCTCGTACGTCTCCGCGGTGCGGAACTGCTCCCCCTTCATGGGCGGGCTCCCCGGCACGTTGACGGTGATTTCCTGATTCCAGGCGTATCCTTTCGGCGTGAAGCGATGGACGCCTTCGACGTCGTCGACTTCCGCCTCGAATCCCCCGCCGAGGAACTCCGCCCACTTTCCGACGCGGGCGTTGCCGTAGCTGCTGATCAGCGGCTCGTACGTCAAGCGGTACCGCCGCACGGGCGATCGGTCGTGCTCCCGGAGCACCCGGACCGTCGCCTCCCTTGCCCGCTCCAGCTTGAGCTCGAACCCGGGTAACGGCCGGTAGAGAAGCACGCGCTCGTAGCCGTAGTAGCCATCCTTCCTGGCGGCGAGCCAGGGATTCCTGCCGGCGGAGCCGAGGCCGAACGCTTCAAGATCCGCCTCGGGGAACCCGAATCGTCCGCCCGCATCGCTGTTCGTGATGACCACCCTTTCGCCTTCGACGAGCGCGACCTCCACTTCGGCGAGCGGCTTCCCTTCCGCGTCGAGGACGCGGTACGGCGCTGCGGGGCCTGAGATGGTTGCCGGCGTTGCCGTTTTCTCGACGGAACCGGAAGCCGGCGGCTCCTCCGGGGCGACTTTCTGCCGGGGTCTCTCGACGCCGGCGGCTCGAGAGGAGACGAGCGTCTGAACCGGCGGGGCGTCGATTCCCGAGCGGTCCCATGGCCGCCAGAGCCAGAGCGACGCTCCTCCGCCGGCGAATACAACGAGCCCGCAGGCGATGAGCATGCGCGAGGCTCCGCTCGACGGGCCCGCGGCGGCTCCAGCGGCCCTCGCCATCGATGGGCCGTCTCTCATGAGCGCGCCGAGGCGTTCTTCGAGCGCCGGCGACGGCTCGATGGAGGGCCAAGCGGCCGCGGACTCGCCGGCGAGGGCCGCCAAGGCCAGCGCCGCGCTCGTCGGGGCCAGGAGACCCTTCAAGACCTCGCGGGCGCGCTTGAGTCGCTCCTTGATCGTGGTCAGGCTGAGCTGGAGGGCCTTCGAGACCTCTTCGAGGGCCAGTCCGCCGAAATAGCGCAGCTCCACGGTCGATCGCAGCTCGTCGGGAAGCTTCCGCACGGCTTCGCGGACGTCGAGGAGACGGTCGAGCACTTCCTCCGTCTCGCCGGAAGGGGGGGAGCTTCCGGCGGCGGACCGGCGCTCTCGCCGAGAGCGACGATCCTCGCTGCGGAGCTTGACGAGGGACGTTCGGATGGCTTGAGCGGCGAGGATCGCCTTCCCGCTGCGGATCTTCTCGGGATCCCACTTCGCCGTGAGGAGGCGGACGAAGACTTCCTGCGCCGTGTCCTCGGCGAGGTCGCGGTCGCCGAGGACGCGGTAGGCGGCGTTGAGGACGTCCGAGCGGGCCCAATCCACCAGCGCGGCGAAGCTGCGCCGCGTGCGGGCCTTCAAGAAATCGACGAGTGGGTCATGGGGCATGGTTCCCTCCGGATCAATGGGGTTCATCTTCCATCCTTATGGATGCCGCCGGTTGGAAAAACGGCCGAGGGAGGGGATGAGTCGTCAGTTCGGCCGAGACGTGGCGCCGCGCCTTTGCAGAAGGGCGAGGATCACGGACGACTCGAAGGCGGAGTCGCCGGCGCCGGGACCGTCGTCCCCGGGCGCTTCGTCACTTCGAGCAGCCGGTCGATGTAGAGCACTCTCGGCTGGGCGCGGTAAGATCCGCGGGGGATCGTGAAGCGGCTCGGCTGGGCCTCTTCCTTCTTCAGGTGGTAGTTGGCGAAGACGAGCTTCACGGAGCGGTTGGCGCCGGTGTCGAAGGTGGCGCCGGCGCCCGGCTGGTTCGGCGGGACGAGCCATTGGTCCTTCTCATCGAGGACCCCGAGATAGACCGTCCCCTTCTCGACGGTCGCCGGCTGCTGGATCTCCACAGTGTGTTCGGGGGGAACGGCCAGCGCGGGGCTCGTGATCTGGTAGCTGAACTGGCCGGCGTTTCCCTCGACGAGTAGCCCGTCGCCTTGGAGGCTCGCCTTGACGCCGTTTTGAGCGTCGGGCGTCCATGCGGCGAGGTCCGGGAGTGGCCGGACGCCTCCTTCGATCGAAGCGGGAGGCGGATGGGCGATCGGGAAAGCCTCGGCGCCGAGGATCCGCGCCTCGGGATCCGAGTCGAACTGGCAGATGGAGAAAGCCCCGCCGCCGTGACGGTGGAAGAGATGGACTGCGCCGTCGGTCGCGAAGTACGAAGCGAGATCGAACGAAGGCCCGGTCTCCGGGATCGTTTCCGAGACATCAGTCCTCCTGGTAACCGCGAGAAGGCTGACCGGTCGCGGCGCCGAACCGGGCTTCACGCGGACCCGCAGGAGGTAGTCGCCGGCGGGCAACGTTGCCTCGACCGTCCGATCGGCGACGGAGACCGGCGTTCTTTCGGTGTACCCCACCCTGAGGCGCGCCGCCGGCGCCGGCGAAAGCTCGAGGCGGAGAGCGGGCCCGATCCGGCGGCACCAGGTGCGCGTCGCAAGGTCGTGGACGCTTACGAGGGGGAGATCATCGGAGTCCTTCCCAGCGGCCTCGTCCGATCGAGGGAGCCGCCGGTAGACCCGCGTGGCGCCGTAGGGGGTGCCGTGGACCAGTCCGATGAGCCTGTATCTCTCCTGCGGAAAATAGTCCTGGAACTGGAGGAGGTGGAACTTCGAGCGGCCCAGGGCGGCCTGAGCGCTCTGCCAGTTCTCCGCATATCCCCAGATGAGGTAATCGGGGGCGATCTCCGGCCGCTTCTCGACGGGGATCCAGTGAGCGAGGTTCATCCCCTCGAGGAACTGGATGAGTTGCACGCGGTGGGGAGTCTCCATGCCCGCGATGACGGCCCCCCAGCACGTCGAGCCGGCCGGGACGGTGGAGTGGACCTCGCGCAGATACTCGGAGATGCTCGCATTGCGGTCGGCGACCTGCGCTTTGTAACTCGCGACGTAGAGTTTCTGGAACGAGAGATGGAGGCCTGAAGCGATGAGCGCGACCGCGGCCGAAGCTGCCAGACCGGAACGTAGCCACCTCGCGCGGGCCTCGATGACATCAAAGAGGACGAGGATACCCGACGCGCCGAGCCAGACCGCCATCACCTGCGCGAGGATGGCGTAGCCGGCGTGGTAATTGGGGAACATCCCCAAGCTTGCTCCGTAAAAAAACAGCGTGACCGCGGATGGGAGCAGGACCGCCCAGCTCCTGCGCCTCTCGGGAGCCGGCAGAAGCGGCGTGAGGAGAAGGAGGATTGCCGCGACGGCGACGAGGACACCGAGAAGGATTCCGGCGGACCCGGGGAAGGAGCCGAAGGCGAAGCGGAAGTGCTCGGCGAGGACATCGAAATACCCCGTCGTCCCGCGCAGCGCATTTCCATTCGCCTCGATCTGCGTCCGGTGGCTCCCGAGAAGCGTCCAGTGATCCGCGAAACGAAACCCGAAGGAGCCGTAGAACATAAGCGCGCCGCCCAGCCCGCCGAGAACCGCCGATGCGAGGGAGCCGAGAGTCTTCCGCAGTCTTGTGGCTCGCGTGTCCCCTTCCGGGGGAGCGAAGAGAGCGCTCCAGAGGAAGACGAACGCGCACGAAGGGACGAGGCTCCAAGCGATGAGATGCGAAAAGGCGCCGCAGGAAGCCGCGAGGCCCGCTCCGAACCAGAGCGCGGGTCTCCCGCGGGCCAGGGCGAGGCCAGAGAGCGCTACGAAGAGGAGCGCGAAGAACGAAACCATGATGTCCGGCCGCACCATGGGCCAGTGAAAAGCGTCGAAGATCCAGAGCGCCATCAATGAATAGAGGAAGGCGGCGGTGCGGTCGCGCCCCTTGCTCAGGAATAAGAACCCCAGGACGGCGCTGAAGAGGATCACGAAGAAGTGGATCGAACGGAGGAGGCTCAAGCTGAAGCCGAAGAGCCAGACGAGGCCGGCGCCGAGGTAGAAGTACCAGGGGCCATAGTTGTAGAAGCCATCGTGGCGCGTCGTGTAAGTCGGAGCCTGGAGCGGGCTCGAGAGGAAGCCGTACCGGCCCGTCGTTCCCAGGACGTAGGAGATGTTCGCGAGGCCGTCGTCGGTGGCGAGGTACGGATACCGATCGATCGTCCGGCAGAAGTCGCGGACAACGAGGGCCAAGTAAACGGCCAGCGTGAGAGCGAGGAAGACGTTGAGAGACGCGGCGAGAGTATGGCAGGGCCGTTGCGACGGGCTCATGGCGCTCCTTCCGGCTTCACCGACTTCGTTTCCCTGAATCGGCGCCCAGCTTATAGCTGCCGGCACTCGTTGGGGCAACGGACCGTTGCGGCGGACGCTTGCGCGAAGATAGACTCCCGGTTCGGGCCCCTGCTCCGAAAGCGCATTTTCTCATGATCGACCTTTTCGATGAATTGACGGCGGTCGTTGGAATCCTCGACGGAGAATGCATTCCCTACGCCCTCATCGGCGGCGTTGCCTATTCCTTCTACGTCGAAGCGCGAGCGACCGAGGACATCGACTTTCTGGTCCGTCCGGAGGACTGGGACAGGATCCTCTCCACGCTCCAACCGCTGGGCTATCGCGACGTCACCGGCCCCCTCAACCTCAAGGAGCTTCGATTCCGGCGTCTGACCAAGGCCCTCGAGGACGATTCGCTCGTCCTCGACTTCCTCCTGGCCGACGAGCGAGCACTTGAAGGAATCTCGCGCGCCATCGAGGTGCCGTTGGGAAGCCGGCGGGTCCGACTGGCGCCCCCTGAGTTCTTGATCGCAATGAAGCGAGGGCGCAACTCCCCGCAGGACCGGAGCGACATCGCCGGCCTCGAGAAGTACATCCTCAACCAGAGGAGGTCCAAGTGATTTCGCCCCGGGAGGCCGAGAGGCGGATCCGGCGGGTCTCGCAGCTCCGCGCGTTGATCCTGCGGCTCAAAGCCGCTGCACGCGCGGCCTATCGCGCCGGACGGATTCCTTGGGAGCCGACACCCGCCACGCGGAGCGATCCGGAAACCTGGAAGGCCATCTCAAGGAAGGAAGGGGAACAACCTCCGGCGTAGCTCGGGAGTCAGCGGCGATGCGTACTCGCTCACCTCGAAGACCTCGGCGAACTCGATCGCGCCGCCGCGCTCAGGTCCGTAGGCGAGCATCAGCTCACGCCGATAGAGGACCGCCATCGGCCGCAGATGCTCTCGGAACCATGCATCGAGCCAGCCTCTCCTCTCGGCTTCGCCGCTCGGGACCTCGCCGAGCGCGCTGCGGTTGAAAGGCAGCCACTCGAACATCTGGGAGCGGTGGCAGGCGAGCATCGCGACGATCGTTTCGACCTTTCGGCCGACGTCGAGCGCCGCGTCGCCGCGCAGGCGCGACGGCCGCGTGAAGCGATCGGGCAGGTACGCGACGACGGGGTCGCACTTCAAGTGCGGCGCGTCGGGGACGATGGCCGGCACCGTGACCATGTACGAGGCGTCCTGCACCGCCTGGCCCACGGCCCGGTGGTCGGGGTGGTAGTCGCACGGGCGGTGGGTCAAGACCAGGTCCGGCCGGAACGCGCGGATCTCGCGGATGATCCGCTCCCGGACTTCGAGGGTCGGTAGGAGGCGTCCATCGGGGAAGTCCCAGACGTCGTAGGCGGCCCCGATGACCGCGGCGGCGGTTCGTGCCTCCTCGCGGCGGATCGCGGCCAGCTCGGTGCCGCGGAGGCGGAAATGCCCCGCATCGCCGCCGGTCACCGACACCATCTTCACGGTATAGCCCCGGTCGCGGTAGAGGGCGGCGAGTCCGCCCGCGTAGAACTCCGCGTCGTCGGGATGCGCTCCGAGGATCAGAAGCTGCGGTGGTGTTGTGGATGCAGGTGTCGGCAAGGGTTCCTCGATCTTTCATTTGGCGCTGCGTAGACGAACGTATCGGATATGCTATCGACCCCGCCGAGCGAGAAACAGAGGATGCAGCGCCACGAATGAACTTCGAAGAACAGGATTTCAAAACTCCCGGTCCGACGCTCCGCGTGGCTCGCGGAGCGCCCGGCGGTCCTCCGCTCGTCTTTCTCCACGGCGTGATGCGCCGCTGGCAGGATTTCTCTCCCATCTTCCCATCCGTGGCTGCGCGCTGGGAAGTGTTCGCCCTCGATTTCCGCGGCCACGGGGCCTCTGAGCGGGCGGTGGGAAGGTACCGAGTCGTCGATTACGTCGAAGACGCGGTGGCTCTCTTACGCACGCAGGCCGGCGGGCCGGCGGTCGTGTACGGCCACTCGCTCGGCGCGATGGTCGCCGCCGCGGCCGCAGCGGAGGCGCCCGACCTCGTGCGCGCGGTCGTCCTCGAGGACCCCCCGTTCGAAACCATGGGATCGCGGATCCGCCGGACGCCGTTCCTCGGCTTCGTTCAAGGCATGCGAGAGCTGATCGAGAAGGGACTGACCGGCCTCGAGCTGGTGGACGCGCTCCGCGAGCTGAGATTCGGCGCGCCGGGAGGGCCGGTCATGCGGCTGGGAGACGTGCGAGACGCCAGCGCTCTGCGCTTCGCGGCGAGTTGCCTCGCCCGCATCGATCCGGCGGTCCTGGAGCCCATCATCGAAGGACGGTGGCTCGAAGGTTACGACGTCGAGGGTATCCTCGGCGCCATCCGCTGCCCGGCGATGGTTCTCCAGGCCGACGGGGCTGTGGGAGGGATGCTGACCGACGCCGACGCGGAGATGGCGGAGAGGATGCTCCCCGACTGCCTCCGCATCCGGTTCGAGAAGGTCGGCCACCTCATCCACTGGGCCGACGTGCCCGGATTGCTGCGGCACCTTATTGCTCTCCTCGAATCCATGCGTTGACCTCCGCTCACTCGATCGCGAAGAAATCCTTGAGCTGGCTGAGCTCCAGCACGGCGAGGAGCTGCGGGCTCGGGCTCTTGAGGACGATTCTGGCCGCGGTCTTTCTGGCGAGCTTCGTGCCGGCAATGAGGACCGCGATGCCTGAGGAGTCGACGTAGCCGACCTCATTGAGGTCGACTTTGAGGAGCTTCGCTGTCTTCAGGGCGGCCTGGATCTCGCTCTGGAGCGCGCCGGACGAATCGAGGTCCAATTCCCCTTTCACCCTCAGGACCATCTCGCCGGGACCGCTCTCGCGGTGAACCTCTATCATGAGCGACCCCCTTGACGGATGACGTCTCCGAGCGGCTTTCGCTTCGTCCCCCCGTGGCCGGGAAGGAACTTGTCGAGGATAAGGCTCATGCGCCCCTCCCGCCCCGTTTCCGGGCGGAACTCGACCCGGTCCATGATGCGGTCGATGAGGTGAGTGCCCAGGCCACCCGGGCGCACCTCCTCCAGATCGCGAGGCCGGATCCTCGGCACGTCGCCGCGGGCGCAGAAGTTCCCGAGGTGGAAGCGCAGGCGGTCCGGATGCAGGGTCGCCGAGATCTGCAGAGCCTCCTCATGGCCCAGTTCGCATTGGTGCTTGACGAAGTTCGACGCGGCCTCATCGAGGGCGAGAATGAGCATCTCGCCTTCGCCCGGAAAAAGCTTTTCAAGGATCGGCTTGAAGAATCCGCGCACGGCCTGCAGATAGCAGGCTTCGCGAGGAACCGACAGCGAGAACTCCCGCATCACCCATCCGCCTTTCCGCTCACCGCCTCACGGCCGAGGACGACCAGCGTGATGTCGTCGTGCTGCGCTCGCGGGCCCATGAATTTCCTTACAGCCTCGAGGAGACCACTCCCGGCCGCCTCGACGCCGCCGGGCAGGGCGGCGGCCGCTTCCCTGAGCCGCTCCAGACCGAAAAACTCGCCGGCGGGGTCCCGCGCCTCGAAGAGCCCATCCGTGTAGCAGAAGACCGTCGACCCCTCCGGCAGCGCGAGGGAGGTCGAGGAGTAGGCGTAGCCCGGGTCGGGGCTCACGTTGAGGGGCAGGCCGGCCGCGGCCGCCATGATGTCGACCGTCCCGTCCGGTCGCCGGATGAGAGGCGCGGGATGGCCGGCGCTCGCCACCGTGAGCCGGTGCTGCGCCGGATCGAGCACCATCAGGAGCAGCGTGACGAACTTCTCCTCGATCGCCGTCGAGACAAGCGAGCGATGGACGCTCGCGAGGGCGGCGGCCGGGTCGTGAGTCAGAAGGAGGGAATACCGGATATCGCTCGAGATGCGCGCCATGAGAAGCGCGGCAGGGACTCCCTTGCCCGAAACATCGCCCACCGAGATGGCGAGCTGGCCGCCGGGCAGCTCGCTGAAGCCGTAGTAGTCGCCGCCGACCGTCCGCGCCGACTTATAGAAGGAGTGGAAGCGGTAGCCCGTCACCTCGGGGAGCCCCGCGGGAAGGAACCGCCGCTGGATATCCTGCGAAAGCTCCACTTCGCGCTGGAGCCGTTCGCGGGCCATGAGGTCCTCGTGGAGCCTCAGGTTCTGGAGGGCGAGCGAGGTCGTGCTCGCGACGCTGACCAGCACCGCCAGGTCGTCGTCGGCGAACGGCCGCCCCCCCTTCTCGGCGTGCAGGTGCAGGATCCCGAGAGGCTTTCCGTTCTGGGCGAGGAGCGGCGCGCAGAGGAACGACCGGATCCCCAAGTTCGAGACCGACTGGCTGGACATGAAATCCTGGTCGCTTAAAGCATCGGCCGAAAGGATCGCCTGTTTCCGATCGAGCGCCTGCTGGATGATCGTCTGGCTGACCTTCACCTCGCCCGGCTTGCCCGAGCGGCTGCGGGTGTAGCGTGGCTCGAGTGGGCCATCCCCTTCCGAAGGGAGGAGAAACGTCCCCTCATGCGCCTGCGGGAAAATGCGAAAGAGGCTCTCGAGAATCTTCGGCAAGAGCTCCTTCACCTGAACCGTGGTCTGGAGGCAGCGGATGATCTCGAGGACGGCCCGCAGCCGGAGGGCGGCCTCTTCGCCCCGCGCAAGCTCGGGCTCGACGACGGCCCGCGTCGTGACGACGAGCGATTCCTGCCCCGGCTGGGCCGAGGCCCGAGCCGGCTCCGCGTGCGGAAGTCGCGTCTCGGCCCCAGGGTCCCGTCCGGAAAGGAGACCGGCGTCGAAACGGAGGATCGTGTCGCAGATCGTGATGCGGTCCCCGTGGCGAAGGGTGGTGGGCTCTCGGATGGACTTTCGGTTCACGAGGGTGCCGTGGCGGCTCTGGCAGTCCTCGATCGTGAAGGCATCGCCCTGGCGGACGATGCGCGCGTGCTCGCGCGAGACGGACTCGTCCTTCAGCACCAGCTCGTTGCGGTCGCTGCGGCCGATGCCGACTCGCTCTCGATCGAGGTCGATACAGACGCCTTCGGGGTAGGTCAGGTATTCCAGGTACGCCAAGAGTCCCCGTTCCTTGCCGGTTCCGCGGCCTCGTCCCCCGCCGCCCGCCGCTCTATCCCTTTATCGGCAAGGGAGAGCCGGCCGGAAGAGGCTCGTGGATTACCGGAGAGAGTCCGCCGGTGCCAACGCGAAAGCAGGGCGGTTTGGCCGGTCCAGGGTCATCCAATAAATCCGCTTGATTTCAGAGAGGGGCCTGACACACGCTCATTAGCGGACGGATGAGGACGATCAGGCGACTTCACGGCGTCCCATGCAGTCTCGCCCTTCTGGTTCTTCTTCAGGCGCTTGCGCCGGCGGAGGACGCCGACCCGGCATCTCCCTAGCTCGCCGGTCGCCTTGAGCCGGCGTGGGCGGACGCAAAGCCCCGCCGAATCGGTCCTCCCAGCGGAACGGCCTTTGCGGCCTCTCCTCCGGCGGTTACCTCAAGGAGGTGGACTCATGATCCCAACCACCACACAAGGTCCCCCCGCTCCCGAGAAGGAGCACCCCGTGCTGCTGCCCATGCTGCGCGCGGTCGCGCTCGTTGCCGGCTGGATCCTGGCGCTTGTCGGGCTCGGCCTCGGAGTTACAGTCGTCCTGCTCCCGGCAGGGCTGATCGTGGGCATCGTCGGGATTCTCTTGATCGTCCTGGCCGTGTCGGCCCGGGGGATCGGAGACGAGGATTCGCGCCCGTAGCAGTCGATAGAGCTTCGGGACAAGAAAGAGCCGACCCGGGGATACCCGGCCCGCAGAGAATTCCGCAGCGCCGAGGAGAATCTCACGATCGAGGCGAGTGCTACCGGGACGAGGTCGAACCACCCTGGGGAAATCTCACTTCTCGGATCTCGCCGGGGCGCACCGAACGGATTACTTCGACCACCGCTTCGACCTGTTCGCGTCCGACGCATCGGTCCTCGCCACGGGTATGATTCGCGCATGAAGCGACGCAGGCTGCGCCGGGCGCTCTTCTGGAGCGCGGTCGTCGTCCTCGGAGGGCCGCTCCTCTACCTGCTTGCCGCGGTGGGGCTGGCGCTGATCCCTGTCAACCGCGGATTCGTCGAAACCGCGGGAGGAATCGAGATTTTTCTCGTGTCGAACGGCGTCCACGTGGACTTCCTCGTCCCCGCGAGCACGCCGATCCGCGATTGGCCTCGGGATCTCTCAAGGAAGGACTTTCGGGGCATTGATGAGAGCTGGTCGCACATCCTCTTCGGGTGGGGCGACCGCGCCATCTACCTCGAAACTCCGACCTGGGCCGACCTGAAGCTCTCGACAGCCCTGAACGCGGTCTTCTTGCCGAGCTCGTCCGTCGTCCACGCCCAGTACGTCCTCGGTCCCCCGGTCGAGGATGGCCCGGTCAAGGATTGGTCGTGCCGCCGCGTGCGGCTGAGCGAGGAGGCCTACCGCGAGCTTTGCGCGTATCTGGACTCATCTTTCCGTACCGATGCGAGCGGGGGGTTCGTGCTCATCCCCGGCAAGGGGTATGGCGAGAGCGACAACTTCTACGAGGGGGAAGGCAAGTACCACGCGCTCAACACTTGCAACCTCTGGGCGAACCGCGGGCTCAAGAAGATCGGCGTGCGCACCGCGCTGTGGTCGCCCTTCGCCCAAGGGATCCTGTTCCACGCTCCCGGATCTCCATGAGGTTCCATACTCCCGAGCCCCGCTCACCGATCGCCCCCATTGCCTTTCTCCCCCCGCCCTTTCTATAATCTTCATTCGAAGAATCCGTCAGGGTCGGACGGAAGTAGCTTCCGGGAGGAGTTGCCAGCATGCACAAGCTGTATAAGCCTATCGCCGCCGCGGCGGTCGTCTCAGTCCTTTTCATAGGGCTGGGCGCGCTCTCCAAGGACGGCCGCGCCTATGTCGCCGGCCGCTTCGCCCTCCTCCTCGATCGAGATACGACCGCGAGCCTGCTCAAGTCGGTCGATGGCGGGGCGATCAAGGGGGAAGTGGTCACCCTTGTGGCGGACCCCGTGAATAAGAAGGCGCTCGCGCAGTTGCAGTACGAGATATTCGAGATGCAATTGGGCATGACCATGGGGAAGCCGCTCTACGATTGGATCAAGGCGAGCTTCGACTTGAAGCCCGTCAGGAAGAACGGCTCGATCGTCGCCGCCGATTTCAACTACAAGGAGATGAGCCGCAGGGATTTCACCCAGGCGCTGATCACCGAGTTCAGCGTTCCTAAGCTCGATGGCGCAAGTAAAGAGCCGGCCTATCTGACCGTGAAGTTCAGTCCTGAATCGATTGTCCTGGTCAAAGGAAGCGGTCAGAAAGTCGACGTGACGGATACCAAGAAGAAGCAGTTCCTGCCTTCCAACTTCAGGCTGAAGATCGACGGTCTCGACTGTACGAGGGTCAACAAGATCGAGGCGCTCACGGTCAAACAGACGACCATCGATCAGAAGGGCATCAAGATCCCCGGGAAGCTGGAGTATCCCAACCTCAAGGTCACCCTCTCGCAGACGGGCTCCGAAAGCTGGTACGACTGGTTCGAAAGTTTCGCCATCAAGGGGAACAACGGCGATGAACAGGAAAAGAAGGGGAGCCTCGAGTTTCTCGCGTCGGATTTGAAGTCGACTCTCTTGACGCTGAACTTCTCGAACCTCGGGATCTACTGCCTTTTGCCCGATACAGCCGAAGCGAACTCGGACAACGTGAGCCGCCTGACCGCGGAGCTTTACTGCGAGAGGATCACGATCGACGCCCCTGCCGCCGCGGCCCCGTGAAGGTCGACTCGCGAGGGTCGCCGGCCGAGTTCACCGGTGGCGCTCGGACCGGGGCTCGCTCGCCATCAGGGTTTCGCTCCCTTCGCGCACGAATGAGCTGAAGGGGTCCAGTAGGCGCGCCTTCTCCATCGCCAATCGGGCCAGCTCCTCATCGCCGTTTTTCTTGTGGGCCGCCGCGAGGTTCACCCAGAGCGTGGCCGAGTGCGGGTGGGCCTCGGACACCCTCCTCAGCGTGCGGACGGATCGAGCGTAGTCCTGGTGCATGTAGAGCCAAACGCCGATCCGGGTGGCCTCCTCGGGCGACAGCGCGAGGATCTTGCCAAAACCCTCCTCGAAGGCCGCCGCCTCTTCCGGGATCTCCTTCATGAATCGAGCCGCGAGGAAGTACGCCTCGTCGGGAGACGCGCGCAGGCCGAGGTCGACCAGCGCGCCGGCCCCCTCCCAGGCGCCGGCCTCGGCGAAAACGTCGACGATGTGCTTCAGGGCGGGGATTTGATCCCGCCCGCACCCCCAGCGGTCCCACCGCGCGACCGATTCGGCGGGATCGACGGAACCGAGGATGCTCTTCTGCATTTCCATGACCCGCTCGGGAGGGCCGAAGAGCCGCCGCGGGGCGTCGAACTCGAGGCGCAGGTTCAAATCGGTGTTGACCTCGTCCCTACCATCCGCGGCGACGAGCGCTTCGAGGCCGCGGTCCCCCAGAATGAGATTGGAAAGGAGAAGCGAGCGGACATCGGTCGAGCCGAGGTACTTCTCGACGTCGGCCTTGACCGGGGGGAGGCGATCCACGAGGGCCTGGGCGCGCTCGATGACTTCCCGAGCGGGCTCGAGAGCGTGATGCGACGCCAGGAGGATCGTGTCGCCCGCCGAGATGCGCAGCAAGGCGCCGTGGGGAAAGACCCGCCGCACCGTACGGGCGATCATGGCGTAGTCGGAAGGAGTAAGAGAATAGGCCTGGATCCACTGCGCGAGCACGCCTCCGGGCGCGAGCCGCTCGCTCGCTTTCCGGTAGAACTCGAGCGTGAAGAGGCTCGATACGCCGGCCATCCACGGGTTCGAGGGCTCGGAGAGGATCAGATCGAAGCGGCGGCCGGCCCCTTGAAGGAGCGCCCGGCCGTCGGTCAGGGCGAGCTTGAGCCGCGGCGACGCGAGCGGCTTGTGGTTGACCGCATCGAAGTGAGGCGAAGCCTCGATCACGGCGGGCTCGATCTCGGCGCACGTGACGCGCGTGTCGGGGAAAAGGAGGCTCGCGCCGGCCGTCGAGCCGCTCCCCCAGCCGATGACGAGCGTCTCGCGCGCTTCGGGGTTCATGAAGCGCGGCAGGTAGGCGAGCCCGAGCTGCATCGCCATGTCCTGACCCGTCGATGCGTCCACCTTGCCGTTGACCCGGAGCGAGGTGGCCCCGTTCGGGTGGTCGAGGACGAGGATGCTCGCCGAAACGCCCTCCCGCAGGAACCGCACGCTCGCCTTCTCTAGTGATTCCTCGGCATCGAGGCCGTAGAGGTAGAGGCCGGCGTTGGTCAGGAGCGGGTCGGGCCCGCGCAGGCCGAGGAGGACCGCCCCGCCCCCCGCGGCCGCAAGGAGGCCCAGCGCGAGCCTCTCCCGCCCGGTGCGGGTCGGGAAGAGACCAATGCTTCCGAGGAGGTAGAGCGCGAAGGCCACGCCCACGCAAGCCGCGGTGCCGAGCGAGGGCAAAACGATCAGCGCCCCGCCCAGGGATCCCGCGATCGTGCCCGCAGTGTTCCACGCGTAGATCCGCCCCGCCGTGTTTCCAGCTCCGGCCGCACGAGGCGGGCAGACCGCCGCGTGGAGGGGGAGAAGGAGCCCCATCCCGATCGAGGGGAGAAGCTGCAGGACCGCTCCCGCCAGAAAACTGATCGCCTCGCTCCAGCCGATGCCCGAGCGGAGCGGGCCCGCTGCGCCGACGAAGCGGGTCAACGGCTCGATGAGGAGCTGGCCGATGAGCGCCGCAGCGACGAGTGCGAGGCTCACAGCCCCCTGGATACGCAGGAGCGAGCGCGAGGCGCGGAGCCGGAGATGGAAAAGGAGGCCGCCCGCGCCGATTCCCGCGATGACCACAAAGAGCATCGCGCTGAAGGCGTAGGTCGAGCCGCCGAGGATCAATGTGAGCTGGCGAGTCCAGGCGATCTGGAGAAGGAGCGAGGCCGCGCCGGCGAGAAACGCTGCGCCGACCACGAGTCCGAGCGGCGCCCGATCGCCCTCGAAGGCCCCCTCGTCTCCCGCGTCGGATGCGGCGGCGGAGCTTCGCGGCAGCGCGCTCAGCCGTAACGCATACAGCGCCAGGGCGCACATGCCGGCGGCGATGCTCCCCAGAACGGCGATGCGATGGGTAGCCGCGTAGCCGAGGGCCGGCAAGAGGACGAAGCCGCTCAATCCGACCCCGGCGGCCCCGCCGAGCGTGTTGAGGCCGTAAAGGAAGCCCGCAGCCCGCCGGAGCGGCTTCCCATCCGCCGTCAGCTCGCGCACGAGAAGCGGGAACGTGCCCCCCATGAGCACGCAAGGGGGACCGAGGACGAGGAACGAGAGCGCGGCGCGGACGAAACCGCCGGCGAGGGGACTGCCCTCGATCGCAGGATAGAGCGCCGCAGCAGCCCTTTCGAGGAGCTGTAGCTCCCACGGGACCAGAGCGGCCAGGAGGCCGATCGCGACCTCCGAGAGTCCGTACCAGAAGAGCCCCGATTGTAGACGGTCCGCCAGGCGTCCCAGGATCCGCGCGCCGACTCCAAGGCCCAGGAGAAACGACGCGAGCACTGCGGAAGCGGCGAGGGCCGAGCTTCCCCAGACGTGGGCGAGCCCGCGGAACCAGACGACCTCATAGGCCAGCGAGGCGGCTCCGGAGAGAAAGAAGAGGACGGCAACGGCCGCCGTTGTTACGGGGCGGCTCACGAGCTATCGCTCACTGGCAGATGCTGAACTCCCGGCAGCCGAGGGGGTCTTCGGGGGTCCGATCGGGTCCGCACTCCTCGTACGGGGCCGGCAGGGGCCCGCCGCGAGTGGTAAACAGGGTCTCGAGCATGCGGATGGCGTCGGCCAGGTTGAGCTTGCCGTCGTCGTTTCCGTCGCAGGCGTCGTCGCAGGGAACGGTCGGCGGGTCGCTGTGGAAGAGGTGGAAGAGGAGGCCGATCGGATCGGTGAGATCGAACCGCTTGTTCACGGTGCAGTCGCCGCGCATGAACTGCGGAATCCGCGGGACCGTCGCCCGGCACTCGACCTCCGGCGCGGTGCCGCTCCCGCAGACGGCCTCCACCGTATACGTGTGAAGTCCGGCGGGCGGGCCGACGTCCGCGTAGGCCTCGACCTCCACCCCCAGCTCCGCCAGAAGCACGCCGTCGCGCTTCACGCGGCTCAGCGACTGGCCGAGGGAACGTCCCCAGCTCAGGGCGACATCGAAGCCGTCGAGGCGGCAGGCGAGCTGCTCCACCGGCCCGCACGCGGGGGTCTCGAAGCAGGGATCGAGGTCGGGCTGCGGCTCGAGGACGGCCGGCGGAATGACGGTCGCCCCGTTCAAGTCCGGCTTCTGGCCCAACGGATACCGGCAGATCACTAGCCCGGTCGTTCCCGCATCGACGATCGACGGGAAGCTCACGCCGAAAGACGCGACGAAGAAGATCGTGCCCCCCGCGGCTCCTGCGGCCTGGAGTGTCGTTTCTCCCTGCGCATCGAGGAAGCAGGCGAGGACATCGACGAGACCGCCTTCCCCGATTTTGGGGTCGGCGGGATCGCCGGACGCCAGGACCGATGCTCTCGCCGCAAGGTTGACCCCCTGCAGGGTGTCGAGAACCACCTTGCCTCCGAGTCCGTCCGTGCCCTCCCCCGATGCATCCAGAACGGCGCCATCCAGGTTCACGCCTTGCCTGGAATAGAGGCCTATCTCCCCGCCGGTCCCCAGGAGGCCGCGTCCAGATGCATCGATCCGCCCTCGGGCCGTGATCGCTCCCTCGGCCGAACCCAGTTCGACGATTCCACCGGGGAAGTTGCCGGGATTGAGGATCGGTCCAGCGATGACGAGGTCGGCCACCGCCGAGACCTCAACGAGACCGGAGAACCCGTCCGGCCCGCCGCCGGCCTGGTGCGTCCCGAGGAGGTCGACCTTTCCATCGGCGATGATCCGGATTGTCCCCCCCGAGCTGTCGTCGAAGCGCCCGTGGACGAGGATGGCGCCGCTCTTCTGGAAATAATTGCCCTGCGCGCGGGCGCTGAAGAGTCCTCCCGTCGAAACCATCCCGCCGGAAAGGTCCACCGTCTCGCCGACGATGATGTCCCCTACGGCATCCATAAGGACTGCGCCGCCATCGCCGTCGCCGGCGGCTCCCAGACCATCCGCCCCCCTCGCGTTGATGGGCGCCGAGATCGCGATCCCACCCCCGGCCGTCATCGCGACGTGGCCCCCTTTCCAGCAGCCGAGCGGTTGGCAGGCGCCGGGCGCTTCGATCGGCCCCCGCAGCTCGATACCGACTCCAGCCTCGATGGCCACGGCCCCCTCGGAGATCCCGCCCCCCGAAGCCTGGACCACTCCACCCTGGCTCACGGAACCGCTCAAGGAGCGCAGAAGGACTTCCCCGCCGAACCCATCCGAGCCCGCGAGGGATCGGATCATCGCACCCCTCTCGATCGTCAGATCGAGGACCGCCTCGAGTCCGAGAAAGCCCCCCGAGCCCGCGGGCAGTCGCGCTTGGCTCTCGATGAGCGCCGTCGCGCCGACCAGGATAGATCCACCCGCCTCAATGAGGAAGCTCCCGCCCCCCTCACCGATTCCCGAGAGCGCGCCATCCAGAACGACGGAGCCGTCGTTCCGGAGGTTTCTCTGGACGAGAATCTCGATGGTCTCGGTCCCCGCCAGGATCGCGCCGGATTCGGCCAGCGTGAAACCGCCTGCTCGCAGGGCGAACCCCCCTCCCGACAAGGTTCCCTGGAGGACCACGTGGCGGCCGTTGAAATCGAGCGTGCAGCCCGGCGCGATCTGAATCGCTCCGCGGATCACGGCGGGGTCCTCTCCCGGGGGAGCGAGCTTGTCGACTTCGCAGATGGGCTGCGCACCGGCCCGGGACCCGGCCAGCAGAAACACGGCAAGCCCGAACCCGCAGACTCTTGAGCGCTCCATCGTGCACCTACCCTCTGCTTCCCGACCCGTCGAGACGCAATCATAGTTGCGCGGCGGAACGCGAGTCAACACCCCGTTGAATCGATCAGGTCCCCCGCACGACAGGCCTCGGCGCGAAGGTCTGGTGGCTGGCCGTCGCCCTGTCGCCGGCGAGGCGCCGCTGGATCACGGCCGCGGCGGCGGCCACCAGCTCGACCCAGGGGATCGCGATCGTCGTCAGGTTGAGCCGCTCGGCCACCGGAGCGTCGTCGAAGCCGACGAGCGGAGGGCAGGGGACCCCGCGGTCCGCGCAGCGGTCGAGGATCGCCTCCGCGATCCGGTCGTTGCAGCAGAAGATCCCCCTCGTGCCGCGGGCGAGGGCCGAGCCCGCCACGCGCTCGCCGTCCTCGAAGTACCAGCCCGCGGGGAACACGGCCGCTTTGAGAAGCGAGCGAAAGCCGGCGACGCGCTGGTCGCTCCGCTCATCCCCCTCGGGGCCGGAGACAATGGCGAAGCCGCCTGCGCCGGGCCCTTCGCCCCTCCTCTGGAGGATCTGCGCCGCGCACGCGCCGCCCGAAAAGTCGTCGGTCGAAACGCTGTCGATCGACACCGCGGCGATGCCCGACGGCGGCCGGTCGTTGAGGAGGAGAGCCGGCCTGCGCGCCGAGGCGCAAGCCTCGACGGCCCCGCGGCACTCCCAGATGACCGGGTAGCTCCGCGCAGGGAGGTCCGGACCGCCCGTTCCTTCGAGCCAGCGAAGCTTCCACGGGACGCGCTCGCGGTCGAGACGCGCCGCCAGCTCCTCGAGGAGCCGCGCGCCGAAGCTCTCGGCCCGCTTGGCGCGCGCGTGGAAGAGAAGCTCGACGCCCCGCAGCAAGCCCCTCGTGCCGGGGATGAACGTACCTGAAGCGCGCCGGCGCTCGAGGAGTCCCTCCTCACACAGCTCGCGGGCGAGGCGGTGGGCCGTCTGGAAGCTGACGGCGAACTTCTCCGCGATGATCCGCGTGGAGAGGAAGCGGTCGCCGGGCCGGATAAACCCGTCCTGGAGGCGGGCGACGAGCCTCCGCTTCACCTCATCGACCTTTTTCGTGCGGGGACGGGCCATGAGGTCAATTATCATATCAGTTAATTGCCACAGCCGATCTTTTTATTTCATCGGCCGGCTCCGCAGGCGTAGGATGTCCGCCATGGCCGATCGACCGCTCGAGAATCGAGTCATCGTGATCATCGGAGGCACGACGGGGCTGGGGCTCTCGGCCGCGCGAGCCTGCCTGGCCGCCGGCGGCAAGGTCGTCACGGTGGGACGCGACCCGAACAGCGCTCGGGCGGCCGCCGATGTCTTCGGCTCCGAGGGACGCGCCTTGGCGGGCGACGCTCGGCGGCCCGAGACGGCCCCACTCGCGATCGAGGAGGCTGTGCGGGCCTTCGGGGGCTTCCACGCGCTCTATCACGTCGCCGGCGGAAGCGGGCGGTCCTTGGGTGATGGACCCCTCCACACCCTCACCGAAGAGGGCTGGGAGGCGACGATCGACATGAACCTCACATCGCTCTTTTACTCCAGCCGCGCCGCGGCCCGGCGTTTCGTGGAGAAAAAGACCGGCGGCAGCGTCCTCCACATGGGCTCCGTCCTCGGCGCGTGGCCTTCGGCCCGCCACTTCGCCACGCACGCCTACGCGGCGGCGAAGTCGGCTGTCATCGGCTTCACGAAGTCGCTCGCGGCGTACTACGCGCCGAAGGGGATCCGCTTCAACGCCATCGCACCGGCCCTGGTCGATACGTCCATGGCCCGCCGGGCCGCCGCCGACCCCGAGATCCTCGAGTACATCGCGGGCAAGCAGCCGCTCGATGGCGGCCGCATCGGCCGTCCCGAGGACCTCGACGCTGCCGTCGTCTTCTTCCTCTCGGACCAGTCGAAGTACGTCACGGGCCAGGTTCTCGCGGTCGACGGCGGCTGGAGCGTGAGCGAAGGTCGAACCGCGGGCGAGGCTTGAAATGCGTTACGCGATCGGCATCGACCTCGGCGGGACTCAGATCAAGGCGCTGAGCGCGACGGAAGAGGGGGACGTGCTCGCGACGACCGCGCGCGAGACCGGCGACATCTCGGGAGCGGACATCTGGACCGAGCGCGTGCGCGAGGCGGTCCTCGAGCTTCAACACCGCCAGGGAGGAGAACCCGCCGCGATCGGCCTCTCGGCGCCGGGGCTCGCGGCGCCGGGTGGCCGCTCGATCGCCTTCATGCCCGGGCGGCTCCAGGGGCTCGAAAATCTCGACTGGACGGACTTCCTCCGCGCGAGCACGGTCGTGGCGGTCCTTAACGACGCCCACGCGGCCCTCCTCGGCGAAATCTGGAGGGGCGCAGCGGCTCCCGCCGCCGCGGCTCTTGGTTCCGGCTCCGGGGCCGATCCGTGGCGTGGTTCGATCCGAAACGCGATCCTCCTGACCTTGGGGACGGGAGTCGGCGGCGCGGCGCTTGTCGATGGGAAGCTCTTCCGTGGGCACATCGGGCGCGGCGGGCACTTCGGCCACATCTCTCTCGACCCAGGCGGCCCGCCGGATGTCACCGGCTGCCCCGGGAGCCTCGAGGACGCCATCGGCGAGTGCACGCTCGCCCGGCGATCGGACGGCGCCTTCACGTCGACACGGGAGCTGGTCGATGCGCACCGCCGCGGCGACGCTCGCGCCGGCCGCATCTGGCTCCGCTCGGTCCGCGACCTTGCCGCCGGGCTCGCGGGGCTCATCAACGTCTTCGATCCGGAGGTGGCGATTGTCGGCGGGGGCATTGCACAGGCGGGGCGGGACCTCTTCGAGCCCCTGGCGAATCGACTGGACGAGATCGAATGGCGGCCCGGGGGACATCGCGTTCCGATCGTCCCCGCGCGCCTCGGCGATGGAGCCGGCGCGCTCGGGGCCGCCTATCACGGACTTCAAGCGAAGCGGACCACATGAAATCCTTGAAACGGACATCGACCCCGGCGCAGAAACGCTCCCGCTCCGATGCCGCGCTCACGCCCAGCGGAGAGTTCTTCTCCCGGAGCCGCGAGATCCTGGAAGTCGTCGCGGCGCAGGAGGCGTCGATCGCGAAGGCTGCCGGGTGGTTCGCGGCGTCCATCCTCGCCGGCCGCATGGTCCACCTCTTCGCGTCGGGGCACAGCCGCATCATGATCGAGGAGATGTGGCCGCGCTACGGCTCGTTCCCCGGCTTCAACCCGATCGTCGAGCTGTCGCTCACTTTCCACAACCTCGTCGTGGGCCCCAACGGCCAGCGCCAGGCGATGTTCCTCGAGAACGTGAGCGGGCTCGCCGAGCGGATTCTCCGCAATTTCCGGTTCACGACCGCCGATTCCGCGCTCGTCGTCTCATCGAGCGGAGCGAGCGTCGTCGCCATCGAGATGGCTGAAGGCTTCCGGACTCGAGGACTCAAGGTCGTCGCGATCGTCAGCAAGCTCCATTCGGAGAGCACGAAGAGCCGCCACCCGAGCGGTAAGAAGCTCCAGGACTTCGCCGAACTCGTCCTCGACACGGGGGCGCCCGCCGGCGATGCAATGGTCAAGGTTCCTGGGCTCGACACCCCGGTCTCGCCGGGCTCGACGATCGGCGGCTGCCTCATCGTCAACGCGATCAAGGCCGAGGTCGCCGCGAGGCTGACGGAAGCCGGCCGGCCGCCTCCCGTGCTCTCGGGCGCTGCCATCGTCGGCCCCGAGCGGGCGGCGGCGCTCTTCGAGGAGGCCTACGACGAGCACGCGCGGCGGATGGCGAAGCTCTACGATGTCGAAGCGCCTCGCGAGCCCGCACAATCGAGGGGCGAGGACTGGAGGAAGAACCTATGAAGGAGCGGCCGCTGCGCACGACCGTCGTCGGGAGCTATCCGTTTCCCGGCTGGCTCGAGCTGGCTTCCGAGCGACTCGACCGATTCGGCGCGGACGACCTCGCCGAGCTGCAAGAGGACGCCGTCATCGCGGCGGTCCACGACCAGACGGCGGCCGGGCTCGACGTGATCACGGACGGCGAGCAGACCCGCCTCGACTTCAACCTTTCCTTCTATGGCTACCTCGAGGGCATCGAGCGCGAGATCGCGCCGCCCCGGCGCTTCGGGCCCCCCGCGCACGACCAGCGCGGGAAGCACCGCGTGACGGGCGACCTTCGCGCGCCGCGAGGCCTCGGCGTCGTCGCGGAATTTCAACGGCTCCAGCGGCTGGCCCCGGAAGGGCCCGCCCTGAAGGCGAGCGTCCCCGGCCCATACACTCTGAGCGGACGCCTGATCCCGAATCCGCAGTACCTGAACCGCTACGCGCTCGCCGAGGCGCTCCTGCCGATCGTGCGAACGGAGCTTCGGGCTCTCGTAGAGGCCGGCTGCCGCGAGGTCTGCGTCGATGAGCCGTCGATGAGCTGCTACGCGCACCGCGAGGATCCGCAGCGCCTCGTCGATGTCTTCAACCGCACCGTCGAGGGGGTCGCGGGGCGCTGCCGCCTCTCGACGCACCTCTGTTTCGGCAACTACAAGGGGCGCGCCGTCGGCCCGCGCCGCTACGCGCCGATGTTCCCTGCGTTCCTCGACTTGAAGGTCGACGAGATCCATCTCGAGATGGCGAGCCGCGAGTTCGCGGAGATCGAGCGGATCGCGGAGGTCGCGCGGCGCGCCGACGTCGCGGTGGGCGTCATTGACGTGAAGAGCTACTTCATCGAGACGCCCGCGGACGTCGCGGAGCGCGTCCGGCTCTGCCTCAAGCACGCGCCGGCCGATCGGCTCTCCTTCGCACCCGACTGCGGCCTCAGCCAGACCGCGCGGTGGGCGGCGCGCCAGAAGCTGCGGAGCCTCGTCGAGGGCGTGCGGATCGTGCGCAAGGAGCTGGGGGTGTGAGGTTGATCGAGCCCGGTCTCGCGGACGATGCGTTCCTCCGGAGCGTCGCCGAGGCCCGCGAAGGCGCCGGGAGCGGCCGGTTCCACCTCTGGTGGCTCGGACAGAGCGGTTTTCTCCTCCACTGGAACCGGAGGTTCCTGCTCCTCGATCCGTACCTCTCCGACTCGCTCGCGAAGAAGTACGCGGGGACGGACAAGCCGCACGTGCGGATGACGCGGCGCGTGGTCGATCCGAGCCGCCTCGCCTTCGTCGACGCGGCGGCATCGAGCCACAACCACACCGACCATCTCGACGGCGAGACGCTCGGGCCGCTCCTCGGCGCAAATTCCGCTCTGGAGATCGCGGTAGGCCGCGCCAATCGCGACTTCGCTGCGGAGAGGCTCGGCGTCGCGCCGGGCCGCCTCCTCTCCGTCGATGATGGGACCGCCGCCGCCGCGGCCGGCTTCGAGCTGAACGGCATCGCTTCGGCGCACGAGGCCATCGAGCGCGATGCGGAGGGGGCGTGCCGGTTTCTCGGCTTCGCCGTCCGCTTCGGCCCCTGGACCGTCTACCACAGCGGCGACACGGTCCGCTACGAGGGGATGGCCGAGAAGCTCCGCCGTTTCGCGATCGACGTCGCCCTCCTCCCCATAAACGGCGCCGACCCCGCCCGGCGCGTCGCCGGCAACCTGAGCGGCTCCGAAGCGGCGGAGCTGGCCAGGGACATCGGAGCGCGTCTCGTGATCCCGTGCCACTACGAGATGTTCGAGTTCAACACGGCCTCGCCGGAGGATTTCGCCGCGGCGTGCGGCCGGCTCGCCCAGCCTTTCCGCATCCTGCGCGCGGGCGAGAGATGGTCGAGCGCGGAGCTTGGATTATGAAGGAGGAGCGCGCGTGAAGCAGAAGTGGCGCATCGCCGGCATCAACTTCGACCATCTCCACATGGGCGACAACCTCCGCATGGCCTTCGAGCACCCCCGCGCGGAGATCGTGGGGCTGTGCGACGAGGATCCCGAGCGAATGCGGACCGCCGTGAAGAACTTCAAGGTTTCCCGCAACGTTCTCTTCAGCGACTACCGCGCCTGCATCAAGAAGACGCGGCCGGACATCGTCCTCCTCTGCCCTGCGACGGCCCTCCACGGCGAGTGGACGGAGCGCGTGGCCCCGTTCGGCGTCCACATCATCATGGAGAAGCCGTTCGCGGCGTCGCTGGCGGAGGCCGATCGGATGATCGCCGCTATGAAGGCGAGCGGGAAGCTCCTGGCGATCAACTGGCCGCTCGCCTGGTATCCGCCGCACCGCACCGCCAAGCGGTTTATTGATGAGGGAAGGATCGGCGACGTGATCGAAGTCCACTTCTACGACGGCAACCGCGGCCCCCTCTGGCACCTCGCCGACAAGAAAGCGACTTCGGCGGCCCGAGTGGAAAAAGAAAAGCCGAGGAGCTGGTTCTACAAGCGCGCCCGCGGCGGCGGCTCGCTCCTCGACTACCTCGGCTATGGCACGACGCTCGGAACCTGGTACCACGGCGGGCGCGCCCCGATCGAGGTCACGGCGGTCGTCGATGAGCCCCGAGGCCTCGAGGTCGACGAGCACAGCGTCGTCGTGGCCCGCTACAAGCACGGCCTCTCGAAGTTCGAGACGCGGTGGGGGACGTTCACGGACCCGTGGGTGATCCAGCCGCAGCCCAAGTGCGGTTTCGTCATCGTGGGCAGCGAGGGGACGATCGCATCCTACGATTACGAGAAGACGATCCGCGTCCAGACCCGAAAGAGGCCGCGCGGGCTCGATCGGCCGGTCGATATGCTCCGCCGGCCGCGGGAGAATCCCGTCCAGTACGTCATCGACTGCATCGAGAACGACAGGCCCATTGAAGGCCCGCTGGCGCCCGATCTCTGCCGCATCGGGCAGCAGATCGTCGATTCGGCGGTCCTGAGCGCCAAGGAGAAGCGGACGGTGTCGCTCGTGCGCTGATGAAGAGAAGGGGAATGAGGAAGGCATGGCGAATCGGGCGAAGAAGAAGAAGCGATACGGGATCGGCGAGCTGGCGGCGTCGCGGGTGATCGCGGCGCCGAGGTTGCCCTACCGGCCGCGCGATCCGAAGCGCTACCGGCCCGCGATCGGCCTCATCGGCTGCGGCGGGGTCTCCGTGTTCCACCTGCGGGCCTACCGCCGGGCCGGTTACCGCGTTGCGGCGCTCTGCGACATCGAAGAGGAGCGGGCGCACAAGCGACGGGCGGAGTTCTTCCCCCGCGCGGAGGTCTACCGCGACGCCGAGAGAGTCCTCGCCCGCTCGGACATCGAGGTCGTCGACATCGCGACCCACCCCGCCGAGCGGGTTCCGCTCATCGAGACGGCCCTCCGCGCCGGGAAGCACGTCCTGAGCCAAAAGCCGTTCGCTCTCGACCTCGCCACCGCCCGGCGCCTCGCCGACCTTGCCGATGAGAAGGGGCTGAGGCTTGCCGTGAACCAGAACGGCCGCTGGGCGCCGCACTGGAGCTTCATCCGCCATGCGATCGACCGCGGGCTCATCGGCGACGTCATCGCCGCGCACCTCTCGGTCCACTGGAACCACAACTGGGTCGCGGGAACGTCGCTCGATGCCGTGCGGCACCTCGTTCTCTTCGATTTCGCGATCCACTGGTTCGACATCCTGACTTGCTTCATTGGGGAGAAGCGGCCGCGGCGCGTCTACGCTTCCTTCGCGCGCTCTGCCGGTCAGAAGGCGAGCCCGCCGCTCCTCGGCCAGGCGCTCATCGAGTACGAGGGTGCGCAAGCGACTCTCTCCTTCGATGCGGACGCGGTCTACGGCGCCGAGGACCGCACGTTCATCGCGGGGACGCAGGGGACCTTCAGAAGCGTGGGGAAGGACCTCACGCGCCAGTCGATCCGGCTCTCGACAAAGCGGGGCGTCGCCCGCCCGCGCCTCGAGGGGACGTGGTTCAAGGACGGCTTCCACGGGACGATGGCGGAGCTGCTCTGCGCGATCGAGGAAGACCGCGAGCCATCGAACTCGGCGCGGAGCGTCCTGCCGGCGCTCGAGCTGTGCTTCGCGGCCGTGGCGAGCGCCGAGGAGAACGCGCCGAAGGCGCCGGCGGAGGTCGGCGCGCTGCCTGATTGAGGGGAGAAGGTAACCGCGGAGTACGCAGAGTTCGCAGAGGACGCGCAGAGGAGGAAGCGCAGGTTGTGGGATGGTTTCTTACGAATCCACCGGCGCTTCGACCCAGAAGAGGTCGCAGATCCTCTCCTTCGCGGCCTGATACGTGAGCGAATGCTCGTTCCCGCCGCCCGAGTCGCGCACCCAGAACCGTCCGCCGCCGGAGAGGGTGGGATCGTCCGCGTAACCGACGAGGAGGATGCTGTGGTGCGAGCCGGCGGGGACCGGCCAGCCGGCCTTGAGGACGGCCTTCACCTCGGCGACGTGGCGGTCGTCGATCCCGCGCTTCCCGTCGTTGGGGCGGATCCAGTGAAACTTGAAGCCTCGCGCGATCATCGAGCGAGCGCCCTCGCGCGCCTCGGGCGAAGGCTGGTTCGCCGCGTCCATCCTGCGAGCATAGGGCACCTCCGACTCGGCGCAGATGCCGTGCAGCTCGAAGCCGCGGATCACGTCCCGGAAGAAGTGGCCGTCCTGGCCGGGCCGCTTCGTCACCTGGTTCCCCGCCCAGTTCAGGAACTCGACGCTGAGCGGCTCGCCCCGGCCGCGGCTCCGGGCCAGCGTGTATTCGATGGCGCCGACCGTGGCGAAGACCGAGCACGTGTTCCGCCGCCCTTGCAGCCGGCGGGGGAGGTTCCAGCGCTCGAAGTCCGGCCGCAGGTCCACCGAGGCGAGCGCGCCGATTCCTGACCCGGAGACTCCGGGCGCCGCCCCCGTCGAAGTGGGCTCGATCGGCTTGGGCTGCGCCTTCTGCCACTCCTCGCGGGGGACTCGCTTCTTCTCCTGGAGGAAGACGAAGGCCCCCTTCTTGTTCCCGACGACGACGTCGGGGAGCCCATCTCCGTTGAGATCTCCGGCGACGACCTGAGTGCCGACCCCCGAGTCGTTGTCGATGAGGTAGGGGACGAAATCGACGGCCTTGTCGGGCCCGCGCACGAGCTTGAACCAGTAGATGACGGCCGCCGAGCTGCGGTCGGGGTCCCCGACGCGCCCGTGCGACCAGAACCGCTTCCCGGTGACGATGTCCCGGAGGCCGTCGCCGTCCATGTCGACGAGGTCGATGGCGTGCATTTCGGAGAATTTGATGCCGTAGCGGCTCTCGCGCGGCTCGCGGCCGACGATCACGCGCTTCTCGAACTTGATCTGGTCGCCTTCCCGCGTCTGGCGGAACCACGCGAGCCCGAAGCCGTGCGCTTCGATGCTCGTGATGATGTCGTTCAGGCCGTCGCCATCGACGTCGTAAGCGTACATCTGCGCGCCGCCTGGTCCGAAAGAGACCGGATGGTGCGTCCAGGGCGGGTCCCCGGCGAGCGAGGCGGGCTGGCTCCACCAGCCGTCCTTCTCGAGGAGGTCCATCCGGCCATCGCCGTCGATGTCGCCGAGCCCCATCCCGTGCGTGAAGGCGCCGTAGCCCTTCACGGGCGAGATCGGATGCCAGGTCCAGGGCTTGGCCGGCTCGCTCCAGTCGGGGGAGGCGTAGCCGTACGCCCCCTTCGTGGCGCAGACCAGCTCCGGTTTTCCATCGCCGGTGAGGTCGGCGAAAGCCGGCGACTCGTTGTCCGTCTGCGCGAAGACGCGGTGGCGGGTCCAGGAGCGCTCCTCGCCGCGCGGATTCTCGTACCACGACGTGTCCTGGCCGGGGAAGGCGATGATGAGGATGTCCTGCCAGCCGTCCTGGTTGAAGTCCCGCGGGAAGGCGAAGAAGTTCTCGGAGTAGTGGTTCTCCTTGCCGAGGGCGCCGTGGAAGCCGGGGACCTTGACGGAGGTCAGCGGCCCGAGCTTCAGTTCGAAGACGGCGACGGCGGGATGGTACTCGTGCCGCCTCTCGAATGCGGGCCCTTCCCACCAGTAGGGGCCCGCGACCACATCGAGCTTGCCGTCGCGGTTGAAGTCGCCGTAGCTCGCCCCTTCGGACCAGAACTGATCGTGGAGCGTGATCTTGCGGAACGAGCGCAGCTCCCGATCGTCCTCCGCCGCCGCGGCGGCGGCGCAGATGAAGAGCGAGGCGGCGAGGAAAGCGGCGGATCGGCTCGTCGTGAGCCGCGCGGCCGAGGGCGAGTCTGTGCGTTCGTGCATGGTGGAGTTCCTCTTGGGATTCTCGACGCGGGGGCGCTCGCGAGAGCGACCTCGAGGCCGACAGAATAACGGCGCGGCCCCCTCCGGCGCCAGGGAGCGGACATTTCTATCGGGCGGTGACGGGTGAGCGGACGTACACGGATCTAAGTTCGAGTTTTGCACTTTCCGCCAGCCAGGCCGGCTGGCTCCCCCCGGCAACCAAGGCCGAACCGGCATTTTCAGCACACCCTGCTGGTGATATGGGTCGCACGAAAATCCGCCGGCCCCTT
>Ga0187893_10002780_pt1 | contig 37439 bp, 38 predicted proteins | sample MA1701074metaG_FD_139574 | JGI IMG/M metagenome (GOLD analysis project Ga0187893, IMG submission 139574) | White microbial mat communities from a basaltic lava cave in the Kipuka Kanohina Cave System on the Island of Hawaii, USA - MA170107-4 metaG ... | reverse complement strand
TCAGCCTGGGTGCGGCGGTCGGCCGCGTGCTGCGCCATCCCGCGGTGGCCAGCAAGACCTTCCTCGTGTCGATCTGCGACCGCACCGTCGGCGGCCTGTGCGCGCGCGACCCGTTCGTCGGCCCCTGGCAGGTGCCGGTGGCCGACAGCGCCGTGACGCTGCTCGACTACGACGGCTACGCCGGCGAGGCCTTCGCCATCGGCGAGCGCACGCCGCTCGCGCTGATCGACGCGCCGGCCTCGGGCCGCATGGCGGTGGGCGAAGCTCTCACGAACATCGCCTCTTCAGGGGTCTCGCTGCCCAATGTGAAGTTGTCGGCGAACTGGATGGCGGCCGCGGGCTACCCCGGCGAGGACGCGGCGCTCTACGACACGGTGAAGGCCGTCGCGCTCGAGCTGTGCCCGGCGCTCGGGGTGTCGATCCCGGTCGGCAAGGATTCGCTCTCGATGCGCACCGCGTGGGGCGGGAAGGAAATCGTGGCGCCGCTCTCGCTTGTGGTGTCGGCGTTCGCCCCGGTCGCCGACGCGCGCGCGGCGCTGACCCCGCAGTTGCGCACCGATGTGGGCGACACCGAGCTCGTGCTGGTGGACCTCGGCCGCGGCCGCAACCGCCTCGGCGGCTCGATCCTGGCGCAGGTGTACTCGCAGCTCGGCGACGACTGCCCCGACGTCGATGACGCAGGGGTTCTGAAAAGTTTCGTCACCGCGATGGAAGAACTTCGGCCCCTGGTTCTTGCCTATCACGACCGCTCGGACGGCGGGCTGTTCGTCACGCTCTGCGAAATGGCGTTCGCCGGGCATTGCGGCGTGACGCTCAGCCTCGACGCGCTTGCGTTCGACGCCGCGGCGAACGACGTCGACGCCTTCAAGCGCGACGCCGAGGAGCAGCTCGCCGGGCGCGTGAAGGACCTGGCGCTGGGCGCGCTGTTTTCGGAGGAGCTCGGCGCGATGCTGCAGATCCGCGCCGCCGACCGCAGCCGCGTGATGGCGGCGCTGCGCGCCGCGGGGCTCGGCGAGCACGCGCACGTCGTCGGGCAGCTCAATGCGCGCGACGAGCTGCGCATCATGCGCAACAACCGCGTGGTGTTCCACGCCAAGCGCGACCACCTGCAGCGCACCTGGAGCGAGACCAGCTGGCGCATGCAGACCCTGCGCGACAATCCCGAATGCGCGCGCGAGGAATACGACCGGATCATCGAGCCGCACGATCCTGGCTTGGCAGTCGATCTCAAATTCGACCCCACGGAGGTCCTTGTCAATACCGGCGCCCGCCCGCGGGTCGCGATCCTGCGGGAGCAGGGGGTGAACGGCCAGGTCGAGATGGCGGCCGCGTTCGACCGCGCCGGCTTCGAGTCGGTCGACGTGCACATGACCGACCTCATCGCCGGGCGCGCGACGCTGCGCGAATTCAAGGGTTTCGCCGCGGGCGGCGGCTTCTCCTACGGCGACGTGCTCGGCGGCGGGCAGGGCTGGGCCAAGACCATCCTGTTCAACCCCCGGGCGCGAGAAGAGTTCGAGCGCTTCTTCGCGCGCGGCGACAGCTTCGCGCTCGGCGCCTGCAACGGCTGCCAGATGATGGCGGCGCTGCGCGAGCTCATCCCCGGCGCCGCCGGCTGGCCGCTGTTCGTGCGCAACCGCTCCGAGCAGTTCGAGGCGCGCCTCGTCATGGTCGAGATCGTGGAGAGCCCCTCGATCGTGTTCGCCGGCATGGCCGGCAGCCGCATCCCCATCGCTACGGCCCATGGCGAGGGTAGACCTTCATCCCCCAACCCCTCCATTGTTTGCATGCGGTATGTGAACAACCGCGGCGAGCCCACCGAGGTCTACCCCTACAACCCGAGCGGCTCGCCGCAGGGCATCACCGGCCTCACCACGCCCGACGGACGCTTCACCATCGTCATGCCGCACCCCGAGCGCGTATTCCGCAACGTCCAGATGTCCTGGTCGCCGCCCGGCTCCGGCGAGGACTCGCCCTGGATGCGCCTGTTCCGCAACGCGCGCAAGTGGGTCGGCTAAACTGCCAACTGGCGCATTGGAGGCCAGTCATGTCTACAGCGAAGGAAGAGCTTACCCGCCTGATCCAGGGGCAGCCGGAGGACAGCTCGCGCGAAGAAATTGTGCGGGAGCTGGCTTTTCACGTCATGATCGAGCGCGGGATAGCCGACTCGAATGCGAAGCGGACCATCTCGAATGAAGAAATGGGCCGCCGCATCCGGTCATGGCAGAAATAAGCTGGACCGACGAGGCTCAGCGCTGGCTTAACGACATCTTCGAGTACATCGCGGCGGACAACCCTCAGGCCGCTGCGCGAACAATCCAGGGTATCTACGACCGAGCACAGGATCTGAGGAGATTCCCGGAAATAGGCGCTCGATACGCCGGTTCACAACGCCACGTCCGGATATTGCTGTACGGACATTACCGCATCGCATATCTCATCAAGGACGACGGGAATATCGACATCCTGGGTGTGTTTCACGGGGCGCTCGATATCACCAGGTATCAACTCTAGTGAGTCGCGACTACGTCCACGGCTACGAGCAGCTCGAGAGCATCCGCCTGCAGGACCAGGCGCAGTCGGTCGTGGAGCTGCTGCACGCGGATACTTCCTACCCGGAAGGCAGCCTGGTGCTCGAAGCCGGCTGCGGCACCGGCGCGCAGACGGTCTCGCTCGCGCGCAACAGCCCGGCGGCGCGCATCGTCTCGATCGACATCTCCGAGAGCTCGCTCGCGGAGGCGAAGGCGAGGGTGGACGCGGCCGGGCTCAAGAACGTGCAGTTCAGGAAGGCGGATATCTTCGCCGCGCCTTTCCAGCCCGAATCGTTCGACCACGTGTTCGTCTGCTTCGTGCTCGAGCACCTCTCGCGCCCCGTCGAGGCCCTGGTCAGGCTGAAAGGGCTGCTCAAGCCGGGAGGAACGATCACGGTCATGGAGGGCGACCATGGCTCGACCTACTTTCATCCCGACAACGAGGCGGCGTACGCCGCGATCCGCTGCCAAGTCGAGCTGCAGCGCGCGGCGGGCGGCAACGCCAACATCGGGCGCGAGCTCTATCCGCTGCTGCGGCAGGCCGGGTTCGACGCGGTGCGGGTCTCGCCGCGCATGGTGTACGTGGACTCGAGCAAGCCGCACCTGGTCGAGCTCTTCACCAGGAAGACCTTTACCGCGATGATCGAGGGCGTCCGCGAGCCGGCGATCAAGGCGGGGATGATCGAGCCGGAGCTGTTCGACGCCGGCATCCGCGCCCTTTACCGGGCGGCGGAGGAGGACGGCGTGTTCTGCTACACCTTCTTCAAGGGGCTCGGAATCAGGGTTGGATAACGACGTACTGATCGTAGGCGCCGGCATCGGCGGCCTGGCGCTTGCGCTGGAGCTGCACCGGCGGCGCGTTGCGTGCCGCGTGTTCGAAGCCGCGCCCGAGATCAGGCCGGTCGGCGTCGGCATCAACCTCCTGCCGCACGCCACCCAGGCGCTCGGCGAGCTCGGCCTCGAGCCGGCGCTCGCGCGCGTGGCGGTCGAGACCGCCGAGGGGGTGTTCTTCAACCGCTTCGGGCAGCTCATATATAAGGAGCCGTTCGGGCGGCGGGCGGGCTACGCCTCGCCGCAGTTCTCCATCCACCGCGCCGACCTGCAGGCGGTGCTGCTCGAGGCCGTGAAGGCGAGGATCGGCGAGGACCGCATCCGGCTGGGCTGGCATTGCGTCGGTTTTGAGCAAAGCACCGACGAAGTCCGGCTGATGTTCCGCGAACGCGATCCCGTGGCTGGAAAGATCGCCGTGGGCTGCGACGGGATCCACTCGGTCATCCGCAGGCAGCTCTACCCCGGCGAGGGCGAGCCGAGGTACAGCGGCGTGAACATGTGGCGCGGGGTGACGCGCTGGAAGCCGATCCTGTCGGGCGCGAGCATGGTGCGCGCCGGCTGGCTCGCCACCGACAAGCTCGTGCACTACCCGATCCGCAACCACGTGGACGGGCAGGGCACGCAGCTCGTCAACTGGCTCTGGGAGATCGAGACGCCCCAGTACAAGCGCTGGGACTGGAACCGGCCGGCGCGCGTCGAGGATTTCATCGCCGGCGCCGAGAGCAGGCGCTTCGACTGGCTCGACGTGCCCGCCTTCCTGCGCGCGGCGGAGTTCGTCCTCGAATACCCGATGGTCGACAAGGATCCGCTGCCCGCCTGGAGCTTCGGCCGGGTCACCCTGCTCGGCGACGCGGCGCACCCGATGGTGCCGCGCGGATCCAACGGCGCCGGGCAGACGCTCCTCGACGCGCAGGTTCTCGCCACCAGCATTTCCAGCGAATCTAATCCGCTAAAATCATATGAAAACAATAGGCTGGATCCAACTTCTCGAGTAGTCCTTGAGAACCGCCGCAACCCGCCCGACGCCATCCTGCGCGAGGTCTACGAGCGCAGCGGCGACCGGCCGTTCCGGCGCATCGAGGACGTGATCAGCACCCAGGAGCTGGCGGCGCTGTCGGAGCGCTACAAGCAGGTCGCGGGCTATGACAAAGTCACCCTACAAGGAGGAGCCCAGCGATGAGCATCACCCGGCACGACCCGAGCAGCATCCTTTCCAACGCGGTCCAGTACGGTGACACGGTGTACCTCGCCGGCGTGGTCGCCAAGAACCTCGACCAGGACGTGAAGGGCCAGACCAAGCAGATCTTGGACGAGATCGACCGGCTGCTCGCGAAGTGCGGCTCCGGCAAGTCGAAGGTGCTGTCCGCGACCATCTGGGTGACCGACATCCGCAACCGCGCGCCGATGAACGAGGTCTGGACCACGTGGGTGGATGCGAAGAACCTGCCGGCGCGCGCCTGCGTCGAGGCGAAGCTCGCCGACCCGAAGGCGCTGGTCGAGATCATGGTGATCGCCGCCAAATAGGCCTAGCGGAGCAGGGGGCACGTTGCAAATTCCCTGTCGGGGCGCGGGGCGAGCTGGTCGGCGCGCTGGTCGGCCGCTTCACTCGAAAAGGTTGACGACCGCGTCCAGGCCCGACCGGTTGAGCGCGCAGGTCGCCTGCGCGCGCACCACCGGCTTGGCGTGAAACGCGACCGAGATCCCGGCCTCGTTCATCATCTTGAGGTCGTTCGCACCGTCGCCGATAGCGACGGTTTGATCCTTCGAGGCGCCTAGCTCTTTCGCGACGGCACGGAACTTAGCTGCCTTGGCATCAGCATCGACGATGTCGCCGACCAGGGCACCGGTGAGCTTGCCGTGCTTGATCTCGAGCACGTTGGAGATCGTATGGTTGAGGCCAAGGCGCTCCTTCAGCCGTTCGGTGAAGAAGGTGAAACCACCCGACACCAGAAGGATTTGCACGCCGTGCTTCCTGCATGCGGCGAGCAGAGCCTCGGCTCCAGGCGTCAGCTTGAGCCGCTCTTCGTAGACCTGGGCGAGAACATCTTCCTTCATCCCCGCCAAGGCGGAGACGCGGCGCGTAAGGCTCTCGCGGTACTCGATCTCGCCGCGCATCGCCTGCGCGGTGATCGCGGCGATCTCGGTCCCCTTGCGGGCGAGCTCGCCGAGCTCGTCGATGCACTCGATCGTGATCAGCGTCGAGTCCATGTCCATCGCCAGCAGCCTGAGATCGGCGAAGCGCCGGCCCGCGGGCATCCAGGCGTGGTCGATACGCCGCGCCTCGCACAGGGCGGCGACGCCTTCGTTCTTCGTCGCGCCGAGAAAATGCCACGCGCGCTCCGCGACTTGGCGCCGCGCCTGCGGCTTCACCAGCAGCGCGAGCGCCTCCAGGTCGCCGCTGGCCAGCGCCGGGCCCTGGACCACCAGGTTCATGCCGCGAGCTGGTGCAGGATGTCCTTCACCGCCTGGACGCGGTCCTGCCAGGCGGGCATTTTCCCTTCTATGCGCAGCTTCTCGGGGCCGGCGAGGCGCGCCTGGCGGCCTTTCCTGCGGATGAAGTCGATGACCCTGGCGCCGTCGAGCGGCGGGTCCTTCACGAACTGGAGCTGCACCGCCTCGTGGGTCGCGTCGACGCGCGCGACGCCGAGCGGCCGCGCGGCGATGCGCACGCGGTGGCACTCGAGCAGCGCGCGCGCGGGCTCAGGCAGCTCGCCGAAGCGGTCGACCAGCTCCTCGCGCAGCGCATCCAGCGTCTCGCGGCTGTCCGCATCCGCGAGACGCTTGTACAGCGACAGGCGCTCGTGCACGTCGCTGCAGTAGGCCGCCGGCAGCAGCGCCGGCACGTGCAGATTGACCTCGGTGGAAATATCGCTCGCGTCCTGGAGTTCCAGACCTTTTCCTGCTTTCAACCTGCGGACCGCGCGATCGAGCATGCGCGCGTAGAGCGAGAAGCCGACCTCCTGGATCTCGCCCGACTGCGCCTCGCCGAGGATCTCGCCCGCGCCGCGGATCTCGAGGTCGTGCATCGCGAGGAAGAACCCCGAGCCGAGCTCCTCCATGTTCTGGATCGCCTCGAGCCGCTTGATCGCGTTGCGGTTCAGGGCGTCCTCGGGCGGCGTGAGCAGGTAGGCGTAGGCCTGGTGGTGCGAGCGGCCGACGCGCCCGCGCAGCTGGTGGAGCTGGGCGAGGCCGAAGCGGTCGGCGCGGTGGATCACGATGGTGTTCGCGGTCGGGATGTCGATCCCGCTCTCGATGATGGTGGAGCACAGCAGCACGTTCGCGCGCTGCGCGGTGAAGTCGCGCATCACGCGCTCCAGCTCGCGCTCGCGCATCTGGCCGTGCGCCACCGCGATGCGCGCCTCGGGCAGGAGCTTCGCCAGCCGCTCGCGCATGCGCTCGATGGTGTCGACCTCGTTGTGCAGGAAGTACGCCTGGCCGCCGCGCCGCAGCTCGCGCATCAGCGCCTCGCGGATCAGCGCCTCCGAGAACGGCGCGACGAAGGTCTTGATCGCGAGCCGCTTCTGCGGCGCGGTGGCGATCACCGAGAAGTCGCGTATTCCTTCCAGCGACAGCGCGAGCGTGCGCGGGATCGGGGTCGCGGTGAGCGTCAGCACGTCGACCTCGGCGCGCAGCTTCTTCAGCGCCTCCTTGTGGCGCACGCCGAAGCGGTGCTCCTCGTCGATGATCACCAGGCCCAAGCGCTTGAGCTTCACGTCCTTGGAGAGCAGCCTGTGCGTGCCGATGACGATGTCGATCTCGCCGCTTTCCAGCTTGCGCAGGATTTCAGCGGATTCTTTCCCGCTCCGAAACCTGGACAACTCCGCAATGCGCACCGGCCAGTCGGCGAAGCGGTCGGAGAAGGTCTGGAAGTGCTGCTCGGCGAGCAGCGTGGTCGGGCAGAGCATCACCACCTGCTTGCTGTCGGAGACCGCGGCGTAGGCCGCGCGCAGCGCGACCTCGGTCTTGCCGAAGCCGACGTCGCCGCACACCAGCCGGTCCATCGGCTTGCCCGCGGCCATGTCGGCGACCGCCGCCTCGATCGCGGCGGCCTGGTCGGGCGTCTCCTCGAAGCCGAAGCCGTCGGCGAACGCCTCCAGATCATGTTGCTGTATCGAAAAAGCGTGTCCCAGCCGGGAGGCGCGCTTGGCATACAGCGCGAGCAGCTCCGCCGCGGTGTCGCGCACCTGCTTCGCCGCGCGCGCCTTCGCCTTGTCCCACTGGCCGCTGCCGAGCTTGTGCAGCGGCGCCTCCTCGGGCTGCGCGCCGCTGTAGCGGCCGATGACGCCGAGCTGCGATACCGGCACGTAGAGCTTGTCTTCGCCCTCGTACTCGAGGAGCAGGAATTCGGTGTCGCCGTCGCCCAGGTTCAGGCCGATCAGCCCCTTGTATCTGCCGATGCCGTGCTGCTCGTGCACCACCGGCTCGCCGATCTTCAGCTCGGAGAGGTCGCGCAGCATGCCGTCGATCGAGCTCGGCCGCTCGGCCGCGCGCCCGCGGCGACGCACGACGCCGGCATACAGCTCGGCCTCGGTGACCACCGCCCAGCCTTCAGCAGGCAGCACGAAGCCGTGCGCGAGCGGGGACACGCACAACCCGAACGGGAGATTGGATTTCTGGAACTGCTCGAAGGTCGTGCACGAAGGCAGCCTGAGGCCGTACTCGGCGAAGTAGCTCGCCATCGTCTCGCGCCGGCCGGCCGATTCGGCGGCGAGCATGACGCGCAGCCCCGCGGTCTCGAGGAAGCGCTTCAGCGCCGCGAGCGGATCCTGCGCGCGCCGGTCGACCGCGACCGCGGGCAGCGGCAGCGCGGCGAGCGGGCCGCTTTCCTCATCCGCTCTTTGGATGAAATCGATGCGCGGAAAGGCCTGCGCCCGGATGTGGAACTCGTCGGCCGGGAGGAAGAGCTGCGGCGGCGCGAGCAGCGGCCGGTCCGGGTCGCCGCCGGCCATCTTGTAGCGCGAGCTGGCGTCGCGCCAGAACTCCTGCACCGCTTCGGCCACGTCGTGGTGCAGGACCAGCGTGCAGCCCGCGGGCAGGTAGTCGAACAGCGTCGCCACCTGGTCGAAGAACAGCGGCAGGTAGTACTCGATGCCCGCGGCCGGCACGCCGTTCGATACGTCGCGGTACAGCCGCTTCTTCGAGGGATCGCCTTCGAACAGCTCGCGCCAGCGGCTGCGGAAGCGCGCCCGGCCCGCCTCGTCGAGCGGGAACTCGCGCGCCGGCAGCATGCGGACTTCCTTCACCGCGTAGAGCGTGCGCTGGCTGTCGACGTCGAAGGTCTTGATCGCGTCGATCACGTCGTCGTCGAGGTCGAGGCGGTAGGGCAGCGCCGCGCCCATCGGGAAAAGATCGATCAATCCGCCCCGCCAGCACACCTCGCCGGGCGAGACGACTTGCGTGACGTGCTGATAGCCGGCCACCGCAAGCTGCTCCTTGAACTTCTCCAGCACGATCTTCTCCCCGGTCTTCAGGAAGAACGTGCGGCCGGCGAGGTAGGAGGGCGGGCAGAACCGCACCAGCGCGGTCGACGCCGGCACGATGGCGACGTCGAACTCGCCGCGCTGGATCCGGTAGAGCGTCGACAGGCGCTCGGACACCAGGTCCTGGTGCGGCGAGAACTGGTCGTAGGGCAGCGTTTCCCAGTCCGGCAGCAGGCAGACGCGCAGCTGCGGCGCGAACCACGGGATCTCCTCGAGCAGGCGCTGCGCGTCGAGCGCGGTCGCGGTGAGCACCGCGAGCGGCGTTCCCGGCTGCGCGAGGCGCCCGAGCGCGAGCGCATCGGCGGAGCCGGCAAGCCGGGTATAGCGCCTTCGGGCGGGGAGCGAATCGCGGTGCATCAGAGGGGTGACCTATGTAATTATATCGTCCTGAATTAAAAGAACTTCTGTGTCTCTCTTCGCCCTCATCCCGGCCGCCGGCAGCGGCACCCGGCTCGCCTCCGGCGCGCCGAAGCAATACCTTCCGCTCGCCGGCCGGCCGATGCTGTGGCACGCGGTGCGAGCAGTTTGCGTGCCGCAGGTGGAATCGGTGTTCATCGTGCTCGCGCCGGATGACACCGCGTTCGCGGCGCACGACTGGAGCGCCTTCGCCGGCCGCGTCGAGCCGCTGTATTGCGGCGGCGAAACGCGCCGCGATTCGGTGTACAACGGGCTGCTCGCCGCGATGGCGGCGGTGGAAGCCGACGACTGGATGCTGGTGCACGATGCGGCGCGCCCCTGCCTGCCGCGAAAGGATCTCGAGAGCCTGATGCGAGAGACGCAGCACGACGAGGTGGGCGGGATCCTCGCGCTCCCGGCGGCGGAAACCGTCAAGCGCGCGGCGAAGGACGAGGGCGGGGTGCAGCGCATCGCCTCCACCGAAGAACGATCATTGTTGTGGCTGGCACAGACCCCTCAAATGTTTCGCGCCGGGTTGCTCGCCCATGCGTTGCGAAGCGCCAGGGGCACGCCCACGGACGAGGCCTCGGCGGTGGAGCAGCTCGGGCTCAGGCCGCGGCTGGTCGCCGGCAGCCGCGAGAACCTGAAAGTGACCTGGCCCGAGGACCTCGCCATCGCCGAAGGCATCCTGAAGGGGCGCGCATGAGAATCGGCCAGGGGTTCGACGTGCATCCGCTGGTGACGGGCCGCAAGCTCATCCTGGGCGGCGTCGAGATCGCCTACCACAAGGGCCTCGAGGGCCACTCGGATGCCGACGTGCTGCTGCACGCGATCTGCGATGCGCTCCTCGGCGCCGCCGGGCTGGGCGACATCGGAAAGCACTACCCCGACAGCGATGCCGCGTATGCCGGCGCCGACAGCCGCGCGCTGCTGCGCGGCGTGGCGCAGAAGCTGCGCGAACGCAGGCTGAAGGTCGTCAACGTCGACGCCACCATCCTCGCGCAGGCGCCGCGCATGGCGCCGCACATGCCGCGCATGATCGCCAACATCGCCGCCGACCTCGGCATCGAGCCCGGCCAGGTCAACGTCAAGGCCACCACCACCGAGGGCCTCGGCTTCGTCGGGCGCCTCGAAGGCATCGCGGCCCAGGCGGTCGCGCTCGTGGAGTAGGGATGTACTCGCCCGCCTACAACCGCCTGGAAGACCGCGCCGAGCTGATCGAATTCATGCGCGCGAACAGCTTCGCCGTCCTGGTCACCGGGACCGGCGGCACGCTTCATGCATCCCACCTCCCGGTCCAAGTCCGCCCCGAGGGCGAGAAAACCGTCCTCGACATGCACATGGCGCGCAACAACCCGCAGTGGCAGGAGTTCTTCGACGATGTAGTGATGGTGATTTTCTCCGGCCCGCACGCCTACGTGTCGCCGCGCTGGTACGAAGAGCAGGAGCGCGTGCCGACCTGGAACTATGCCGCGGTGCACGCGTATGGCATACCGAAACTGATCGAGGACCGGGCATCCAAGTACGCGAATCAGCGCAACCTCGTGGCGATGCTCGACCCGCAGTGGCTGCCGCGCTTCGACGCGCTGCGTCCCGAGTATGTCGAGAACATGCTCGCCGGCATCGTGAACTTCGAGATCGCGGTGACACGCATCGAGACGCGGTGGAAGCTGTCGCAGAACCGCAGCCGCCGCGAGCAGGAGCTGATCGCGGCCGCGCTGGACAAGTCGGCCGATCCGGCCGAGCGGGCGCTGGCTGCGCTTACGAGGAAGCACCTCACCGGAAATTGAAAGTCCTCGTCATGGGCGCCGGCCTGGCCGGCGTCACCACCGCCTGGTATCTCGCGAGGGACGGCCACGAGGTCGTGGTGCTCGACCGGGAGCGCGAAGTCGGCGCGGCGGCGACCTCGGCGAACACCGGCATCATCGCCGCGAGCCGGGCGTATCCCTGGTCGTCGGGCGAGCTCGGGCGCGCGATCCTGCGCGTCGACCCGGAGCTGCGGGTGTGGGGGATCCAGCACCTGCTGCTGGGGAGCGGACGCTCCTACCGGCGCATCCTCGACGCCAAGGTGCGGCTGGTGCGCCATTCGCAGCAGGCGCTGCACGAGCTCGCGCGGGAAATCGGCTTCGACGGGCTGCGGCGTGGCGTGCTCTACCTCTACCGCGAGGCCGGGGCGCTCGACACGACCCGGCTCGCCGCTGCGCTGTACGCTCCCGGCGGCGAGGCGTTCGTGCGCGCGCTCGGCGTCATGGACCGCAGGCTGCGCGAGCAGCTCGGCACCGCGGTGCCGCTGGTGCGCCCGGAGGCGGCGCCGCGCCATGCCGCGATCGACGAGTCGCGCCGCGTCTCCTGCTGCCCGATCGGGGCCGAGCTGCGCATCACCGGCGGGGCGGAGTTCGCCGGCTACGCGATGAGCAGCGAGCCGCACGATTTCGCGCCGCTCTACGACGTGGTGAAGCAGCTCTACCCCGGCGCGGTGGACTATGCGCGCGCGCGCACGCGCGCGTGCCAGCGGCCGATGACCCCCGAGACCACGCCGCGCTTCGGCACCGGGAAATACCAGAACCTCTGGTTCAACATCGGGCACGGGCACATGGGCTTCACGATGGCGGCGGGCGGCGGGCAGATCACCGCGGACCTCGTCGCCGGCCGCACCCCGGCGATCGACCTCGAAGGCCTGCGGATCCGGCGGCATTGATGCGGCTCTTCTTCGCCGTGTGGCCACCGCCCGCCGCGGCGCGCGCGCTGGCCGAATGGGCGCGCGCGGCGCAGCGCGCGACCGGCGGCAGGGCGACCGAGGAATCGAAGATCCACCTCACGCTCGCGTTTCTCGGCGACGCCGACCGCGAGAAGGCGATACGCGCCGCCGGAAGGGTGCGGGGGAGGGCGCACTCGCTGCCGATCGAGCAGGCGCAGCACTGGCGCCATAACGGCATCGTCTGGGCGGGACCGCAGGAAACGCCGCCGCCTCTCCTCGACCTCTTCAAGAAGTTGGAATTCGAACTCTACAAGGACGACTTCGCGCTCGAGCGCCGGCCGTTCGCCGCGCACGTCACGCTCATCCGCAAGGCACGCGCGGCGGAGACGCTGCCGCCGCTGCCGGGGCTCGACTGGCCGGTGCGAGAATTCCTGCTGGTGCGCTCCTCGCTGTCGGGCGCCGGTTCGAGCTATGAAGTACTTGAGCGATTTTCGCTAGCTGCGTAACGTGTCGGGACAATGCGGCTCGGCACCCTAGTCCTCGCGAGCGCCCTCTCACTTCTGGCGGTCTGCGCCAATGCGCAGCCTGCAGCCGGGGTGCCGAAGGTGGGATACCTCGGCTTTCCCGGCGAAGCGCGCGAAGCATCGCCGATGCGCGACGCCTTCGTGAGAGGGCTGCGTGATCTCGGCCATGTCCCGGGTAAGACTGTCATCCTCGAGGTACGCCACTATGCGACAGACGAGCAGCTGCGCCAGGCTCTGGATGAACTTATTCGGCTGAAGCCGCAGGTCATTTTTGTCGGACCGCCGTTCGGCGCCCTGGCGGCAAAGCGGATGACCAGCGAGATCGCGATCGTTTGCGGTTCCTGCGGCGATCCGGTGGAGAACGGCCTCGCGGCGAGCCTGGCTCGACCGGGCGGCAATGTGACCGGGCTCGCGAGCCTGTCCGCCGAACTGATCGGAAAGCGCATTGGTCTGCTGAAGGAAGCGCTTCCCGGCACGTCACGGATGGCGGTCCTGGTGTTTCCGGCCAATCCGGGAACGCCAGCCACGCTGAAGGCGTTGGACATGGCCAGCCGAGATCTCGGCGTCGAGATAAGGCGATTCGAGATCCGTGGCGCAAGCGACTTCGACAACGCATTGCGTTCGGCGGCGGCGGCGGGCGTGCGCGCAGTCGTCATCCAGGACGATCCGCTGACGCGAACTGTCCGGGTGGAGGTGGCGGAACTCGCCCTGAAATACCGTCTCGCCGTCTCCTCCGGGGTCACGGAGGTCGCCGAGGCGGGAGCGCTCATGGCGTATGGACCCGACCGGACAGACATGGTGCGGCGAGCTGCGGTCTTCGCCGACAAGATCTTCAAGGGGGCGAAACCCGCGGACCTGCCTTTCGAGCAGGCGGCGAAGCTGGAGCTTGTCCTGAACCTGAAGACCGCCAAGACGCTCGGCGTAAAGATCCCTCAACCGTTCCTCCTGCGCGTGAATCGGGTCATTGAATGACGGCGGCGTGAAGTGAGGAACTCCTGGTACGGCGGCCTGCTTCTGGCTGTCTTGCTGGGTGGGTGCGCGCAGGCGCCGCTGCGCACCTGCGAGCCGACGCGCACGCTGTACGTCGTCGGCCACGGCTGGCATTCGGGGATCGTGGTGGAGCGCGCGGACCTCGTGAGCCGCGTGCCGGCGCTCGCGGCCGACATCGGGCGCGAGGGCTACGTCGAGGTCGGCTGGGGGGAGGAGCGCTTCTACCAGGCGCCCGACGCGACGCTCGCCATGGGCCTGCGCGCAGTGCTACAGCGCAACGCGAGCGTGCTCCACGTGGTGCCGTTCACGGGGCCGCCGCGCGGTTACTTCGCGCAGAGCGAGGTGATCGAAGTGCGCACCGACGAGCCTGGCTACTCCGCCGCGCTCGATTTCATCGCCGCGACTTTCAAGCCGGGGATCGAGCGCCTCGGGCCCAGCCGGTACGGCCAGGGCGGGTTCTACCGCGCCGAGGGTTCCTTCCATCTGTTCAACACCTGCAACAGCTGGGTCGCGGGCGTGCTCGAGAAAGCGGCCTGCCGCTCAGCGGGCCAGGGCGAGCCGGGCCACTAGCCCGCCGCCCTCGCGCGGCGCGAGCTCGAGCGCGCCGCCGTGGGCGTGCGCGACGCGCTCGACGATCGCGAGGCCGAGGCCCGAGCCGGGCACGCCGCCGCGCGCGTCGTCGAGCCGCGTGAAGGGGCGCTTCAGGCGCTCGGCCTCGCTGGGCGCGATGCCGGGCCCCCGGTCGCGCACCTCGACCACCACCGCGCCCGCGCGGTTCTCGAGCTCGACCTCGATCGGCTCGGCGCCGTGGCGCAGGGCGTTGTCGATCAGGTTGCCGATGGCGCGGCGCACGGCCAGGCGCGCGAAGGGAAACGGCATGACCCCGGAATCCCGGATGGAAATCTTTCTGCCCAGGAGCGTGTAGTGCTCGGCCAGCTCGCCGACCAGCGTGCCGATGTCGTGGCGCGATTTCTCCTCGTTCACGCCGCGCGCGAAGTCGAGGAACTGGCCGATGATGGCGTCGATCTCGTCGATGTCGGCGACCATGGCGCGCGCCGCGCCCGCCTCGGCGCCGCTCATCTCGAGCGCGAGGCGCATGCGCGAGAGCGGCGTGCGCAGGTCGTGCGAGATGCCGGCGAGCACCATGGCCCGCTCGCGCTCCATGCTCTCGAGGTCGCTCGCCATGCGGTTGAACGCCGCGGCCAGGCTGGCGAGCTCGCGCGGCCCCTCCTCGGCGAGGGGCTGGTGCGCCTCGCCGCGGCCGATGCGCGCCGCGGCGCGGGTGAGCGCGGCGAGCGGCCGCGCGATGTTGGAGGCGATGAGCCAGGCGCCGGCGAGGGCGAGCGCGAGCAGCGCCGCGCCCCAGCCGAGCCACTGCAGGCCGAGCTCGGGATCGAAGCGCTCGCGCGGCAGCATCACCCAGAACTCGTCCTCGTCGATGAAGAAGCTCACCAGGAAGCCTTCCTCGCCGTCGCGCGCGTAGGCGAAGCGCGTCTCCGGGCCGGTCACGGCCTGGACTTTTCTTGTAACCAGATTCAACAAGGGGTCGTCCGGCAGCGGCTCGAGCTTCTCGGCTGCGGTGGCGGGGAACACGCGCAGGCCCTCGGTCTCGTTCAGCTCGATCAGCAGCTCGCGCCGCAGGAACGGGTCGGCGCTCACCAGCGCCGCGCGCGTCAGGTTGACCGTGCTCACGGTCTGCTGCGCGAGCTCGCGCGAGCGCGGCTCGCGCTCGTAGACGCGGTAGATCTGGAACGAGGCGAGGACCGCGGTGACGATGAGCGCCGCGATCAGCAGGAACGAGCGTGCAAAAAGGCTCACCCTTCCGGCACGAACACGTAGCCGAAGCCCCACACGGTCTGGATGTGCTTCGGGTGCGCCGGGTCGGCCTCGACGATCTTGCGCAGGCGCGAGATCTGCACGTCGATCGAGCGGTCGAACACCTCGTACTCGCGGCCGCGCGCGAGCTCCATCAGCTTGTCGCGCGACAGCGGCTGGCGCGGGTGCTGCACCAGGACCTTGAGCACCGAGAACTCGCCCGTGGTGAGCGGCACCGGCTTGCCGGCGCGGGTCATGGTGCGGGTGGAAAGGTTGAGCGCGAACTCGCCGAACTGGAACACCCCGCCCGCCGCGGGAGCACCCGGAGGACCCGCGGGAGCTCTTCTTCTCAAAACTGCGCCGATGCGCGCGAGCAGCTCGCGGGGATTGAACGGCTTGGGCAGGTAGTCGTCGGCGCCCATCTCCAGCCCGACGATGCGGTCGACGCCGTCGCCCTTCGCCGTGAGCATGATGATCGCGGGCGCGGTCTCCTGCGAGCGCAGGCGCCGGCAGATCGCGAGGCCGTCCTCGCCGGGCAGCATCAGGTCGAGGACCACGAGGTCGTAGCGCTCGCGCGCGAGCTGCTTGTCCATGGCCGCGGCGTCGGGCACGGCCTTCACCTCGTGGCCTTCGCCGCCGAGATAGCGCACCAGCAGGTCGCGCAGCCGCTGGTCGTCGTCGACCACGAGGATCCTCGTCTTGAGCTCTGCCATGGGCAATAGATTGTTACAAAAATCGACCCGCGCGACAGCCCGCCGCAAGGCTGGGCGCGTAACATCTTGTCCCATCATGATGCGCGTGGTCTTGGCGTTGATTCTAGCGCTCACTTCGGGTGCTTCCTTTGCTCAGCAAGGAAAGCGCCACGACGGCCGCGGGCAGATGAGCCAGGACGAGCGCCAGCGCATGCGCGACGACATGCGCGACGCCTACCGCGAGCGCCAGGAGCGCCCGCAGAAGGCGCGCCCGCAGCAGATGTCGCCGGAGCAGCGCGACAAGCTGCGGCGCGACATCCAGGACGCCAACAAGGACCTAAAGCGTTAGCTTGTTCTGCTGCGCGGGGTCGTTGGCCGCGGGGCCCGAGGAGTAGAACCGGCAGTTGTTCTTCCCGCCCTGCTTGGCGGCGTACATCGCGATGTCCGCGTGCTTCATGAGCGCGGTCGCGTCCGCGGCGTCGTCGGGGAACATGCTGATGCCGATGCTCGCGGTGACGCTCGCCTGGGCGCCGGGCAGGGTGTAGGGGCGCACCGTCTCGGCGAGCAGCTTCTTCGCCACGATCTCGACCGGCTCGGGGTCCTGCACTTCCTCGAGCGCCACCAGGAATTCGTCGCCGCCCAGGCGCGCGATCAGGTCGCTCGCGCGCAGGTTGTCGCGCAGCCGTCCCGCGAGCTCGATCAGCAGCGCGTCGCCGGCGTCGTGGCCGTAGACGTCGTTGATCTGCTTGAAGCCGTCGAGGTCGAGGAACACCACCGCGAGCTTGGAGTTCCTGCGCCGCGCGCGCTGCACCGCCTGCTCGAGTGCCGGCATCAGGCTGGTGCGGTTGGCGAGCCCGGTCAGCGGGTCGCTGTAGGCGAGCGAGGCGATGCGCTCGCGCGCGAGCGCGATCTCGGTGATGTCGCGGCCCACGCCGCGGTAGCCGGCGAACGCCCCTTCGGCGGTGAAGCGCGCGTCGCCGCTGATCGAGAGGTAGCGCACCACGCCGTCGGGCATGCGGCGCGCGAACTCGAACTCGCGGAACGGCACGTGCTGGTCGAGCACGGCGCGGTGCGCCGCCCAGCCCGCCTCGTCGGGGCTCTCGCAGGGCAGCTCCCAGGGCGTCCGGCCGATCACGCCGCGTCCCATCTCGGTGCTGAGGTAGTTGGGCCCGTGCACCAGCTGGGTGAAGCGGTGCGCCTCGTCGGTCTCCCAGAAGAAATCCGACGACATCTGCGTCAGGCTGCGGAAGCGCGCCTCGCTCTCGCGCAGGAAGCCCTCGGCCTGCTTGCGCTGCAGGAACTGCCCGATGTGGCTGCCGATGACGCGCGAGGCGGCGAGCAGCCGCTGGTCGGGCTCGCGCACCTTCTGGCTGGAGAAGTTGAGCACGCCGATGGAGCGGCCCTCGGCGACCACCGGGAAGGCCAGGCCGCCGCGCAGCCCGGTGCCCTCCCACAGGCCGCGGTCGCGCACGCGCGGGTCGCGCGTGATGTCGGGCGACCACACCGCCTCGCCGGAAGCGAACACGGTGCCGGTCAGCCCCTCGCCGGGGCGGAAGGTGAGACTGCGCGAGCGCTCGACGAACGGCGCGATGACCGGGTCGTCCACGCACCACGCGTCGTGGAAGCGCAGCACGTCGCCGTCGGCCCGGAAGTAGCGGCCGCAGGCGAGCCCCTCGGCATCGCACACGGCGCGGATCACGCTCTTCAGGCCGGCCGAGGCGTCCTCGGCGGCGGCGAGCAGGCGCGCGACCCCGTGCTCGAGGCGCAGCATCTGCTCGGAGCGCTTCTGCGCCGTCACGTCGCGCCCCACGCCGCGGTAGCCGGCGAAGTTGCCGTCGGGGCTGAACACCGCCTCGCCGCTCACGTGCATGTAGCGCAGCGAGCCGTCCGACATGGTGCGCCACATCAGCACGTCGTGGAACGGCTTGCGCGCCTCGAGCGTGGCGCGGTGCGCTTCCCAGCCGCCCTCGATCTCGAGCCCGCTTTCCCAGCGCCGCGTGCCCATCAGGCGCCGCTGCAGGCCGGGATCGCCCCCGGCCACGTGCCGGCCCTCGAGGCGTATGAAGCGCAGCTCGGCATCCTGCTCCCAGTACCAGTCCGACGACAGGTCGGTGAGCGCGCGGAAGCGCGCCTCGCTCTTGCGCACCGCGCGCTCGGCCTCGGCGCGCTGCAGGAACTGGCCGATCTGGGTGCCGATCGCGCCGAGCGTCTGCCACAGGCGCGCGTCGGGCTGGCGAATGCGCCGCGAGCTGAACTCGAGGACCGCCACCGCGCCGCCGCCGATGCGGACCGGGAACAGCGCGGTCGCGCGCAGGCCGGTCTCCTCCGCCAGCCGCTTGCGCAGCGAGCGCGGGTCCTGCGTGGTGTCCGCAACCCATACCGGCTCGCCCGACTGCCACACCGTGCCGACCAGCCCGGCGCCCGGCTTGTACGTCAGGTCGCGCGAGGCCTCGACGAACCGGTTCGCGCCGGCGTCGCCCGGCGTCGCCCAGTGCGCGAAGCGGTGCAGCAGCTCGTCGTCCTCGGGCTTCCACAGCTGCGCGCAGTCCCAGGCGAGCTTGTCGCAGATCGACTGCAGCGCGCCGCTCAGCGCCTCGGCGCGGCTCCCGCTCTCGGCGAGGCGAAGCGTCACCGCGTGGTCGAGCTTGAGGAGCTGCTGGATGCGCTTCTGCTTGGTGACGTCGCGCCCGATGCCGCGGTAGCCGGCGAAGCGCCCCTTGGCGTCGAACACCGGCTCGCCGCTGACGCTGATATAGCGCCGCGCGCCGTCGGGGAAGTTGCGCCACATCAGCACGTCGCGGAACGGCGCGCGGGCTTCGAGCATCGCGCGGTGCGCTTCCCAGCCGCCCTCGATCTCGACGCCGGTTTCCCAGCGCTTCTTGCCGAGGATGCGCTTGGCGAGCGCCTGCTCGGCCGCGGCATCGCTGCGCACCTCGACGCGCGAGAAGCGCAGATCGGCGTCCTGCTCCCAGTACCAGTCGGAGGTGAGGCCCAGCAGGTCGGAACGCGGCGCAGGCGCGCCTGCGGCAGGACTGCGCCGTGCGCTGCTCCGCTTGGTGGCCGAGCGCTTTCCTCCAGTGGCCATGCCGCCCCTTCCTTCCCTGCGGGTCAATCTACTGGACGTTTATCTCCTCGTCCAGTCAAACAAGGTGCGCGATGGAGTTCGCATAGTAGGCGAGAAGCGGAACTTCTTCCTCCCGGGCGCGAAACAGCCCCTCCTTCTCCTCGACCAGATGACGCAGGCGCAGCATTCGCAGGCCGACGGTGAGGGCGTAGTCCAGGTCCCCGCGCGGGATGTAGACGCGAGCCCCGGCCGCTTCCAGCCGCGCGAGGAGACGTCCCACTTCCGCCTTGAGCTCGAGCGCCGACAGCGCGCGCTGCGGCTGCGCCACGAACACGCTCGCCATGAGCGGCACCGGCAACACCGGCACGATGCGGCCGACGGCCTGCATCAGTTCGCGCCCCAGGTAGGCCATCGCGGCGCGGCGTTCCTCGCCCGACAGCGCCTGGAAGTCGAGGCCGCGCGCGCGGCAGTACTCGCGCATCGAGATCGGCGTGCCGAAGTTGACGCAGGCGTAGCCGAAGCGGTGCCACTCGCTGCGCAGCATGAGGTAGGCGTTGTGCAGCAAGAAGCGCAGGGTTCTCCAGAGGGCCACCGTGCGGCCGGTCCGCGGCCCCTCCCGCAGCAAGGTCCGGTCTTCGAGCACGCGGTCGTAATTCAACCCGAGCGGGACGAATACCAGGTCGCGCTCGCCTCGGACATGGAAGCCGCGCAGCATGTAGTCGAGCACGCCGAGCTTGGGCTCGCGCATGCGGCCGTCGCGCGTCAGGCCGCCTTCCGGGAACACCGCCTGCGGCACGCCGGCCTCGGTCGCCATGGCGATGTAGCGCTCGAGCACGCGCCGGTAGAGCTCGTCGCGCGAGTTGCGCCGCACGAAGTAGGCGCCCATCGAGCGGATCAGCGCCGAGAGCGGCCAGATGCGCGCCCATTCGCCCACCGCGTAGGACAGCGCTGCCTGGTCGGCGGCGAGAAAGCCCGCCAGCACGTAGTCCATGTTGGAGCGGTGGTTCATCACGCAGACCACGGTCGCGTTCGGGTCGATGCGCTCCAGGCCGGCGGCGTCGACGTAGCCGATGCGCACCCGGTAGAGCAGGCGCGCGACGCGCCGGCCCAGCCAGTAGCCGGTGCGGAAGTAGAGGTAGGCGTTGAACGCCGGCACGATCTCGCGGGCATAGGTTTCGATGGTCTTGAGCACCGCCGCGAGCGGCACCTGCTTTTCTTTCGAATATTGATCGGCTGCTTCCTGCACCTTGGGGTCGGTCATCAGGCGGTGGACCAGCGCCTGGCGGCGGGTGCGCTGGAACGGCCGGATGCCGATGCGCAGCTTGTCCGACACGTCCTCGAGCACGCGGTTGGCCGGGTGGGTCACCAGCCAGCGCAGTGCCGGCACCACCACGTGCTCGTAGAGCGCCCACGCGGCGAACAGCGCCGCCGCGACCACCAGCCACAACGGGACGGCGACCGTCTCGCTCACCTGGTCCTTTCGCGCCAGAAGAGATAGAGGCCGCTGCCGATCACGATCGGCGCGCCCAGCCACACCGCGGGGCTTGGCACGTCGCCGAACACCAGGTAGCCGAAGAGCGCCATGTAGATCACCTGCTGGTAGAGGAAAGGCGCGATCACGCTGGCGGGAGCATAACGGTGGGCGAGGGCGAGCAGGTAGTGGCCGAAGCCGCCGAGCACGCCGAGCAGGCAGGCGACGGTCCATTCCAGCCACCCGACCGGCGGCACCCAGGCGGCGAGCGCGAAGGGCGCCAGCCCGATCGCCGCGCCGACCGCGGGCAGGTACTGGATGGTCTCGGGCGAGTCGTAGGCCGCGAGCCGCCGGGTCATCATCATGAAGATCGCGTACAGCACGGCGTTCACCACCGAGGCGAGCATCGCCGGGTGGAACCCGGCGCCGCCGGGGCGCATGATCACCAGCACCCCGGCGAAGCCGGCGACGATCGCGATCCAGCGGCCGGCGTCGAGCTTCTCGCCGAGCAGCGGCGCGCTCAGCAGCGCGATGATGATCGGCACCGAGAAGAAGATCGACGCCGTCACCGTGAGCTGCAGGTACTGCAGCGCCCAGAAGTTGATCCCGGTCATGGCGACGAACATCAGCGCGCGCAGCGCGTGCCAGCGCAGATGCGTTGTTCTGACGAGAGAGAGGCCCTTGAGCGGGAACAACACGACTCCCGCGATCAGGACATGCGTGACGAAGCGCAGCCACACCACCACGATCACCGGCAGCGTGCCCACCAGCCACTTCGCCGACCCGTCGAGCAGCGAGAACAGCAGGTACGTGAGCGAAACCAGGCCGATCCCGATCAGCCGGTTGCGAGCGCTGTCAGCGTGGAGCAAGACCGGCCTTGTAGTCCTCGAGGGGAAACTCGCTGCCGTCGGTGTTCTCCAGGCTCCAGCCCTCGGCCTTGAGGTTGTCGAGCAGCTTCAGCGCCAGCACGCACGCGAGCCAGACCGCGTGGAACGAATCGGTGCCGCGCACGTCTTCGAGCCTGGCCTTGAGCGGCGCGACCGCGACCGCGCAGGCCCAGCGGCCGTCCTTCTCCTCGCGCGGGCGGCCGATCTCGACCTTGAGCGCGAGGCGCTCGCCGCCCGGCCGCACGCCGATCACCTCGAGCTTGGCCACCAGGTTCTTCACCAGGGGATCTCCGAGCCGTCGTAGGACAGGAATCGTCCAGAATCTTCGCGCTTCAGGTCGGTTATTACTTTCCGTAAACCCCGAACCGACGTCTCCGGCGAAAGCGGCGCCTGCGCCCCGCCCATGTCGGTGCGCACCCAGCCGGGGCTCAGCGCCACGACGATGATCCCGCGCGAGGCGAGCGTCGCCGCAAGCCCCTTGACGAGCATGTTGAGCGCGGCCTTGCTGGTGGCGTAGGGCAGCGTCATCCCGCTCGACTCGGTGATCGAGCCCAGGCGGCTCGACATCATGGCGATCGTCCTGCAATTGCTGGCGGCGACGTTGTCGATGAGCGCCTCGGCGAGCGCGGCCGGGCCGAGCAGATTCACACGCAGCACTTCCTCCCACGAGTCGAAATCGAAGCTGCCAGGCGCCATGCCGCGCTTGCCGCTGATTCCGGCGTTGCAGAACAGCAGATCGATCGGCTTGCTTTTCAAGTTGTTTTTGAGCTGGGAGAGCTGTCTGCGATCCTGGACGTCAAGACGGTACTTCGCATTGACCCCGCGCTCGGTGCCGATCACCTTCCAGCCGTCGGCGGCGTATTGGCGCGTCAGCTCCTTGCCCAGCCCGCGGCCGGCTCCGGTGATCAGAGCGGTCGGCATTTGACGACCAGCCGGCACGCGGGATCGCCCTTTAGCATGCAGCTCGGCTCGCGAATCGAGACCTGCTCCGCGTAGTGGCTGGCGACCCCCTTGACGATGCCCCTCGCGAGCGCGCACAGCCGGCGCGCCGAGTCATAGGTGACCACCACCTCGTCGGGGGCGGTGCGCTCGCAGCGCAGCCGCGGCGGATCGGTGCGCGAGCCCTCGGCGCGCAGCGTTTCGTGGATGGTCGCCTCGGTGTTCGCGATCAGGTCGAGCGCCTTCCAATCGGGATGGATCCAGTAGCGCGCCATGCGCAGGAGGTCGGGCGTGATGAATTCGCCGAGGTTCTCCAGCACCGCGTCGAGCGGCTCGTTGAGCGCCGACGCCAGGGCCGAAAGCAGCGCGACGGCTTCCTGGTCGGGGTATTCCGCGACGCGGTAATAGATCCTCGGCGGAACGCCGGCGAGCCGCACCGCTTCGCGCCAGGCCTGCTCGCCGAGGCGCGATTGCGCGAACTTTCCGATCTCGAGGAAGACGATGCCGTTCAGTCGAGCTTCCCGATCCCGGGCAGCAGCCTGCCGACGCGGCGCGCGTACTCCCGATAGGGCTCGCCGTAGGTGCGCACGAGGTAGCTCTCCTCCTCGGCGATCTGCTGCCGGATGGCGACGCAGGCCGCGGCCAGGATGAGCGCCGACAGCAGCGTGGGCAGGAGCAGGGTGTAGCCAGCGAGGACCGCGATCAGCGCGAGGAAGATCGGGTTGCGCGTGAAGCGGTACAGGCCGTCCGTGACCAGCCCCGGCCTCGCGCCTTCCTCGATGCCGATGCGCCACGAGGCGCCGAGGCCGATCATGGCCGCCGCCTGAAGGAACAAACCGCCGAACAGCAGCACGGCCCCGACCGCGATCCGGATCGCGGGCGCGGCGCGCCGGTCGGCCTCGGACAGCGGCAGCGCTTCGGGCCATGCGGCTGCGACGACGGCCTGGCCGACGAGCAGCACGGGCAGCACGAACAGCATGCCGTCGCGCAACTTCTGCGCCAGGCTTCCTTTGAACAGCACGACGCCCCAGGTGCCATGGCGGCGGCGCTGCAGCCACGGCCGCCACACGAACACCATCACGATCAGGACCAAGGTACCGGCGAGCGGCAGGACTCTAGCGAGCTGCAAGCTCACGCTCCGCCCAGTGCGCCCAGGCGAGCAGGCGCATGTCTTCGTCGAAGGCTCCGACGAGCTGCGCGCCGAGCGGCAGCCCGCTCGCGGCGGAGCCGAACGGCAGCGTCACGCAGGGCACGCCGAGCAGCGTCCAGGCACGATTGAACACCGGGTCGCCGGTCGAGGCGAGCGAGGCGGGCGCGGCGCCCGGCGCCGATGGCGTGAGCAGGAAGTCGACCTCGCGGCTGCGCTCGGCGAGGCGCCGCCGGCACGCGCGCGCGATCTCGCGCACCTCGTCGTACTCCGTGCGCGTCACGCGCCAGCCGGCCTCGATCCGCGGCATGAGCGAGGTGCTGATCTGCTCCGGGAACATCGCGTGCTCCCACGCAAGCGCGCGCGCGAGCTCGTAGCCCATGACCACCGCGTGGCGGTCGAACAGGTCCTGGCTTCCGGAGGGGAGCTCGAAGTCGCTCACCTGCGCGCCGGCGGCGGCGAGCTGCCGCGCGGCGCGCTCGAGGTTCGCTTGCGTCTCGCCGTCGGCGTCGCGCCACCGTGGCGTGCGGCATAGACCAATACGAGGCCGTGAGGTGGCGGCCACCGGTTCAGCCAACCCTCTCCCAGTCAACACATTCAATGCAAGGGCAAGATCTTCCGCGCTGCGCCCGAAGACGCCGATCGTGTCGAGCGACTCGGCGACGAACTTGAGCCCGGCGCGGTTGATGCTGCCGAAGCTCGGCTTGCAGGCGGCCGCGCCGCAGTACGCGCCGGGCCGGATCACCGAGCCGCCGGTCTGCGTGCCGAGCGCGAGCGGCACCATGCGGTCGGCGACCGCGGCCGCGGAGCCGCTGGAGGAGCCCCCGGGCGTGTGCGCGGCATTGTGCGGATTGCGCGTCTGCGACGGATGATTGGTGGCGAACTCGGTGGTCACGGTCTTGCCGAGGATCACGCAGCCCGCGCGCCGCAGCAGCGCGACGCAGGCGGCATCGCCCTTCGGCTGGCGGCCGCGATAGATCGGCGAGTTGTATTCGGTCGGCATGCCGCCGGTGTCGATGATGTCCTTGATGCCGAACGGGATGCCGTGCAGCGGGCCGCGCGCAGGCTCGCGGTCGCGCAAGCGCGCCTCCGCCAGGGCCCGCTCCCGATCCAGGTATGCCCACGCATGCACCTCGCCGTCGCGCCGCGCGATGCGCTCCAGGCAGGCCTCGACCAGCGCCTCGCTGGTGAGGCTGCGGGCGGCGATCCGGCGCGCGGCGTCGGCGGCGGAGAGCTCGTTCAGCAGCATGACGTGCTTGGACGGACGCTCACTGGATGACTTGGTCGGCTCGCAGCAGCAACGTCGGCGGAATCGTTATCCCCAGCGCTTTCGCCGTTCTCAGATTGATGACCAGCGTCAGCTTGGCCGGACGTTCCACCGGCAGATCGCCGGCATCGGCGCCCTTGACGACTTTCAGCACTGCCCGCGCCGCCTGCCGCGCAACCTCGATATCGCTCGCCCCGTAGCTGAGCAAGGCATCGCGCGTGCTCGGCGAATGGGTGAACAGGATGCTCGGGCGCCGTTTCGCGTTCGCTGCGCTGATCATCGATTCATAGTGGACCGATGTTAGTCCGCCGGGAATGCCGAGCAGCGCATCGGCGTCATCCAGCTTCTTCAAGGCCTCCGCGATCTGACCGGCGTCGTGGACCTCGACTTCAACCAGCGTGAATCCCAGCGAACGAGCGGCCGAACGCGCAGCGGCCGCGCCTTGGCGGGGCGATGCGTCCCGCGGATCATATAGAACAAGCACCCGGCGGATGCCCGGCCCCAGCTCCCGCAGCAGTTCGAGCCGCTTGGCGGACAGCTCCGGGTATTCGAAGGTCAGCGCTGTGATGTTGCGGCCGGGACGTGCGAGGCTCGCCACGAGACCCGCCTGCACGGGGTCGCCCGGCGTGATGAAAATGATCGGCAGGGTCGGTGCAACTTGGCGTGCCTGCTGCGCGAGGGTGGAACCGATGACGAAAAGCGCTGCGGGGCGCTGAGCGGCGAGCGCTTCGATCTTTTTTCGCGCGCTGGCGGCGTTTTCCCCGCGCGCCACCCGTACCTCGGTGATGGCGACGCTACCTTCCGGCTGACCTTGTTCGCGCAAGCCTTGCTTGAGACCGGACGCGATATCCGAGAACCTCGGTTGCTCGTCGGGACCGAGGAGGCCGATGCGCGCCACAGGGCTCTGGGCCGCCGCCGGGGCGACCGAGAGCGTAAGAGAAAGGGCCAGAGCGACCATGAAACGCATCACAGGTTCGCAATTACGGCCTGAGTAACGTCGCGCGTGCGCGCGTTGCCGCCCAGGTCCGGCGTGAAGATCTTCTTCCCCGTCACCGACTCGATCGCCCTCATCAAGCGCGCGGCGGCTCTTGCCTCGCTAAGGTGCTCGAGCATCATCGACGCGGTCCAGAAGGTGGCGATCGGATTGGCGATACCCTTCCCCGCGATATCGAAGGCCGAGCCGTGGATCGGCTCGAACATCGAGGGGAACCTGCGCTCCGGGTTCAGGTTCGCGGTCGGCGCGATGCCGAGCGAGCCGCTGAGCGCGGCGGCGAGATCCGACAGGATGTCGGCGTGCAGGTTGGAGGCGACCATGACGTCGATCGCCGAGGGCTTGAGCACCATCCTGGTGGTGGCGGCGTCGACCAGGATGCGGTCGGTTTTCACTTCCGGGAAATCCTTCGCCACGACGTAGAACACCTCGTCCCACAGCACCATGCCATGGCGCTGGGCGTTCGACTTCGTCACCAGCGTCAGGTGCCGGCGCGGCCGCTTGTGCGCCAGCTCGAACGCGAAGCGGTGGATGCGCTCGACGCCCTTGCGCGTGAAGACCGAGGTCTCGGTGGCGATCTCGTCGGGAAGTCCCTGGTGCACACGGCCTCCGGATCCCGAATACTCGCCTTCCGTGTTCTCCCGGACGATGACCCAGTCGATGTTCGAGACGACGCTGCTGACCCCGGGCAAAACCCGCGACGGCCGCACGTTCGCGTACTGATCGAACCCCTGGCAGATCGCGAGGCGCAGCTCCCAGAGCGAGACGTGGTCCGGCACGTCGGGCGCGCCGACCGCGCCGAAGAAGATGGCGTCGAACTTCTTCAGCCCGTCGAGGCCGCCGTCGGGGATATAGGCGCCTTTCTCGAGATAGCGCTTCGAGCTCCAGTCGAAGTGCGTGAAGTCGACGGCAAAACCCTCGACGGAGGAGATCCTTTCTACGACTTCTATTCCCGCCGGAATGACCTCGTTGCCGATCCCGTCGCCGGGAATCGCCGCGATGCGGTACGTCTTCAAGCGGCTATCTTGCTCTGGCTTCTGACGGCTTCCGCGACTGCCGAGCCGACGTCGGCGGTGCTCGCCTTGCCTTTCATGTCGGGCGTGCGCGGGCCCTCGGCGACCACGCGCTCGATGGCGCGCACCAGGTCGGCGGCCGCCGCGGCGTGTCCCAGGTGCTCGAGCATCAGCGCTCCCGACCAGATCGCGCCGATCGGGTTGGCGATCTTCCTGCCGGCGATGTCGGGCGCCGAGCCGTGCACCGGCTCGAAGATCGACGGCGCGGTCCTCTCGGGGTTGATGTTGCCCGAGGCGGCGATGCCGATCGTGCCGGCGGTCGCCGGGCCGAGGTCGGACAGGATGTCGCCGAACAGGTTGGACGCCACGATGACGTCGAAGCGCTCCGGGTTCAGCACCATTTGGATGCAGAGGCCGTCGACGTGATATTGATCCGTCTTTACATCGACAAATTGTTTTTTTATCTCGGCGAACCGCTCGTCCCAGTACGGCATGGTGATGGTGATGCCGTTCGACTTGGTGCACGAGGTGAGGTGCTTCTTGCGGGCGCGCGCGAGCTCGAACGAGTACTTCATGATGCGGTCGACGCCCTTGCGGCTGAACACCGACTGCTGCATCACGGCTTCGGCTGCGGTTCCCTCGAAAACCCTGCCCCCTACGTTCCCGTATTCACCCTCCGTGTTCTCGCGGATCACGACGTAGTCGATGTCGCCGGGCTTGCGTCCGGCGAGCGGGCAGGGCAGCCCCTCGAACAGGCGCACCGGCCTCAGGTTCACGTACAGGTCGAACCAGCGGCGGAAGTTGATCAGCAGGCCCCAGGCCGAGACATGGTCGGGGACGAGCGCCGGGTTGCCCGCGGCGCCGAAGTAGACCGCGTCGAACTTGCGCAGGATGTCGGGCGCGTCGTCGGGGCACATCTTGCCGTGCGCCTTGTACCAGTCGCAGCTCCAGGGAAACTCCTGCCACTTGAAGCGCAGCCCGTGCCTCGCGCCCGCCGCCTCGAGCGCGCGCACGCCTTCGGGGATCACCTCGCGGCCGACCCCGTCCCCGGGGATCACCGCAATCGAGTGCTCTTTCATGTGCCTCAGTATATAGAATCGCCGCATGCGTTTCGCCGCGATCGAGACCTCGACCGAGTGGTGCTCGGTCGCGGTGTGGCGCGACGGCGAGATCGCGGCGCTCGAGCGGCGCGCGGGCAACCGTCATTCCGAGCTCGCCCTTCCGATGCTGCAGTCGTTGATGAAAGACACCCCCATCGACGCCGTGGCGTTCGGGGCGGGGCCGGGCGCGTTCACCGGGCTGCGCATCGCCTGCGGCCTTGCGCAGGGGCTCGCCTTCGCGCGCGGCCTGCCGGTGCTCGGGGTCTCCACGCTCGAGGCGCTGGCGCAGGAGTCCGGGGCGCCGCGCGTCGTCGCGTGCCTCGATGCGCGGATGCGCGAAGTGTATTATGCGGCGCTTGAAAAACGCGCCGGCCGCTGGCACGAGATGATCGCGGCGCAATGCGTCGCGCCGCAGTCGGCGCCGCGTCCGCCGGGCGAGGGCTGGGTGGGGATCGGGAACGGTTTCGAGGTGTACCGGGAACAGTTGAAGGGCAAGGTCTCGACCGCGAGGCCCATGATCCACCCCACGGCCGTGGCGGTGGCGCAGCTCGCCGCGCCGCGCCTCGCGGCGGGCGAGGGCGTCGATGCCGCGCAGGCGGCGCCGGTCTACCTGCGCGACAAGGTCGCTTTCACGAGGGAAGAGCTTGAGCGCCGTTCTTAAGGACGTCCCGCAGCTCCTGCCGATGCGGGAGCAGGACCTCGAGGAGGTGATGGCGATCGAGGGCGCCCTCTACACGCACCCGTGGACGCGCGGCAACTTCACCGACTCGCTGCGCGCCGGCTACGAGTGCCGCGTGCTCGGGCTCGGCGGGCAGCTGTTCGGCTATTTCGTGCTCATGGTCGCGGCCGGCGAGGCGCATCTGCTCAACCTCTCGATCGCCGCGCCCTATCAGCGCACCGGCCACGGCAGCCTGCTGCTGCGCGAGGCCGCCGCGCTGGCGCGCAGCCTCGGCGCGCGCAGCCTGTTCCTCGAGGTGCGGCCGAGCAACCGCGCCGCGCAGGCGCTCTACACGCGCTTCGGCTTCCGCAAGGTCGCGGTGCGGCGCGGCTACTACCCCGCGTACGCCGGGCGCGAGGACGCGCTGGTGCTGACGCTGCCGCTGAAATGAGCCGGCGCGGGGAGATCCTGGCAGAGATCGGGCTCAGCCCGGTCTGGCGCTTGCGCGAAAAGAAATCCGTTGACGAGTGGATCCCGCTGAAGCAGGCGGTCTCGGGCTGCACGAAATGCGGCCTGCACAAGACGCGCACGCAGACGGTGTTCGGCGTGGGCGACGAGAACGCGGACTGGATGCTGATCGGCGAGGCGCCCGGCGCGGAAGAGGACCGGCTGGGCGATCCCTTCGTCGGCCAGGCGGGGCGGCTGCTCGACAACATGCTCGCGGCGATCGGCCTCTCGCGCCGCGAGAACGTCTACATCGCCAACGTGCTCAAGTGCCGGCCGCCGGGCAACCGCAATCCCGCGCCCGACGAGGTGGAGAAGTGCACCCCGCACCTCCTGAAGCAGATCGAGCTGATCAAGCCGAAGCTGATCCTCGCGATGGGGCGCTTCGCGGCGCAGACCCTGCTCGACACCGACGCCTCGGTCGCGAGCCTGCGCGGCCGCCTGCACCGCTACGCCGGGGTGCCGCTCATCGTCACCTACCACCCGGCGTATCTTCTCCGGACGCTCGAAGACAAGGCCAAGGCCTGGGAGGACCTGGTCTTCGCACGGAAAACGATGCAGACTCTTTAGTTCCTTATTCCCGCGGCTTGTGCGGGTCCTCGGCGCGCGCGAACGCGAGCAGGCGCTCGATCTCCTCGCGGTGGCGCCGGCGGTTGCCCCAGTACCAGAGCTGCACCACGGTCATGGTGCCGGCGACGAACAGGCCGAACACCACGATTACGACATAGATCGAGTAGCCGACGTTCAGCAGCAGCGAGTAGAGCGCGATCATCACCAGGATCGAGGTGTTCTCGTTGAAGTTCTGCACCGCGATCGAGCGCCCCGCGCCCACCAGGTGGTGGCCGCGGTGCTGCAGCAGCGCGTTCATCGGCACCACGAAGAACCCGGCGAGGGCGCCGATCAGCACCATCAGCACCATCGCGAGCCAGACCGTGCCGACGAAGATCATGGCGATCACGATGATGCCCATGGCGATGCCGAGGGGGATCACGCGCACCGAGCGGTCGAGCGCCACCCAGAGCGAGGCGAGCACCGCGCCGAGCGCGATGCCGCAGGCGCTGACGCCCTGCAGGATCGCCGCCCCGGACAGGTCGAAGCCGAGCGCGACGCGCGCCCACTCGATGACGATGAACTGCAGCGTCGCGCCCGCGCCCCAGAACAGCGTGGTCACCGCGAGCGAGATCTGGCCGAGGCGGTCGCGCCACAGGTGGCCGACGCAGCGCGCGAAGTCCTTCAGCGTGTCGAGCGGGTCGGAGGGCAGCTTCTTCAGCGCGACGCCGGTGTTCGGCACCTCGAGGTTGAACAGCGCCGCGATGCCGTAGACCACCACGATGATCGCGATCGCCGCCTCGGCCGGGGTGCCGATGGCGGTCTCGATCAGCGGCATGTCGAAGTGCAGCAGCACGCCCGACACGCGCACGTGGATCAGCAGGCCGCCGAGCATCGTGCCGAGGATGATCGACGCCACCGTCAGTCCCTCGATCCAGCCGTTGGCCACCACCAGCTGGCGGTGCGGCAGGTACTCGGTGAGGATGCCGTACTTCGCGGGCGAGTAGGCCGCCGCGCCCAGGCCGACGATCGCGTACGCGATCAGCGGGTCCACTCCCCACAGCATCGCCACGCAGCCGACGATCTTGATGGTGTTCGCGATCAGCATCACCTGGCCCTTCGCCAGGCGGTCGGCGAACGCGCCGACGAAAGGCGCCAGCGCCACGTAGGAGATGACGAAGAAGAACTTCAGGTACGGCGTCAGCCACGACGGCGCCTCGGCCTGGATCAGCAGCGCGATCGCGGCGACGAGCAGCGCATTGTCGGCGAGCGACGAGAAAAACTGCGCCGCCATGATGATGTAGAAGCCGTAATTCAATCCAGAATCCCGCCCTCCCGCAGGTCTCCGACGCCCGCTTTTTTGCGCCGCGGCGCTTTATAGCACAATAAGCCTTCATGCCCCGGCCGATCCGAGCCACGATCTCCGCAGCGGCGCTCGCACATAATTTGACAGTGGCGAAGCGCCACGCCGAGAGCGCGAAAGTCTGGGCGGTGATCAAGGCGAACGCGTACGGCCACGGCCTCGAGCGCGCCGCGCGCGCGCTCGGCGCCGCGGACGGTCTTGCGGTGCTCGACTTCCAGGAGGCCGCGCGGCTGCGCGTCGCGGGGATCACCAAGCCGATCCTGATGCTCGAGGGATTCTTCAAGCCCGGCGACCTGGCGCTCGCGCACAAGTACCGCCTCACGCCGGTGATCCACAACCCCGAGCAGGTGGAGATGCTCAGGCTGAGCGCGCTTCCCGGCGAGATCGACGTCTACGTCAAGGTGAACAGCGGCATGAACCGGCTCGGCTTCGGCGTCGAGAGCCTGCGCCCGGCCTACAACGCGGTGCGCATGCACCGGCAGGTGCGCAACGTGACGCTGATGACGCACTTCGCCGAGGCCGACGGGCCCGGCGGCATCAAGGCGCAGCTCGATTGGTTCAACGAGCTCGCCAAGCCTTTCGAGGCGGCGCAGCAGCGCTCGCTCGCCAACTCCGCGGCGCTGCTGCGCTTCCCCGAGGCGCGCGGCGACTGGGTGCGGCCGGGCATCATGCTCTACGGCTGCTCGCCGTTCGCCGACAAGAGCGCGGAGCAGCTCGGCCTGCGGCCCGCGATGACGCTCACCTCCGAGATCGTCGCCACCCAGCACCTGCAGCCGGGAGAGCGCATCGGCTACGGGTTTGCCTATGAAGCGGTGGGCGAGATGACCATCGGCGTCGTGGCCTGCGGCTACGCCGACGGCTATCCGCGCCACGCGCCGAACGGCACGCCGGTCCTGGTCAACGGCAAGCGCGCGCGCATCGTTGGACGCGTATCGATGGACATGCTGACGGTCGACATCTCCGACATCCCCGAGGCCTACATCGGCACGCCGGTGACGCTGTGGGGCGAGGGCCTGTCGGCCGACGAGGTCGCCGCCGCGGCGGGGACCCTGAGCTACGAGCTGCTGTGCAAGCTCACCGCGCGGGTGCCGGTGGAAGAGGTCGGGTGAAGAAGCCCAAGACCGCCTACGTCTGCAGCGAGTGCGGCGCCACGGCGTTGCAGTGGTTCGGCGCGTGCCCGTCGTGCGGCGCCGCCGGCACGCTGAGCGAGACGATCAGCGAGCGGGGTTCGGGTTTCCGGCCGAAGTCGGCGCCGAGCAGCGTTTCCCTGGGGGAAATCCAGCCCAAGGATGTCGAGCGCCTCCCGACCGGGGTCGCGGAGCTCGACCGCGCCCTCGGCGGCGGGCTGGTGGCGGGGCAGGTGGTGCTGCTCGGCGGCGACCCCGGCATCGGGAAGTCCACGCTGCTGGTGCAGGCCCTTGCTGCCATCGCGCAATCCGTTCTGTACGTGACCGGAGAGGAGTCGGTGGACCAGGTCGCATTGCGCGCGCGGCGGCTCGCGCTCGAGGCGTCGGCGCTGCGGCTGCTCGCCGAGACGCAGCTCGAGCGCGTGCTCGGCGCGCTCGAGGCGTCGCGGCCGCGCGTCGCGGTGATCGACTCGATCCAGACGCTGTGGTCCGAGAGCCTGCAGTCGGCGCCCGGCTCGGTGGCGCAGGTGCGCGAGTGCGCGGCGCAGCTCACGCGCCACGCGAAGCGCGCCGGCACGGCGCTGTTCATCGTCGGCCATGTCACCAAGGAGGGCGCGATCGCCGGGCCGCGCGTGCTCGAGCACATCGTCGACACCGTGCTCTACTTCGAGGGCGACCCTCACTCTGCCTTTCGCCTCGTTCGCGCGGCGAAGAACCGCTTCGGCGCGGTGAACGAGCTCGGCGTGTTCGCCATGACCGAGAAGGGCCTCCGGGGCGTCAGCAACCCCTCGAAATTGTTTTTGTCCGATCACGACAAACCTGTTCCGGGGTCGTGCGTGCTGGCCACGCTCGAGGGCACGCGGCCCCTGCTGGTCGAGATCCAGGCGCTCGTCGATCCCGCGCACACCCCGAACGCGCGCCGGCTCTCGGTCGGGCTGGAAGCGAACCGCCTTGCGATGCTGCTCGCGGTGCTTCACCGCCACGCCGGCATCGCGATGTGGGAGCAGGACGTGTTCGTCAACGCGGTCGGCGGCGTGCGCATCGGCGAGCCCGCGGCGGATCTTGCCGTTTGCCTTGCAGTGGTGTCTTCGTTCTCCGACAAGCCGATTCCAGCGAAGGTGCTGGCGTTCGGCGAGATCGGGCTTGCCGGCGAGGTGCGTCCCGCGACCCGCGGCCAGGACCGGCTCAGGGAGGCGGCGAAGCTCGGCTTCGAACGCGCAGTGGTACCTCGCGCAAATCAGCCAAAAAACAAGGTTCCCGGACTCGAAGTGCTGCCGGTAGAGCGTATCGACCAGGCGGTTCGCTTACTCCGCGAACTATAGTCGCGATCGTCCTGCCGAGGTCCGGGCTGCGCGGGTTGACGTCCAGCTCGCGCGTGCTCGGAACCACCACCAGATCCATGTCTTCCATGGCGATCGCGCCGAGGAGGACGCGGTCGCCCAGCACCAAGGCTCCCACAAAACCTGCGCGGTTCTTGAAGCGGACTTCGAGCGGGCCGACGTAGGGCACGATCTTCGAGGACCCATCGGCCAGCACGACCTCCCGCTCGGCGAGCTTCTCCAGTTGAAGGCGGTCGCAGATGCGCTGCGGGATGCAGACGTGGAGGGTGCCGGAGTCGGCGAGCGCATCGACCTGCAGCGCCAGCGTCGGCACGCGAGCATTGCGCAGAAGGATATTGGCGGTCACGAGCCCCATGACACCACACCCAACGCGTCTCGTCACGCTTTGGATGACAAAACTCCGGACTACCACGGTAGTCGGCGTTTAGCGCTCGGCGCGCGTGGTGCGGAAGCGGTAAGAAAAATGCGACGGCGCCGTGTGCTCCTCGCGTGAGTTGAAGCCGGTGGCGCCCCAGCGCGTCACGCGGCTGCGGCCGTCGAGCTCGAAGGTCGCGCGCACCGTCCAGAAGTAGCGCGTGTCGGGCTGCAGCATCGTCTCGACGCCGTGCACCGGGCTCGACAGGTTCGAGCGCCGGTAGACGATCTCGGCCGGCGCGAGGTTCCGCTCGCGCGCGACGACGAGCTCATAGCGCACGTCCTTCACCCGCGCCATGTCGCCCGGGGCGGCATCGATGTCGACCTTCCTCGGAAACGCCTCCCATTCGAGCGTCGGCTGCAGCGAAGGCACGGTGATCCACGACACCATCGCGCCGATGATCGGATCCGCGCTCAGGTTTCCGCGCGTCACGGGAGAGAGCGCCGCCAGCCCGTAGACCGGCAGGCCATACGCGCTCCACTGCCGCTCCTGCTCCGGGAAGCGGTAGAGGCGGAAGAGCCCGTCGTAGATGTGCCCTGCGAGCGATTCGTATCCGGCGACCATGCCCTCGAGTAGCGGCGCACCGCCGTTCGCCGCCCAGTCGGCCAGCTTGAGCCGCGGCCCGAGGTAGGCGTGGTCGATGGAGGAAAGGGTGGTGTTATCGCTGGCGCGCACCAGCCGCACGCTGGCTTGCATGTAGAGCTGCAGCGGCTGATCGATGCCGAGGCCGCCGGCGCCGGGCTCGAAGGCGAGGATGTTCGGCCGCCGGCTGCCGACCCTGGTGAGCTTCGTTTCGATCACGGTGTCCGCTGCCGCTGGCGTGATGCTCTCCGAAGTCGCGCCTGCGGCGAGGAGCGCGGTGTTTAACTGGCCGCGCAAGGCTTCCTGCACGCCGGCGCGCTCGATCGCACCGGTCAGCGTTGACTCGGAGCCCGCGATCGACTCGCCGCTCGGCGCTCTCGCGGCGCCAACCACCCCGGCGACGGCGCCCGCCGTCGTGCATACGCCGAGCCAAACGAGGAGCGCGGCACCACAGATCGCATCGCTGCAGACTCCTCCCGGAGTCGTCAGGCACACCGCGAAAACCGCCGTTCCGACCCGGACAGCCCCCTCGCCCTTGCCGCGCGCGAAGCCTTCGAAGCTGATCTCGGGCTCACCCGCGGCGGCGACCACCGCTACCTTGCCGAGCGTCTCCGGGGAGTGGGTGGCGCGCGGCGGTCCCCCGGCGCATCCGGCCTGGAATGCGCACGCCACAGCCAGCACGAGCGCCGTGACCCTCGTCGGCATGGCGCCGATTCTAGTCCTGTTAGCTGGCGGCGAGGCCGGCCGCCCGCACGCCGCTGCGCACCGCCGCCTCGAGCGTCGGCGGATATTCGGGATCGGTGTAGTCGCCGGCGAGGAACACCCCGGGGATCGCGGTCCGGACCGCCGGGCGCTTCAGTCCCGGGGCGCAAGTGATCGTGGCGCGCTTTTCCGCGATGACCCGCGTCCACAGCGGCTTGCCATGAACCAGCCTTTGCCTGGCGAGCTCCCGGTGGCAGATCTCCGCGAGCTCTTCCTGCGTCATCTGCTGGTGGTCGCCCTGCGCGCTGATCACGCACGCCAGCCGGCCTTTTTCGCCGAGCAGCGCGCCGCGGTCGAACACCCATTGCACCAGGCCTTCGGCCATGCCGAGCATCGGGAACTCGAGCCGCGTGTCGTCCGGATACTGCAGGTAGCAGGTGTAGATCGGCTGGTAGGTAAAGCCGTCGGGCATCTCGGGCAGCAGGGTCTTCAACTGGTGCGGGCCCACGGCCACGATGATTTTTTCAAATTCACTTTTCAGGGAAACCAGTTCCCTGACGGGCGTCCCGCAGCGCACTTCGCCGCCGCGAGCCCGGACGAACTCCGCGGCGGGCTCCGGAAAGAGCCGCGACAGGTCCACGCGAGGCAGGACGAGGTCGCTCGCATCGCCGGCGCTCCCGATGGTGTCGCGCAGCGCGGCGAGGAAGGCGTTGGCCGAGGCCTGATCGAGCGGCGTGTTGAGCGCGGAGACGCAAAGCGGCGCCCACAGGTAATGGCGCATCTTTCCGTGCTGGCCGTGGCGGTCCAGCAGGTCCTTGACGGTGATGTCGGGCTCGACCCGAAAGTTCGATCGCCGCAGAGACGCCACGAAGCTCAATGTATGGATCTTTTCCGAAATTGGAACGCCGCGCGCGAGGAGCAGGCCGGCGAGTCCGCCGCGGACGGCGAAGCCGTTTGCATACCGGATTTCCAGCGGCATACGCAGGAGCGCCTGGTCGGGCACGCCAACGGTACGCATCAGGGCGAAGAGCTGAGTGTAGGCGCCGACGAAGATGTGCTGCCCGTTGTCGAGTTCATTACCTTGCGAAACCACGCGCCGCGCGCGGCCGCCGGGAACCGGGCCGGACTCGAACACCGTCGCCGCGACGCCGCGCTCGGCGAGGGCGACCGCCGCCGCCATGCCGGCGTAACCCGCTCCGACGACCGCTACGCGGTGACCCACGTTTTCCAGGCGATCCAGAACTTGCGCAGGGGCGTCAACGACGTGCGCCGCGTGAGGACACGCCAGCCGTCCCTCTCGACCTCGTCGAGAAGCGCGCGGTAGATGGCCGCCATGATGAGCCCGGGACGCTGCGCCTTGCGGTCCTGCGCGGGCAGGGCGCTGAAGGCCCTCGCGTAGTGCTCGCGCGCCCTTTGCGCCTCGAACTGCAGCAGCCTGCCGAATTCCGGGGTCTCGCGGGCGTTCAGGATATCGGCGGCCGGGACGCCGAACTGCTTGAGGTCGGCCATCGGCAGGTAGATGCGGTTCTTGCGCGCGTCCTCGCCGACGTCGCGGATGATGTTGGTGAGCTGGAACGCGATGCCGAGCTCGCGCGCGTAGTCGAGCGTGCGCGCGTCGCGGTAGCCGAAGATGCCGGCGGCGAGCAGGCCGACCACGGCCGCGACACGGTAACAGTAGCGCTCGAGGCCGGGCCAGTCGAGGTAGCGCGTCTGCGTCAGGTCCATCTCCATGCCGTCGATGATCTCGTTGAGCCGTTTTTGATCGATGGAGAACTGGTCTTTATAGGCACCCAAGGCTTTCGTTACGGGATGCTGCGCCTTCCCGGCGAACAGGTTGGCGACCTCGACGCGCCACCAGGCGAGCTTGGTTGCGGCGAGCTGCGGGTCGGAGGTCTCGTCGACCACGTCGTCCACCTCGCGGCAGAAGGCGTACAGCGCGGTGATCGCGCGGCGCCGCTCGGGCGGCAGGAACAGGAACGAGTAGTAGAAGCTCGAGCCGCTCGCCGCCGCCTTCTGCTGGCAGTACTGGTCCGGCGTCATACCGCCCTCAGCAGCAGCAGCGGCCAGTCGAGAGCGCCGAGCTTCGGCCGCCGGCGGAACACGTCGTAGCCTGCCGACTCGATCTTTTCCAGGATGCGCAGCCCCCCCTGCATGGTGGCGCGGATCTCCAGGCCGATCCGGCCGGGCAGGGCGTGGCCGAGGGGCTTGCCGGAAATGATGAGGCTTTTTGCGCGATCCACCTGGAACTTCATCAGCGCGCGCCACGCGTCGTCGCATTCCTTGCGGGAGATCTGCGCCTCGGTAACCCCGTGGCGCGCCATCTCGTCCTGGGGCAGGTAGATGCGCCCATCCCTGGCATAGTCGAT
>Ga0187893_10002778_pt1 | contig 37456 bp, 36 predicted proteins | sample MA1701074metaG_FD_139574 | JGI IMG/M metagenome (GOLD analysis project Ga0187893, IMG submission 139574) | White microbial mat communities from a basaltic lava cave in the Kipuka Kanohina Cave System on the Island of Hawaii, USA - MA170107-4 metaG ... | reverse complement strand
CGCTCTCCTTCTTCGTCCTGCTGAGCGTCCTGCTCCTCGCGCGCGCTCGCGAGGCGGAGTGGCGGGACCATGCGGTGGCGGGCCACCTCGCCGCCCTCGCCGGGCTGTTCAAGAACGAAGGGCTTGTGCTCGGAGCGCTGCTGGTGGCCTCGGTCTCCTTCCAGGCACGGCGCTCCTGGCGCCTGCCACTCGCCTTCGCCGCCGGCTGGGCGCTCACGCTGCTGCCGTGGCTCGAGGTCCGGAGCGCCCTGCCGACGGTGTTCGAGGAGCAGTACGGGGAGCACCTGAATCCGTCCCGGATCCTCTGGGGGCTGGACCGCGCGGGCGCCGTGCTCGGCGAGATGCTGCAGCTGACCTTCCTGCGTCCCAACGGCGCAGGCCTCACCTGGTGGGTGGTGGGCCTGTTCTGGCTGGCCTCGCCCGGGCGGATCGCGCGGCTTCGTGACGTGCATCTGTGGGTCGTTCCCGCCTATCTCGCCGCGATCTTCGTCGTCTACCTGATCACGCCTTGGGAGGGCACGCTGCAGGTGCGGCTCTCCTTCGCGCGCGTGCTCCTCCACGTGGCGCCTCTCGCCCTCTGGGCGGTCGGGACCGGCCGGAGGGCCCGCGCGTGACGCGCTTCCTGCTGGCTCTGGTGCTGCTCGGGGTGGGCGCGGCCCTCTCGCTGGCCCACGGCCGGCTCGCCTTCATGCCGCTCGATCAGTCGATCGTCTTCGACGGCGGCTGGCGGCTGCTCTCGGGCCAGGTGCCCTTCCGGGACTTCACGACGCCGGCCGGGCTCGCGCCGATCGGGCTCCAGGCCGCCTTCTTCTCCGTGCTCGGCGTCGACTGGCTCGCCTATCTGCTCCACGCCGCGCTCGTGAACGGATGCTTCTGCCTCACGGTCTTTGCGCTGCTGCGCGAGTTCGGCGGCTCGCATCCGCTCTCGTTCTTCTACGCGCTGCTCAGCGGCTTCCTCTTGTATCCGCCCATCGGAACGCCGTACCTCGAGCCGCACGCCTTCTTCTTCCTGCTGCTCGCGGGCGTCCTCCTCGCGATCGCCTGCAGGTCGCAGCGCACGGGCGGGCGCGCCCTGCTGTGTCTTCTGGTCGTGGTGTGTTGGACGGCGAGCTTCGCGAGCAAGCAGAACGTGGCCGCCTTCGGCGTGTTGCTGCTCGCCTCGGTCCTCGCGCTGCGCGTCCGGCGTTGGCGTGAGCTGTCCGCGTTCGCGGGCTGGGGCGCCGCGTCTCTGCTCCTCGTCGCCCTCGGCCTCGTCGCCGTGGGCCGGAGCCTCGGCGTCGACGCCGAGCTCTTCCGCACCTACTTCTTCGAGCTTCCCTACGGCTCGGGGCAATCGCGCGTCGCGAACCTCCCACGCGTGCTGGCCGCGGCGCCGCTCCGGACCGCAACGGTGTCACCCGTGGCGGTCGTCGGCCTGATGGTGGGCTTCGGCGTGGCGGCGCTCCTCCGTCGCGCGTTCGGCCACCGCGCGTCGGCGCGCCTGCGCGCATCGCTCGGCACGCTCTGGCTCGCGACCTCGCTCGTGCTCACCTGCGTCCTCGCCTCCGCGACGATGTTCAACGCCACGGAGATCGGCTTCCCGTACGTCGTCGCGGCGCTGGGCCTCGCCCACCTCGCGTGCGCCTCCTGGCTGGGCGAGCGCTTCGGTCGCAGCGCGGCGCTCTCGGCCGGAGCCGCGTTCGCGGCGATCGCTTCCTGGGACGCGGGGTACTTCCACACCGAGGTCAACGCGAAGCGCATCGTTCACGATCTCGTCTTCGATCCCAGGCTGGCCAGCCGCCCGCGCACCCCCGAGCTGTGGGGGATGGTCTACCAGGCGCCGGACCGCTACGGGACCACCGCGAAGGACCTCGACGACGTCCTCGGGTTCCTCCGCTCGCGGCCCGAGAACTTCGTGCTGATCGGGGACCACTCGATCCTGTATGGCCTGGCGGGAAAGCCCTCGGTGCCCCCGTCCCTCTGGTTCCACAAGGGCCTCACGCTTCCAGAGATCCATGACGCGGAGCACCCTCGCTATCTCGCGGCGTTCGATCGGAACCTGGATCGCTACGCCCCCCGCTATCTCGTCCTCGAGGGCCAGCGGACGTGGATGGGCAGCGAGCTGCGGGACTTCCCCAGGCTGCGGGCGGCCGCTGCCGATCCCAGGAACCGGCGCTTCTCCTTCGGAGGCTTCAGCGTGGTCGACCTCGGACCTGCGGCTGAAACCAGAGCGCCGTCCACAGCACCACGCCCAGCGCGCTGAGCGCGACACCGAGGTGGAAGCTCCGGGGCACGTAGCGGAACACGACCTCCGATTCACCAGCGGGCACCGGAACGCCGCGGAAGAGAGCGTCCGTCGGATGGACCGGCACCGCCTCGCCGCCGGCGCTCGCGCGCCATTCCGGGTCGAAGCTGTCCGTGAGCACGAGGAGCCCCGCCTCGGGGCTCTGGACGCGCAGGACGATCTGCCGCTCGGCGTAGGAGACGAGCTCGACGCGGCTCGCTGACGTCGCCGAGCCCGCGAGCTCGAAGTCGCCTTCGACTACGGCTTCGCGACGCGGGTCGAAGCCGGGCGCTGTCATCTGCCGGAGCGCGGCCTCCGGGTCTGCGGCTTCCGACACGCGATGCACGACGAAGGCGCGGGGCAGCGCGAGCGGGTTCTCGTAGACGTCGACGGGGATTGCGCCGAGCGGGGCGGCGACCTCGCAGCGGCTGCGCCACTCGAACCGCTCGAGCAGCTTCGAGAGCGCCGGAGCCCGCGCGGCCGCGCGGCCGTCGGCGAGGATGGCTCGCGTCCCCATCAGGTCGAGCAGGGCGAAGCGATCGGACGCGGGATAGCTCGTCAGGAATCCCATGAAGGGGGAGCGTCCGCGCCAGGGGCTCTTGTCCATGGGGACGCCGCCCGCCTGGAGCGCGGCGAAGTAGAGCGCGTGGCGCCGGGTGACGAGCGGATCGTAGTGGGTCGCGCTCGGATTCCCGAAGAGCTCGCCGTCCTTGTCCTTGAGCGCGTAGCTGTCCGGCAAGCGAAAGCTCAGCTGGCGGCCAACGGGCCCGGCGATCCTTGCCGCCTCTCGCTGGCACGAGGCACCCGCGCTGGCCGCCGCGGGGCTGCGCGCAGGGTGCAGGACCGGGCTCTCGAGCGCATGGAGCAGGTCTGCGGCGGCCGCGAGCAGGACGAGGAGCTTCAGCGCGAGCGCCGCTCGCGTGCCCGCGAGCCAGGCGCCGGCTGCGAGGAGGAGGCCGGCGAGGATCGCATGGACCGCCGCCCGACCCATCGATGCATAGTGGGCGTGATCGACGCCATAGTACGTGAACCAGCTCCACGGGCTCCCGGCCTGGGCGATCCCCGGCGCGAACCCGTCGTTCGCGAGCGCCAGCATCAGCGCCAGGCTGCCAACCACGGCGAGCAGCGCACCGGGTGCGAGAGCCCGCGAGCGGCCGGCGAAGACGCGGTCGAGGCCGCTCGCGGCGCCGAGCGCGAGCGCGAGCCCGAATAGAAACGTGAAGCGATCCGGCAGGCGGAACGTCGCCCCGAGCGGGAGCATGCGGAAGGCGCCGTAGAGCGGCGTCTCGCTCCCGAAGCAGAGCAGGGCCGCGAGCAGAGCCAGCACGCTCGCGTACACGGCGGCGCGGTCACGGCCCCACAGGCGGAAGCCCAGCGCGAAGCACAGGAGGGGGATCCAGCCGACGTACGGGGGTCGGAGCGGTCCGCGCGCGGGGTTCACGAGATTGGCGAAGAAGAAGCCGGCCGGGAGCGGTCCGTAGGGCTCGAGCTTGTCGGCGTCGAGCCCCGAGAGGGGACGGAAGCTCTCTGCGGAGAGGGCGAGGGTCGGGAGCAGCTGCGCGCCGACGAGGAGGAGCGCGAGGCCGCCGGCGAGGGCGAGCGGGGCGAGCCTCGCAGCGAGCGTGCGCAGGCCGAGGCGGTCTCTCAACAGCGAGACCGCCCTGAGCGCCGCGAAGAGCGCCACCGCGTACGCGCTCATCACGAAGGTGTACTCGCGGCCGGCGAGGAACTGGAGCGCGAAGCAGAGCGCGAGGAGGAGCGCCCAGCGCAGGCCCGCGCCCCGGAGCACGCGCGACGTGCAGAGGAGCGCCGCGGGCAGCCAGGGCGCGGAGTGGATCGCGTTCGGGTGGAGGATCAGGAGCAGCGTCGATCCGCCCAGCATGAACGTGAGCCCGGCGAGCGTGCTGCCCGCGTGGCTGTGGCCGAGCTCGCGCGCGAGGGCGTACGTGAAGCAGCCCGTCAGCGCGATGTGGAGCAGCCCGAGGACGCCCAGCGCCGTGCCCGTCGGAAGGAAGGCATGGAGCGCGTTCGGCGGATAGAGGACACCGCCCTGGTAGGTCGCGAGGAAGGGCAAGCCCGCGATCTGATGCGCGTCCCAGAGCGGAAGCGCCCCGCGCCGGAGCGCCGCGCCGGCGTAGTGGTGACGAGGCAGGAACTCGTTCCACCAGTCGAAGTTGTAGAGCGAGACGACGCGTGTTCCCGACCGGAGTACGTCGAGCTCCCACGCCAGAGCCGCTAGCGTCGCGAGCGCGATCAGCGCGAGGCCGGTCGGACCCAGCGATAGGCGACGCACGCGGGCAGTATATCCGCGGCGCGTCGTGGCCGAGCTTCGAGCCGTGCTATATCGCCCTCTCCCAGGACGAGTCCACCCATCGCGTGCGCGGATTTCCCGAGCTCCTCCTCCGACTGACGCTCCTCTGTCTCGGGATCGCGATCGGGACAGGCGCCGTCGAGCTGTTCCTGCGCGTGTCGGGCCCGCCGAAGGACGTTCGCGAGTTCCGTGGCCTACACGTGCTCCGCCCCGATCGCCCTTGGCTCTACGGTCTGCGCCCCGGGAGCGAGGGGACCGTGAACGGACCCTCGGGCGAGATCCCCTATCGCGTCAACGCGGACGGCTTTCGCGATCGCCTCTATGCCCGGCCCAAGCCGCCGGGCGTCTATCGCGTGGTGGTGATCGGCGACTCGATCGCGTTCGGCTACGGCGTCGAGCAGGAGCAGGGGTTCACCGAGCGGCTCGAAGCGCTGCTGGCCGAGCTCGCTCCCGAGGCCCGGGTCGAGGTCCTCAACATGGGGATCGGCGGCTACAACCCGTATCTCGAAGCGGCGTTCCTGCGCGACGTCGGCATCACCTACGAGCCCGATCTGGTGATCGTGCAGTTCTGCATCAACGACCTGAACGACCCGACCCTCCACTTCGATCACCACACGCGCGAGCGGCTGGGAGCGTTCCCCGATGCGGCGTATCCGGATCCGTCGCGGCGGCGGGTGGCGTTCCGCGCACCGTCGGGCATGGAGCGACTCTGCCGCAAGTCGCTCGTGTGCAGCCGCTTCTACGAGGCGCTGCTGGCCCGGTCCGCGAGGAAGTTCGACCTGGCAGAGGAACGGGCTTCCGCGGTGCCGGTGGAGTTCTCGATCGGCCCCGAGTGGGACTGGCTCGAGTCGCTCTACGTCGAGATGGCCGCGGTGAGCGCGCAGGCGGGCAGCCGCTTCGCCGTGCTCGCCTTCCCGCATCCGGGAGCCACCACGAGCCCCGAGCGTGCCCCGGTGCAGGAGCGGCTCGCAGAGATGGGCCGCGAGCACGGCTGGACGACCCTCGATCCGCTGCCTGCGTTTCGCCAGAAGGCAGCCGTGACCCGGCTCTTCATCGACTGGTGGCACCCGACGCCCGTGGCGCACGAGATCGCCGCGCGCAGCGTGCTCGAGCAGCTCGCCTGCGCGGGGCTGCTCCCGCCGGAGGCGAAGCGGCTCTGCCCTCCCCAGGACAGGTGAGAACGCTGGAGCCGACGGCCGGATTCGAACCGGCGACCTGCTGATTACGAATCAGCTGCTCTACCAGCTGAGCTACGTCGGCGAGCCGAGCGAAATCGCGGGCTTACGTTACCAATCCGGCGTGACGCGCGCCCGCGAGTTTGCACACGCCACGATGGCTCGAGCCGCGGGCTGGACGCGCCTCGGAGCCCTCGCGCCGTGGCTCGCGCTGACCGCAGTCGGCCTCTTCCTCCACGCGCGGCAGCTGGCAGGCGGACGGCTCTACTTCCGCGACTCGTACCTGATGTTCGTCCCTGCGAAGCGCTTCCTGTGGGAGACGTTCCACGCCGGCGAGATCCCGCAGTGGTACCCGTACGATGCGGGTGGCACCCCGTTCATCGCGCAGTCGGCGCACAGCTTCTTCCACCCGACCACGCTGTACTACGCGGTGCTGCCGTTCTGGACCGCGTTCACGCTCCAGGACCTGACGGCGACCCTGCTCGCGCTCTTCGGTGCGTACCTCGTGGCACGGGAGCTCGCGCAATCCCGGCAGTCGGCATTCCTCGCGGCCGTCACGTTCGGGGCTTGCGGCTACCTGGTCTGCATCACCGAGTTCACGTTCACCAAGCTCTCGGCCGCCGGGTTGCCGTGGTACGCGTGGGCGCTCCTCGTCGCGGCGCGCAGGGGCGGGCCCTGGCACCTCGCTCCGGCGTTCGCCATGGCGCTGATCCTCTTCGGCGGCGAGGCGCAGATCGCCGTGATGGCAGCCGGCGTGGGTCTCGCGCTGCTGGTGGGAGCGAGGCGGAGGGTCGCGGCCGCTTTCGTCGCGCCCGTGCTCGGGGGTCTGCTCGCGGCCTGTCAGCTGCTCCCGACGCTTCGCATGCTTCCCGAGACGGAGCGCGTCCATCTCCTCAGCTTCGAGGACGAGTGGCCGCTCACGTGGACGCACGTGTTGGGCATGCCCTGGCCGCTGCACTTCGATCCGCGGAACGACTTCGTCGTCTCCACGTACCTGGGGATCGCCGCCGTCGCGTTCGCCGTCGCCACGCTCGCCCGCCTCCGCAAGAGCCGGGAGCTACAGATGCTGTGGCTGCTCGTGATCGTCGGCGTGTGGCTCGCCCTCGGTGACGCGTGGGGCCTCCATCGCCTCGCGCGCGCGGTCGTGCCGTTCTGGGACATCTTCCGCTACCCGATCAAGCTGACGCTGGTCGTCTCCTTCGCCGTGGCGCTGCTCGCCGGCGCGGGCTTCGCCCTGCTGCCGCCCGGCTGGCGGCGCCGCTGGGGCTGGCTCCTCGTCGCGCTCCTGACGGTCGAGCTGCTCTGGCGAACGCAGCCGTTGCTCCGCACGGTGGACGATTCCTTCTACGCGGAGCCGGTGCTCGCAAAGGCGATGCGCGAGCGTGGCGTCGGCCTCTTCGGATCCTCGTTCGAGCGGCTCGACGAATCCCACTTCGGCGCCGAGGAGGAGCCGTTTGCGCACGCGGCTGCGGTCGGAGGTCGCCACGTCGCGTTCGGGGCGTACTTCGGGCTGCCGATGCTCACCTTCTACACCCCGGCCCGAGCCTGGCGGGCGCAGCTCTTCTTCACCGCGAGGCCCCGCAGCGCGCGGTCGTATGCACGGGTGTACGGCGCGCTCGGCGCGGAGTATCTGGTGGAATCCGCGGAGGTGGCAGCGTCGACGGCGGCGGACGTCGTCGCCCGCGAGCCCCGCTACGGGTACGCGCTCGTCCGGCTCGAGGCTGCGCTGCCGCGGGCCTATGCGGCGCACCGGGCGCTGGCGGTGAAGGACGCCCGGGCCGCGCGCGAGCTGATGTTCGGGAGCAACGCGTTCGAGCCCGGGCACGAGATCGCGCTCGAGACGGACCGGCCCGCGCCCGAGTGGAGCGCCCGCCCCGACGAGCCCGCCGTTCCCGCCACCATCACCGCCCGGACGAACACGAGCGTCAGCGTCGCCGCAGAGCTTCCGTGGCCCGGGTTCGTGGTGCTGAACGAGACGCTCTACGGGGGCTGGGAGGCGACCGTGGACGGGGCGCCCGTATCGATTTTCGCGGCGAACGGCTTCGTCCGCGCCGTCGAGGTGCCAGCGGGAAGCCATACGCTCGAGTTCCGCTACGCGACGCCCGGCCTCGTGCTGGGGCTCCTCGTGAGCCTCGGGGCGCTGGCTGGGAGCCTCTTCTGGCTCGCGGCCGGCCTCGCGCGTCCCCGCTCGCTCCGTCATTGACCTCGGGGCCGCCGCCGCCGTAGCATGGCCGGGTTGCTCCGGAGGGTCCACGGGTGCCGGTCCTTCCCCTGATCGACCTCTTGATCCTGCTCGCCTGGGCGTTCCTCATCTGGGCGTTCGTCCAGAAGGGGCTCTGGGTCGCCTTCGCCTCCACCTTCACGGTGTTAGGCCTCACACCCTACGACTTCGTCTTCGGCTCGGCGCTCTGTCTGCTGTTCGCGCTGGCCCTCGCGGCGCGGGTCTGGGTGAAGGGGCACGAGCCGAAGCTGATCCACACGCTGCACCGGGCTGGGCACAGCGGCGCGCCGGTGACGGAGACGCTCCCGGACTTCCCGGATCCCCGGGAGAGAGCCGCGCCGCAGCGGGTGACGGGCCGCTAGTCGCCGGGTCCCGGGCTCGGTGTCTCCGCGGGAGTAGCTAAGCTCGCGCGCCATGTCCGGCGCTCCGCATCGTCAGATCTGGCTCGATGGCCGCCTCGTCCCCTGGAGCGAGGTCACGGTCCACGTGCTCTCGCACTCGCTGGCGCGCGGCTCGCTCGTCTTCGACTACATGAGCGTCCACGCGACGCCGCGCGGCCCCGCGATCTTCCGGCTCGGCGAGCACGTCGCGCGCTTCCTGAAGTCGGTCGAGCTCGTCGGCCTCCCCCTCGAGCAGAGCGAGGAGGAGCTCCGGGGGGCGTGCATCGCGGCGGTGCGCGCGAACCCGGGCGCGAAGGTGGTGAAGCTGAACGCGTTCCTGCCCTCGGTCGAGGTGGACGTGGTGCCGGTGGACGATCACGTCGCCGTCGCGGCCGCGGCCTACGACCCGTGGGAGGACGTGCAGGCGCGGAAGGAAGAGCCGCCCGCGCGCCCGCCGAAGACGGTCCGGCTCTGGCTCGAGAAGGAGCGCCGCCAGCGCCGCCCCGACATCCTGCACCCGCACGCGAAGGTCGCCGCGAACTACACCTCGGCGATGTACGCGAAGTGGCAGGCGAAGAGGCGCGGCTACGACGAGGTGCTGCTGGTGGACGAGCGCGGCTTACTCGCCGAGGGGCCGACCACGAACTTCTTCCTTGTCGATTCCGGCGGCACGCTCCGTACGCCGCCTGAGCAGGGCGTGCTGCTCGGCGTCACGCGCAGCTCCGTGATCGCCCTCGCCGAGGCGGAAGGGCGGAAGGTGGTCGAGGAGCCGCTCCGCCCCGAGGCGCTGTTCGGTGCGGCCGAGGCGTTCCTCACGGGCACGAGCGCGGGCGTGTGGCCGATCGCGTCGGTGGACGGCAGCGCGCTCGGAAGCAAGTGCCCGGGCCCGGTGAGCGAGGTGCTCGGCGCGCGCTTCCGGCGCGCCACCGCGGGCGAGGATCCGGCCTTCGCGCATTGGCTCACCTTCGTGAACGAGGCCGGCTGATGCGGATCCTCTCCGGGATCCAACCCTCGGGCGAGGCGCACCTCGGCAACTACTTCGGTGCGATGCGCCAGCACGTCGAGCTCCAGTCGCGCGGCCAGGGCATCTACTTCATCGCGGACTATCACTCGATGACGTCGGTGCGCGACGCCGAGGAGCGCCGGCGCCTCGTGCGGGAGCTGGTGCTCGACTACCTCGCGTGCGGGCTCGATCCGCGCCGGAGCATCCTCTACCGCCAGTCGGACCTGCCCGAGACGTGCGAGCTCGCCTGGCTCCTCACCACGGTCACGCCGCTGGGGCTCCTCCAGCGCGCGACCTCGTACAAGGACAAGCTCGCGGCGGGGCTCCAGCCCGATCACGGCCTCTTCGCGTACCCGGTGCTGATGGCCGCCGACATCCTCCAGTTCCGCTCCGACCTCGTGCCCGTCGGCCAGGACCAGAAGCAGCACCTCGAGATGACCCGCGACATCGCCGGGAAGTTCAACCAGGCCTACGGCCGCGAGGTGTTCACGCTGCCCGAGCCGCACATCCTCGAGGAGGTGGCGGTGGTGCCCGGCACCGACGGGCGCAAGATGTCGAAGAGCTACGACAACACGCTCCGCATGTTCTGGCCCGAGAAGCAGCTCCAGAAGGCCGCGATGGCGATCGTGACCGACTCGACGCCCGTCGAGGCGCCGAAGGACACCGCGCAGGCGCTGTTCCAGCTCTGGTCGCTGTTCGCGAGCAAGGACGAGCGTGAGGAGCTGCTCGCGCGCGCGAAGAAGGGAGGCCTCGGCTACGGCGAGGTGAAGAAGGACCTCGCCGAGCGCATGCTGCGCTTCTTCGCGCCGATGCGCGCGTTGCGCGAGGACCTGGCGCGCCGCCCCGACGAGGTCGAGGACGTCCTCCGCGACGGCGCGCGCCGCGCACGCGAGCTCGCGCTCGAGACCTGGGCGGCCGCGCGCGCGGCCGCCGGGCTCGGCGCCGCCTAGGGGCGCTGCCGCAGCTCGACCGCGATCTGCTGGAGCTGGCGGCCGACCGCCTCCGCCGAGGGGGGCCGCGCGCCCGGGTCCTTCGCGAGCAGCGAGAGGATCAGCGCCGCAAGCGCCTCGGGGATGTCGATGCCGCGCGCGCGCGGGTCGGGCGGCGGCGTGAAGCGGTGGTGCCACGTCACGTCGCCGTCCTCGAACGGGCGCCGCCCGCTCACCAGCTCGAAGAGGGTCACGCCGAGCGCGTAGAGGTCCGTGCGAGCGTCGACGTTCTCGCCCGCCGCCTGCTCGGGCGCCATGTAGTAGGGCGTGCCGCCCAGCACGGTGGTCGAGCGGCGCACCTCCTCGAGCATCTTCGCGAGCCCGAAGTCCATGACCTTCACCACGCGCTCGCCGGTCAGGAACAGGTTCGAGCTCTTGATGTCGCGGTGGATGATGCGGTGCGTGTGGGCATACGCGAGGCCGCTGCACACCTGGAGCGCGAGGCGCACCCCGTCGAGCGGCAGCAGGCGGCCGCGGCTCCGGAGCAGATCCGAGAGGGTCGTGCCTTGGAGCAGCTCCATCGTGATGAAGTAGACGCCGCTCTCCACGTCCACGTCGTACACGGTCACGATGTTCTGGTGGTTCAGCGCCGCCGCCGCGCGTGCCTCGCGCAGGAAGAGCTCGACCGCGCGCGGGTGGTCCTTCAGGTTTTCGGGCATGCGCTTGAGCGCGACGTCGCGCCCGAGCCGGCGGTCGTGTGCGCGATACACGATGCCCATCCCGCCGCTCCCGATCTGTGCCTTGAGCTCGTAGCGGCTGGCATCGTCGAAGAGCTGGACCGGCTCGCTGCCCTCACCCTGGCGGCGCGCCTTCGAGACCGCCTTGCGGAGCTCCTCGATGCGCGTCGCCAGGCCCTCGAACGTCGGCGCGCGCTCGCGCAGCTCCTCGAGGGTGCGCAGCGCGCGGTCGGGCCGCCCGGCCTTCTGGAGCACGTCGGCGAACCAGAGCTGCCGGTCGGGCGCCGCGGCCTCGGGGCCGCCGAAGGTCATCGCCTCCTCCGCCTTGCCGAGCGCGAGCTCGGGACGGCCGAGCGCGCAGAGCATCTCCGCCGACAGCCGGCACGCCTCGGCGTACTGGGCCGAGCGCGGCTCGACCTGCTGCAGGTTGCGGAGCGCGCGCGACGTGTCGCCGCGCTCGCGCGCGAGGCGGCCCGCGGCGAAGACGTCGCCCTTCTTCTCGAGCACGTCCACGAGGCGCGGCGCGTTGCCCACGCTGCGGTAGCAGCGGAGCGCGGCGTCGAGGTCGCCGGCGTCCTCGAAGGCGCGGCCGGCGCGGAGCAGATCGCCGTCCGCCTCGTGGCTCTCGGCGGAGCGGAGCAGGTCGCCAGCGCGCTCGAAGAGCAGGGCGGCCGGACCGAACTCGCCGCGCTCGGCGCGGAGCTCGGCGGCCTCGAGCCAGCGCCCCGCGGCTTCGAAGCGCTCCGCGGCGCTCGACGCGGCGCCACGGTTCTGGTGGAAGCGCGCGAGCAGGAGATCGGCGCGCTCGCGCTGGCCGGCGCGCTCGAGCAGCGAAGCCGCCACCGACAGATCCCCGCGCAGGAACGGCTCGACCGCCGGCTCGCAGTCCGCGAACGCCCGGACGTCGGGTGCGTCGAGGTCGAGCGTGAGCACGTGGGGATCGAAGCTCTCGATCAGGAGTGTCTGCTCGGCGGCCGCGTCGTCGGCACCCACCAGGATGCGGTGCGCGCCGAGCGGGAGCGCGAGCTTCGCGCGGCCGAGCTTCGCGAGGCGGAGCGAGGTGGGGTCGCCGCCGAGTGCGACGCGCCCCTCGCGCAGGGCGGTGCCGCTGCGCACGATGCGCACCTCGAGCGAGGCGCGCTGCGTCCGGAGGTCCACGAGCAGCCGCGTGCTGCGGTCCTTCTCGACCTTCGCCTCGCGCTCCTCGCGCACGGGCTCGCGCGCGTCGCTGCCGTTCGTCTGGAGCAGTCCCTCGATGGACACGAAGTAGCCGCGCGCCGGGATGCCGCGGAACTGCGTCTCGCGCGCGACGAGGAAGTGCTCGAAGCGCGTGGACGCGCGCGCCTCGGCCTCGAGCCGCGGTGCGCGCGGGCGCGCGCGCTCCGCCGAGAGCCGCACGCTGAAGGTGCCGCTCTGGCCCGGCGGGAGCTCGAGCGAGACGACGAGATCGCCGCGCCCGGTGCGCGCGCGGAGCGCCAGGAGGACGCCGCCCACGGCTGCGAGCGCGAGCGCTGCGAGCGAAGCGACGCGCGCGACCAGGGCGCCGGCGCTGCGCCCGGGCGGCGGCGCGCCCGCGGCGGTCGCCGCGGGCGGAGCCTCAGGCTCGGATTCGTCTGCGCCCTCGGCGTGCGGCTCCTCGGCGAGCGGATCGCCCTCGAGCGCGGCTCCCGCGCTCCGCGCGGCCGCGTACACCTGGGCGAGCTGCTGGTAGAGCTCCGCGTCGTCCGGCGAGAGCTCGATCGCCGCTTGCAGCGCTCGGTGCGCGGCCTCGGGCTGGCCGAGGTCGAGGTAGACCCCCGCAGCCTCGCGGAGCTCCGGCACCCACTTCGCGTCCGGCTTTCTCTTGGGGTTCAGCGCGCGGAGCGAGCCCATCGCGTCGCCCGCGCGGAAGAGCGCGTCGCCGTAGCGGGCGCGGAGCTCCTCGTCTCCCGGATGCGCCTCGACCTCGCGCGCGAGCTCCTCGAGCGCGGGCTTGGGTTCCGCAACCGCCGGTTGGGCCAGCGCAGAGGCGAGCACCAGGGCGAGCACGACGATGCGAAGGGCGCACCTCATCGGAGGGCTCTTCGGCAGGCGCGGCAGGCGGGTTGACGGCGTACTTGCGGGCGGTTGCCCGCCCTGCTCAGCCCTGGAGGAGCAGCGCGAGCTGGCGCGAGTGCGCGAGGAGCCGGCCGTCCCGGCTCCAGATCTCGCCGTCCTCTTCGAGGACGCCCTGGCTCACCTCGCGCGTGCGGAAGGAGACGAGCACCGGATCGCCGGGTGCGAGGCCGGGCACCGGGAGCGGCGTGCGAACGTGGACGGTGAGGTCGACGGTCGGGATGCCGCCGCGCAGGTCCGGCAGGTCGGCCGCCGCAAAGAGGGAGGGCGGCCACGAGTCCGCGAAGGCGACCAGGAGCGCAGCGTCGAGCGGACGCGGCTCGACGAGACGCAGCCAGCCGCCCGTCCGCGCCTCGCGGCTCCGGACGCCGTCGAAGGGGAGGGGGCCGATCGCGTAGCGCTGCTCGAAGCGCTCGTGGATCGGGATCGGTGACGCGCCACGGGCCGGGCAGGCCTCCGGCGGCGCCACCTCCGGCGGGAGCGCGTGGTGGAGCTCCGTCGAGGCGCGCGGCACCGCGAAGGCCGCGAGCGCGAGCGCCTGGAGCTGGTTGCCCTGGAGGAGGCGGGCGCTCGCACTGGTGACGCTCCGGCCCGCGCGCTCGATCGCCACCTCGACGCGGGCCACTCCTTCCGCGGGCGGGCGCAGGTAGTGCACGGTGAGCGAGCGGAGCACCCGCGCCGGATCGCCGACCGCCTGCTCGAGCGCGCGTACCAGGAGCGCGGCGACGTAGCCCCCGTTCGGCCCGCGGACGACCCACCAGCCCCGGTCCACGCGCACCTCGTAGGCGCCGCCGCCGAGGGCACGCGCCTCCGTGTCACGGTCGAAGCGGGTCGTCACGGCGGCCCAGCATAAGGGAGCGGAATCCTGCCGCCCGAAGCTATCCCCGCGGGGCAACGAAGCTTTCTTCTCGTTGGCTGGGTTGAAAACGACATTGATTTTCATTTTCGGCGCCTCTACCCTCCTGGCCATGCTGGTCTGCCACTGCAAGGGCGTCTCGGAGCGCGAGGTCCGCTCCGCCATCGAGGGCGGTGCTTGCACGCGCCGCGCCCTCGCGCGCCAGTGCGGCGCGGGCAGTGTGTGCGGCGGCTGTCGCCCCGTTATCGAGGAGCTGCTCGACACGCACGCTCCGCGCGGCGCGACACCGCAGCTCGGCTTCGAGCTCGCGACCGCGAGCTGAACGACGAATCGAAACTGATTCTCGTTTTCAGTTCGTTGGCTCGCGCTTCCGCGCGGGTCTAGGCTGCGCCCGTCTGCGACGGAGGGCGCGATGCCGCGAGGCGATCCGCAGATCATCGAGGTTTTGAACGAGATCCTCACCGCGGAGCTCACCGCGATCAACCAGTACTTCGTTCACGCCAAGATGTGTGCGAACTGGGGCTTCGAGCGCCTTGCGAAGAAGAAGCGCGAGGAGTCGATCGAGGAGATGAAGGACGCCGACCGGCTGATCGAGCGGATCCTCTACCTCGAGGGGACGCCGAATCTCCAGCGCCTCAACCCGGTGCGCGTCGGCGAGGATGCGATCGAGCAGCATCGCCTCGACCTCCAGCTCGAGCTGGAGGCGGTCGCGCGCTACAACCGCGGCGTCGCGCTCGCACGCGAGAAGGGCGACAACGGCACGAAGGAACTGCTCGAGCACCATCTGAAGACCGAGGAGTCGAGCGTCGACTGGCTCGAGTCTCAGCTCTACCTGGTGGAGAAGCTCGGCGCCCAGGCCTACCTCGCCGAGCAGATGCACGACTAGCACGCCAGCCATGAAGCCGGTCCGGGTCTACGAGCATCCGCTCTCGCCGTACGCGCAGAAGGTGAAGATCGCGCTCACCGAGAAGGGCGTTCCCTTCGAGGCGCTGATGCCCGTCGCGATCGGCTCCGGCGCCGTGTCGGGCGAGTTCGCCACCGCGAATCCGCGCGGCGAGGTGCCCGTGCTCGTGGACGGCGACCTCGCGCTCTTCGACTCGAGCGTGATCGTGGCGTACGTCGAGGAGCGCTGGCCGGAGCCGCCGCTGCTGCCGCCCTCAGCCGCCGAGCGGGCGCGCGTCCGCACGCTCGAGGAGGTGATGGACACGCACTACGAGGCCATCAACTGGGGCCTCGCGGAGGTGCTCGCGTTCGGCCGCGCGCAGGGCGAGCTGGCCACGCGTCTCGTCGGGCGCGCGGCCGCGCAGACCGCGGCACTCCAGGCCTGGCTCGAGCGCGAGCTCGACGGCCGGCCCTGGTTCAACGGCGCCGCCTTCGGGATGGGCGACCTCTGCGTCGCGCCCTTCGTGAACGGCTCGGTTGGCTTCGGGAACGGTCCGAAGCCGGGCACGCGGCTCGCGGACTGGCTCGCGCGCGTGAACCAGCGCGCGTCGGTCGCCGCCGCTGCGGCGGCTGCGAGCCGCGCCGCGGCCGAAGCGGCGAGCTCCCTCGGCACCGTCGCGAACGAGATCCGCGCGGGGCGCTTCAAGCGCGAGTACCGCGATCACCGGCTCGAGTGGATGATCCGGAGCGGCGGTCTCGACGTCGTGCTCGAGGGCCTCGCGCAGGACAACATCCGCTTCGTCGAGTTCCCGGGCGACTGATTTCAGACCCCGGCGAGCTGGCGCAGGTGCTCGCCCGCCACGATCGCCATCGCCGCCTGCAGGTTGTAGGACGGGATGAAGCCGCGCATCGGGATCGCGAGCGCGCCGTCGCAGGCGGCGAGCACGTCGCGCGGGATGCCATCGCGCTCGCCGCCGATCAGGAGCAGCAGCGGCTCCGTGAGATCGACCTCCCACGGCCTGCGCGTGCCCACGTCCTCGACGGCGAGCACGCGCCGGCCCGCCGCGCGCGCGGCGGCGATCACGCCGAGCGCGCCCTCCCAGAAGACGGGCAGGAAGCGGTCGGCGCGCATCGAGGCGCGGAGGGCCTCACGCCGTCCCTCGTGGAGGAAGTCCGAGTCGACGAACACGCCGTGCGCGCCAGAGACCTCGGCCATGCGGATCGCGAAGCCCGTGTTGCCCGGATAGGCGAGCCCGACGAGCAGCCAGACGATCCCGCCCGACGCGAGCACCGTCTCGCGGTCGGCGTCGGGCGGCGCGCCGACGAGCGCCAGGATCTCCGCGGGCGGCGAGGTCAGCGAGAGGCGCCGGAGCGAGTCCGAGCTGGTCTCGCGAACGGGCACGCCGAGCGCCTTCGCCCGGTCGGCCAGTGCGGCGATGGCCGGGTCGCGCGGCTCACGCGCGACCAGCACGAGCCGGAGCGGCTCGCCCGCGTCGAGCGCCGCGGCGATCGGTTCGTGGCCGCTCAGCTGGCTGCGAGGAGTGCTCACGGGGCCAGGCTACCCGCGTCCGTCCGACACGTCCGGACCGCTCGCAGGAAGGAGTTTTCCCAGCCCGCGGAAGGGGGCTTCCGTCCGAACGCAGGGCCCCCTGGGATACCCTCGCGGGCCGATCCGATCTCCCTGCAATTCCAACCACTTGCGGAATCGGTCGCCGGTTGCTGGGTTGGCACGCAGCGTGCACCGGTTTCCGGCGGGTGCCCAGGAAGGGATGCATGAGACCCCTACGCTTCGGCGCGCTGTGGCTGCTTGGCTGCGTGTTGTTCGGCGCGCAAGCCGCCTCCGCCCTGAGCATCACCTTCGACCTGAACTTCGAGTTCAGCAACGGGACGCCGCCCGCGGGTGGCACGCCGTGGGTGACGGTCACGATCGACGATGCCGCCGACGCCGTCGGCGCGAACGGCGTCCGGGTCACCGTGTCCAACGTGGGCCTGGTCGGTACCGAGAACGTCACCGAGCTCTCGCTGAACCTGGACCCGGCCCTCGATCCGACGGCCCTCACGTTCATCGCCGTGGACATGAGCGCGGTGGGGAGCCCGGCCGGGGACCCGAACGACTTCAGCTTCTCCACCGGCGTGGACGCCTTCCAGGCCGATGGAGACGGCAAGTTCGACATGCTGCTCGATCTCCCGCCTCCGCCCGGCCAGGCCGCGGCCCGGTTCCAGGCCGGCGAGACGATCGTGTTCGATCTGGACCTCGGCGCGCCCCTCTCGGCGTCGGACTTCGACTTCTCCAGCGCGCCGGGCGGCGGCCAAGGCACGTTCAAGGCCGCCGCGCACGTGCAGGGCATCGGCGAGGGCGGTGAGGACAGCGGCTGGATCGGGCCCGTGCCGGAGCCCGGCGCCGCTTGGCTTCTCGCCCTCGGCCTGGGCGGTCTCCTCGCGTCCCGGAGCCGGCGCGTCTAGCCGGGCTCGGCGCGCCGCTGCCAGAGGCCGCGCCTCGTCGGGTGGTTGATCCCCCGAACGGGGGATGCGGTCAGCAACCCGCCGCACGCAGACTGGCTTTCCACGCGCCCATGCAGTCACGTCTCCTCCGCCTGCTGCTCGCCACCGCCGGCCTCCTGATCCTGCTGGCTGGCTCCGAGTCGCGCGCGACGCCGATCGGGCCGAGCTGCGGGACGTGCCAGGGATCGGTCTACGACCTGACCTACGACCCGATCCCGGTCGCATCGACCGCGACGACCGATACCTGGCGCATCACGCTCTCCGTCGACACCGCCGGGTACAGCGGATCGGGCGAGTACCTGACCACGGTGGCGATCAAGGTCGCCAGCCACTTCGTGGACGTCACGCTCGTCTCGGCGCCCGGATTCCTCGCCTATTGGCACGAGATGTCCGGTGGCCTCGCCGCAGCCGGTTGCACGGGTTCGGGCAGCGGCTTCGACTGCGTCGCGTTCCAGACCTTCCTCAGCCTCGCGCCGACCGTGCCCGGAGGCACCTACGCGTGGGTGTTCGAGGTCGAGGTGGCGAACGGCGCCCTCTTCACGGGCGCGAGCCAGGCGAGCGTCAAGGCCCGCTACGTGAACAGCTCGGGCGCGAAGGTGGGAGCGCTCGTCTCGGAGGGCATCACGCTCAGCGCGACGCCCGAGGTTCCGGAGCCCGCCACGGCCACCCTGCTCGCCGTCGCTGCGCTGGGCCTCACCGCTGCCCGGCGCAGGGCGACGCGATAGCTAGCACCGCCGGAACTCGAGCGCGTCGCCCGTCACACGCGCGTCCGCGCTGATCTTCGAGCCTTCGGGGAACTCGCCCTCCAGGATCTTCAGCGCGAGCGGGTCCTGCACCATGCGCTGGATCACGCGCTTCAGCGGCCGCGCGCCGTAGTGCGGGTCGTAGCCCTTCTCGGCGAGCAGGCGCTTGGCCTCGTCGTTGAGCTCGAGCGTGATGCGCCGCTCGGCCAGGAGCTTCCGCACGCGCTCCAGCTGGATGTCCACGATGCGGTCGATGTGCTCGCGCGCGAGCTGGTGGAAGATCACCACGTCGTCGACGCGGTTCAGGAACTCGGGCTTGAAGTGGGCGCGGAGCGCCTCCGTCACGCGCGCCTCGAGCTCCGCGCGCTGGCCGGGGCCGAGCTCCACGATGTACTGGCTGCCGATGTTCGAGGTCATGATCAGGACGACGTTGCGGAAGTCCACCGTGCGGCCCTGACCGTCGGTGAGGCGGCCGTCGTCGAGGATCTGGAGCAGGGCGCTCCACACGTCCGGGTGCGCCTTCTCGATCTCGTCGAAGAGAACCACGCTGTACGGACGGCGGCGCACCGCCTCGGTCAGCTGCCCGCCCTCCTCGTAGCCCACGTACCCGGGCGGGGCGCCGATCAGGCGCGAGACCGTGTGCTTCTCCATGTACTCGCTCATGTCGAGGCGCACCATCGCCTGCTCGTCGTCGAACAGGAACTCGGCGAGCGCGCGCGCCGTCTCGGTCTTGCCCACGCCCGTCGGGCCCAGGAAGATGAACGAGCCGATCGGGCGGTGCAGATCCTGCAAACCTGCTCGTGCGCGGCGCACGGCGTTCGCAACGAGGCGTAGCGGCTCGTCCTGGCCGACGACGCGGCGGCCCAGGTTCTGCTCCATGTGGAGGAGCTTCTCCTGCTCGCCCTCCAGCATCTTGGCGACGGGGATCCCGGTCCACTTCGAGACGATCTCCGCGATCTCCTCGCCGGTCACCTCCTCGGAGAGCACCGAGCCCTCCTTCTGGAGCGCGGCGAGCTTCTGCTGCTCCGCCTCGAGCTGCTTCTCGAGCTCGCGCAGCAGGCCGTACTGGATCTCTGCGGCGCGCTCCAGGTTCCCCTGGCGCCGCGCGCGCTCGAGCTCGGCGGTGAGCGCCTCACGCTGCTCCTTGAGCTCGCGGACCTTCTGGATGGCGCCCTTCTCGTTGTCCCAGCGCGCCTTGAGCGCGCCCGACTCGCTCTGGAGCTCGGCGATCTCGCGCGCGATGCGCTCGAGCCGGTCCTTGCTCGCGGCGTCGTGCTCCTTCTTCAGCGCCTCGCGCTCGATCTCGAGCTGCGTGCGCTTGCGCTCGAGCTGGTCGAGCTCCTCGGGCATCGAGTCGATCTGCACGCGCACGCGGCTCGCAGCCTCGTCGACCAGGTCGATCGCCTTGTCGGGCAGGAAGCGGTCGGTGATGTAGCGGTTCGAGAGCGTCGCGGCGGCGACGAGCGCGGCGTCCTGGATGCGGACGCCGTGGTGCACCTCGTAGCGCTCCTTGAGGCCGCGCAGGATCGAGATGGTGTCCTCGACCGAGGGCTCACCCACGAAGACGGGCTGGAAGCGCCGCTCGAGCGCCGCGTCCTTCTCGATGCGCTTGCGATACTCGTCGAGCGTCGTGGCGCCGACGCAGCGGAGCTCGCCGCGTGCGAGCGCCGGCTTCAGCATGTTCGCGGCGTCCGCCGCGCCCTCGGCCGCGCCCGCGCCCACGATCGTGTGGAGCTCGTCGATGAACAGGATCACCGCGCCGTCGGACTCGGCGACCTCGCGCAGCACGGCCTTGAGGCGGTCCTCGAACTCGCCGCGGTACTTCGAGCCCGCGATCAAGGCACCGATGTCGAGCGCGATCACGCGCTTGTCCTCGAGGCTGCTCGGCACGTCGCCGGCCACGATGCGGCGGGCGAGGCCCTCGACGATCGCGGTCTTCCCCACGCCGGGCTCCCCGATCAGCACGGGGTTGTTCTTGGTCCGCCGCGAGAGCACCTGGACGACGCGGCGGATCTCCTCGTCGCGGCCGATCACCGGATCGAGCTTGCTCGCGCGGGCCGCCTCGGTGAGGTCGCGGCCGAACTTCGCGAGCGCCTGGTACTTGGACTCCGGGTCCTGGTCCGTGATGGGCGCGCTGCCGCGCACGCTCTGGAGCGCCTTCTCGATCGCGGCGCCCGTGGCGCCGGCCTCGCGCAGCGTGGCGCCGATCTCGTCGGTCTTCTCGGCGGCGGCCGCGAGCAGCAGGTGCTCGGTGGAGACGTACTCGTCCTTGCGCGCCTCGGCCTCCCGGAAGGCGGCCTCGAGGATCCGGTTCAGGGCGGGCGCCAGCGTGGGCTGCGCGCCGCCGTGCACCTTCGGAAGACTCACGAGCCGCTGCTCGATCCGCGCCTGGAGCGCGTCCAGCGGCACCCCGATCTTCTGGAGGATCGGGACCGTGCTCCCCTCGGGTTGCGCCAGGAGCGCGCGCAGCAGGTGCGCGGGAGTGATCTGGCTGTGACCGCGGCCGGTCGCGAGGCTCTGGGCCTCGGACAGGGCCTCCTGGCTCTTGAGGGTGAGCTTGTCGAAACGCATGGCGCCGAACCCTGGGCACGACGCCGGCGGGATCAAGCCGAGCGGCGCGCCCCGAAGCGCCCCAGCCTACCCCTTCTCCTTCTGTCGCTTCAGGGGGACGTAGATCTGGGAGCCGTCGCGGCTCACCAGCAGCAGGGCGCCGCGCTCGGCGCCCTCGAGCGCCTCGCGGAACTCGGCGACGTCGGCCACCGGGGTCTGGTTCACCTCGAGGATCACGTCGCCTCGGCGGAGGCCCGCCTCGCCGGCCGGGCTCCCGGGCTCGACCCGGCTCACGACCACTCCCTCGACGTCCTCGAGCCCGAGCTCCTGCGCGATGTCGGGCGTGATCGTCTGCACCTGGAGGCCGAACGCCCCCGGCTTCCCCTCGGGCTCCGCCTGGGCGAGCTCACCCGGCGCCGCCTCGAGCTCGCCGAGCGCGACGTCGAAGCTCTTCTCCTTCCCCTTGCGCAGCACCTTGATCTTGGCCTTGGTGCCGACGGACGCGGCCGCCACGAGCTTCGGCAGTTCGTCCATCTCGTCCACCGGCTCGCCGTTGAACTCGACGATCACGTCGCCCTGCTGGACGCCGGCCTTCGCCGCCGGACCGCGCGGATCGACCTTCGAGACGAGGGCGCCCTTGCTGGTCTCGAGGCCGAGCAGCTCGGCGGTGTCCTTGTCGATCGCCTGGATGTAGACGCCGAGCCAGCCGCGGGAGACCTTGCCGGTCGCCCGGAGCTGCGGCAGCACCGTCTTCGCCAGGTTCACCGGAATGGCGAAGCCGACGTTGTTGGCGTTCTGGCGGATCGCGGTGTTGATCCCGATCACCTCGCCGTTCAGGTTCAGGAGCGGGCCACCGGAGTTGCCCGGATTGATCGCCGCGTCGGTCTGGATGAAGTCGTCGAAGCGGCCCTGGAGCGAGCGCGGGTCGTTGATCGCGCGGTGCTTGGCCGAGATGATGCCCGCGGTGAGCGTGTGCCCGAGCCCGAAGGGGTTTCCGACCGCGAGCACCCAGTCGCCCGACCGCACGTCATCCGAGTTCCCGAGCGCGAGGAAGGGCAGCTCCTTCTCCGGCTCGACGCGGATCAGCGCGACGTCCGTGCTCGGGTCGCGGCCCACGATCTCGGCCGAGAGCTTCTCGCCGTTCAGGAAGTGGACCTCGATCGTGTCCACGTCCTCGATCACGTGATTGTTCGTCGCGATGTAGCCGTCCGGTGAGATGACGAAGCCGGTGCCGAGGCTCGGGATCTCGCTCGGCATCTGGAAGTACTGGCGGAAGCCCGGCGGCAGGAACTCCTCGAGGGGGTGCGGGCCGCGCTCGCCGGCGGCGAGCTTCTTCGAGGTCTGGATGTTCACGACGGCGGGCGACACGCGCTCGGCCAGGTCGGCGAAGCTCGCGGGCGCCCCCGAGGGCGCCGCGGCGGGCGGGGCGGCGCTGCCCTCCTTCCAGAAGGCCTCGCCCGGGCTCGCGGGCGGGTCGTCCTCTCCGAACAGGTCGATGGCGCCCGCCACGCGGTCGCGCACGCTCACCCGGACATCCACGACTCCGGAGGCGACCAGCAGCGCTACCGCCAGGGCGGCGAAGGCGATCCACTTCACGACACGACCCATCCCGTGACTCTCCCGTTTCTCGATCCGCTCTGAGACGCCGGAGTGCTGCGGCGGGTTCCCGGCGCCGGAGGCCGCGCCGATCAGGAGAGCGGAACGGTCACATGGTATCGACCGCGCCCCCGCTGAACCACGACCAGGGCGTGGCTGCGCCCCCGCAGATCCAGGATCACCCGGCGCCAGGCGGCCGGGCCTGCGAGGCCGCGGCCGTTGATGCCGAGCACGCGGTCGCCCGGCTCGATGCCGATCCGGGCGGCTCCGCTGTCGGGGCGCACCGCGTCCACGCGGAAGCCGCCCCCGTCGGCCGGCACGAGCCGCATCCCGAGGAGCTGCTCGCCGAGCTCGGCGATCTGGCGCTCCGGGATGGGCTCCGCGGCGAGCGAGACGCGCCGCTCGCTCCCGCCGCGCCACAGGCCGAGCGCGAGCTCCTGCCCGCTGGTCGCGCGCTCGAGGTGCTCGTAGAACTCGCGCGCGCTCCGGACGGGCGCCTTGTCCACTCGCACGATCACGTCGCCGCGTGCGATGCCGCTCCCGGCCGCCGGTCCGTCCTCGCGCACGCGGTTCACGAGCGCGCCCGACAGATTCTTCGGCAGCTCCATGACCTCGCCGATGCGGCCGTCGAGGTCCTGCACGTCGATCCCGAGCCAGACCGGCGAGACCTCGCCCTTGCTGAGGAGCTCCGTCACCACGCGCTTCGCGACGTCCACCGGGATGGCGAAGCCGATCCCCTGCGCACCCTGGTAGACGGCGGTGTTGATGCCGATCAACGTCCCCTCCGCGTTGAGCAGGGGTCCGCCCGAGTTGCCGGGGTTGATCGAAGCGTCGGTCTGGAGGAAGCCGTGGTAGACGCGGTCCTCGGTGCGCACCGAGCGGTCCAGCGCCGAGACCACGCCGGTGGTGACCGAGTTCGAGAGCCCGAAGGGATTTCCGATCGCGATCACCGGCTCGCCGACGAGGAGGTCGCTCGAGGTGCCGGGCGCCGTCCACGGCACGTCGCGTGGCTCGACCAGCTCGAGCACGGCCAGGTCGAAGCTCGGCTCGGCCCCGATCAGCCGCGCCTCGAGCTCGCGCCCATCGGCCAGCGTCACGCGGATCGAATCGGCGCGCGACACGACGTGCTCGTTGGTGAGCACGTGCCCCGCCGCGTCGATCACCACCCCCGAGCCGAGGCTCTGGTTGCTCTCCGGGAGCCGCGGCTCGAAGAAGTCCGAGAAGAAGCGGTCGAAGAGCGGGTCGCCGAAGGGATGGAAGGGGCGGGTGCGCGCGGCCCGCTCGGTCGTCACGTTCACCACGGAAGGCCCCACCTTCTCGACCGCGCGGACGGTTGCGGTGTGGCGCAGGAAGGGGTCGTCGGCGCGCGCGCCGCCGGCGACGGCGAGAAGCGCGGCCAGCGCGAGCGAGTTGCGAACGACTACCGTCACGCCGGGCCAAACTAGGGACCGCGTGGTGGGCGAACAAGGGCAGCTCGACGAGGAAATCCGCGACTTCGTCGCGCGCTTCCGCCGCGCGCCCGAGCTGGCGGCGCGGGCGCCCGGGCGCTTGAACCTGATCGGCGAGCACACCGACTACAACGACGGCGTCGTGCTGCCCTGCGCGATCGACCGCGACACGCGGGTGCTCGCCGCGCTGCGCGACGACGGCCGGGTCCGCGGCTTCTCACGCGAGCAGGGCGAGGAGCGGAGCTTCGCGCTCGCGCGGCTCGCGAAGGCAGGCGACTGGACGGACTACGTGAAGGCGCCCGCCTGGGCGCTCGCGGCGCGCGGCGTCGCGCTCCCGGGGCTCGACCTCTCGGTCGAGAGCGACGTGCCGCCGGGCGCGGGCCTGTCGAGCTCGGCGGCCCTCGGCGTGGCGGTGGCGCGCGTCTGGGTACGCGCGGCCGGCCACGAGCTCGCCGCGCGCGAGCTCGCCGACGCCGTGCACGAGGGCGAGAGCCGTTTCCTCGGCGTCGGCTGCGGCATCCTCGACCACTACGCGAGCGCGCTCGGCCGGCGCGACGTCGCGCTCCGCATCGACTGCCGCGACCGCACCGTCGCGGAGGTGCCGCTGGGGACGGGGCGCGTGGCGCTCCTCGTCGCGCACTCGGGCGTCACGCGCGCCCTCACGGACGGCCGCTACGGCGAGCGCGTGGCCGAGTGCCGCGCGGCGCTCGCCGCCGCGCGCGCCGCGGGTATCGCGCCGGCCGATGCCCGCTCGCTCCGCGCGCTCGGGCCGGAGCAGCTGCCGGTGCTCGCGCGCGTGCTCGAGGCGCGCCTCTTCCGGCGCGCGCGCCACGTGATCCGCGAGAACCAGCGGGTGGACGCGTTCCGCGCGGCCGCCCTGGCCGGCGACCTCGCTCTCGCCGGCGCGCTCCTCTGCGAGGGCATGGCGAGCCTGCGGGACGACTACGAGGTGAGCGTGCCCGAGCTCGACCGGCTCTGCGCGCTCGGCGACGCCGCGCCGGGCTGCCACGGCTCGCGCCTCACCGGCGCGGGCTTCGGCGGTTGCACGCTCCACCTCGTCGAGCCGGACGCGGTGGATGCGGTGGCGCAAGCCCTCGCGGCGGGCTTCGCCAAGAGCTTCGGGCGGAGGCCCGAGCTGTGGACCGTCCGGCCGTCGGAGGGGGCCGCGGACCTAGTCGTCTCTTGACGGCGTGAGCGCCGCGTCCTGCGCGTCGCTCGCGGGCTCGCTCGCTGGCGCGCGCTTCCCGCTCCGCTTCAGCAGCAGGAAGCGCAGATCGGTCCCGCGGAAGGCGTGGATCAGCACGCGCTCCTCGCCCTCCGCCGCCTGGCTCGCGCTGCGGAAGTCGGCGAGGCTCCCGATCGGGCGCTCCCCGATCTTCACGACGACGTCGCCCTGGCTGAGCCCCGCCTCGGCGGCCGGCGTGCCGCCGGCCACGAAGGACACGTACGCGCCCTCGCGCGTCGGCAGCCGCTGGCCGCGATAGAGATTCTCGGTGATCTCCTGTACCTGGAAGCCGAGGTCGCTGTCGGCCTCGGCCGGCTCGACGGTGGGCTGCGTCGCGAGCTTCGCCTCGAGCGTCTTCGGCTTCTTGTCGCGCATCAGCCCGAGCGCCACGCGCGAGCCCGGCGCGGTGCGCGCCACGAGCCGCTGGAAGGCGCCGAGGTCCTCCTCCTTCTCGGCCTCGATCGTCGTGCCCGCGAACGTGGTCAGCACGTCACCCGCGCGCACGCCCGCCTTTTCCGCCGGGGAGCCATCGGCGACCGAGTTCACGATCACGCCAGTCGTCCCCGGCATCCCGAGGTACGCGGCGAGGTCGCGGTCGAGCGGCTGGATCGAGACGCCGAGCCAGCCGCGCTCGACGCCGCCGTCGCTGATCTGCGAGAGCACGTCGAGCACCGTGTCGACGGGGATCGTGAAGCCGATTCCGCGGCCCTGGCCGCGCGAGTTGATGCCGATCACGCGCCCTTCGAGATCCACGAGCGGCCCGCCCGACGAGCCGCGGTCGATCATCGCGTCCGTCTGGATGAAGTCGTTCAGGAGCTCCGGGATCTCGAGGTTGCGGCCCTTCGCGGAGACGATCCCGAGGGAGACCGTGCCGTCGAGGCCGTAGGGGTTCCCGATCGCGAGCACCCATTGGCCGACGCGCACGTCTTCGATCCGCCCGAAGCGCGCGGCGGCAAGCGGCTGCTCTGCGCGGATGCGGAGCACCGCGAGGTCGGTCTGCTTGTCGTTGCCGAGCACCTCGGCGGCGTAGGGCTGCTTCCGGCCGGGGACGTTCACCTCGACCTTTTCCGCGCGCTCGACGACGTGGTGGTTCGTGAGCACGAGGCCGTCGGCGCTCGCGATGAGCCCGGAGCCCGTGACCTCGCTCTTGCGGTCGTTCACGCGGACGATCGCCTGCACGAACACCACGGAGGGCTTCACGCGCTCCGAGACCGTGATGATGCGCTCCTCGAGCGAGACCTCGCCGGCCGCGGGCGCCGCGCGCGCTGCGAGGAAGAGAAGGGCGAGGAGCGGGAGGCGGCGCATGGGTCCCCTCATCGGCGCGCCGCGGCCGGCGCCGGAGCGGCTTCGTCGAGCGCGCGGCGGAGCTTCGCGGCCGCTGCGCCGGGATCGTCGGCCGCGAGGATCGCACCCGTCACCGCGACACCCGCCGCGCCGGCCTCGATGCACGCGGCGGCGTTCGCCGCCTCGATGCCGCCCTGCGCGAAGACGGGGAGCTTCGCGCGGCTCGCGCGGGCGAGGACCGCCAGGCCGAGCGGCGCTCGCACGAGCGGCTTCGAGAGAGGCGGGAAGATCGGCGCGAGCTGGAGGTAGGAGAGCTCCGCCTGCTCCGCGGGCGACGCCTCGCCGGGCGCGTGCGTCGCGAGCCCGAGGAGTGCCCCCGCACCGAGGAGGCGGCGCGCGAGTACCGGCGGCGCCGCGTCGAAGCCGAGGTGCACGCCGTCGAGCGCGGCCGCGAGCGCGACGTCGATCCGCCGGTTCACGAGCACGCGCACCGCGGGATTCGCTCGCCGCGCGGCCGCGGCGAGCGAGTCAGCGAGCGCAAGCAGCGCGCCGCCCTCGAGGTCCTTCTCGCGGATCTGGACCCAGTCCACGCCCGCGGACACCGCCGCCGCCACCGCGTCCGCGAGCGGACGGCGCGACGCCGCCCGGTCCGTCACGAGACAGAGCAGGGGCCGCGCGCGCGCCGCGTCAGAAGCTCGCAAGGCCGTCGAGCGGGCTCGAGGCCGTGGCGTAGAGGCGGCGCGCGATGCGGCCCGCCTCGTAGGCCAGCCGGCCAGCCTCGATCGCGAGCTTCATGGCAAGCGCCATCTTCACCGGGTCCTTCGCGCCGGCGATACCCGTGTTCATCAGCACCGCGGTGCAGCCGAGCTCCATCGCGATCGCGGCGTCGCTCGCCGTGCCGACGCCCGCGTCCACGATCACCGGGCACTCGACCGTCTCCAGGATGATCCGCAGGTTCGCGGGATTGCGGATGCCGAGACCCGAGCCGATCGGCGCCGCGAGCGGCATCACCGCCACGCAGCCGAGCGCCGCGAGGCGCTGGCACGCAACCGGGTCGTCGGTGACGTAGGGCATCACCTCGAAACCCTCGCTGACGAGAATGCGCGCTGCCTCGAGCGTGGCGGGCACATCGGGGAAGAGCGTGCGGTCGTCGCCGATCACCTCGAGCTTCACGAGCCCGTGCCCGAACAGCTCGCGACCGAGGCGGGCGGTGGTGACGGCGTCGTCGACCGTCTTGCAGCCCGCCGTGTTCGGCAGCACGGTCATGCCGTCGGGCAGGTAGCCGAGCACGTTCTCGCTCTTCGGCTTCCCGAGGTCCACGCGGCGGAGCGCCACGGTGATCAGGTCCGCGCCGCTCGCGCGGGTGGCCTCGAGCTGGAGCGCGAAGGACGCGTACTTGCCGCTCCCGACGATCAGCCGGGAGCGGAAGCGGTGGCTCCCGATCTTGTATTCCGTCATCTCAGCCTCCTCCCACGGCCTCGAGGATCTCCACGCGATCGCCGTTCGCGAGGCGGCGTGCGCGGTATTGCGCGCGCGGCACGACCACGCGGTTCACGGCGACGGCGAGCTTCCGCCCGGAGAGCGCGAGCGCCTCGATCAGCTCCGCCAGAGAGGCGCCAGCGCCGAGCGTGCGCGGCTCACCGTTCACGCGGATCGAGAGGCCGGCAGGCTGTGCTTGACTCACCACGAGGCTCACGTCGCCGTGCGCGGATCCAGTGGACGGGGCGACCGACCGAAGGTATCCGAGGCCGACTTCGCGTCAAACTCGGCTTCGCCGAGCGGTGCGTTAGGCTGGCGCCGATTCGGGATCGGGTTCGGGATCGAGGAGAGGGCATGAAGGGGGAGCGCCCGACCACGGCGAGCATCGACCTCGCGGCGCTGGCGCACAACTACGCCGAGGCGGAACGCCTCGCGGCCGGCCGCGAGGTGATCGCGGTGGTGAAGGCCGACGCGTACGGCCATGGCGCCGCGCCCGTGGCGCGGCGGCTCGTGGCGGCGGGGTGCACGCGGCTCGCGGTGGCGACGGTGAGCGAGGCCGCGGAGCTGCGCGCCGCCGCCGTGCGCGTGCCGATTCTCGTCCTCGGCGGCGTCCACGACGCCGCCGAGGCGGACGACGCGGTGGAGCTCGGTCTCGTGCCGGTGATCCAGCACGGCGGGCACGTCCCCCTCCTCGCGCGCGCGGCGCGCGAGCGAGGCCGCCCGCTCGCGGTCGAGCTCGAGGTCGACACGGGCATGGCCCGCATGGGCGTGTCGCCCGAGGACGTGGCGGCCCTCGCCGCCGCGTTCGTGCGCGACGGCGCGCTCGTGCTGGAGGGGCTCTACACGCACCTCGCCAGCGCGGACGAGAGTGACCTCGCGACGACGCGCCGCCAGCTCGCGCTCTTCGGCGAGGTGTTGGCCGGCCTCGCGGCGCGCGGGCTCGCGCCGGAGCGCGTGCATGTCGCGAACTCGGCCGGGCTCGTCGCAGCCGCCGAGCTCGGCGCCGCGATCCCGGCCGCGGTGAACGCCGTCCGGCCCGGGCTCCTGCTCTACGGCGTCCAGCCTTCACGGGCGCGGGCGCAGCTCGCGACGCTCCGCCCGGTGATGAGCCTCCGCACGCGCGTCGCGAACATCCGCCACGTGCGGCGCGGAGATCCGGTCGGTTATGGCGCCACGTTCCGCGCCAAGCAGCGCGGGCGGATCGCGACGCTCCCGCTCGGCTACGCCGACGGCGTGCCGTGGTCGCTCGGCAACCGCGGCCAGGTGCTGCTCCGCGGCCGCAAGGTGCCGATCGCCGGCCGCGTCTCGATGGACCTCGTCACGCTCGACGTGGGCGAGCTCCCGGTCGAGATCGGCGACCCCGTCGTGATCTTCGGGGAGAGCACGGCGCCCGAGCGGGAGCGCCTGCCGGTCGAGGAGCAGGCCGAGGCGGCCGGCACCATCCCCTACGAGCTGCTCGTGCGCGTCGGCCGGCGCGTGCCCCGGGTGCTCGAAGCGGCGGAGTGACGCGTCGCGCGGGCGTGTGGATTCCCGGGCCGTTCCGTTAGGTTCCCGGCCCGTGAATGCAGGAGCCGCCGCCCACGCCGAGCCGGCGCCGACCGAGGTCGCGGCGTTCGCGGGCGTGTCGAAGTCGTTCGGCAAGCGCAGCGTGCTCCGGGGCGTCGACCTCGACGTCGTGCCCGGCGAGATCACGGTCGTCCTCGGCGGGAGCGGCAGCGGCAAGTCCACCATGCTGCGCATGCTGCTCGGGCTCGAGCCCTACGACGCTGGGAGCGTGCGGATCTTCGGGCGCGAGGTGCGCGAGCTCGGCCGCGAGGAGTACCGCGAGCTGATGATGCAGATCGGGATGCTGTTCCAGTTCGGCGCGCTCTTCGACTCGATGACCGTCGGCGAGAACGTGGGCTTCGCGCTCCAGTACGTGCAGCACCTCGAGGACGACGTGATCCGCGAGCTCTGCCGCGAGAACCTCCTGATGGTGGGCCTCAAGAACGTCGAGGATCTCTACCCGGCCGAGCTCTCGGGTGGGATGCGGAAGCGCGTCGCTCTCGCCCGCGCGATCGCGCACAAGCCGAAGTTCCTCTGCGTGGACGAGCCGACCACCGGCCTCGATCCGATCATGTCCGACACGATCAACGAGCTGATCCTGCAGATGCGCGACCGGCTCGGCGCCACGGTGCTCTGCATCACGCACGACCTCACCGCGGCATTCAAGATCGCCGACCGCATCGCCTACCTGTTCCAGGGCAAGATCCTGTTCTACGGCACGCCGGAGGAGATCCGCGCCTCTGAGGATCCGATCGTGCGCCAGTTCATCTCGGGCAGCGCGCACGGGCCCATCGCGGGCGCCTGACCATGCGGGTGCTCGTCGTCGGGGCCGGCGGTCGCGAGCACGCACTGGCCTGGAAGCTCGCGCGGAGCCCCGCGGTCGAGCGGGTGCTCGCGGCGCCGGGCAGCGACGGCATGGCCCGCGAGGCGGCGTGCTTCCCCACGGTGGCCGCGGGCGACGCCGCCGCGCTCGGCGCGCTCGCCGGCCGCGAGCGCGCCGACGTCGTCGTGATCGGCCCCGAGGAGCCGCTCGCGAACGGCGTCGCCGACCGCCTGCGCGAGGCCGGCCTCGCCGTGTTCGGCCCCGGCCGGGCGGCGGCGCGCCTCGAGGCCAGCAAGGCCTTCGCGCGCGACTTCATGGCGCGCCACCGGATCCCGCATCCGCGCTTCGAGGTATGCGCCGATCTCGCGGCGGCGCGCCGCGCGGTCGCCGCACGCGGCGGGCGCTGCGTGGTGAAGGCCGACGGGCTCGCGGCGGGGAAGGGCGTCGCGGTGTGCGCGAGCGCGGCCGAGGCCGAGGCCGCGCTCGGGGAGATGATGGGGCGCCGCCGCTTCGGCGCCGCCGGCGAGCGCGTCGTCGTCGAGGATGTGCTCACGGGGGCGGAGGCGTCGTACTACGCGATCAGCGACGGCCGGAACGTGGTGACGCTCGCCGCCGCCCAGGACCACAAGCGCGCCCTGGACGGCGACCGCGGTGAGAACACGGGCGGGATGGGCGCGTACGCGCCGGCGCCGCTCGTCACGCCGCTGGTCGAGAAGCGGATCCTCGAAGAGATCGTCGAGCCCACGCTCGCGGGCCTCCGCGCGGAGGGCATGCCGTACCAGGGGGTGCTCTACGTCGGCCTCATGATCGATCCGGCCGGCGCGCCGTCGGTCGTCGAGTTCAACGTGCGCTTCGGCGATCCCGAGACACAGGCGCTCGTGCTCGCGCTCGAGGGCGACCTCGCGCCGGTGCTCGCCGCGGCGGCACGGGGGACGCTCGAGCCCGGGGCGGTGGGCGTCGCGGGCGCCGCGGTCTGCGTCGTGCTCGCATCCGCGGGCTATCCGCGCGCGATCGAAACCGGCCGGCCGATCTCCGGCCTCGACGCGGCCGAGGCCGACCCCGACGTGGTCGTGTTCCACGCGGGCACGCAGCGCGCCGGCGCGGGCTTCGTCACCGCGGGCGGTCGCGTGCTCGGCGTGACGGCGCGGGGCGCCGACGTCGCCGCCGCGCGCGCCCGCGCGTACGCCGCGGCCGACCGCATCCACTTCGAGGGCCGCCAGCTCCGGCGTGACATCGCGGCGCGGGCGCTCGGCGCGTGACGGCTCCGCTCTCCACCGAGGCCGCGCTCGCGCACGTGGCGCGCGGCGGGCTCGTCGCGTTCCCGACCGAGACGACGTGGGGGATCGGCGCGGACGCCCGCTCGGACGCCGCGCTCGCGCGGCTCCGCGCCTGGAAGGGCCGCGACGCCGCGAAGCCGCTCTCGGTGCTGGTCGCCGGCCCGGCCGATCTCGCGCGCCTCGGGGCGCGGCTCACGCCTGCGGCCGAGCGGCTCGCGCGCGCGTTCTGGCCCGGACCGCTCACGCTCGTGGTGCGCTGCGAGGCGAAGCTCGCCGACGGCGTCGCCGGCCCCGGCGGCGCGCTCGGCCTCCGCTGCTCGCCGCACCCCGTCGCGAGCGCCCTCGCGGCGCTCGCCGCAGAGCGCGGGATCGGCCCGCTCACCGCGACGAGCCTGAACCGCGCCGGTGCGCCGGACTGCCGCACGCGCGCCGAGGCCGTGCACGCTGTGGGCGCCGAGATCCCGTGTGTCGCCGGCGAGGACGCCGGCGGTCTCCCGCCGAGCAGCGTGGTGGACGCCACCGGCGCCGAGCCCGTCGTACTGCGCGAGGGCCCCGTCTCGAAGTCCGCGATCGCGGCGGCGCTCCGGGGAGCGGAGGCCGGCCCGTGACCGACGTGAAGCCCTTCCGGGCGCTCCGCTACGCGAGCCACATCGACCTCTCGCGCGTGCTCGCGCCCGTCTACGACGTGGTCGCTCCCGAGGACCGCCCGCTCTACTGGGACCGCGACCCCCACAACGCGCTCCGGCTCGAGCTCACGCAGAGCGTCCAGGAGGAGGCCGGCACCGACTACGCGGAGACGGCGGCGCGGCTCGCCGCGTGGCGCACGGCCGGCGTGCTGGTGCCAGACGCCGCGCCCGCCTGCTACGTGCTCCGCCAGCGCTTCACGGCGCCCGACGGCCGCGCGCTCGCGCGCACCGGCTTCCTCGCGGCGCTCCGCCTCGAGGACTACGCGAAGCGCATCGTGCGCCCGCATGAGCGGACGCTCGCGGGCCCGAAGGCCGACCGCCTCAAGATCCTGCGCGCGACGCGCACGAACCTGTCGAGCGTGTTCCTGCTCTACGACGACCGCGCGGGCGCGCTCGAGCCGGTCTTCGAGGCGGCGCTCGCGAGCCCCGCGGCGGTCGAGGCGACGGACGACGGAGGCATCGCGCACCGGCTGGCGCTGCTCCGCGAGCCGGGCGGCGTGGCCGCACTGGAGCGCTTCCTCGCGGAGCGCCCGGTCGTGATCGCGGACGGGCACCACCGCTACGAGACGGCGCTCGCGTACCGCGACGAGCGGCGCAAGGCGGGGGAGCGCGATCCCGAGGCGCCGCACGAGCGCATCCTCGCGTACTTCGCGAACGCCTTCGCGCCGGGAAGCCTGCTCCTCCCGATCCACCGCCTGGTGCGGAAGGGGCCCGCGCCGGGAGACGCGGTGTGGCGCCGCCTCCGCTGGGAGGAGCGCGAGGTTCCGCTCGCCTCCGCCGAGGCGCTCCCCGCGGCGCTCGAGGAGCACCTCGCGAAGCTCGCCGATCGCCACGCCTTCGCGGCCGACGACGGCTCGGGGCGGCTCCGGATCTTCTCGCGCCCCGCCGACGGCGAGCTGACCGTGCGCGTCCTCCACCGCGAGGTGCTCGAGGGGCTCCTCGGCCTCGACGAGGCCGCGGTGCGCGACGGCGCGGTCGACTTCCCGAAGTCCGCGCTCCAGACGGCGCGCGACGTGCGGAGCGGGCGCGGCGCGCTGGCGCTCTACCTGAACCCGCTCCGGCCCGACGACGTGTTCCGCGTGACGGAGGCAGGCGAGACGCTCCCGCAGAAGTCCACCTTCTTCCATCCGAAGCTCCCGACGGGCCTGCTGTTCCGAACACTGGAGCCCGAATGAGGCCGCGTTCGCGTCCGCCGGTCCGCGCGCGCGACCCCGCGCGCCTCGGGGGGACGCTCTCGCGCGTGCTCGACGAGCTCGGCCTCGACCTCGAGGCGAGCCTGCGCCTGACGCGCGCCTTCGAGGCGGCGCTCGGGCCCGAGCTCGCGCCGCACTTCGAGCTGGTGGACCGGCGCGGCGCGACCCTCGATGTGCGCGCGCGCTCGCCCGTCTGGAGTCAGGAGCTCTCGCTCCGGCGCGCCGAGGTGCTGGCGAAGCTCGCGAGCGCGCTCGGAGCGGACGCGCCGACGGAGATCCGCCTCCGCGTTCGTTAGGATCCGCGCCATGCAGCGCGGCTCCGACCCGACGCCCGCGCCCGGATCCCCGGGCCTCGTCTGCGATTTCTGCGGCGAGCGGGTCGCGAGCGTCCGGCGGGTGGCGATCGACCAGGGCTACGAGCGCCTCCAGACCCCGCACAAGGAGCGCTACGCGTGCCCGACCTGCTCCGAGCAGAAGGAGCAGGAGCGCCGGGGGCTCCGCCGCCCGTAGGCGGCGGGTTGACCCGCGCGGCGCGCTCACGTACCCTGCACGCCCGTTTTCCGCGGCCTAGTCCGGCGATTTCTCGACGGAATCCGGCGACGCGGGGAGGCTCTCGTGGTCATCATTCGGCTCACGCGCGCTGGCAAGCGCAACCGTCCCTACTACCGGGTCGTCGCGGTCGACCATCGTGCGAAGCGCGACGGCCGGCCGCTCGAGCTGCTCGGCACCTACGACCCGCTCCCGACCCCGCCGCTGATCGCACTTCGCAGCGAGCGCATCGAGGCGTGGCAGAAGAACGGCGCGAAGCTCTCGGGCGCGGTGCGCTCGCTCGTGCGGCGCGCGCGCAAGCTGGCGCCGGCCGCGGCGACCGGAGCCTAGGCATGGCGGAGTCGAACCCGAGCGCCGAGCTGGTCGTGTTCCTCGCGAAGGGTCTGGTCGGCCAGCCCGAGGTCGTGCGCGTGAACGTGCTCGAGGGCGGGCGCCTGCTCGAGCTCGAGACCTCGGAGGAGGACCGCGGGCGCGTGATCGGGAGGCAGGGCCGCGTCGCGAAGGCCATGCGCGCCGTGCTCGCGGCGTCGCGCCACGGCCGCGACGTGCGGTTGGACATCGTCGACTGACGCGCATCGTGCTCGGCCGCGTGGTCGGGGCGCACGGCCTGCGCGGGGAGATCCGGGTTCGCTGGTTCGGGGATGGGCCCGAGAACCTGCTGAGAGCGAAGCGAGTGGAGCTGGCCGACGGGCGGGGCGCCGATGACCCCGCGCCTCTCGGCTGCGAGATCGAAGGAGGAGGAAGGGGTCGAGCCGGGGAGGTCCGGCTCTCGTTGCGTGGGGTCGCGGGGCGCGAGAGCGCCGAGGCCCTGCGCGGTCGCCTCGTGCTGATCGAGGCGAGCGCATTGCCTCCGGCGCCGGAGGGCGAGCTCTACGCGTTCGAGCTCGTGGGCTGCCAGGTGGAGCTCGCGAGCGGCGGGCGCGTCGGCCGCGTGCGCGAGGTCTGGGGTGCTCCCGCCCACGACGTCCTGGTCGTGGAGGGGGCCGATGGGCGTGATCGCCTGATCCCCTTCGCTCCCGCGCTCTTGCGCACGCTCGACGTCGCCGCGCGCCGCATCGTGATCGAGGACCTGCCCGGGCTCATCGACCCCGCCTGACGAGGAGAACCAAGGCCGATGCTCCGGATCGAGGTGATCACGATCTTTCCGGAGCTGTTCGAGGCGTTCCGCAGGACGGGCGTGCTCGGGGGCGCGATCGAGCGGGGGCTCCTCTCGCTCACCGCGCACGATCTCCGGCGCTTCACGAAGGACCGGCACCGCACGGTGGACGACATTCCGTACGGCGGCGGCCCTGGGATGGTGATGAAGCCGGAGCCGTTCGTGGAGGCGATCGAGGCGCTGGCGGGGCCGAAGGGCCCGGGGCGGAGGGCGCGCGTGCTGCTGATGACGCCACAGGGCAGGCCGTTCGACGGGGCGCGCGCGCGGGCGCTGGCCCGGGAAGAGCATCTGGTGTTGGTCTGCGGGCGCTACGAGGGCGTGGACCAGCGCGTGAGTGAGCTGGCGGTGGACGAAGAGATCTCGATCGGAGACTACGTGCTGTCGGGTGGCGAGGTGGCGGCCATGGCCGTCGTCGAGGCCGTGTCGCGCTTCGTGCCCGGCGTGCTCGGCAACCCCGACTCGACCCTCCGCGAGTCCTTCGAGAGCGACCGGCTCGAAGGCCCGCACTACACGCGCCCGGTCGAGTACCGCGGTCTCTCGGTGCCCGAGGTGCTGCGCTCCGGGGATCACGCTCGCATCGCGCGCTGGCGCAGCGAGCGCGGTCTGGAGAGAACCCGAAGCCGTCGGCCCGACCTGCTGACGGAAGGAGAGGAACGATGAACTCGCTGGACCTGATCGAGCGCGGCGCCGCGCGCCGCGACCTGCCTCCCTTCCGCTCCGGCGACACGGTGCGCGTGCACGTCAAGATCCGCGAGGGCGACAAGGAGCGCACGCAGGTGTTCGAGGGCGTCGTGATCCGCCGCCGGCGCGGCGGCGCGTCGGGCTCCTTCACCGTGCGGAAGATCTCGTACGGCGTGGGCGTCGAGCGCATCTTCCCGCTCGACTCGCCGAGCGTCGAGAAGGTCGAGATCAAGAGCCGCGGCCACGTGCGCCGCGCGCGCCTCTACTACCTGCGCGACCTCAAGGGCAAGAAGGCGCGGCTGCGCTCGAAGATCCGCGACCTCTCGCTCCTGATCCCCGAGGAGGGTGTCGCCGGCACCGCCGCCGAGGCGCTCGCGCAAGAGCCGGCCCCCGAGGCCACGCCGCCGGCCGACGAGTAGCCATGCGCCGCGACCTCGTCGCCGTCGGCGTGCTCGCCTGCCTCGGCCTCCCGGGCTGCGGATACAACACGCTCCAGAGCCAGGACGAGGCAGTGAAGGCTGCCTGGTCGGAGGTCGTGAACCAGTACCAGCGCCGCGCCGACCTGATCCCGAACCTGGTGAACACGGTGAAGGGCTTCGCGGCGCAGGAGGAGCGGGTGCTCGTCGGCGTGACCGAGGCGCGCGCGCGCGCCACCTCGATCCAGATCACGCCCGAGATGCTGGACGACCCGGAGGCGCTCCGGAAGTTCCAGGCCGCGCAGGGTGAGCTCACCGGCGCGCTCAAGAGCCTGATCGCGGTGAGCGAGCGCTACCCGGATCTCAAGTCGAGCCAGAACTTCCGCGACCTCCAGGCGCAGCTCGAGGGCACCGAGAACCGCATCGCGGTCGCGCGGAACCGCTTCATCGAGGCCGTGCAGGCCTACAACGGCACGGTGCGCCGCTTCCCGACGAACCTGACCGCGAAGCTGTTCGGACATGGCGTGCGCCCGACCTTCACGGTCGAGAACGAGTCGGAGATCGCGCGACCGCCGACGGTGGACTTCGGCACCGGCGAGGCCCAGCCGCGTTGACCCGGCTCGCGGTGCGCTTCGGCGCCCCGCTCGCCCTCGTGCTGGCCCTCCTCGGGGCCGCTTCGACCCAGCCTCTCCAGCCGGTTCCCGCGCTCGAGGCGCGCGTCACCGACCAGACCGGGACGCTGACGCCCGCCGAGCGCGACGGGCTCGAGGCGAAGCTCGCGCGCTTCGAGGCAGCGAAGGGCGCGCAGGTCGCGGTGCTGATCGTTCCGACCACCGAGCCCGAGGCGATCGAGTCCTACGCGATCCGGGTCGTCGACGCGTGGCGGCTCGGGCGCGAGGCGAGCGACGACGGCGTGCTGCTCCTCGTCGCAAAGGACGACCGCCGGCTCCGGATCGAGGTGGGGCGCGGGCTCGAAGGCGCGCTCACCGACCTCGCGAGCAAGCGCATCATCGACGAGACGATCGTGCCGCGCTTCCGCGGGGGGGACTTCGCGGGCGGGATCGAGGCCGGCCTGGACCGCATCCTCGCGGTCGTCGAGGGCGAGCCGCTGCCGCCGCCCGATCCGCGCTGGCAGCGGGACGCGCTCCCGATCGAGAGCCTCGGGCCCCTCGTGCTGCTGGCGCTCCCGGTTCTCGCGGGGGTGCTCCGCGCGCTCCTCGGCCCGCCCGGGGCCTTCGTCGCGGCGGCGGTCGCGGCCGGCCTCGGCTGGTTCGCCACCCGCCAGCTCGCCTTCGCCCTCGGCTTCGGCCTCTTCACGCTGATGTTCGGGCTCCTGCTCGCGCGACGGCGGCACTGGGCGAGCCGGCGCGGACGCGGCGGCCACGGCCGCTGGATACCGGGCGGCTTCGGGGGGGGAGGCTTCGGGGGCGGCGGTGGCGGCGGCGGCGGCTT
>Ga0187893_10002777_pt1 | contig 37479 bp, 39 predicted proteins | sample MA1701074metaG_FD_139574 | JGI IMG/M metagenome (GOLD analysis project Ga0187893, IMG submission 139574) | White microbial mat communities from a basaltic lava cave in the Kipuka Kanohina Cave System on the Island of Hawaii, USA - MA170107-4 metaG ... | reverse complement strand
GTTGGCAACGTAGATGTAGAGGTAGCCGCTTTGTGTTGCTGTAAACGGGACACTGAGTTTCTCAAAACTGTTGAACGCCGCCGCTGTAATCGCCTGACCACCTGCATTTACAAACTGGTGGCTGGTGTTGAAGAACAACCAAACCAAATAGGCCTTTGGGATGGTACTGCTGCTACCCATACCTCCCGATACCCCCGGTAAGTTTGTGTCAAACGATTGATAAAGCGTGGCAGTCTCGCCGGAATTGATTATTCCGAATGGTGATGTAAATGCTGAGAGAAGTGCTGCGGTCGATATAACGAGATTACTTCCGGTAACCTCACTATATCTGGCATAAGTCTCTATATAAACCTTGTCTCCATTGCTAACAGTCAGCATTTTAGATGGACCTACTGGGTTATATCCAGTGAATCCATTTAACCTGGCTGACTTATCGGGAGCGACAACCTCCTCATAGGATGGCGTATAATTATTCGAAGGGTCAGTGTGTCGCGTTGATGCTATGTTCTTAAACGCAAGCTCCTCTCTTTGCGGTACGGGCGAATTGCCACCTGGATCTTCCATCGTCGCTCGAAATGTCACGGTCTCTTTCAGCGAGCCAAACACCATACGGACGTTTCCCAGGTGATCCTTGTGAAAGTACTCGTAATCATATGCGGTATTATTCCTAACAACTCGACCTTCTTTTGTTGCAAAAAAGGAAAGTGAGCCATTGTCATACTGCATTTCACCTATATAGTCCGCTCGCCAAACCTGTACTCCGTTCTTCTTCACCACTCGCGACAACTTGTTTCCAAATGCATCATAAGTATATTCAATCTTGTCAATTTGGTTTAACGGAGGCCTTGTGAACTCAATTTCCTGAACCAGGTTGAGATGATTGTAAACAATATTCGAGATGCCCTTGTTGTGATCGTATTTTGCACTTCCATTGTTATAATATTGGTACTCTACCGTGATGCTTGCGCTTGCAGGAGTGAAGCCCAATATGGTGTTCCCTGTGTCGTCCGCATCGATTAGCCTGTTGCTGTGCTTTCCATTAAGGCGATACCCAAATTTCAGCTGGTCCACTATTCCCTTGCTGGTTTGTATTTTCCCCCATCGTGTTAATGCGACCGCTGGATTGTCGCTGACATCTGTTGCCTTTATATTGCCGTTCTTGTCATAGCCGGCCACAACCTCATCAAATAATCCTGAATCTTCATCCCATGACGGACTCGACCAGCTTTGGGAATTCTTTGCATAATGGGCCTTCTTGATTCGGCTTAAGACATCGTAGTCAAACACGTAAATGCGTTCCTCCGGTGTATCCTGCTTATTGTCAATCTTCCATTTAATGGCAGAGATATTTCTGTCGTACAAGCTTCTCTGTTGAAACTGATCACCGACACTCCCTACGTTGGGCGGCGATTGTAGGTAATATTGAAGTTCCATTCCAAAGATATCATTTGTGTCATCATTCGACCAACCTTGACTAAACCCGCTATTATTGATACTTGTCAGCCAACCCTTGATATTGTATCGGAAATCAACCGACTGTAAAAACGTTGTACCATTGTCAGTTGAATGAACATTCCTTTCAATCAGTTGGCCAATCTCGTTGTACCTGTAGGAGCCCAACAATATTTCAGGTTGAGCATTGGTCTGGTGATATAGTGCAGACAATCTTCCAGCATGATCATATCCGTAGCGACGTTGTATGGTAAGGCTCGCATTTGGATTGTACACCTGCTCCTTTGTTACGTTGCCCACAAAATCATATAATACAGTGCTCCTGATGATACCTCCCAAATGATGCTCCTTGATTTCTTGAATGACTCTATAGTTCTTATTATAGCGGGTAACAGAGTTCAGCCATGTATTCTGCGTGCCTCCAATAATTCTGACCTTCGAACCAGTAGGCTGACCTTTGACTGAACCAAGAACATCACTGCTCTGTGGGAACCCGCTGATGGATACAAAACTGTAGTCATTGCTTTCTGCGTCCCAGCCGGAATTAGACAAGAAATTGTAGTTGTCGTAATATGTAACTGTTCTCAGGTCACTTTCAGCAATCGATGGGAATGTCCTGGTAAGAGTATATCCGGTGGGAACTGAATAGCCAGAGGTGTTCGGGTCCTCAGTTTCATATCTTTCAGTAGTGTTTGCAGCTGATGCTCTTAGGTCAGCCAAGCTAGTACCTGTTACAACATATATCCCGGTCAGAATGGCCCGGTTAAATCGATCATATTTCAGGAAAAGATACTCGTTTCGTGTTCGTTGGTGCGGATCTTGCGTGAGAACAACCCTGTTCCATTTGTCGTAGACAGTGTAATGCCACCCTACAGAATCCTCAGCATAGCCTGGTACCCTTCTGGCCTTTTCTCTCTGCTCGCCATCGTATTGATACTGGAACATCCACCTATCCATGAATATTCGCTTGTTTTCATCTGTTGCACCATCAAACTCAGTTGCTAGTCGCGAAACTCCTTCTGGCTGCAGTATCTTCATTAATAATCCTGACGGGGAATAAATAAAGTGGGTTTCAAACCATTCAGTGTCCTTCCCTACCTTGGTCATTAAAACCTTGTCGCGGAAGTCTATATACTCTTTCGTGACTTTTCCTTCCTCATCTGTAGTTTCCTTTACTTGTAAGGTATTCGCAGGATGATAGCCTGACCGTTGCGGCACTCCAGAAACAAAGGCAAGTCATCGTACAATAATTAAGAGAATCAAAATGCTTGAGGAGTGTTTTACCCTTGGGTACGTTGATATGAATGTTTTCAATTCCGGCTTATCGGAATTACAAAAAGAAAAAAACGAGATCGAAAGTCATTTGACAATGACTATGCATGAATTTCGGAACTCATCAATCTTTCTTGACAAGGCCGTTCGGGAATGTTTTAGCCTTGCCAGCCTATGGAACACACTAACTTGCTACGGTAAAAGGAGACTTGCTGATATCATTTTCCCTGACGGATTACTGTATTACAGAGACACGGATAGATTGGAAGTGCTTAGTGAAAATCTGGAATTGATTCAACCGACCGTACAGGAATCGAACCACGAAAGTGAGAAATCAATTCAATTTGGATGATCCGTAGAATTTGCGCTTTAATCAGCGAAAAATTATCGAACTGATTAAATGTCCTGTATGTGATTTATTTACAATCTGTTACAAGAGAAAAAAGCAAAAAAATCAATCCGCTTTTTTTCTTAAAGTAGTCCCGACAGGAATCGAACCTGTATCAAAAGTTTAGGAAACTTCTATTCTATCCATTGAACTACGGGACCATTCAGCGGTTTGCAAAGGTAAACAAATTGGCTTGCAGACGATGGATTCTGAGAGGTAACAGTTTACTTTGAAATACAAAGTACTTTTAACTATCTTTGAAATTATCATTATCACATAACAATCCATGCTCGATCTTCTCAAAAGCACCCAAGGGAAACTCCTGGCGCTTGCAGTATTCTACATCCCTTTGGCCTGCGCCCTGTTTTTCCGCTATTTCGAAGGCCAGACCTTTGAGTCCCCCATTGGCGGCTGCTGCATCTCCATGCACGGTGTCGTTGCGACGGGTTATGCCTTGTTTACGATCTGGATACTGGCGCCAAGCCTCGTTTTTTACCTGATCTATAGACACCACAAGAGTTCAAGAGACTAACACCGGCTTATACCGGCAGAACTCCATTACCCAGCTCGTCTCCCACGTGCGCCCGTTGTCTCTGGAGAGCGATTGCTCCCAGTTGGCAAAGGTGTCGCATATGTGTGTCCACTCCACGTGAACCAGTACATCGGATCCCCTAAGCACGCCCCGTGAAATGAACGATCCCTTGTTATCCCAAAAAGTGCCCTTAAGCGGACTCATTTGCAGGCTTGTCCGTGGGTCGAGCCGGTCAATCTTCCAAAAGTCGAACTTCTCGTGGTACTCACGAAGTATGTTGCGTTCGTAAGGCACCCTGTCCATCACGTACTCATGAAAAGCCACCGTACCGCGGCCTGTAGATAGTTTGCGTTCTTCGTGCCGGCTTTCAAATTCAATCCACTCACGGGAGCCGCAAAGCCACCGGGCCAGACGGTAGTTCACCACCTTCCACTTACCGAGGAGAAAATCAAAGTCGTTCGACATTCTTTTTGAAGAACGGGCAAACGTATGGAGAAGTGTTATTAAGAAAAAGTTATTTCCTGCGAACGGAAAGCTTGATTGTACCTCATGCTGGGGTATAGGGGCTGTTCATGCATTGTTTGGCTTGAGGCCGAAGAGAAGTCGCATGATGCGAAATGGCCGGATGACGAAAAGGAAAAGAGTAATGCACACGACTAATGTAACAGCACTCACTGTCCAGAACTTTAGCGCGATGCTCCAGGGCATTTGGCAGACGTAGTACCCTACAGCTATAATGACGGTCTGGTGCAGGATGTAAAATGGATACAGTCCCTCATTGAAAAATTTGAGCCATGGATGCGGGCGGTTGAGAAAATGTTGCCCAAAAGCGATGATTGTGATCAATGTGAACCAACCGACGTACAGGGCTGTGATGTCAAAAACCAGCTCAACATTGTCCGGCGACCAGGGCAGGTCAACCAAACCGCGGAAGTTGAAGTAGCAGGTGTAAAAGGGGAGGAGCGCGACCAACGTCGCATAAAGCAACGCCTTACGATTGTCGCCAATGGCAGTCCACAGTGTGGAAGAAGAGTAGGCAATCATCCCGAAGAGGAAGAAGCATAAGTACTGTACAAAGAAAGCCCAGTCGTCGATCAGCGCATGGGTTTCTTCCGGGAAGAAAGGCCGAAGAAGAATCTGGGTAACCAGCATGATCGTTGCCGGGATCATGAGGACAGCCAGGGGACTACTGAAGAGTTTAGCCATTTTTTCCCGCGAAGATCCATCGGGATCTTTTCGCAGCGCGATGAGCAAAGGAAGCCCGATAAACGAATACATCAACAGGTACATAATGAACCACAGATGATGCCAGCTGAAACTCCCCGGGGATAGGGAACAAACTGAAACACCGTTTTGTAAAAGTCCCAGTAAGAACTGTAGTCCGATATATGCTCATAGTAGATCTGCGGGGGTACAATCACAAACATTCCGAAGACTAAAGGAATGAACAGCTTTCTGAATCTTTCACCGGCAAATTGGCCTGGCGTCCGTTTTCCCAGCGCAATGTAAGTGCCCGCCCCGGAGATGAATAGCAGCAATGGCATCCTGAAATAATGCGACCACACCATCCAGTACTGAAAGGTTACCGTGTTTTCATTGTTTTTGATATGCCAACCCCACGTGTTGAAGAGCATGCCGGTGTGAAAGAAAAGCAATATCAGAATGGCAATCATCCGTAGCCAATCCAGATCATAACGCCTCGTGGAGTCCATAACTCCAAATTCCAAATTCCAGGAGCCAAATCCCAATTCCTTATCTTGGTCTCGCATGAGGAAATGGATTGTTCCCGGTGTCTTGTTGCTGGCGATGGTGTCGCTTGCGTGGTGGCGATACGGCCGCGGAGTTTCTCCGGCCCCGCCATCTGCCCCGAAGAATTCAAGTCAGGCCTCATCAAAAGCATTTGGCCAGACAAAGGAGAATGAGGTTTCGAAGCCGGCGAGCAGCCCTGATGACATGGTTTTTATCCCTGGCGGTAGCTTTTCTATGGGTACCGACCGCGCATGGGAAACGCTTTGCGACGTTCCCGGTTCAACAGTGGACGCAACCCCAATCCATCCTGTTCATGTTGATCCCTTTTGGATGGATGAACACGAAGTCACGAATGGTGAGTTTGAAGCTTTTGTGAAGGCCACCGGATACGTAACAATTGCGGAACAAACGCCGACGGCGGAAGAATTCCCCGGAGCACCAGCCGAAGCGCTGGTCGCTGGTTCAGTAGTATTCAAACCCACTAGTCAACCGGTACCGCTGGACAATCATTTTCAATGGTGGACCTATGTCAAGGGTGCAAATTGGCGTCAACCCGATGGGCCAGGCAGCAAGGCAGAGGACAATGTTCCGGTCGTGCATGTTGCGTGGGAAGATGCAGACGCCTATGCCCGCTGGGCAGGCAAGCGGTTGCCCACAGAAGCAGAATGGGAATTCGCTGCGCGCGGCGGACTCAGCGGTATGTTGTATGCATGGGGCGATCAACTGAAAATGAATGGTCGGTTTATGTGCAACAGCTATCAGGGAAAATTCCCTGTGTCAGACACCGGCGAGGATGGTTACGTCAGCGCAGCACCAGTAAAACGCTATCCTGCGAATGGATACGGCCTGTACGATATGGCCGGCAATGTTTGGGAATGGTGTTCCGATTGGTATGACTTCGATTACTACAAAACCTTTCTTGCAGGGAATGTTGCGCACAATCCAACGGGGCCAACGAGATCTTTCGATCCGTCAGAACCTGGTGTCATGAAAAAAGTGCACCGTGGAGGATCCTTCCTTTGCACCGATCAGTATTGTTCGCGATACATGAACGGGACGCGTGGAAAAGGAGACTGGCGCACGGGCACCAACCACGTGGGATTTCGGTGCGTTAAGGATTACACACCTTAACCGCTGCCTTCGAGAACCTCAGGCGTCTGCAGCAGGAAACCCGATTACTGATTCTCCCACCTCGCTAATTCCGCTTCGGAAGCGATAAAGCCAAAGGCTCCAAAGAACTCCCCCGCTACCACTTGTTCAAAGACCTGTTTGGCCTGTTCTGCATCTCCATTGTAGAGGTACCAGTTTCCAACGCCATATCCCTGGGTTGCCATTGTGATGGGCGCCTGGTCAAGATCGGCTACACTCACTTTGAGTAAATCTTCGGGCACGAGCTTGCCCTGGTACATCTTTAGTCGGTTGTAGTATGAATCATTCTCAATGATATTCATGGAGTCCTTGACCTGGGTGAGCAGCGCAGACGCTTCATCATTTTTCCCCGTTCTCCTGTACGTCATGTATAGCCAGTCAACAGTCGCGACCGTCAGGTCATCATTCACGCAAGTTTTCATGCACTCCAGCCACCACTTCTCGGCGTTAACAAAGTCACCTTTCAGGTAGTAGGCAAGGGCGAGATGGTATCTGATATTGAATTGAAGCGAAGATAACGGCATGTTGAGCTTGTTGGGCTGTCCGTCAGGTTCGATCTCAAGAGGTTCATCCTGTGCCCGTTCCTCGGCCTTTGCAAGGTCATCAATCGCTTTGTCAAATTGACGCATTGAAATGTAGCGGTGACCACGATGCCGCAAGAGTTTGGCGCTGTTTGGAAACTTTGTGAGTCCTTTGGTCATGATGTCGACGGATTCCTTGTAGCGCAACAGGTACCCAAGCCTGCGGCCGTACCATATGTAATTATCCTCGGAAGGATCGGCTGTCCAATTGCGCTTTGCCACGGCAAGATTGGTGTCAAGCCGGGCCTGGGCCTGCATGCTCCGCATGGGTTCATAGTATGGCTTCCCGAGCAGTGATATTACTGCCGGGTCCTTCTTTTCCGTCGGACCGCAGGAGAGTGCCGTTGCCAGCATGGCAAGGTATAATAGTTTCTTCATGTCTGCTTAGTTCATTCCCGGCTGCTTCAGCACAAAGCCGGCTTTCTGCTTCTCGGCGTCAACGATCTTCTTGACATCTGCCAGGAGTTTCTTTGCGTCAAAGATGATGCCATCCTTAATGGTGTAGCTAACACCTCCAACGCGTTTTACCGTATTGTCGTCCATAAGTTTGATCGCACCAACCCCGTACAACACCTGCAGGTTTTCCAGCGGGTTTTGATCGACGATAAGGAAGTCTGCAAGCTTCCCTAACTCAACGGAACCTATGTCCTTTTCCATCCCCAGCGCTTGCGCGCCGTAGAGCGTTGCTGACCGAATGACCTCAAGGGGGTGGAATCCGGCTTCACGAAGCAGTTCCAGTTCTCTGATGAAGCCGAACCCGTAGAGTTGGAAGATGAACGCGTTATCTGACCCAGCCGTCACGCGGCCACCACGGTTCTTGTATTCGTTCACGAAGGTCATCCATAACCTGAAGTTTTCCTTCCAGGCAACTTCCTGCTCGGTTCCCCATGAGAACCAGTATGAACCATGAGCAATGCGACTCGGCTGGTAAAATGCCCAAAGCCGGGGCAGCGTGTAAATCTCATGCCACTCCTGGCGACGTGCACGATGGAGGTCACGTGAGGCTTCGTATGTGTCGAATGTCGGATCCAGCGTGAAGTCCATTTTCAGCAATGTGTCCATCACGGCGTTCCATTTGGGTGTGAACGGCGCGGCCGCCTGCTTCCACAGCCGGCCAGCTTCCTCAAAGCGGTTTTGTTCGTTGGAATAATTATAGCCGAGCGGATAGTTTTGAATGCTTGAACTGGTGAGCATGGCTTCCGGCAGCCCGTACCAGTGCTCCATTGTTGTCAATCCCGCAGCCGCCGACTGTACCACGTTCCACCTGGCCACACCCAGCTGGGCATGGTGACACGCGCTGCGCAGCCCAAGGCGTTTGTTTTCTCGCAAAGCAGCGTCCATGATTTCAGGGGCCGCCCCGAAAAATTTGATGCCGTCGGCGCCTTTCATTTTATTTTCGTTAACCCAGGCTCTTGCTTGTTCGGGTGTGCGGATTGGTTCCTTGGCGCCTTGCCCAAAGGTGACGTAGGCTTTGATGCGCGGCGCTGTTATCAGGTTTTGAGCGCTTTTGTTTTTCTGATCGAGCACCCATTCAATGCCATTGCCCGAACCAGGGTCACGGATCGTAGTGATGCCATGGCCCATCCATAGTTTGAAAACATACTCCGCGTCCGGCGCCTGCCCGCCGCCAATATGTCCGTGCATATCCACGAAGCCGGGCAGGAGGTACATGCCATCGCAATTGAGTTCTTTGCCGCCTGGTTCCAGCTTGGGCCGGTTCGTTGAGCTGGCCATGCCCGGTGTGGGTAGCCCGAGACTGGCAATGCTCACGATGCGGTTCTGCTTGACCACAATATCCACCGGGCCTACAGGCGGCGCGCCGGTTCCATCGATGAGCATCACACCACGGATAATGAGTTGAGGGAAGGGGCCCTCGCCCTCTTTGATTTCAGGCGCTTTCCTGATGGCTTCCTGGGCAAGCAGCCTGAGGGCTGATATGATGAGGAGCCCAACAAATAGTTTTTTCATGATTTTTTGTCAGTGACAGAAAACTACCAAAAAACTGCAGATTTGCGAGACGATTTTTTTGTGGCGGCTATTCGTGCACAACAATTGTCCCCTGGCTCTTGATGATCGTCCACTTGTCGCCTTTCCGTTGATAAATACGAATAAACTTTGACTGCCCGATGACGTGGCCCGACTTGCTCTTGTTTAGCTGCTTGCCGGTGGTGATCGCAAGATTGCCGAAGACACTGGCCTTCACATCCTCATTGGTAATCCCGATATGCGGACTCCCGGAAAGGTGGAACTCGATGTGTTTTGCCTTATCCACGGATTGCCCCGAAGCCAGCACACCCTGGTAGTGGTCATCGTAAATCTTCATAAGCGTGGAGGAGTCTTTGGCAATTATTGCATTCAGGCGTCGTTCCTCGAGCTGAATGAACATTTGCTCAGATGCTTCCTGCGCAAATCCCTGAATCAGGATAATGCAAAGAATGATGGACAACAAGTACTTCATTTGACTGGCGATTTTAGCTGTTTGTAAAATTACCGATTCGCCTTGCCATAGTACAGTGAGGTTAGTCATTCCAGCGACAAACATCCGGGCTCATCGACAGGAATAGCACAAAGGGGTAGCCAGTGACGCCCCGGTGCGATTCAGGCCGACCTGGCCATCAGGTACTTCTTGGGAGTAACACCGAACTTTTTCTTGAATGCGGCAATGAAATGGCTGGGGTTGGCATATCCAACCTGATAGGCAACCTGGGACACCAGGTACTTCCTCGAATCCAGGAGTACACGAGCATGGTTCAGCTTGTGATCGAGCAGGTAGCCGTAGACAGTGTTACCATAGATTTCCTTGAAACCAGCCTTCAATTGATACTCGTTGAGTCCCGCGATTCTTGACAACTCCTTTATGGTGGGCGGGTGGTCTTCATGGGCGATGAGTTGCTCCTTGGCGTGCTTGATCTTTCGTACCATGTCTTCATTTGCAAGGAAGGGACAACTTTCAGTGTCCGGTTTTCTTTCCGAGAAATAAAGGGCTAACAGCTCCAGTATTTTTCCATGGTAGAACAACCGGTTTGCGTTCGGACTTAACTGTGTCTTGACCAGTTGATTCAGTTCTACAAGCATGTTTGAAGGGATCTCGCGCTCATCGTAGTATTTCTGGCGGATGTTCTCCGGCTTTAAAAAAGGAAGGGGCTCATGAACGAACAATTCATGGAGGCGTTCCAGCGGGATACCAAGGGCAACAATACGTGTCCGCGGCGCAAGGCGGAGGCGAAACGGAAGCTCCTGTTCGGGATTGTAGAAGAAATAGTTGCGCTGGCATTGGATCTCGCGCTGGTAATGCGGGCCGAAGGAGAATACAGCGCTGCCTTCGACACAGAAATAGAAGTGAATGATCGCCCGGGCAACGGCTGTGTCAGTTACCAGGGCCTCATTCGGGCTTTCCATGATGCTCAGGCGGAGGTCACCCTGTTCAAAAAGTACCCTGAAATTCCCTATCGGGGTATTTTCTACTTCGCTCAAGCTATAGTTATTGGGTTCCATTTGGGTAAGAGTTACCGCAATATGCTGATTTCAACCTGAATTATACACAATTGGTGCAAAAAAGCTCAGATGGGAGTTGCTGGCAGTAATTGTACTGGCGCGGGTATTTTTTGTTTAAAATGAATCTAATATTTGCGTCCCATGCGGCTTTTATCTGTTTTTATGCTACTGGCTATGCCAGCGTCGGCGCAAGACTCCGTGAAACATACACAGATGGAAGAGGTCGTGATCACAGGTCAGTATGAACCTCAGTCTTTGAGGAAATCTGTCTACCAGGTGCGTACCATTCCGAATGCCTTGATAAGGACAAGGAGTGCTACGAATATTCAGACATTGTTGACGACAGAACCGGGCATCAGGTTCTCAACCGATCCAACGCTTGGAACTTCGGACATCACGCTGATGGGAATGAGCGGCCAGAATGTAAAGATCCTGATGGATGGTGTTCCACTCGTCGATCGTGGTGCTACAAGAGAAAGCCTTGGACAGATCGACGTGAACACCATCGAGCGCATCGAGATCGTCGAGGGACCGATGTCGGTGCTCTACGGATCTGACGCACTCGCCGGCGTAATCAATATCATCACCAGGAAAGCATCGAACATCTACGAAGGAGAAAGACTCTCCGTAGAAGCGAAGGTCCAGGAAGAAACAGCAGGCAGTGAGTACGAACCCTTTTCGGGTCAGGGCGTCCACCTCGAAAATGTTGGGGTGAACTGGGGCCTGAAGCAATGGGAAGCCGGGTTTGGCTTTACGCGCAACAACTTCGGCGGCTGGCAGGGTGCGCGAACCGGACGTGAGAAACAGTGGCATGCCAAGGACCAGTACCTGGGAAACGCTTCGGTGGGCTTCAGGAAGGAGAGCTCCAACGTTTGGTACCGGCTCAACTACCTCAATGAAAGCATCGTGGCTGAGGGCGACATCAACCCTGCCAATAATATGGCAGGCGACAAAGAGTACATCACCAATCGCTTCACGCATCAGCTGCAGGGTGAATGGAAACTGAACGGCCGGTGGAGTTTCAACGGGGTGTTGTCATACCAGGACTATTCCAGGCGGACGCTTTCTTCAAACATTAACACAGCGACCGGCGACCGCAGGCTTTCGCTGGAGCCAGGATCGCAGGATGAATCGGTCTTTCAAACGGAAATCGTCCGGGGTGCGACAGTATTCAAATGGTCCGAGAGGGTCACACTTCAATCCGGGATCGATTTCAATTTCAACCAGGGAGCAGGTGACCGCATCGATGGCTCCCGCTCAATCAACGATTTCGCCCTATTCGTGTCCGCGGAGTATTCGCCGTGGTCGAAGCTTAGCATTCGGCCCGGGCTTCGCTTCATTAAGAACACAGAATATGATGCACCACCGGCAGTGCCCTCACTGAACGCGCGGTTTTCGCTTTCGCCCAGCGTAGAATGGCGATTCTCCTACGCCCGCGGGTTTCGCGCCCCTTCGCTACGAGAATTGTACTTCTATTTCTTTGATGCCAGCCACTCGATCAAAGGCAACACAGACCTCAATGCGGAATTTTCCAACAGTTACGCAACAAGTGTAACAGTCAAAGTGCCATCAATCTCTTTGATGTCGCTTCATGTCAAGGCTGGCGGATTCTACAACGAATTTGAAAACCTCATTACACTTGGCATCGATCCCAATGACCCAACTGCCTACACGTATGTGAATGTCCTCAATAGCAGGACTGCAGGAGGAACCATCGACAATTCCGTGACCTGGAAAAACCTGAAAGCGACCCTGGGTGGAGCCTATATCGGTGTTTACAACCAATTCAACGACTACGACCAGTCGGTACCGTCGATGGTGTGGACACCTGAGATCAATACGGTGCTTACCTATTCATTTCCCCGGATCGGCCTTGAACTAAGCGGCTTCTACAAGTGGACAGGCTCGCGGCAAAACTACCAACTGTTGACGGAAAGTGACGGCAGCCAATCGGTCGGATCGGGAAAGATTTCGTCTTTTCAATGGGCCGATCTCACGTTGTCTAAGTCGCTCGGAAAATTCATACGAATCAACGGCGGGGTGAGGAACCTGTTTGGTGTCACCCAACTTCAGAACTCACTGTCTGCAGCGGGCGGCGCCCACGGCACCGGCGGCACTGTACCCATGGGTTATGGCCGCTCGTACTTTCTTGGAGTCAGTTTTCAATGGAACAAAAATTAGAATAGGAATCAAAACATTTAATTCATCAGCCATGAACAAGATAAAATCTGTGCTCTTTGTTTCTCTCCTCCTGGTTTCGAACTCATGTAAAGAAGATCCGGCAGTACCAGACAACCTTGTAAACTTCGAGTCGAATGCCGTGGGTTCAGCCGAAAATGAAACAACACTGAAAATCATACTCTCACGTGCTGTCAGTGCTGACACAGAAGTTACAATTTCATTTGTTGGCACGAACGCCACTTATGGAACGGAGTTTACCACTGATCCGGCTGCGACCGGCAGTCTGATTAGTCTGACCATATTGAGTGGACAGTCTGGCGCAGCGTTTACAGTCATCAAGCCAGACGGGTTCTTTTACAACGGAGACGAGAGCATTGAGTTTACGCTGGTATCTGCCGGAGATAACCTCGTGCTGGGTGAGACGTTAACAACATCTTTCAGCTTTGGCGCAATTACCTCACAAGGAGCGACGGTCACACTCCAGGGTAAGGAAGACGGCGGAGATCCTTCCAATGTTTACAAGAACATGGCTTTTGTTGACATGAGCGGAAACAAAGGCACATCGGTGAGCCGGAAGAGTTGGAACCTTGCGTTTTACAGCGGCGCAGAATTTCGCGTTGCCCTCAACCCGGCGTATCAATCTGCCGCGGCACCTACAACAAAAATTGACATTACTGCTGTTGACGCTACAGATGCCGATGCAATCGAGGCCTCCGCGAACAATCTCAATTTTGCTCCGGCCGCCGGCGCCCTCGCTGTTGTCGATTCATGGGATGGGAACCTTGGTGGAACAGCATTCGCTGCAGTCTCGGCAAACGACGCCGACAACCTGGTTTACCTGATGAGCTTTGAAGGAAGCAAGACGAAAGACAAATGGCTCAAAGTCAAAGTTGTTCGCAATGGCAATGGCTACCGTGTCTCGTATGCGCTGGTTGGGTCTTCCTCAATCCAGACACTTGATGTCCCAAAATCCAGCGACTATAACTTCACTTTTGTTTCGCTTGAGAATGATGCTGTTGTTTCAGTTGAACCCAAAGCGCAGAACTGGGACATCTACTGGAGTTACAGCACCTACAACGCCGGCAACAACACACCTTACTGGTTCCAGGACTTTATCATCCTGAACAACCTGGCAGGAGCAGGCGCGGCTGAGGTCGTCAGTGTAGACGCGGTAGCCTCGGAAGCAGCGTACATTGCATTTGACGAGGCGGCAATAGCATCTGTTACCTTCTTGACAACGCGCGATGCGATTGGGTCAAAATGGAGAGTCACCAACCCAGCTACAGGAATAAAACGCGACCGGTTTTATGTGATCCGCGATCCGAGAGGAAACGTTTACAAACTTAAATTTGTCACCATGGGTGTTGGTGGTGACGGCGGAGAAAGAGGCCGGCCGGTTGTTGAATACAAACTGGTAAAGGCGATCTAGCTCTTTTATTTACCAGGTTCTTTGAAATTCCGCTCCCCGGCGAGGATGGAGACCTTGAGTATGTTCTCCGTTGGAGGGAAGGGGCAAGAGTATGCGTCGTTGTAGGCACAGTACGGATTATAGGCTTTGTTGAAGTCCAGCTCGATTGACGTGGCCGCGGGAACTTTCTTCAGGTCAAGGTAGCGCCCGGCCCCATAAGTTTCGCGCCCGCTGGTTTCGTCTGCGAATGCCAGGAAAAGCTGTCCTCTCTCCGGCCCGGTGTCCATGCCCTCAAGGATGAGCAACTCGTTGACGTCCCGTCCAAAGGCGAACACGGCCCATGCGTATTCGAGGTATCTGACTTGCTCTCCCGAGCTGGTCGACAATACGCGAACTTGCTTCTTTTCAATTGGCACTAATTTCGCCTTCACCCTGTAGTTAATATCCGGGGCGAAATACCTGAGGGAGTCAAAGTCTTTGGCCGCATCACTCAAAGGCGAGTCGGGACCCAGGCGCAAGAAATTGTCTTTGTCTCGGCGATGTTTCTGGATTGTTGCGGCGTACTCGGCCGGGTCAACCTTCGCGGGTAACAGCATGTAAGTAGCCGCAGCAGCGGCCAGCAGAATTACCATTCTGCGAGCCCAAGGTCGATTCAGAGTATTGAACATGTGCTCTAGAGCATTCCTTCATCTGCAAAGCTAAAATACTTCGGGCCACAAACGATGAGATGATCCAGCAATTGGATCTCGAGGAATTTGCCGGCCTCTTTCAACTTGCGCGTAAGATCGATGTCACTTTGGCTTGCAGACCGGTTTCCTGATGGATGATTGTGCGCCACGATGATTCCGCTTGCCAGGTGATCCAGGGCCCCCTTGAAAATCACTTTGGGGTCAGCTACTGTTCCACTGACCCCTCCCTCGCTGACGCGCTGCTTGCGGATCAACCTGTTTGCCCTGTTGAGCAGTAGCACCCAGAATTCTTCATGCGGAAGGTCGATCAGGTCCCCACTGATAACATCATAGGCTTCCTGCGACGAAGCCACGCGTGGTTTCTCAGCTGCGTCGTTTTCTCGTCTGCGCCGGCCTAACTCCATGGCAGCGACAATCGCTATGGCTTTTGCCGGACCGATGCCCTTGATTCGTGTGAGGTCGTTTGTTTTTAGTTTGGCAAGGGCCGTTAGTTGGTGCTCTGCACGCTCAAGAATGCGCTTGGAGAGATCCAGCGCAGTGGACTTCCCTGAGCCGGTTCCGATCAGGATGGCGATCAGTTCGGCGTCGGAAAGGGCAGAAGTTCCTTTAAGGAGCAGCTTCTCCCTCGGGCGGTCTTCGGGTGACCACTGCTTGATAGTGAGGGGCCGTCCATCGCGGATTTCCATGAGGGCAAGATAACCGCCACCAGGGGGCCTGAATGAGTCAGGTGTTTACGGTTTTCGGGATACTTTCGATCATGGAAAACAGCTTCCCGGCTTAAGAGACAGGAATGGGAAAAACCAGTTTCCTGGCGCCTACTTCAGGCTGTTCACCTTTTTGGCAAGCCTCGATTTCTGGTTGGCGGCCTTTTTCCAATGGATGATGTTCTTCTTGGCTAACTTGTCGATCATGGCTGTCACTTCCCTCAGGAGGGCCTGGGCCTCGTCCTTTTTGGTCGTAGTTAGGAGTTTCTTGATTTGGGTACGGGTCGTTTTGTGCTGATAGCGGTTCCTGACGCGCTTTTTTTCGTTGGCGCGGATGCGTTTTTCGGCTGATTTATGGCTTGCCATCGGGTTTTCTAAGAGGACTGCAAAAATAGAGGCTTAATCCGGATTTGCAAAAGGCCGCATGCCTATTTCCTGTTCACTTTTCCCTCAAACAGCAGCCTTGTTTCTGGGTCGACCTCCAGAGACAGAGGCTTACCCGGCAGTTTTATTTGGTGCGTCTTTTCCCGATTGTCAACCAGGATAGTTTCACGGACCTCTTTGCCATTGGGCAACTTAAAGAGAATGTCAAGCGGGAACGTGAAGGCAGGCTCGTGCTGCACTTGCCGAATGGTCACAGTGGCCGGAACCTTGGTGCCCTGGTACGTCCAGGAAACATCGAGTTTTGGGTGACCGCCCCGGTAAATCCACTGATCAAAGAACTTTCCGAGATTTTGCCCGCTGGCAGTCTCCATAGCGACGCGAAAATCTGCAGTCATAGCATTCTTGTTCTTGTAACGGTTGTAGAATTCCCGGATGCCTTTCCAAAAAGCATCATCCCCAACTTTTATTCTCAGCATCTGCAGGACCCATCCACCCTTGTCAGAAGTGTTGGTGTTAAGGACCTTCCCGATGTCGGTAATGGTTGTGTCAACGACCGGGTTTGAGTTTTTCCTGTAGTATTCAACCAGTTTTTGTCGGTCGTCCTTCAGGATCTCAGTCATTCGCAACTGACCGTAAGCGTGCTCCATATAAAACGTCGCGAATCCTGTCGCAAAACCTTCGCTCAGCCAAACGTGGTGCCAATCGTTCTCTGTAACGGCGTCGCCGAACCACTGGTGTGCCACTTCATGTGCAATAAGTCCTTCACTTTTGTTTTGGCCCGTCACCGATGACTCGTTGTAGAAGATGTTTCCCGCGTTTTCGAGACCACCCCAGCGCGTCTGGGACTGGACATGCGCCAATTTTTCGTAAGCGTACGGACCGACCTGTTGATTGAAATACGTGAAGATTTTGGTTGCGACAGCAAAGTCCGAGAAACCCTCACGCTCGTTTTGCGGGAACACCCAAATGCTTTGAGGAACATTCTCCACGATTTCATCCTTTACTGAGAAGCGCGCCACGCCAACTGCAGTCACTTTCATGGCAACCGGTACAGACTCCATGTACCTTGTCAGCCTTCGTTTTTTGTCCAATGCAGTTTCCTCCTGTTTGGCGCCGCTGGCAACAACACGGTAATGGTCCGGCGCGATAATGACGAATTCCACGGTGGCCTTTTCTGAGGGATGATCAATGCATGGCAGCCACAGGTGCCCGCGGTCAGGCCAGTGATCGGCAAAAAAGGTGCGGTCGCCGAATTTGTTCTGGCTGATCAGCAGGCCGTCTTCCGGGGTACCCGAGTACCAAACGGTGAAACTCCGCGTTTCACCAGCGGGAATTTGTTCATCCATCATCACTGTCAGTCGCTCGCCTTCGTGCTTGTAATTGAGTTGCCGGGCCTTCATCCAGATCGCCCGGACAGACATCCCTTCTCCTTTTGTCCGGCCGCCGAAGTCAAGGAAGAACGAAGTTGTTCTTTTGCGGAAGCGGATGATAATGTCAGCTTCGCCGGCAAAGCGGTCCGTTGTGTCGTTCAATTCCAGCCGGAAGGAGTAATGGAGCACGTCAAGTGCCTCCTGCCGCTCGTAGGGATCCCGCCCAAACAAATTTGTCAGGAAAACCGTCGCGGCAAGAAGCGGAATAAGTTTTTTTACCTCCATACTTTGATCACCAAAGTACAAGCGTGAACGCAACTCTGAAAGCTTTATTGTTACTGGCAGCACTGATGGGTTTCGGCTGGGGGTTTTTCGGCCATGAAACAATAAACCGATACGCAATTTTTGCCCTACCTCCGGAGATGATCGCTTTTTATAAAGGAAACCTCGACTACCTGGTGAGCGCATCAGTAAATCCTGATCGTCGCCGATACGCGCTAAAAGACGAAGCACCACGCCATTACATTGACCTGGACAGCTATGGTGACTCCGCGTTACAACTTCCGAAATACTGGACTCAGGCAATCGAAAAGTGTGGAGAGGATTCGTTGATGAAGCATGGCATCGTGGCATGGCATATCCCCCGGGTAGTCCATCAATTACAGGAGGCATTCTTTATAAAAGACCCGCAGAAGATCCTGCGCTATTCTGCCGAATTGGGCCACTACGTTGCCGATGCAAATGTCCCGCTGCACACAACGCGCAACCACAACGGTCAACTGACCAATCAGCACGGCATCCACGGGTTTTGGGAATCGCGACTGCCGGAGTTGTTTTCCTCCAAATATGACTTTGTGGTGGGGAAAGCAGCATATGAGGACGACGTGCAACAGCGGGCCTGGGATGCCGTGTATCGCGCGAACCGTGCGGTGGACTCAGTGTTAAGCGAGGAGCGCCTGTTGGCCGTGCAGCCTGGCAATAAGAAGTATGGCTACGAATCGCGTGGCAAGCAGACCGTCCGTGTTTATAATGCCAGCTACTCACGCCGATACCATGATCGCTTGGCGGGGATGGTGGAGCGACAGATGCGCGCTAGCATCAAGATGATCGCCGATCTGTGGTACACAGCCTGGGTAGATGCGGGACAACCGGACCTGGCGCCGCTGCTGACGTACAAGCCATCGGAGGAGGAACTACGGGCGCGCAAAGCGGAATGGGAGCAATGGCAAACTCAGCGATATGCGGCACGTGATCATGATGCGGGTGACAAATAGGGTAGGCTTGTACTCACAATATTTGGTGTAATCAGTCCAGTCACCCATTTTAGTCGCCTTACAGCCCGGATTAAAGTCCGGGCCTACAAGATTGGCCGAGCCTGTCCTCCAAGGTTTTGTACCCTGGATGTAATCCGGGGGCGCCCGGCTTGGATATCTGGTTAAAAATCCAAATCTTCGAAAAACCAAACCGTTCCGCCTATGGGTTTATTCAATGATCCCAACAAGATTCCGGAAAACTACGGCATCAAGACCTCCCTGGGACTGATGGCCTACTTTCTTGTGATGCAGGTTATCGACAAGCACCACCACGTGGAGCTCCGGATGCTCAACCTGGTCATCATTTCGGTCGGTATTTACTTCGCCCTCAAGAAATTCAAGAACACCCACTCCGACCATGTGAATTATTTCCGCGGACTGATTGTGGGAACGACAACAGGCGCAATAGCTTCCGCCATTTTTGGCGTTTTCCTTTTTATCTACATGAAGGTCGACCATTCTCTCATCCAATCCATCCAGGAGAATGAGCCCATGGGACACTACCTCAATGAATACATCTCTGCCTTTATTGTCACCCTTGAGGGCGTATTCTCCGGAATGCTGGTGACCTTCCTGCTCATGAACTACGTCGATTCGGACGAAGTGAACGACCCGGCTGGCGAAAGCAAGTAATTGCAAACCCCCACAGGGGGTTTTTGTTTATCTTGCCCGTACATCGATATGTTCGTTCATGCGATACGCGTCCATTGACCCTGCGCTGTTCATCATAAACCGGAAGCGACTTGTCAAAGAATTGAAGCCCGATTCTCTTGTTGTATTCAATTCAAGTGACACGATGCCAACTACTGCCGACGGGACAATGCCGTTTCGACAGAACAGCGACCTGTTCTACCTCACGGGCATCAGTCAGGAAGAAACCGTTTTGCTGCTTTGTCCCGGTTTTCCTGACGAAGGCAAGCGAGAGATCCTTTTTCTCCGGGAACCAAACGATCACCTGGAGAAATGGCATGGACACAAACTCACCAAGACGGAGGCAACTGCAGTCTCTGGTGTTAGAACGATCATGTGGCTTTCTGAATTCGATGCGATGTTCCACCACCTCATGGTAATGGCGGGTGTAGCCAACGTTTACCTCAACACGAATGAGCACTACCGTGCCGAGATTGTGGTGCAAACCCGCGATGCACGTTTTGTTGAGTGGTGCCAGGAACGTTATCCATTACACACCTACAAGCGTGTGGCGCCTGTTATGGCGAAGCTGCGTACGGTAAAGCAGGCGCAGGAAGTGAAGCTCCTGCAAAAGGCCTGTGATATCACAGAAAAAGCATTCCGCCGCGTCCTGAAGTTTGTGAAGCCCGGAGTGATGGAATATGAAGTCGAGGCAGAGTACACCCACGAGTTTGTTCGCAACGGTTCCCGCGGCCATGCCTACACGCCCATTGTTGCATCTGGACGAAACAACATTATTCTTCACTACATCGACAACGACAAGAAATGCGCGAAGGGCGACCTTCTACTGCTCGACGCCGGCGCTGAATATGCCAACTACAACGCAGACCTCACACGAACGATCCCGGTCAGCGGTCGTTTCACCAGGCGACAGAAGGACGTTTACAACGCGGTACTTCGCATCCAGCGCAAAGCCATGGGGCTGATGAGCAAAGGCATGGTGTATTTTGATTTTCACCGCGAGGTCGAGAAGATTATGCAGGCTGAACTGGTCAAATTGAAGCTGATTTCGAAAACAGACCTGAAAAAGCAGAAGCCCGGACAAGAGGCATTCCGCCGCTACTACTACCATGGCACGTCGCACATGCTTGGCCTTGACGTACACGACCTGGGCAATATGCACGCGCCGATGGCCGTTGGTTCGGTTTGGACCATTGAGCCGGGGATATACATCAAGGAGGAAGGTTTTGGCATACGGCTTGAGAATAATGTGGTTATCCGTCGCGACGGCGTGGATGACCTGATGAAGAATATTCCGATCGAGGCGGCGGAGATCGAAGAGATCATGAACAGCAAATAGCCATGAAGCGGGCAGGCTTGGTGGTGTTAGTGATGTTGACACTTGCAATGGCCACAACAGCACACGAGTTCTGGTTGCAGACAAAGAAGTTCAGGTACAAGGTGGGCGAATCGATGGATGTCGCGTTTATGGTCGGCGAAAATTTCCAGGGCGAGCCATGGGACCTCAGCAAACACAAGATTGAACGCATTGAGATACACCAGGGAGCAACAGTGAAGCGTCTGGAAAACCTGGTCACGTCAACCAAAGGAAAGAACCTTACCTACAAGTTTGAACGTGAAGGCACGCATCTTCTGGCAATGGAAAGCAACTTTGCCTTCATAGAATTGGAAGCTGAGGCTTTCAACAAATACCTGGAAGAGGATGGCCTGGAAGAGATTGCCACGGAACGCAAAAAATCAGGATGGTCGGGAGAAAAAGCCAGGGAGTTTTACAAGCGCTATGCTAAACTGCTCGTGCAATGCGGGGACAAGCCTGACTTTACATTCAAGCGTAGCGCCGGTTTCCGGTATGAGATATTTCCCCTGGCAAATCCTGCAACACTGAAGCCTGGAGACTACCTTGACTGCCAGGTGATGTGGGAAAGGAAGCCGGCATCACACGCCATGGTGAAGGTCTGGAGTTTCGTAGGCAACCGGGTTTTTCTTCAGAACATATTTACTGAGAAGGACGGGACCATCCGGTTCCCTATCAGCAGTGCGGGCCCCTGGATGGTCAGTTCGGTGAAGATGATCATTTCCGAGAAGGACGGAGCCGACTACCAGAGTTTGTGGGCGAGTTTGGTCTTTGAAGTCAGTAAGCCGTGATCAACGGTGAGCAGTGAACGTTAAACATTAGCTATGAGCGCAGCCATTAGTTCAGATAGAGCCCCCGAACCGGTTGGACCTTATCCGCATGCGCGGAGAGTGGGCAACTTGCTGTTTCTTTCAGGTGTTGGCCCGCGGAAGCGTGGATCGAAGGAGATTCCCGGTGTGGCAATTGATGCCCAGGGACGTGTAACCTCGTCAGACATCGAGACACAGTGTCATTCTGTTTTTGAGAATGTGCGCATGGTGCTTGAAGCTTCCGGCGCGCGGTGGGAAGACCTGGTGGATATAACTGTGTACCTCACCGACATGAAGCGCGACTTTTCTACTTACAACCGCATCTACAAAGAGTACTTCCCCGACCCAGCCACACAACCCTGCCGTACTACTGTCGAGGTCGGCGCATTACCCACGCCAATTGCGATTGAGTTGAAGTGTGTAGCAGTAATTAAGTAGCGAGCCCTAGATACAGAATCGCGCAAAGACGCGAAGACGCAATAAGTCGCCATGGCGAAAGGTCAGATTGTCAGGAAAACCGTCAACTCCAACTTAGGTCAGGGCAACCTTATCTTTTAGTTTGGGGCATGACAGAAAATGAAATGTCCAAAGTAATCGTTGACTCTTGTTTCAAAGTTCACAACTACCTCGGCCCTGGGTTACTTGAAACCGTATATGAGGCGGCACTTTGCTTTGAGTTTGCGGAACTCGGGCTGCAAATCACCCGTCAACAGCCTTCTTTGTTTTCTACAAGGAGGTGAAACTGGAACTGGGATTCAGAACAGACATTATTGTAGAAGACAAGGTCATAATCGAGATCAAGTCTATTGAGGCATTGGCCCCGGTTCACAGCAAAATTCTGCTGACATACTTAAGAATTACGGAGTTGAAGCTTGGCATGCTCGTCAACTTCAACGAAGCCCTGATCAAGAATGGAATTCACAGGGTTGTAAACAAACTTTAAGGCTACAAACCATTTGCGCCTTATTACGGCTTAGCGCACTTCGCGTGCCGATCCTATACCGCAAAGCTCTCACCGCACCCGCAGGTGCGCGAGGCGTTCGGGTTGATGAATTGGAAGCCCTTGCCGTTCAAGCCATCAGAGAAATCCAATGTGGTACCGAGGAGGTAGAGCAAACTTTTCTTATCGACGAGAATCTTGATTCCTTTGTCTTCGAAGACCTGGTCGACCGTGTGAATATTGTCGTCGAAGTTCAGGTCATACATCAGGCCCGAGCAGCCGCCGCCTTTTACAGAAACGCGCACGTTGTTGTTCGGCGCAAGGCCGTCCTTTGCCCGCAGTTCGATGATCTTCTCTTTTGCCTTATCGGTAACCGTAATCATTGCTTTCTAGCTAATTGGATTTAATACAACACTGAACACGGTAATCGTGTTCCGGTCTCTGCCGTAATACAATTTCTCAAGCGCCTCCAGGATGTTGCCTGCGCGGAAATAGGAGGTATGCAGTTCATGCTCACCGCGCGCCACCCACTGGATCGTGTATGAATTTTCCTTCTCCTTGTAGTTCTTCACGTAGTCCAGCATTTTCCGCAGGGCGTCCACCTTGTCGGCAGCTTTCTCGGAGTGGAAAAGAAAAGACTGGCTGTGACGGGGATTAATCGTGATCAGGTCGAGCTTCAAGTGGCCTTCAAAGGTGCTGAATTCAAAAATGAGGTCCGATGTGCGCAAACCCAGGTAATCCTTGATCTGCTGCTGTATCTTGGCTGCTTCAACGTGAGTGTCGCTAGTCGTTTCCATTTATGACCGGTATGCCTGAAACCTCAGGGAGATGGGAAAAGTTTCTCCATAACTACAAAAATAAGACAATTGGGAGATTGGGGGAGAGGAAAGGAGTCCGCAATGATTTTTTGATTGCCAATCCGTGCAATCGGAGTAATTCGTGGTCAAAAATCCTTCTTCTTTGGCTGCAGGCCGTACTGCGTCTTGTTGTAGTACCTCCATTTCTTTTTTCCGATGGCAGTGTCGGAGTACGACTTGGGGCCGCAGGAAGCCAGGATGATGATTGAGGCCAGGAGCAGGGAAAGGACGGTTTTCATACTTCCGGTATTTGACCTTTATACGGCAGGATTGCCCTTTTTGCCGGAATCCGGCCATATCCCGCTATTTTTGCCGACGAATGGCTCAGTGCCGTCGCCCAAATACTCCCACCAAGACATGAGCGAAACCAAACGAACAGACATCTCCACACTGGGTGAATTCGGCCTTATCGAGCACATCGCGAAAGGGTTTTCACGTACACAGAAATCTTCGATCAAAGGGATCGGCGATGACGCTGCCGTGATCGACACCGGCAAGGATGTCCTGCTGCTGTCTACCGACATGCTGGTGGAAGGCATTCACTTCGACCTTGCGTACATGCCATTGGCCCACCTGGGTTACAAGGCGGTGTCAATCAACGTTTCTGACATCGCAGCCATGAATGGCAAGCCCGAACAGATCCTTGTTGCCATCGGCATCAGCAACCGGTTCAGCGTAGAGGCCATCGATGCTATGTACGAAGGTATCCGTGCCGCGTGCAATGATTACTCCGTCGACCTGGTTGGAGGAGATACCACAGCATCCGCGTCAGGGCTTGTACTCAGCATCAGCGTTCTTGGCCGTGCTCCGAAAGGAAAGGAAGTTTACCGCAGCGGCGCCAAGGACAAAGACGTCATCTGTGTCACGGGCGACCTGGGGGCGGCCTATATAGGCCTGCAAGTACTTCAGCGGGAGAAGGAAGTTTTCCTTGCCAACCCCAACATGCAGCCAGAGCTTGATAAACACGAGTACGTCGTTGGCCGACAGTTAAAACCAAAAGCACGGATGGACATCATTCACGAGTTGAAGGAACTCGGTGTACAGCCAACGTCCATGATAGATATTTCCGACGGGCTCGCATCAGAGCTGTTTCACATTTCAAAAAGCTCAGAAGTGGGTGTGCGCATTTTTGAAGACAAAATCCCAATCGACCAGGACGCATTCAACACTGCCGTTGAATTCAAGCTCGATCCTTTCACCTGCGCATTGAACGGAGGTGAAGATTATGAATTACTTTTTACCATCAGGCAAGCCGACGTTGAAAAGTTAAAGAATCATCATGATATCCAGATGATCGGCTACATTTCTGCGGATGCAAAGGAGAAAGTGCTGGTGACAAAAGGGGGAAATGTGGTGCCCCTGAAGGCGCAGGGTTGGGTACACTTTTAGATGTGTTTAGTGTTTATGTGTTTACGTAAACACCCAACCCCCCAATCCCCTAAACACTTATGGACTTAAACACGTTAGCACTTTTCAGTCTTCCGGATACGGGATGAACACAAACCTTGTGAAAACCTTATCGATCACAAACAGGCAACAAAACTCGTCTGGATCTTTGTAGGCATTCTTGAAGTCTTGTTCCTTATCCTTTACAACAAGTTCACGCTGAACAAACTCGTCAAGGAAGCTGGCGTAGTAGTTCCAGTGTGTACCAAAGTCGGCGGATGAAATCAGCAGTTGGCCAATGGGCTGTTGATTGGCACAAGTAGGAAAAATCGGGTAAACAAAGCCTGCTTTGCGGATCTGGTAGGAGGCCTCTTTGATGTTGTCAGAAACGCGCGCGAAGTCGCTTGAAATCGTTCCCAGGTACTTGCCGCTCAGCTCGGGGTCGTTCGTCATCGGTTTTGGCCGCCTGCACATGGCCTGCCCCGCAAATCACGTCAACCGGAACGACCGGCACAAGGGCGCGTTAACTTATCCAAAACCTCAACTCATGAAACGTTCTGATTTTATTCGAAGTACCCTTATCGGCGGTACGGCCGCGCTCACCATGCCTTTGCTAAGCCGTGGTCAACAGGCCCAGGACAAACCGCCTGCCATTAACCTGGATATTGTAAAAGAATTTGTCGGCGTGTCGCACGGTAAATTCGACCGGTGCAAAGAGATGCTTGAGAACGATCCGCATCTGCTGAACGTCTCCTACGACTGGGGTGCCGGCGATTACGAATCGGGAATTGAAGCCGCAGGCCACGTGGGAAACCGTGAGATTGCAGCATATCTGCTGAGCAAGGGAGCACGGTACAACATCTATCTCGCCTGCATGCTGGGTCACCTGGATACGGTGAAGAATGTACTGACATTCAATCCCGGCTTGCTGAATTCCATGGGCCCACATGGCTTCACGATGCTGCATCACGCAAACAAGGGTGGAGAGCAATCGAAACCTGTTGTTGATTATCTCACTTCACCCGGCGCGGTTGAAACCAGGATATTCTTCTACACGAAAGCCTAGTTTGGCCTGAGCTTATCGAAGGATGGCTTACCCCATTGCGACTTTTAGCGCCCTTGAGAGCTTGCGTGAGATTTATTTGTATTTCATTCTCCAATCTTGAGCAAATAGATTTAACTCGGGGAAGAAGCTGTTGAAATCGGCCTCGAAACTGCCGTAGTCCTTCCTCAGGTCATCTACGGCTTGATCCATTTTCGACTCGAACGCCGCCCTGCGTGACATGCCGGTCAAGGCACGACGGATACCTTCAAGCTGTGCATAGTTTACAAGCCAGTTGCCACGTGTCATGTACGCAAGCATGTATTTCACCTGCCCGGGGATAATGTGCTCGTGCTTTTGCATAAGCTGATACACGCGTCGTGCATAAACTTCAAGAGGTTCGGTGGAGTAATTTTTCCAATTGGCCGCAAGGAAATGGTCGTAAAAAACGTCTACGATTACTGCTGAGTAATGGCGGTACTTTGGCCACAGTCTGCTTTTGCTTTGCTTAACAACCAGGTGATGGTCGGTGAAATCGTCGATGGCTCTGTGCAGCTCTACACCACGCGATATTCCCGCCCCGAATTGAGCAGCAAGGTCTCGACCCTTTACAAAATCTCCTATAAAGTTTCCCACCATTGTTCCTTCATCATTGCCGGAGAGGTAGACATGGGCCAGGAAGTTCACGCTTTCAAGGTACTACTTCCCTTGAAACGAAGTCTGGTGTTTCAAAAGTTCACACTTTGTATATTGGACAAGCATCGGTAACCAGTAACCAGTGAGCTGTAAATCCATCATCATTTGTTGTGTCCTTGGGGTGCATGTTTCCATCGCCCAGGAAAAGCGCCCCGCCACCCTCGACGATTTGTTCTCGCTTAAAACGGCTGTAGATGTCAAGATATCCCCCAACGGAAGCCGGGTGGCCTACATCGTTTCGACGCCATCACTCGCAAATAATCAACACGAGCCTGCTTTGTTCGTTGTTCCAGCATCAGGCGGGCAATCTGTTCGACTTGCAGACGGTACGCGCATCCTGAACACACCCCTTCCCGCACCGCGTCTCCGGTGGCATCCGGACGGTAAACGAATTTCTTTTCTTTCTCTCAAGGACGACAAACCGCAAGTATTCCTTGTTAGTGCCGATGGCGGAGATCCGGCGGCATTTACCGATGCACCGGAAGGCGTGATCAATTACGAATGGTCATCGGTCGGCAGCCAGATTGCCATTCTCACGCGTGACCCCATGCCAGTTGAAGAACAAAAACAGCGGAGGGATCAGTCGTTCGTGATTCACGCTGATGCACCAGACAGGCCATCGCGCATTGCAGTCAAATCGGGAGATGCATGGAAAACGATAACCCCGGCTGAACAATATGTTGAAGGATACTCGTGGTCGCCTGACGGAAAAGAGATTGTGTATTCTGCGGCTCCACGGTCAGGTTTTATTTCCCAATATGAAGGTCGCATTTACGCAGTGAGTGTTGACGGCAGCACTGTCCGAACCATTGTTGATCGAATCGGGATGAACAGTTCACCGCGATTTTCACCCGATGGCAAGCTCATAGCATTCACTTCGTCAAACGGTGCTGTTTCATTGATGGCCCCCCGGGGACTTTGTGTCGTACCTGCGACTGGCGGCGAGGTGAGGAGTTTCGGCTTGTCGGACGCATGGGTCAGCGATGTTACCTGGGCGGCGGATAGCAAGTCGGTGTTTGTACTCACTTTCGACGGCGTGTACGGCCAGAAGCGGCAAATGTTCGAGCAGGCGATTGTCAGGGTGTGGCCCGCAACAGGAAAAGCCGAAAGGGTGGGAGATGGGCCCAACGCCAATTTCTCCTTGTCAATCTGTCGTGATGGCACAAAACTCGCCTGCAGAAGTGTTGTACCGCGGTCGATGGGCGACGTGGTGGTTTACGACCTTGTCAAAGGAAAACCAAACACGGTCGTTGAGGTTAATCCTCAGCTAAAGAACCTGGCGTTGGGAGAAATGAAACCGATAAGCTGGGCATCATCGGATGGAAAGGAGATTTGGGGTTTGATTCTCACGCCGCCAGGATACAAAGAGGGTACGCGTGTTCCAACACTGGTTTACTGTCATGGCGGGCCTAACGGCGGCGTCACCTATGGCTTGTTTCCGCAGTTCATGCACGTGGTGAGCCAGGTGGACTATTATCCGGTGGAGGCAATGGCGGGGATTGGATTTGCTGTGTTTTTTCCGATGCCGCGTGGTGGTGCCGGTTATGGTGAGGCAGGTCAAAGATCAATTGTGAACGACTGGGGCGGTGCCGACTACCGTGACATCATGACCGGGGTCGACTACCTGATCGCTCAGGGCATTGCTGATCCTGAAAGACTTGGCATCATGGGCGCGTCGTACGGCGGGTACATGACGAACTGGGCCATTACGCAAACCAACAGGTTCAAGGCCGCTTCGGCGGGAGCCAGCATCGCCGATCTCGCAGATCAGTACTTCCTGTCAGATGGCGGAGAAGTAATGGCTGAATATTTTAAAAAGCCCTGGGAAGCACGTGAGTCCTATGCCGCGCATTCACCACTAACGTTTGCTGATCGGGTAACCACGCCGTTGCTTATTCAACACGGCGAGCGCGATATGCGGGTACCTGTTGCAAATGCCTGGAAATTCTACCGCGCATTGAAGAATCAAGGCAAAGTTGTTGAGCTTGATATACACCCGCGCTCAAGCCATGTCTTTTACGAACCCATGCAGGAGTACCAGGCCATGAAGCGGAACCTGGAGTGGTTCCAGCGCTGGATTTCTGTCAAGAAGTAGTTCTCAGGCAATTCGACCAATGAAGTGCCACCGGTAAAGGAACACCTCATGATTTTTGAAAATTGGTGTACCTCTAACAACCGCGTTGAGGCATCGGGCAGAACCTTTCCTGTGAGTCGCCGGGTTCCGCTTGCAGTTTAGTCACATGTCCGAGACGCACGAGAGCGCACTTCCGTAGGGGAATCGGATAGGTCAGGAGCAACGCCGAAACCGATCGCTTCAGCTAATCTTGCGGTGATTTTTTTTGATGATCCGGTCCAGGATAGTTGCCGTGGTAACGATCATTTCCATAGTGGCGCTCGTGGGCCCATCTCCTCAAATCGTTTACTCACCCGGTCATAGGCTTGGTCCTGGAGAATCCGGTTGGCCAGAACCTCTAGGAGAGATTCGGCTGAGTTCTTTGGAGTGCTTGTCCAATTCTTCAGTGTGTCGATCAATGCTCGTCAGCAACTCGGCAAACAGTTCGTCGTAGTTACGTTAATAGCTGATTCAATGTCAAAAGAATACAAGAGTTAGCGGCCTCGCTTCTCCTTCAGACAATGACGGTTTTCCTGACAAATCCCGGATTCTGGCCTGCCTGGTAAAAACACCCTCAAAACAGGGAATTTTGGCTACTTTTGCACCTCATTTAGAGCTGATTTACCTGGGAATGGAAAATATCCGCAACTTCTGCATCATCGCACACATAGACCACGGCAAGAGCACCCTGGCCGATCGCCTGCTGGAAATAACCGGCACACTTACCGACCGGCAAATGCATGCTCAGGTTCTTGACAATATGGACCTGGAACGCGAAAAAGGGATTACGATCAAGGCCCACGCGATCCAGATGAACTACAGCCACAAGGGTGTCAATTATATTTTGAACCTGATCGACACACCGGGTCACGTGGACTTTTCATACGAAGTATCACGGTCAATTGCCGCCTGTGAGGGTGCTTTGCTGATCGTCGATGCTGCGCAGGGAATCCAGGCGCAAACCATTTCGAACCTGTACCTGGCACTCGAACATGACCTGACGATCATCCCGGTCCTGAACAAGATCGATCTCCCTGCGGCAATGCCCGAGGAAGTGACTGATCAGATTGTTGATCTTATCGGCTGCCAACGAGAATCGGTTCTCCGCGCCAGTGCCAAAGAGGGTATCGGAATCTCCGAAATCCTTGAGGCAGTCATTAATCGTATCCCGGCTCCAAAAGGCGACCCAAAAGCGCCTTTGCAGGCGATGATCTTCGACTCCGTATTCAATTCGTTTCGCGGCATCGAGGTTTACTTTCGCGTTTTCAATGGTACGATCCGCACCAACGACCGTGTGAAATTTGTAAACGCAGGTACCGAATATGGAGCTGACGAGATTGGGGTACTCAAACTGGACAAACATCCACGTCCCGAAATCAGCGCTGGAAATGTGGGCTACATCATTTCGGGGATCAAGATAGCGAAGGAAGTAAAAGTGGGTGACACGATTACGCTGGTGGATAACCCAGGTGTGTCAATCCACGGATTCGAGGATGTAAAGCCGATGGTATTTGCCGGCATTTACCCGGTCGATACGCACGAATTTGAGGAGTTGCGCTCTTCTATGGAAAAGCTGCAGCTCAACGATGCGTCGCTGGTGTGGGAACCGGAAACTTCTGCGGCGCTTGGGTTTGGTTTCCGTTGCGGCTTTCTCGGCATGCTGCATATGGAGATCATCCAGGAACGCCTGGAGCGTGAGTTCGGCATGACGGTGATCACAACAGTACCGTCCGTTCAGTTTCGTGCCCTGCTTACCAGCGGGAAGGTGATAAACATCAGTGCACCGTCGGAGATGCCTGACCCGACCCATTTAAACATGATTGAGGAGCCTTACATTGCTGCGCAGATCATCACCAAGGCTGAATACATCGGACCGATCATTGGACTGTGCATGGACAAACGCGGTGTGATCAAGAACCAGATGTACCTCACTTCTGATCGCGTGGAGCTCACCTTCGATATGCCGTTGGCAGAAATCGTCTTCGACTTCTACGACAAGTTGAAAACAATCTCCCGAGGCTACGCGTCTCTCGACTACCACCTCATTGGATTCCGGGAAAGCGACATGGTGAAGCTTGATGTGCAATTGAATGGAGAGAAGGTCGATGCGTTGTCGGCGATTGTACATAGAGAAAAGGCCTATGACTGGGGTCGCAAACTCTGCGAAAAACTCAAGGAACTGATCCCCCGGCACATGTTTGAAGTGGCTATCCAGGCAACTATTGGCCAAAAGATCATCGCTCGTGAAACACTAAGCGCCATGCGCAAGAACGTATTGGCCAAGTGCTATGGTGGCGACATTTCCCGCAAGCGGAAGCTTTTGGAGAAACAGAAGAAGGGAAAGAAGCGCATGCGACAGGTGGGATCGGTGGAAATTCCACAGGAGGCATTTATGGCTGTACTTAAGATCGACTAACTTGCAAGCCAGGTATGACTGCACCTGCCACCAAATCGTACACACTGATCGACGGTCGAAAGATTGCTGGCGAGATCAAGCAGGAAATCGCCCATAAGGTCAGGGAGCGCAAGCAAGCGGGGAAGAAGGTCCCTCACCTTGCTTTTATCCTTGTCGGCGACGATGGCGCCAGCCAGACCTACGTCGATCATAAAGTGAAAGCATGCAAAGACGTCGGTTTTCACTACACCATGATGCGATTTGCCGATACGATTTCAGAGGAGAAACTGTGCAAACACATTGTCGCGGTGAACAATGATGACGACGTCGACGGGTTTATCGTTCAGCTTCCGCTGCCAGCCCACATTTCCGTGGAGCACATCACTGACAAGATTCGCCCGGAAAAGGACGTGGACGGTTTTACAAACAGAAACTTTGGAAGCATCATTTCCAAAATACCGCTGTTGATGCCGGCCACACCATTTGGAGTGTTGGAGTTGTTGCGCAGGTATAACATTCAGACCGAGGGCAAACACTGTGTGGTAGTCGGCGCGAGTCGAATAGCCGGAGCACCACTCAGCATGATGCTCGTCGAGCAGGGGAGGGCAACAGTTACAATTTGTCACAAATACACTGTTGACCTTAAAGAGTATACACGCACTGCGGATATTCTTTTTGTGGCAGTAGGCAAACCTGGTCTTATCACAGCGGATATGGTGAAGGAGGGGGCTGTCGTCGTAGACATTGGTACAACAAAAGTGGAGGACGCAACAAAACCAAATGGATTCAGCATCCGTGGCGACGTGGATTTCAAGAAGGTGGCACCCACGTGTTCGTTTATTACACCAGTTCCAGGCGGGGTTGGCCCCATGACGATTGCTTCCTTATTGCTGAACACGCTGCGCACAACTGAATTAAGCAATCCGTAGCCCATAAATTCAGGCTCCCGCAAGCGCATCCTCGACTTCGATCAGGATGACAGGAGCAAGGAAATTTTGAACGTTAACAGGTCTGAACATCAGCACATCAACACAAATCACACTTCCCCTCATGGAGGCGTTCCACACCCTCCAGGGTGAAGGAGCTTTTCAGGGACAGTCGGCATACTTCATCCGTTTGGGCGGTTGCGATGTCGGTTGTGTGTGGTGTGATGTCAAGGAATCTTGGCCTGCCGAGGCGCATCCACAAGTGGAAGTCGCGACGATTGTGGACCGGGCACGGGCCAGTGGCGCACCGATTGCCGTGGTTACCGGTGGTGAGCCTTCCATGTACAACCTGATGGCGTTGTCTTCAGGACTGCACCAAGCAGGCTTGCGCACCCATATCGAGACCTCGGGGGTTTACCCGATTACAGGTCATTGGGACTGGGTTTGTTTGTCCCCCAAGAAATTCAGGAAGCCGGACCCCACAAGCTATATGAAGGCCGATGAGATGAAGGTGATCATCTTTCACGCTTCAGACCTGCCCTGGGGTGAGCAGGAGGCTGTGAATGTACGTCCGGCATGCCGATTGTACCTGCAGCCTGAATGGTCGAAGGAAAAGGAAATGGCTCCGCTGATCGTGGAGTACATCAAGTCACACCCCCGCTGGCGCATCTCCCTCCAGGTGCACAAGTACCTCAATATTCCCTGAAGCGATTTGCGGCGCGCGGGCTATCTTCACGGCAGATGAGGATGCTTGTTTTTTGCCTTGTATTGGTGGTCCTTGGTGCCTCTGCCCAGTCCCCGCTTAGTACAACCAACAAAAAGGCCATTGAATTATACGCAGAGGCCGACAACTACCGGGTCCGCGGTCAGTATAGACAGGCGTTAGACCTGTTAGACCAGGCCATCGCGAAAGACAAGAACTTTTCGGAGGCATATTTTCGCCAGGGGTTGATACTCAAGGCTGCCCGGGATTACACGCAATCGACCAAAGTCCTCCTCTATGGGTTGTCAATTACGCAGGATGCCAAAAAGCAAAAGGGGTATTTCTACGAATTAGGCGACAACTATCTGGTTGAGGGCAATTACACGAAGGCGCTGGAATACCTGGATAGCTACCTAAAGTCAGAGATTTTGAACAAGCCGAGGATGGAGCAGGCAACATTATGGATACGCAATGCGCAGTTTGCCTTGCAAAACCAGAAAACAACATCCGGGTTTCTCCCACATAAGCTCTCTGACACCGTAAACAGCTTTGCCATGCAATACTTCCCGGTGATGACGGCGGATGAGCAGGAGTTGATCTTCACCCGGCGGGTGGGGGGTGGTAACAATGACGATGAAGACCTGGTGGTCTGCCGCAAGGATTCATTGGGCCGGTGGAAGCCACCTGTCTCTATTTCTGCAAACATCAACTCGCCGATGAATGAAGGTACCTGCACCATTTCGGCCGACGGCCGCCACCTCATTTTCACTTCCTGCATTGGAAGGAGGGGATATGGAAGTTGCGACCTTTATGAAAGCCGAAAACTGGGCAATGAATGGATTCCCCCCATAAACCTCGGGCCTGAAGTGAATTCATCAGCGTGGGAATCCCAACCCTCTCTCTCAGCAGACGGCCGCACACTCTTCTTTGTCTCCGACCGCCGTGGAGGTTTGGGCAACAAGGACATTTATGTCTCTTACAAAATGGAGAGCGGCAAATGGACAAAAGCACTCAATCTGGGGGAGAGCATCAACACACCTTATGATGAGATTTCTCCATTCATTCACGTAAATGGCCGAACCCTTTTTATCGCTTCTAACGGCAAACCGGGATTTGGTGGGTACGATATTTACCGCAGTGAGTACGAAAATGGCGCATGGTCTGCCACCGAGAATTTCGGTTCGCCTGTCAACAACCACGAGGACCAGTTCTCCCTGTTTATCACCCGAGACGGAATGAAGGGTTTTTATTCTCATGAGGATAACCTGAAGGCCAATTCATCAGTTCTTTTCGAGATAATCGTGCCGTCAGACATGCAGGTGAAATATAAGAGCAACTACGTCAAGGGGATCGTGCGCGACGCTCAATCGAAGAATCCACTGGGAGCGAAAGTGGAATTGTTTAATATCACCAGGAATGAGTTGATCTCCTATGTGCAGGCAGACTCAGCCACGGGCGAATACCTCATCGTTCTCACACAGGGAGCGGACTATGCCCTGTATGTTTCACAACCGGGTTACCTATTCAAGAGCCTCCATTTCAATTACGAAGTCCAGGAAAACCTGGTCCCTGTGCACCTGGATGTAGACCTCGACCCTGTCCGCGAGGGAGCCTCTGCGGTCCTCAACAACATCTTCTTCGATCTCAACAAGTATGACCTGAAAGAAACATCGGTTACAGAATTGGACAAGGTCATCCGGTTCCTCCGCGACAATCCCACGCTGCGCATTGAGATAAGTGGACACACAGACAACGTAGGCACGGCTGCCTACAACCTCCAGCTATCTTTCAAGCGTGCGCAGGCGGTAGCAAACTACCTGGTTGCGCACGGCATTGAATCCGTAAGGTTAACGCAGAAAGGATACGGACAGGAAAAACCGCTTGTGCCAAACGACACAGAAGAGAACAGACAGATCAACAGGCGGATCGAATTCCGATTGCTCAAGTAGCCCCCGGACTTTAGTTCTGGTCGGCGGAAAGTTTCATCAGGTAGTTCCTGACGTAGTCGCTCGTTCCTTCTTCCAGCGAGTAGAAGGGCTTCGTATAACCGATTGATTTCAGTTTTTCCATCGGTGCCTCGGTGAAATACTGGTACTTGTCGCGAATGTCGGCCGGTGTTTCTATGAACTCAAGCTTCTGCTGTTTGCCCATAGCGTTGAAGACAGCACGAACCAGGTCAAGAAAGGTGCGTGCCTTTCCTGATCCGAGATTGTAAATTCCGGAATTCTTCCGGTGATGCATCAGCCAATAGCACACATCTACAACATCAAGAACGTAAACAAAATCGCGCATCTGTTCGCCGTCTTTATACTTTGGATTGTGCGACTTGAATAGTTTCATACTTCCGGTCTTGAGTATCTGGTTGTAGGCGTGCCAAATAACAGAAGCCATGCGGCCCTTGTGATATTCGTAGGGACCGTACACGTTGAAGAATTTCAATCCCGCCCAAAAGAAAGGCTTTTCTTTTTGCTGCAAAGCCCACACATCGAAGTCCTGTTTTGACTGCCCATACGGGTTAAGGGGCTTTAGCTTCGAAATAAGGGACTCGTCGTCAGAATAACCCAGCTCACCCAGACCGTATGTGGCGGCAGAGGAGGCATAGATGAAAGGGATCTGGTAGCGGATGCAGCGCTCCCAAAGGTCCTTCGTGTACTGCGTGTTGTACCGGTTCAGCTTGTCGGTGTCGAATTCCGATGTGTCGGTGATGGCGCCGATGTGAAAGATGAACTCGACCGTTTCCGCGTTGGTGTCCAGCCATGACAGTAGGCCCTCGATGGACACTTTCTCCTGGATGATGAGTCCTTCCAGGTTGCGGTTGCGCACCGGGTCGGAGAACGAATCGACGACGACGATGGCGTTGAAGTTGTCCTGGTTGAGTCTTCGAACCAGGCAGCTGCCAATGAAGCCGGCGGCACCGGTGACGACGATCATTCGGGTATTCTTTGCTGCAAGTTAGCGTATATTTGCGGCTCACTTGCAGCCGTCATTCGGGAGGAAAGCACGTATGGTGTACGTCAGTCGAAAGGAACACTTCAATGCTGCGCACAAGCTCAGTAACCCGGCGTGGTCGAAGGAAAAAAACCAGGAGGTGTTCGGCCCCTGTGCGAACGAGAACTGGCACGGTCACAATTTCGAACTGATCGTTACCGTAGCCGGTGACCCGGACCCTGACACGGGATTTGTAATCGACCTGAAGAAGCTGAGCACCCTGATCCGAGCCGACGTGATCGAGAAGGTGGATCACAAAAACCTCAACCTCGACGTGGACTTCATGCACGGAAAGATGGCCAGCACGGAAAACCTGGCTATCGAGATCTGGAAAATTCTCGTTCCGGCGATCCCGCGGATTGGTTCCAGAGCCCGCCTGCACTCGGTGCGGTTGTTCGAAACGCCGCGTAATTATGTGGAGTATTTTGGCGAATAACCGTGATTTCCAGTGAGATACTACATCATTGCCGGTGAACGTTCAGGTGACCTCCACGGAAGCAACCTCGTGAAAGCCATCCGCAGGCGGGATGCGGATGCCGGCATTAGGGGTTTTGGGGGCGATGAGATGAAGAAGGCGGGTGTCGAACTGGCCGTTCACTATGAAGAACTCGCCTTCATGGGATTTGTCACCTTGCTGGCGAATTACGGCACCATCCGTCGCATGCTGAGATTTTGCAAGGAGGATATCATGAAGTTCCGGCCGGATGTGGTTATTCTGATCGACTATGGCGGGTTCAATCGGCGTATAGCCAAGTTCACCAAGCCCCGCCACATCAAAACTTTTTACTACATACCACCCAAGGTGTGGGCCTGGTACCAGAGCCGCGCGAAGGAACTGAAGAAGACGATCGACCGGATGTTCGTGATCCTGCCGTTCGAGACAGCGTTCTACCGGAAGTACGGCATGGAGGTGGAGTATGTGGGCAACCCTGTCCTGGATGCCATCAAATCATTTACACCCTCTCCTGATTTCCTGCTTCGTCAAGGCCTCAGCCAGGATAAACCCATCGTAGCCCTGCTGCCGGGCAGCCGCCGGATGGAGATCAGGAGGATGATTCCCGTCATGGCCAAATTGATAGACCAATTCCCTGACGCCCAGTTTGCCTTGGGGGCCCTGAGCAACCTGGACGGGGCGCTCTATGAGCCTCTGCGCAGTCATCCCCGGGTGAGCTGGGTGGCGGATGACACGTATAATCTGCTCCATGTTTCTGCTGCCGCCGTGGTTTGTTCCGGTACGGCGACGCTGGAGACCGCGTTGTTCAGGGTTCCGCAAGTATGCGTCTACAAGTCCGGATGGTTGGAAATGAAAATCGGCAAAGCTGTTGTGCAGGTGGATCACATATCGTTGGTCAACCTCATTGCCGGGCGAAGCGTAATCCGCGAACTCATACAGGAAGATGCGTCTGTGATCGCTATTGCAAACGAATTGGAGCAGCTCATAGGTCCGGGTTCATACCGTGATCACATGCTGGCAGCCTATGATCAAATTCACAAGACGCTTGATACCGGTTCAGCCTCAGAAAATGCGGCGAGATTGATCATTGCGAATATGAAGTAACGAAGATCTATGTTCTAGCTTGACCGCGGATACAAAGTCTTGCCGTTGCGTATAAGTTGGTGTTAAGACTATCATTCAGGATTTTCACTTATCTTCACCAACGTTAATTTGAATCATATGGCACTAAAACGAATTGTAACTTTCGACAATTTAGCTGAACTAAGAGCAAGCACAATTTTTTCAACAACGACAGATTCCGAATTGGTTGCTGAGACATTGGGCTATTATTCACTAAATGATGGGGGAGGTGGAGGCTTCTTTTATGACACAACTAGTGCCTATACAACTATTAAGTGCTAATAATAGTTTAAGTTCGTACCTTAGTTATCTAAATTGATGAGCTATGGCACGACCAACGGTAGTTCTGCTTAGAAAGCTGAGCGGAAAGGAGAAG
>Ga0187893_10002776_pt1 | contig 37480 bp, 36 predicted proteins | sample MA1701074metaG_FD_139574 | JGI IMG/M metagenome (GOLD analysis project Ga0187893, IMG submission 139574) | White microbial mat communities from a basaltic lava cave in the Kipuka Kanohina Cave System on the Island of Hawaii, USA - MA170107-4 metaG ... | reverse complement strand
TTGCGCGGCTTGATGTAGAGCACCGGCGCCTTCGGCGCGCCCTTGTACGGAGCGGCGTTCACCGCATCGCCGAGGGCTTCGAGCGCGGCGCGGTCGTTGAGCAGCACTCCGTAAACAGTGCCGAGCCGCAGCGCGCGCGAGGGGGCGGTGTCGAATTTCAAGGGATCAGGGCGAGGCGGCGAGCTGCCGGCCTCGGAAAGAACCGCGGTGCAGACATCCGCCCCACCGGCATCTCGATGAGCGTCGAGCGATCTCGAGCCAACGCCTCGCACACGTTCGCTCCAAGCTCCCGCGCGCTATCGACTCGGACTGCGCGGACGCCGTAGGCCTCGCCGAGTTTCACGAAATCGGGATTGCGCAGCTCGGCACCGAAGCTTCCGCCGAAACTTTGACGTTTTGCTGAGCGGACGCGGTCGCTGCGAGCGCAAACGAACCTGCAGCAAACAACGCGAGGGTGAAGATTCGCATGACGATCTCCTTGATAGAATGGTTCCATTGTAGCGGAGCAACCCTTCCATTGCGCGGGCAACTATGAGCGAAGACGCGAGTCTGGCGAAGGCGGCTAAGTCCTCCATTCGGTTTCCCGACGAAGTGTTCAACCAGGCCCCGCCGCTTGAGAACTACAACCTTCTGGAGCACGACACCGCGCTGCGCGAGGCGCTGCGGCGGGAAGGCGCAGGCTGGATCGAGGAGACTGCCATGGAGCTCGGCGCCCGGTTCGGGAAGGCCGAGACACTCAGGCTCGGCGAGCTTGCGAACCGCCACGTTCCGGTGCTGCGCACCCACGACCGATTCGGCCGTCGCATCGACGAAGTCGAGTACCACCCCGCCTGGCACGAGTTGCTCGGCCTCGCAATCGGGTACGGCACCCACTCTCTGCCCTGGACGAGCAAGCGGCCGGGCGCGCACGCCGCGCGCGTGGCGCTGAACCTGCTGCGTCACCAGGTGGACGAAGGCACGAGCTGTCCGATCTCGGCGTGTTACGCGGTCGTGCCGGCGCTGCGCGCGCAGCCCGAGCTCGCGGCGCAGTGGGAGCAGCGCGTCGTCTCGACCGAATACGATGCGCGCTTCCTGCCGGTGCAAGGCAAGCGCGGCGCGATCATCTGCATGGCGATGACCGAACGCCAGGGCGGCAGCGACGTGCGCGCCAACACTACCCAGGCGCGGCCCTTGGGGCGGCGCGGACCGGGCGAGGCATACGCCGTCACGGGACACAAGTGGTTCTGTTCCGTGCCGATGAGCGATGCGTTCCTGATGCTCGCGCAGGTCGGGAACGGCCTTTCCTGCTTCCTGCTGCCGCGCTGGAGGCCGGACGGGACGCGCAACGGCTTTCACCTGCTGCGCCTCAAGGACAAGCTCGGCAACCGCTCGAACGCCTCGGGCGAAGTCGAGTTCCGCGACGCCCTGGCGCACCTCGTCGGCGAGGAGGGACGCGGAATCGGGGTCATCATGGAAATGGTGCGCCATACGCGCCTCGATTGCGCCTGGGCCGCGGCGGGATCGCTGCGGCGCGCGGTCGCCGAAGCGAGCCATCACGCCGCGCACCGATGCGTGTTCGGCCGCCGGCTCGCCGAGCAGCCCCTCATGCAGAACGTGCTCGCGGACCTGTGCCTGGAATCGGAGGCCGCGACCGCCTTAGTCATGCGCCTGGCGCGCGGATTCGACGAGTCTTCGGGCGACGAAGGCCAGCGCAAGTTCACCCGTATCGCCACGCCGATCGCCAAGTACTGGCTGACGAAGCGCGCGCTCGCAGCCGCGGCCGAGGCGATGGAGTGCCTGGGCGGCAACGGCTATGTCGAGGAGTCGCCCATGCCGCGCCTCTACCGCGACCTGCCGGTGAACGTCATCTGGGAGGGGCCCGGAAACGTGCAATGTCTCGACGTCTTGCGGGCGATTCGCCAGGACCCCGCGACGCTTGAAACGGCGCTGCAGGAAATTCGGGCTCCACGAGGCGCCGATCGCCGGCTCGATGAGCTGGCCGGGCGCCTTGAGCGCGAGCTGGCCGGCGTGAACGACCTAGAACCCGCTGCGCGGCGGATCGTCGAGGATCTGGCGCTCGCGCTGCAGGCCGCACTGCTTGTCATGCACGCGCCGCCTGAGGTCGCGGACGCGTTCTGCAGCGCGCGCCTCGACCGGGATCGCCGCCTGCAGTTTGGCACGCTGCCGGCCGCGGACTTCGACGCCATCATCGAGCGCTCACGCCCCAAGCTCTGACGCGAGGGGAGACGGCATTAGGCGCTTCGCCTTCGACGCGACCGCGCGCGGCGCCGTACCGACAGCTTCGCTGCATCTTGGGGATGGCCGAAGAGGTAGCCCTGGGCGAACGGGCACCGCTGTTCGGTGAGCAATCGTGCTTGTTCCCGCGTTTCGACGCCCTCCGCAACCACGTCCAATCCGAGCCCGCGCGCCAGGTCGATGACCGCGCGGGTGAGCGCGAGATCCTCGGCGTCGCCGAGCAGACCGCGCACGAAGCTGCGGTCGATCTTGAGGGTATCGATGGGGAACCGCTTGAGATAGGCAAGCGAGGAGTAGCCGGTGCCGAAATCGTCCATCACGAGCCTGACGCCGAGCTCCTGCAGCGCGCGCAGCGTCTTGACCGCTCCTTCCGGGCTCTGCATGAGCGTGCTTTCGGTGATCTCGACTTTGATCAGGGCGGGATTCACGCGCGCGCTCTGGATGGCGCTTCGGATCGAGTCGAGCAGTCCCGGGTCGCGGAACTGCCGGGCGGACACGTTCACCGAGACGAAGAACGGCTTGCGACCCCGGTTCCACAGACCGGCCTGCCGCGCCGCGGTCTCGAACACCCAGCGGCCGATCGGCACGATCAAGCCGGACTCCTCGGCGATGGGAATGAACTCCGCGGGCGCCACCATGCTGCCGTCGGGGCGCCGCCAGCGGGTCAGGGCCTCGGCGCCGACCGCCTCGCCGGTAGCAAGGCGCACGATCGGCTGGTACTCGAGCCGGAACTCTTCGGCTTCGAGCGCCTGGCGCAACGCCCGCTCGACCGCCAGATAGCGCACCATGCGTTCATTCATGTCGGGGGCGAAGAACCGGAAGCAATCCCGGCCATGCTCCTTCGCCCGATACAGGGCGGCGTCGGCGTTCCTCAGGAGCGTCGGGGCATCGGCTCCGTCCTTCGGATAGAGCGCGATGCCGATGCTCGCGGAGAGGACGAACTCGTGCGCCTCGATCTTCAGCGGCGACCCGATGGAGTTGCGCACTTTCGCCGCCACCGGCGCGACGTCGTCCTCGTGCTGAATATCCGTTAGGAGGACCACGAACTCGTCGCCGCTCACCCGCGCCACCGTGTCGCCGGTGCGCAGGGTGCCGGCCATGCGCCTGCCGACCGCCGCGATCACCTGGTCTCCGATCGCGTGGCCCAGGCTGTCGTTGATCCTCTTCAGGTGATCCAGGTCCACGAACATCACGCCGAGCGGCCGGCCGCTGCGCGCGGCCTTGACGACCGCCTGCGCGAGACGGTCGCTTAGCAGACTGCGGTTCGGCAGGCCCGTCAGCGTGTCGTAGTTGGCCTGCTGCTCGATCGTTTCCTGGTGGCGGATCCGCTCGGTGACATCGTCGCCGACGCCGACGAAGTGCGTCACGCGCGCGGCCTCGTCTTGAACCGGCGCGACATGCAGCTCGTTCCAGAACGGAGTGCCGTCCTTGCGGTAGGTTCGCACCAGCGCAGTCACTTCGCGCCGCTCGTGCCAGGCGGTCTCAAGCGCTTCGACCCCGGCCTGATGCCGGTCGTCGCCGTACAGGAAGCGCGGATCGCGTCCGAGGACCTCGGGCGCCGAGTACCCGGTAATGCGTTCGAAGGCGGGATTCACATATACGATCCTCTGGCCTTCGTCGGTCGGCTCTGTGATCAGGATCGAGCTGACGCTCGCTTCGAGCGCGCGGTTGCGCAGGCGCAGCGCTTCGTCCGACCGCTTGCGCTCGGTGACGTCCTGCAACACGATGGCCATGCGCGCGACGCGCCCGCTCGCGTCGCGAAAAGCCGTGCCGCGGGCGCTGACCCAGCGTTGCTCGCCGTCGGTGCGCACGATCCGGTATTCGATCTGGTGCTCGCGCTCACCCCGCAGCGCCGCGTCCCGGTCGTCCAGGAAGGCCGCGCGATCCTCCGGGTGCACCATATCCTTGAACGGCGGATACTCGCCCGACGCCGGGCGCGGCCCGAGCAGCCAGTCGGGCGCTCTGCTCCAGCTCAACCGGTCGGCCGCGGCGTCCCACTCGATCGAAAGCGTCTTCGCCAGGATCTGCGCGGTCCGCAGCTCCTCGGTCTGGCTCCGGAGCAGCTCCTCGGCACGCTTTTTCTCGGTGATGTCGGTCACCAGACCGTAGAATCCGACGACGCTGCCGGACTCCGCGCGATGCGGGATGACGTGGACGTCGATGTGCGCCAGCCCGGTCCCTGGACGCGTTACGGCGCGTTCGTAGCTGACCGACTCGCCGACAAGCGCTCGCTCGAAATACGGCCGCACCTGCGTCCAACTCTCTGCGCCGAGGACCTCGCGCGCATGCTTGCCGAGCGCCTCGCCGAGTGCATAGCCGTAGAACTCCACATGCTGACGGTTGGCGTAGCGCAGCCTGAAGTCCCGGTCGTAGTAAACGATCATCGCGGGGACCGCGTCGTTGATCAGACTGAGCTGGGCTTCGCGCTCGCGCAGCGCCTGCTCGGCTTGCGCGCGCTGCGCGTGCTGGCCGATCTGCCCGCCGATCGTGCGGATCGTCTCCAGCAGCCGCGCGTCCGGTTCGCGGACTCTTCGGCTGTGGAAGATGAGCACGCCGATCGGCTTGCCGCCCCCGCTGACCGGCACGACCATTGCCGCACGCACGCCGGCAACGCGCGCGAGCCAGGGCCGCGCCGTGCGCGGGTCGTCGGCGATGTCGGGTACCCATAACGGTTCCTGCGACTCCCATACCGCGCCTACCAGCCCGACTCCCCGCGCATAGGCCATGCGGCGCGACTCTTCGATATAGCGCTGCACATCGGCGTCCTGCACGCCCCACGCCTCGCCAAAGCGCAGCACGCCGGCGGCGCTGTCTACCCGGAGATATCGGCCGCATTCCCATTGGCCGGCCTCGCACATCGCCTGGAGCGCGCCCTTCAGGGCGTCGGCAGCGTTGGCCGTTTCCGCGAAAGCGCGCGTCACCGAATGCTCGAGCCGCAGCAGGTGCTCGGCGCGCCGTTGCGCGGTCACGTCGGTGTACGTCGTGACGAAGCCTCCTCCGGGGAGGGGCTTGCCGCGGATCTCCAGGATCGTGCCGTCGGGCCGCGTGCGCTCGAAGAGGTGGGGTTCGAACCGGCGCGCCAGCTCGACGCGCCGCCTGACCTGTTCCTCGACGTCTCCGGGCCCGTACTCCCCGCGTCCGGCGTTGAAGCGGATGACGTCCTCGAAAGTGGTGTTCTCGTTGAAAAGCGACTCGGGGAAATCCAGGAGCTCAAGGAAGCGGCGGTTCCACGCGACCATCCGAAGCTCGGCATCGACCATGCTGATGCCCTGGTCCATGTGCTCGAGCGTGCCGCGCAGCACCTCGCTCTTCAACGCAAGCGCCTGCTCCGCGAGCTTGCGGTTGGAAAGGTCGTGCAGGAAGGCGGTGAAGAGGAGATTGTCGCCCGATCCCACTGCCAAGACGCTGAGCTCGACCGGAATCTCCCGGCCGTCGCGGCACAGCGCGGGCATCTCGATGGTCTTGTTCAGCACAGGGCCTTCGCCCGTGGCAAGGAAGTGCTCGAGCCCCTGCAGATGCCCCTGCCGGTACCGTGGCGGGATGATGGTTTCGGCGAGGGGACGTCCGATGACCTCCGAGCGCGACCAGCCGAACAGCTGCTCGGCGCGCGGGTTCCAGTCGCGGATGCCGCCGGCCGCGTCCATCGCGACAAGCGCATCCGGGGCCGTGTCGAGGATCTGACGGGTGCGACGCTCGCTCTCGCGCAGCGACCGGAGCGCGCTCGTCTGCAGACACGTCAGCCGCACCAGCCGCTCGAGTCCGAGCCCGTCGAGCTGGTCCCTGTTCACCACGTCGTAGGCCCCGCTCCCGATCGCCGCATCGCGCTGCAGCCGATCTTCCGCCCCGGTAACGACGACGATCGGCACCTCGCTTGCGTGCACTAGGCGCTGCAGCGTGCCGATGCCCTTCGAGTCCGGGAGGTTGGGGGCGGCGAACACCAGGTCGATGTCGCCTCGGGCCAGCCTCGAAACCGCATCGCATAGCGTTTGCACGCGCTCGAGCGACAGGTCGCACCAGGTGAGCGCATCGAGGTTTCGGCCGACGAGATCTGCAAAGCCGGCACCGTGTTCTACGAGCAGGATGCGGGCCCGGCAGCGCCGATCGGATTCGCGGAGTTCCGCCTTCGCGGTCATCGTCGAACAGCACCTTCGAAATCGGGCAGCATAGACTTGAGAGGGCCGGGCGGGGGAACCGCTCCCGCCGGCATGACCGCTACCGGACGAAATCTGACACAACCAAATTCAATCAATGGCTTGGCCTTCGAGGATCCGGCAGGCCTCCGGCGGAATTCTCACGAGAACCTGCGCTCCGGGGACGAGCTTGCGCGCGGGCTGGGTGCGCACGGAAAGCGGCCCCCAGGCGGTGCGCGTCCTGCAGTCGAGCGCGGCTCCGAGGTAGGTCACTTCCTCCACCGTTGCCCGGAACACGTTTGCATCGTCCCCGGGCGCTTGGAGGCCAATCGCCACCTCTTCCGGGCGCACCACGACGGTGACCCTGGATCCGGGTGCGTGGTGTTGCGCGGGTACCGGCACGCTGCACGTTAACCGCGCGGCCCCGACCTGCACCACGATCATCCCGTCCGCGGGCGGCGAGACGACCGTTCCGTCGAAGAAGTTCGCCGCGCCGACGAACCCCGCGACGAACGCGTGGCGCGGCTGCGAATAGATCTCCTGCGGCGATCCCTCCTGCACGATTGCGCCGCGGTCCATCACCGCGACCCGATGCGACATCGCAAGCGCCTCGGACTGGTCGTGCGTGACGTACAGCGTGGCGATGCCCAGGGTCCTGACCAGCGCGCTCAGCTCCAGGCGCATCTCCTCGCGCAGCTTGGCATCCAGGTTGCTCAGAGGTTCGTCCAGGAGCAGCAGGCGAGGCCTGGACACGAGGGCGCGCGCCAGCGCGACGCGCTGCTGCTGCCCGCCGGAGAGCTGCGGCGCCGGTCGCTCGGCAAGGGCCTCCATCTTGACGAGCTTCAGGGTTTCCGTGACCCGCCCGTTGACTTCGGAAGCGCCCATGCGCTGGCGCCCGACGCGCAGCGGATAGGCCACGTTCTCGTACACGCTCATGTGGGGCCAGATGGCGTACGACTGGAAGACCATCCCGAGCGGCCGCTCGTAGGGCGGCACGTGGATGCCGCGCTCGGCGGAGTCGACGATCCGGCCGTCGAGGACGATCTCGCCCCCTTCCGGCCGCTCCAGCCCGGCGATGCAGCGCAGGGTTGTCGTCTTGCCGCAGCCGCTCGGGCCGAGCAGGGTGAACGACTGCCCCTGCTCGATGACGAAACTGGCGCCGCGCACCGCGGCCACCGCACCCGCTTCGGCGCCGTAGCTCTTGCGCAGTTGTCGGACGATCAGCATCCCGTTGCCTCGGCCATCGCTTCACGCCTCCCCGAGCCGCGGCACCAGGTAGCGACGCGCGAGAAAGCCCACGACCAGGACGATCACGATCATGACGAATCCGAGCGCGCTCGCCTCCTGGATGTAGCCGCGCTCGTACAGCCTCCAGATGTGCACCCCGAGCACGACGTTGTCGGGCCGGTAAAGCAGCATGCCGAGCGTGAACTCGCGGAAGCTGACGATGAAAAGCAGCAGCCACGAGAGGATCGCGGCGGGGGCAAGCAGCGGAAGGAGAATCCGCCGGAACGTCGTGTGCCAGCGGGCGCCGCTCACGTGCGAGGCCTCCTCCAGCTCGCGGTGCACCTGGATCAGGCTCGCGCGCATGATGCGGGTAGCGACCGCCATGCGCGTGGCGTAGGCCAGGACGAGGATCCAGACGGTGCCGTAGACGCCGATCGGCATGACCAGGTAGAGAAGACCGATCGCCGTGCCGGTGATCACCGCCGGGATCGTGAGCGGGGCGAACGTCATGAAGTCGAGCAGGTAGCGCGCGGGGAGCCGCGTCCGCACGACGATCCAGGCGACACAGCAGGCGATGAACACCACGATGGTCGCGCTCAGTCCTCCCGCCAGCAGGGTGTTGCGAAATGCGAGCAGGGTCGTCGAGCTCGTCAGTACGTTCAGAAAGGGCTGCAGCGTCGCGGAAGCGCGCGAGGCCTCGCCCACCGGCACGAGCGCTGCGGCGAGCATCACGGCCGCCGGCAGCACCAGCATCAACAGGAGATAGACGAGCACCGCGGCGAACGCCGGGTAGCGCCAGCGGCCGAGCGCCGCGCGGCGCGGGCGATAGGCGCGGCCGGTCACCACGGCGTAACGTTCCGCGACCCGGGTTGCCCGGTTGTACAAGACGAGCAGCGCAGCCCCGAGAATCACGAACGGAACCGCAATGGCCGCGATCTGTCCGTAGTTGGGCAGCCCGATGGGCGGGTTGATCGCGAAGAAGATCCAGGTGCTCAGGATCTGCATGCGGGCGGGAACCCCGATGACCATAGGGATCTCGAAGCCCTCCAGCGTGAGGGTGGAGACGACGATCAGGAGCGCGAGCGTCGTCGGCAGCAGCACCGGCAGCGTGACCCGCAGGAAGGTGGTGAGCGGACGGGCACGGCACAGGGCGCTCGCGTCCTCGAGCGCCGGATCCATGCTGCGGAACGCCGCGCTCATGAAGAGGAAGCTGAGCGGCACCAGCGCCAGGCCCTGCACGATGATCGTGCCGTAGACGCTGAAGACATCGAGCGGCCCCGGCCCCGGCAGTCCGAACGCCGAACGCAAAAGCAGGTTCACCCAGCCCGTGCTCGGTCCCAGGAGATAGACCCACGCGATCGCGACCACGACGGTGGGCACGATCACGGGGCTGACGATGGCGATGAACAGGAAGTCGCGCAGCGGCACGTCCGAGCGCTCGACGAGCCAGGCGAAGAGGATGCCGAGCGTCATGGTGAGCACAACGGCGCCCGCCGTGTAGACGAGCGTATCCGGCACTACCTGCCGGTAAAGCACCGGATTGAGGAACACCTGGGCGAAGTTCCCGAGCGTCCAGGCAACCCCGGGCTCGAAGGGGAGGGCGTCCGTGGTGTCGCGAAACGCTGTCGCCAGCAGGAACAGCAGCGGCACCGAGACGAGCCAGACCACGAGCGCGCCGGCGCTCAGCAGAACCAGCCCCTGGAGGCTCGCGGCGCTCCGCAGCCCGCGCAGCGCGCTAGCGAACACCCGCGAGTTCTCGGGCTATTTCGTCGCGCCCGTCAGGACCGCGCGCGCCTTGCCGTAGAGCGCCGCCCTCTGCCGGGTATTCTGGTCGTCTTCGATGACGAGCTGCAGCTTCGCGTCCTGGACCAGCCGAGCGAGCTGCGTGGGTGCGCCGGGACGCGCATCGGCGTCGAAGGAAGCCTTCTCCATCGCGATCTTGCCCTCGCGGCTCGCCCCCCACAGCGCGAACAGCCGCGCGGCATTGGGATGAGGCGCCTTCTGCAGCACGCCGAGCACGTGTTGCGTGCTCCAGGCTGGGCCGACGGGTATCCAGTCCACCGGCTCGTTGTGCTGGTGCTTGCGCTTGAGGACCTCGCTGATCAAATGGATCATAAGATCCTTCTCTCCGCGATGCAGCATGTCGCGCGCCACGGGCGAGCTGGGAACCATCGTGACCTGTGCCTCGTCCCTCAGCTTGCGCGCGAACTCGAGCATCCACGCCTCGCCCTTGGAGAGCCCAAGCGTTGCCGGAACGCCGGGCATGAGGAGAGTGGCGCCCACGATCCTCCCCCGCCAACGCGGATCGAGCAGGTCCTCCCAGGTCTTGGGCAGGTCCTGGGGTTTGAACCTGCGCGTGTCGTAGGCGATCGTGTAGATAACGTTGGCCGCCTTCAGCAGCTGTCCGTCAAGCGCCGTGTCGCCGGGCGCCACGCCGAACGCCGCGAGCTGCGCGGCGTCGAAGCTCGCCACCAGCCCGCGCTTGCTCAAGTCCAGGAATCCGCTGATCGGCCACCAGAAAAGGTCGACTTGGTGCGTGCCCGCCAGCGCCTCGGTGAGCAGCTTCTGCGGCGCCTGCGCGTCCCCGACCGCCTTCACCTTGATGCCCGGATAGGCGCGCTGGAACTCCTCCGGGTAGGATTTCTCCACGGTGTCCGTAGGCGGGCCCCACAGCACGATCTCGCCTTCCTTCTTGGCCGCTTCATAGAGCTCCTTGGCCGGTCCCTTGTCCTGCGCGAGAGAGACCCCCCCGGCGCCGAAGACCTGCACCGCCAGCAGGAGTGACGACGCGATACCCCACCTCCAGCACGGACGTATTTTCGTGAGCGCTTTCATGGCCACCTCCTTATTGGGGCGCGGGCAGACGTCCGAACACTTTCTCCAGCGCAAGGCCGATCGCGAGGAGCTTGCGGTCGCTGCCCGCAGGGCCGTCGAGCCCCAGGCCGAGCGGCAGCCCGGCCTGCGTGCGGCCGATCGGCAGCGTGAGACCCGGGATCCCCGCGTTCGAGCCGGGATCGGTGTTCTGGATGAAGGTGCGAAAGGTCGGCACGTCCTTGTCGTTGAGCTTGGTCGTCTTGTCGTCGCCGATCGGCGCTGCCGGCAGCGGCGTGGTCGGAAAAATGAGCGCCGCGATCCTGTTCTTCGCGAACGTGTCGGCGTAGAGCTTCTTCAGCTGCGGTCGCAGGGCGAGCGCCTGCTTGTATACCGCTTGGGGAACTGCCTTCTGGGCGCCCGGCAGGACTGCGCCTGCGAAGATGCCCTTTACGTCGGGGCTGGCGATCTGGTCGGCAACCCCTTTCACGTCGAGCGCGATGCCGTATTTCTTCAGGTACTTGCCGAGATCCACGTTCGCCTCGAACACCGCCACGGCAAAACCGATCTTGCCGTTCAGCTCGGCGAGCCCGGGCATGTCCACCTCGACGATCTCGACGCCTTCGCCCTTGAGTTTTTCGAGCGCCCCGTTCGTGATCTTCTCGGTTTCGGCGTCCAGGCCCTTGAAGAAGTGCTCGCGGTACACGCCGAGCCGCAGGCCCCTCAGCTTCGCGGGCGCGACTCTGCCCTTGGCGCCGGTGACGACGCTGTCGAGGAGCACCAGGTCAGCGACCGTGCGCGCCATCGGGCCTGCGGTATCGCGCGTGTGCGCGATCGGGGTGATCCCTTCCTGCGGGTAGCGGCCAAGCGTCGGCCTCAGCCCGGCGATGCCGTTGAGCGCCGCGGGAATGCGCACCGAGCCTCCCGTGTCGGTGCCGAGGCCCGCGGGCGCCATGCGCGCCGCGATCGCGGCGCCGGAGCCGCCCGAGGAGCCGCCGGCGATCCGCTTCGGGTCGTACGGATTGCGCGCCGCACCGAAAGCGGCGTTGTTCGTCGTGATGCCGAAGGCGAGCTCGTGCATGTTGGTCTTGCCGAGCACGATCGCGCCCGCCTTGACGAGCTTGTCGGCCACCGGCGCGCTGCGCTTCGGGCGAAAGTCCTTCAGCCCCGGCGTACCGGCGGTGTTGGGAAAGCCCGCGACGTGCACGTTGTCCTTCACGACGATCGGCACGCCGTGCAGCCGCCCTTTGAATTTCTTCTTGCGCGCGGCCGCGTCCGCCGCCTGCGCCGCTTTCAGCGCCGCCTCGGCATCGAGCGTGATGAAGCTGTTAAGGTCCTTCTTTTTTGCGGCGACATCGAGCAGCGCCCGCATCAGGTCTTCGCTCTTCAGCTTGCCCGCGCGGATCAGCCGCGCGGCTTCCGCCGCCGACAGTTCGGTCGGATCGGCTTGGGCACCGGCGTGCAATGGAAACACTGTCGCAACGGCCATCGAGATCGCACCCAGCAGTCGTTTCATATCTCCCTCCTCGCTACGCTGCCTGCGCGGCGTCCACGAGGTAGTTCCCGGCGTCAAAGCGCACGAACGCGTCCGCTTCGGTGAACGCGAGGCCCGCCGGATCGCCGCCTGCGGCAACGATCTTGAGCTGCTGCTCGAGGAAGCGCCGCAGCAGGGCGACGCCCTTGTCGCTGGTGGCGAGGTGTTCCTCGGAGTGCGAGGTGATCGGGCCTTGCCCCGTCTGCGCCTCGTAATCGCCGGGGTAGCGCTGATGCTCTTCTTCGGTCAGCTCCGCCCAGGGCTTGCCGCCCAGGCGCGAGCGGATCTTGCGCAGGGCGCCCGGCTCCCTCACGCGGCCGGCGACGTAGATACGGAAGTGCGTGTCGTCGATCGGCAGCACCCAGCCGAGCGATTCCACCTTCTCGTAGCGCGCGACGCGCGGATCGGGCACCACGCGCAGGGTCGGGATCACCACCTCGGTGACGCGCCGGTGTACTTTGCCGTTGCCGAGGTCGCGCAGCGAGGTGACCTTCACCCCCCGCGCGGTGACTTCGAAGGTCACCTTCGGCACGATTCCCATCTGGGCGGTGAACTGCGGGCCTGAGAACGAGCCGTGCAGGACCGGGACGTGGAACGGGTCCACCACGTTCTCCCAGTGCTGCAGCCAGTTGCACGGCACGATCTGCGGCCCGCCTGAGCCGATCGAGCTGTCGTCGGCCTCGACCGATTCGCCGGGCGCGAGCTCCTCCAAGCAGTCATAGCGCGGCAGGAGCGGTTTCTTCGCGGGCGGGCCCATGTAGGCGAAAACGAGGCCGTAGCGTTCCTCGAGCGGATACCAGGGCTGGCGGATGCGGTCGCGTCGCGCCCCGCCGCCTTCCTCGCACGGCTGCTCCAGGCAACGGCCTTCGACGTCGTAGAGCCAGCCGTGATAACAGCACCTGATGCCGCGTTCCTCGACCTTGCCGTAGTAGAGCGTGGTGCCGCGGTGCGCACAGCGCGGATGGAGCAGCCCGGCGCGTCCCATGCCGTCGCGAAAGAGAATCTGGTCCTCGCCGAGCGCGCGTACCTTGCGCGGCACGTTCGTCGCGTCCGACGACAGGCCGACCGGATGCCAATAGCGCCGCAGCAGCTCGCCCATCGGCGTGCCCGGGCCGACCTCGGTCAGCTCCTTCCGGTAAGTGGGCTGCGGGCGACCGTATGCGGTGCCGGTATCCATCGGTACACTGCCCTCGCGGCCTCGTCCGACGTACCACTGTACCGCTAGCGCGCCACAAAAGTAAAGGCGCCCGCATCTTGATCGGGCTCCGAACGCCTCGAGAGCTGCCCGTGTGGGCCGGATCGATCGAAACACAAACCGGTCGCAAACCGGCGCGCGAGGCGGCGTCGGCATCCGGGCGGCGAAGAACTCGCCGCCCGACGGCTATACGTTCGTGTACGGCAACGTCTCCAACAATCGCAAGCACGGTGAGCCCGAGCTGCGTGACCGGCGTCAGGTCGCGCTGGCCGTCGTAGGGCAGCCGCTCGGCGATTCGTACGGCGGCGTGATCCTTGACGGCGTGCCGCGTTCGGGCTATAAAGCAAACAGTCGTTTGTCTTTTCGCAGACCATGCCCGCCCGCCCCTTGCGCGCTCAGCGTTCCGACAACCGCCTGCCGGCGGTGCTGGACGCGGCGGCGCGGCTGTTCGCCGAGAAGGGCTATGTCGCGACCTCGATGCGCGACATCGCCGAGCCCTGCGCCATGCTGCCGGGTTCGCTCTACTACCACTTCGCCGCGAAGGAAGATCTCCTCGCCGCGGTATACGAGCGCGGCGTGGAAGAGATCCGCCGCGGCGTGCGCGCGGCGGTCGCCAAGGAACTCGAGCCGTGGGCGCGGCTCGAAGCGGCCTGCGCAGCGCACCTGGAAACGGTGCTCCGCCGCAGCGACTACGCACAGGTGCTGATTCGAGTACTGCCCGAAGACGTTCCGGCGGCCGCGGCGCGCCTCGGCAGGCTGCGCGACGCATACGAAAAGGAGTTCGCGGCGCTCATCGGCGCGCTGCCGCTGCCCGGCGGCGCGGACCGCAAGGCGCTGCGCCTGATGCTGCTTGGCGCGCTCAACTGGTCGCGCTTCTGGTTCGATGCGGCCGGCCGGGAGACGCCGCGCAGCCTGGCCCGCAAGTTCGTGGACTTCCTCAAGGAGGCACAGGATGGCTGAGCATCCTCCCAAGGTGATCGTCACCAAGCTCGGTTTCGACGGCCACGATCGCGGCAGCCGCGTGGTGGCCGCGCACCTACGCGACGCCGGCATGGAAGTTGTCTACACGCCGCCGTGGCAGGACATCCCGACGGTGGTGAAGCTCGCGACCGAAGAGGACGCGGACGTGATCGGGATCTCTTCGCTCGCGACGGACCATCTGCTCCTGCCGAAGCTGATGGCCGCCCTGCGCGCGGCGGGGATGGCGGACGTGCAGGTCGTCGTGGGCGGCATCGTTCCGCCGCGCGATGAAAAGCTGCTCCTGGAGGCGGGCGTGGCCAGGGTATTTCATCCCGGCGCCGCGCTCGAGGAGATCGCGCACGAAGTGCGCGCGCTCGCGGCGAAGGCGCGCGCGCTGCGCGAGACAGCGGCGCCATGAACAAGCCAGCGGCACCGTTTCAGTCGGACGAGTTGGCGCGAGCCGAGACCCGCTGGCGGGAGGCCTTCGAGGAAAGCCCCGGGGCCGACACGCGCATCGTCAACCGCTCCGGCATCGAAGTGAAGCCGCTGTACACGCCGCGCGACGCGCCGCGGGCGGACTCTATCGAGGCGCTCGGCTATCCTGGCGAATATCCGTACACCCGAGGCATCTACGCCTCGATGCACCGCGGCCGCAGCTGGACGCAGCGCCAGTTGATCGGCCTGGGCGTGCCCGAGGATTACAACGCGCGATTGAAGGAGATCCTCGCGCACGGTGCGACCGCGATCTCGCTGATCCCGTGCAACTCGGTGTACCGGGGCTACGACGCGGACGAAGTGCCCGAAGAGCTGCTCGGCACCTGCGGCGTCGTGATCAACTCGGTCGAGGACATGGACCGTGCGCTCGAGGGGGTGCCGCTCGAGCGCCTGTCCTGCGGCATGAACGATCCTTCGCCCTTCACGCTGCTCGCGTTGCTGCTCGCGGTCGCGCGGCGCCGCGGCCTCGCCTGGACGGGACTCGCCGGCACCTCCAACCAGTCCGACTGCCTGTCGCATTTCGTGGCGAACCACATGTTCTTCCGCCTCGCGCTGCCGGGCGCGCGCCGCGTGCTGGCGGACCACATCGCGTACTGCAACGAGCGCCTGCCGAGCTGGAACCCGCTTTCGGTCGTGGGCCAGCACATGCAGCAGGCGGGCGCGACCCCGGCCGAAGCGATGGCCTTCACGCTTTGCTCCGCCATCCAGTACGCCGAGGACTGCATCGCGCGCGGCATGGCCGCGGACGCGTTCCTGCCGCGTTTCACGTTCTTCTTCGACATCTCGATCAGCTTTTTCGAGGAGCTGGCCAAGTTCCGCGCCGGGCGGCGCATCTGGGCGCGGCTCGCGCGCGAGCGCCTCGGCGCGAAAGACCCGCGCTCTTGGCGCTTCAAGTTCCACGCCCAGACCTCGGGTGTGGATCTCACCCGCCAGCAGCCGCTCAACAACGTCGCGCGCGTCACGGCGCAGGCCATCGCTGGGATCTTCGGCGGGCTGCAGTCGCTGCACACCGATTCCTACGACGAGGTGTTCTCGACCCCGACCGCGGAAGCCGCGCGCATCGCGATCGCGACGCAGAACATCCTGCGTGAGGAGGCGCACCTCACCGACGTGATCGACCCGCTCGGCGGTTCGTACTACGTCGAGGCGCTCACCGACGAGATGGAAAGTCGCATTGACGGGCTGATCGCCAGGATCGACGCCGCGGGGGGCATGTACCGCGCGGTCGAAAACGGGCTCGTGCAGCGGATGATCGGCGAGTCGGCGCACGCGTTCCAGCAGAAGGTGGAGCGCGGCGAGCAGACCGTGGTCGGGGTCAACGCCTACCGGATCGAAGAGAACCTGGACGGCTACCGAGTGCTCGAATATCCGGACCGGGCGCGGATCGAGGCGCAGATCGCCCGCCTAAAGCGATTCAAGGCCGAGCGCTTCGCCGCCGCGGCGCACGGCGGGCTGGACGCGCTCGCGCGCGCGGCGCAGTCGAAAGACGAGAACGTGTTCGCGCGCGTCGTCGAGGCCGCCGAGGCGGGCGCCACGCACGGCGAGATCTGCGCCTGCCTGCGCCGCGAGCTGGGCTTCGGCCAGCCGCTGACGATCGTCTGATGCATGTGCGAGGAACGGACGCGGACGCGGGATCCCTGGCCGAGCGCGTGCGCGCCGGCGACCGCCGCGCGCTCGCGCGCGCAATCACTGCGGTCGAGAACGAAACCGGCGCGGCGCGCGATGTGCGCGCCGCGCTTGCGCCGTACCTTGGCCGTGCGCGCAGGGTCGGCGTAACCGGCCCCCCGGGCGCGGGCAAGTCCACGCTTGTCAACGCGCTCGTCAAGGAGCTGCTTGCCCGGGGCCAGCGGGTGGCGGTCGTCGCGGTCGACCCATCAAGCCCGTTCACCGGCGGCGCGGTGCTCGGAGACCGCATCCGCATGGCCGAGACGCAGGCCGACGAGCGCGTGTTCATCCGCTCGCTCGCCGCGCGTGGGCATCTCGGCGGCCTGACGCGCAGCGCGGGCGCCGTGCTGGACGTGCTCGACGCCGCGGGTTTCGACACCGTCATCGTCGAAACCGTGGGCGCAGGACAGTCCGAGGTCGAGGTCGCTGGCGTCGCGGATCCCTGCGTCGTGATCTGCCCGCCGGGTCTGGGCGACGACGTGCAGGCGATGAAAGCGGGAATCCTCGAGATCGCCGATCTTTTCGTGGTCAACAAGGCCGATTTGCCCGGCGCCGATCGCACTGAGCGGGAGCTGCACGCCATGCTCGCGCTGCGCGGCCGGGGCCCGAAGCCGCCGGTGCTGAGGACGGTGGCGACGAGCGGCGAGGGCGTGGCCGCGCTCGCCGAGGCGATCGAAAAACGGCAGGCGCAGGGCGCCAGAGTCATGTCCAAGCAAGCCCCCGGGGAACTTGCAGCGCCCACGCTGCCGGGGAAGCCGGCCTGTTCGCGCATCAAGCTCAGGGGAAAGGCATGAATGACATCCGGGTGGATCATGTCGGCAGCCTGCTGCGGCCGGAATCTCTCAAGGCGGTGTTCGGACGCCACGCCGCAGGGCTGGCCGACTCGGCCGAGCTCGTGCAGGCGCAGGACGCTGCGATCCGCGCGGTGGTTGCGAAACAGGAGCGCCACGGCCTGCCGGTGGTCACCGACGGCGAGTACCGGCGGCTCAACTGGCAGGTCAGCTTCTCAGAGGTCGAGGGCTGGGACCTGTGGAAGATCTCCTGGGACGGATTGCGCAAGCGCCCGGAGAACCGCGATCCGGAAGAGAAGCCGCTCACGAAGGGCAAGGACGCGGTGCTCACCTTCCGCACCCCGGCGACCGCGCGCCTCAGGCTGGTGCGCAACTTCCCGCTGGAGGAGTACCGGTTTACGAAGAGCGCCGCCTCGCGCCCGGTGAAGGTGACGTTGATGGGCCCGGACCGCGTCGCGCAGATGTGCGACCTCGAGCACTCGCAGCCGATCTACGCGGATGCGGCCGCGTTTCTCGCCGACGTGGTGGCGGTCCAGCGCCGGATGGTGCGCCAGCTGGTCGAGGCGGGCTGCGAGTACATTCAGCTCGACGAGCCGAGCTACACCGGCTACGTGGACCCGCCGACGATCGAGCGCATGCGGGCGCGCGGCGAGGACCCGATGAAGAATCTCGAGCGCGCGATCGCCGCCGACAACGCGGTGATCGAAGGGCTGAAGGGCCGGGCGTCGTTCGGCCTCCACATCTGCCGCGGCAATCGCGCCAGCATGTGGCACCGCGAGGGCACGTACGACGCGATCGCGGAACGGCTGCTGAACGGCCTCAAATTCGATCGGCTGCTGCTCGAGTACGACACCGAGCGCGCGGGAACCTTCGAGCCGCTGCGCTTCGCGCCCAAGGGCATCACGATCGTGCTCGGCCTCATCACGACGAAGACCGGGCGGGTCGAGAGCGTCGAGGAACTCCGGCGCCGCATCGGCGAGGCATCCCGCTACGTCGCGCCCGATCAGCTCGCGCTCAGCCCGCAGTGCGGCTTCGCCTCGGGCATCGGCGGCAATCTGATCACCGAGGACGAGCAGTGGGCAAAGCTCGACGTGATGCTCGAGACCGCGCGCCGCGAATGGGGGACCGGCTGAGCCCGGCCGCCGCCGTGACGCTGCGGATCATTCATGACAGGATCGTCGACCACTTCGACGAGACAATCGAGCCGTGCGAGCGCCACGCTCTCGTGATGATCGTCCCGGTGCACACCGACGTATTCCTGCAGCCTTCGCGCCTTCGCCGCCGGCCGGGACCGATTCTCGCTGCGACGCCTCGATGCCGGCGCGCTGATCGGCAAGATCGGCGTCAGCGTAAGTTGAGAGGCATCATTCCGCCTTGATGCCGGCCTTGCGGATGAACTCGCCCCAGTACGCGTGCTCGCGCTTGAGCATCGCCATGAGCCCGGCCGGCGTGTCGCCGACCGGATTGGTGCCCAGCCCGAGCAGCCGCTCGCGCACGTCCGGCGCGCGCAGCGCGCGCCCGGCCTCCGCGGCGATCTTCTCGACGATGTCGGCGGGCGTGCCTGCGGGCGCCATCAGCGCGTACCAGGAAACCGCTGCGAACGCGGGGAACCCCTGCTCCGCGATGGTGGGCAGATCGGGCGCGGCCGGGGAGCGCTTGAGGCTCGCGACGCCGAGCGCGCGCAGCTTCCCGGCCTGCACCTGCTTCAGGGCGGAGGACATCGAGACGATCATCATGCTCACCTGGCCGCCCAGCACGTCGTTGAGCGCCGGTGCCATGCCCTTGTGGGGCACGTGCAGCATGTCCACCCCCGCCATCGACTTCAGCATCTCGCCGGCAATGTGCGCCTGGGTGCCGACCCCCCCGGACGAAAAGCTGAGCTTCCCGGGGTTCGCCTTCGCGAGCGCCATCAGCTCGCGCACCGAGTTTGCCGTCACGCTCGGGTGCACGACGAGCACGTTCTCCACGGTTGCGAGCAGCGTCACCGGCGCGAAATCGCGGAACGTGTCGTACGGAAGCTTCGGGTAGAGGTGGGGGTTCACCACCGCATTGCCGGTCGGCAGCACGAGCAGGGTGTAGCCGTCGGCGGGTTGCTTCGCGGCGTACTCGATGCCGATGTTGCCTGCCGCGCCGGCGCGCGTCTCGACAATCACCGGCTGGCCCCAGCTCTCCTGCAGCTTCTGGCCGACGGCGCGCGCGAGCAGGTCTATGGGTCCGCCGGGGGTGAAAGGGTTGACGATGTGAACCGGCCTCGAGGGATAGGCTTGCGCCGCGGCGAGCCCGTGAACCAGTGCGGCGAGGATCGTGAGGATGAGTCGCTTCATAGACGGCTCCTTTCACTACCAGATTCCGGCAAATTGACCGGATGCGTCGAGAATACCCTTGAACACGTCGTAGCCGGCGCTTTCGGGCGCCGCGAATCCTGCAAGCAGCAGCGTGCCGCGTTGCGTGGCGAGGCCGGGCGCGGTGCCCGCCGCGAGCAGTGCCGCGCGCAGGCGGTCGAGCTCCTCGCGTGCGAGCGGCGCGGTCGCCACCAGCGGCGGGATCGGCACGGCAGGGGTGGTCGCTATGACGCGCACTCTGGCGACAAGGGTCGGTTCGTTCTTGCGCAGCAGGTCGTGGTAATAGCTGTCGAGCGGCCCGACGTCGATCTCCCCGCTATCGAGCGCCTCGATCACGCGCCTCGGATGGATCAGCCCGCCTACCGCCTTGCGAAAGAGCTTCGGCTGCTCGAAAGTGCGGAAGTCGAGCAGGTGCCGCCGCAGCGCGATGCAACCCGACATCGAATCCTCGAGCGTATAGCCGACGACACCGCCGAAGGTGTCTTCGAGGGTCCGGTACGGAGCGTCGGCGCGCACCACGATGTCGGTGAAATACACGGGCCGACCTCCGTAGCGCGCCGGCGAAGGCACCGGCGCGGCGATGAGCGCGGGTCTTGGATCGCGCTGCGAGTACGGCAGCCCGCACATCATCGCGCAGCCGAGGTCGTCGCGCGCCCACAGCGCCGCGAGCGGCGCGGGCGCGTCGTAGTCGATCACGTCCCAGGCCAGTCCCCCGCGCGCGAGCGCCCAGCCGAGCACCTCCTTCCACGCCCGCTTCGCCGCCGGCGTGGCCGAGTACATGCGCGCGTTCGCGATCGGCATCAGCGGTAGAGCAGCGACTGCCCGATGCCGAGGCGCTTCGCCTTGTCGAGCATGGCCGCGCCGAGCGCGATGTCCGAGAGCGACAGCCCCCGGTGCCAGAAGAGGTTGGTCTCGTCGTCGCGCTCGCGCCCGGGCTTCAAGCCCGCGACGATCTGGCCGAGCTCCGCGTGAAGATTCCTCTCCGAGAGCCGCCCGGAGTCCACGTGTGCGCGCAGGGCGCCAAACGGGCCGGACTTCGCCTGCCCCCAGTCGTCCATCACGATCTTGTCCATGATGTCGGTGAGTGAAAGCTCGACCGCGCTCATGGTGCCGTAGGGAATCACGCAGGCGCCTTTCTTGATCCACGCGGTCTTGAGCAGCGGCTCGGGCTTTGTGAGTCGCGAGGCCTCGACCACGATGTCCGCGCCCCTGACGCACGATTCCCAGCGCTCGGTGACGGTGATCTTCCTGCCGAGATCGCGCTCGAGCCTTGCGGCGAAGGCATCGCGGCTCTCGGGCCGGCGCGAGTGCACGCGGATGTCTTCGAAATGAAAGATCGAGTCGAGCAGCCGCACGTTCCAGTACGATGTGCCGCGCGCGCCGATGTGGCCGAGCACCTTCGAATCCTTGCGTGCCAGGTGCTTCGCTCCGATCGCGGTGACCGCCCCGGTGCGCATGTCGGTGATGTCGGAGGCATCAATGATCGCCACCGGCGCGCCGTTCTTCGGGTCGAAGAGGTTCAGCACCGCAAGCTCGGAGGGAAGCCCCGCTTCGTAGTTGCGGTAAAAATCGCCCACGACCTTCACACCGGCAAGCCCGAGCGGCCGGAGGTAGCCGCGCAGCACGTTGAAGTGTCCGGGGTAGTCCTTCTCTGGCACGAGGTGCATGCGCGGCTCGATCACCGCCTCCCCGCGCCCTTGCGCGAGCATTCCCGCCTCGACGGCGTCGAGGATCTCGCGCTCGGTCAGCGCCAGCGCTTCCACGTCGTGGAAATTCAGATAGTGAACGTGGATCTGCGATCTCCCCGGCTTCCGTGGGCCTCCGCGCCAGCATATCATTCCCCTCATGAAACGATCGGCGGAGTCCCGCGTCATCCGCGCCCCGCGCGGTACACAGCTCTCGGCGAAGGGCTGGCTCACCGAGGCGCCACTGCGGATGCTCATGAACAATCTCGATCCGGAGGTCGCCGAGCGGCCCGAGGAGCTGGTGGTCTATGGTGGCATCGGCAAGGCGGCGCGCAATTGGGAATGCTTCGACGCGATCGTCGAGTCGCTCAGAAGGCTCGAGGCCGACGAGTCGCTGCTCGTTCAGTCGGGCAAGCCGGTCGGCGTGTTTCGCACGCATCCCGATGCGCCGCGCGTGCTGATCGCGAACTCGAACCTGGTGCCGAAGTGGGCGAGCTGGGAGCACTTCAACGAGCTCGACCGCAAGGGCCTGATGATGTACGGTCAGATGACCGCGGGCTCGTGGATCTACATCGGCAGCCAGGGAATCGTGCAGGGCACCTACGAGACTTTCGCCGAGGCGGGCCGCCAGCATTACGGCGGCGACTGGTCGGGCAAATGGATCCTGACCGCCGGCCTGGGCGGCATGGGCGGGGCGCAGCCGCTCGCCGCGACCATGGCGGGCGCCTCGATGCTCGCCATCGAGTGCGACCCCTCGCGCATCGAGATGCGTCTGAAAACCGGCTATCTCGACGCGCAGGCGAGGACGGTGGAGGAGGCGATGGCGATCCTCGCGAACGCCGCGAAGCCGGTCTCGGTCGGCCTCCTCGGCAACGCGGCCGAGCTGGTGCCCGAGCTGCTCAAGCGCGCGCGGACCTCGCAGTTCAGGCCCGCGCTCGTCACCGACCAGACCTCGGCGCACGACCCGGCGAACGGCTATCTGCCCGAGCGCTGGTCGCTCGAGCGCTGGAAGGACCTGCGCCGCAAGGACCCCGAGGAGGTGGCGATCTCGGCGCGCGAGGCGATCGCCAACCACGTGCGCGCGATCCTCGGCTTCAAGGCGATGGGCGTTCCGTGCGTGGACTATGGCAACAACCTCCGCCAGGAGGCGAAGAACGTCGGCGTGAAGAACGCCTTCGACTTCCCGGGGTTCGTGCCGGCCTACATCCGGCCGATGTTCTGCTTCGGCAAGGGCCCGTTCCGCTGGGCGGCGCTCTCGGGCGACCCGGAGGACATCGCGCGCACCGACGCGAAGATCCGCGAGCTCTTCCCCGGCGACAAGGGGCTCGCCCGGTGGCTCGATCTTGCGGGCAAGCGCATCAAGTTCCAGGGCCTGCCGGCGCGGATCTGCTGGCTCGGCCTGGGCGAGCGGCACAGGGCAGGGCTCGCGTTCAACGAGATGGTGCGAACCGGCGAGCTCAAGGCCCCCATCGTGATCGGCAGGGATCACCTCGACGCCGGATCGGTCGCGAGCCCCAACCGCGAGACCGAGGGCATGCGGGACGGCACCGATGCGGTCTCCGACTGGGCGCTGCTCAATTTGATGCTCAACTGCGCGAGCGGCGCGACCTGGGTTTCGTTCCACCACGGCGGCGGCGTCGGCATGGGCTATTCGCAGCACGCCGGCCTGGTGATCGTATGCGACGGCACCGACGCCGCGGCGAGGCGCATCGAGCGAGTGCTGTGGAACGATCCCGCCTCCGGCGTGATGCGCCACGCCGACGCCGGCTACGAGGCCGCCATCGCCTGCGCGCGCGAGAAAGGCTTGAACTTGCCGATGCTCGACTCGTTGGGCTGATAGTGGGTGCAAAGCACCCGCCCTACAATTCGTAGGGCGGGTATTCATACCCGCCACCCATACCCGCCATTCATGGCCACCGCAGATGGTGGGTGCAGAGCACCCACCCTACTAGGCCGCGAGCGCCTGACGCTCGCTCGATTGCGCAGCATCGCGCGCGAAGCCGTTCCCATCGCGCTCGACCCGGCGTGCCTGCCTGGGATCGAGGCGGCGGCGGCGACCGTAGAGCGGATCGCGGCAGGGGGCGAGGCCGCCTACGGCATCAACACCGGGTTCGGCAAGCTCGCGCAGACGCGCATCGCGCGCGAGGAGCTGGCGCGGCTGCAGAAGAACCTCGTCCTGTCGCATGCAGCGGGCACCGGGCCGCTCCTTTCCGACGATGCGGTGCGCCTGACGCTCGCGCTCAAGATCGCGAGCCTCGCCCGCGGGCACTCCGGCGTGCGGCCGAAACTCGTCGAGGCGCTCGTGCAGCTCTACGCGGAGCGCATCTATCCGTGCATTCCTTCGAAGGGCTCGGCCGGCGCCTCGGGGGATCTCGCGCCGCTCGCGCATCTCGCCTGCGCGCTGATCGGGGTAGGAGAGGTGCGCAAAGGCGGCATGACGGTGCCCGCGGCCTCGGCAGTCGAGCTGGTCGAACTTGCGCCCAAAGAGGGCCTCGCGCTCCTCAACGGCACGCAGGTCTCGACCGCCCTCGCGCTCCTTGGCCTGTTTGCGATCGAGGACGCGTTTTCGGCCGCGCTCGCAGCGGGCGCGCTCTCCGTGGACGCGGCGATGGGCAGCGACACGCCGTTCGATCCCCGCATCCACGCCCTGCGCGGCCACGCGGGGCAGAGCGCCTGTGCGCGGCGCTACCGCGAGCTGCTCGCCGGGAGCGCGATCCGCGCCTCGCACCTCAGGGGCGACGACCGAGTGCAGGACCCGTACTCGCTGCGCTGCCAGCCGCAGGTGATGGGGGCGTGCCTGGATTCGATCCGCCACGCCGCGCGCGTGCTCGAGACCGAGGCGAACGGCGTCACCGACAACCCGCTCGTATTCGCCGACACCAGCGAGGCGCTCTCGGGCGGCAATTTCCACGCTGAGCCGGTCGCGCTCGCGGCCGACACGCTCGCGGTCGCCGCTGCCGAGATCGGCGCGCTCTCGGAGCGCCGCATCGCCTTGCTCATCGATTCGTCGATCAGCCGCCTGCCGCCGTTCCTGGTCGAGCACGGCGGGCTCAACTCCGGCTTCATGGTCGCGCAGGTGACCGCGGCGGCGCTCGCGAGCGAGAACAAGTCGCTCGCCCATCCGGCGAGCGTGGACAGCCTGCCGACCTCCGCCAACCAAGAGGACCACGTCAGCATGGCGACCTTCGCCGCGCGCCGGCTCGCCGAGATCGCCGACAACTGCGCCGCCATCGTCGCGATCGAGCTGCTCGCAGCGGCGCAGGGCGTGGAGTTCCGCGCGCCTCTCGCGACCTCCGCGGCGCTGCAGGAGCTGGTGCGCGAGATTCGCGCCCGCGTGCCGTTCTACAAGGAAGACCGGCACTTCGCGCCGGACATCGCGGCGCTCAAGGCGCTCGTCGCCGCGGGCGCGTTCAACCGCCACGCGGCGGGGCTGCTGCCCTCGCTCAGCTGACGGGCTGTGATATCATGATATCTCAGCGTTCCCCGGAGCTGCCCATGGCCCAGTTCGTCGTTCGCCACCTGGAAGACGACGTGAAGGCGCGGCTGAAGCGCCGCGCCGCGCGTCACGGGCGCAGCATGGAAGAGGAGATTCGCCACATCCTGCGCAACGCGGCAAAGGAGCAAAACCGGCCTGTAGCCAGGCTGGGCTCGCGCATCGCGGCGCGGTTCAAGCGTGCCGGGCTGGTGCAGGACTTGCCCGAGCTGCGCGGTCAGCCGCCGCGGTCGGCCGACTTCGGCAGGTGATCATCCTCGATACCAACGTGCTTTCGGCGCTCATGCGCACGGCGCCCGAGGCATCGGTCGTGGCATGGCTCGATCGCCAGCCCGCCGATTCGGTCTGGATCACCAGCATTACGCTGTTCGAGGCGCGTCTCGGCCTGGCGCTGCTGCCCAAAGGCAGGCGGCAGCAGACGCTGCAAGCGGGGTTTGCCCGGCTGCTGGAAGAGGACCTGGAGAACCGCGTGCTGGATTTCGACAGCCCCGCCGCGGCCCAGGCAGCATCGCTCGCCGCGGCGCGCCAGAAGGCCGGGCGGCCGGTAGACATGCGCGACACGCAGATCGCCGGCATCGCCCTCGCCCGCCGCGCGACGCTTGCAACTCGGAACGTACGGCGTTTCGCGGATCTCAACGTCCCGGTGGTCGATCCCTGGGGGGCACGGGAGAGGTAGATCTGCGGCCGATGGACCCGTACACGTTCCGCGCCGGCCGCACGCCGCTGCTGGTCTCGATGCCGCACACCGGGACGCACGTTCCGGAGGCGCTGCTCGCGCGCCTCACGCCCGCAGCGCGCGCGCTGCCCGACACCGACTGGCATTTGGAGCGGCTCTACGACTTTCTGGACGATCTGGGCGCCTCGGTGCTCGTCGCCAGGCACTCGCGCTACGTTGTGGACCTCAACCGGCCGCCGGACGATGCCAACCTTTATCCGGGCCACGACACCACCGGACTCGTGCCTACCGACACGTTCCACAAGGAGCCGCTCTATGCGGCGGGCGACGAGCCGGGCGCAGCCGAGATCGCCGATCGCGTCGCGAAATACTGGAAGCCCTATCACGCGACACTGGCCGCGGCGCTCGCGGACCTGAAGCGCCGCCACCGCATCGCGCTGCTCTGGGACGCGCACTCGATCCTGTCGGTGGTGCCGCGCTTCTTCGAGGGAAGATTGCCCGCTCTCAATCTCGGCACCGCGGACGGCCGCTCCTGCGACCCGGCGATCGGGGAGGTGTTGCTGCAGATCGCGCAGCGGGCGAGCGGGTTCGGCGCCGTCCTCGACGGCCGCTTCAAGGGCGGCTATATCACGCGCACCTACGGCCGGCCGGAGCAGGGCGTGCACGCGGTGCAGCTCGAGCTTTCGGAAGCGACCTACATGGAAGAGTCGGCGCCGTTCGCGTTCCGCGAAGACCTCGCCGCGCGGCTGCGGCCGAATCTGCGCGCGCTGCTCGGGGCCTTCCTCGAGCGCGCCTTCATGCAGCCCTAGCCCGTTTCGTGCACCACCTGGCCGGCGCGCACCACGCGCACGCAGGGATTGGCGCCGATCGCGTAGGCAAGCTCCGCGGGCGAGCCGATGCCCCAGAACGCGAGATCGGCCTGCTTTCCGGGCTCGAGCGTCCCGTGCGTCGCCTGAAGCCCCAGCGCGCATGCGCCGTTGCGTGTCACGCCCGCGAGCGCCTCCTCGGGCGTGAGCCGGAACAGCGTGCAGCCCATGTTCATCGCGAGCAGGAGCGAGGTCATCGGCGAGGAACCCGGGTTGTGGTCGGTGGCGAGCGCGATCGGCACGCGGTGGCGCCGCAGCGCACCGACGGGCGGCAGCTGCGCCTCGCGCAGGAAGTAGAAGGCACCCGGCAGCAGCACCGCCACCGTTCCGGCCTGCGCCATCGCCTCGATGCCCGCTTCGTTCGCGTACTCGAGGTGGTCGGCCGAAAGCGCGCCGAACTGCGCCGCGAGCTGCGCGCCGCCGGTGTCGGAGAGCTGGTCGGCGTGCAGCTTCACCGGGAGCCCCTGCTTCTTCGCCGCGGCGAATACCTTCGCGGTCTGCTTCGGCGTGAACGCGATTCCCTCGCAGAACGCGTCCACCGCGTCCGAGAGCGGTGCCGCAGCCGGCAGCATGTCCTCGCAGACGTGTGCGATGTAGTCGTCGGCGCGCTCGCGGTATTCCTCCGGCACCACGTGTGCGCCGAGGAACGTGGCCTTCACCGCGATCCGGCCGCCGAGCGAGCGGGCGGCGCGCAGCATCTTCAGCTCGGTGTCGAGATCGAGCCCATAGCCGGACTTGACCTCGATCACGGTGACTCCTTCCACGATCCACTGCCCCAGCTTTTTCGCCGCCGCGGCGGCGAGCTCGGCCTCGCTCGCCGCGCGCGTCTCGCGCACGGTGGAGACGATGCCGCCGCCGGCGCGCGCGATCTCCTCGTAGCTCGCCCCCTTCAGCCGCAGCTCGAACTCGTGCGCGCGGTTGCCCGCGTACACGAGATGCGTGTGGCAGTCCGCCAGCCCCGGCGTGATCCACGCGCTGCGCGCGTCGCGCTCGACCGCCGCCTTGCCGCTCCACTCGCTGCGCGGACCGATCCAGGAGATGTGCCCGTTCGTCACCGCGATCGCGCCGTCACGGATCGCGCCGTAGGGCGCATCGCCCGCCATGGTGGCGAGGTTCGCGTTCAGCCAGACCGCGTCGTGCATGCCGTTATCATAGCAACGCGATGAAGTCCTACTTCACGAGCGACGCGCTGCTGCCCGGAGGCTGGGCGCGCGACGTGCGCATCGAGGTGGACTCGCGCGGCGCCTTCTCCAGCGTCGCAGCCAATGCGAGCGCGGACGGCGCAGGGCGTCTCGCCGGTCCCGCGCTTCCCGGGATGGCGAACCTGCACTCGCACGCGTTCCAGCGCGCGATGGCCGGGCTTGCCGAGACTCGCGGCCATCCGGACGACGACTTCTGGACCTGGCGTGAATTGATGTACCGGTTCGTCGCCCGGCTTTCGCCCGGGCAGGCGCAGGCGATCGCGCGCCATCTCTACATCGAGATGCTCAGGCGCGGCTACACCGCGGTCGCCGAGTTCCACTACGTGCACAACGACGCCGAGGGCCGGCCGTACGCCGAGCCGGCGGAGATGCTGCTGCGGCACCTCGCGGCGGCGCGCGAGGCGGGGATCGCGATCACGCTGCTGCCGGCGCTCTATGCCTGGTCCGGGTTCGGCGCGCGGCCGCTCCAGCCGCGCCAGCAGCGCTTCGCGAGCGACGCGGCGCGGATCGCAAGGATGTTCGAGGCCGCGCGCCGGCACGCCTCGGAGGACGTGCGCGCGGGCGTCGCGCCGCACTCGCTGCGCGCGGCCGACCCGAAGCAGCTCGCCGAGCTTGTCGCCGCGGCGCGCGCGGCCGATCCCGCCGCGCCGATCCACATCCACGCCGCCGAGCAGACGAAGGAAGTGGACGACTGCCTCGCCTGGAGCGGCAAGCGCCCGATCGAGTGGCTGCTCGAGAACGCGCGCGTGGATGCGCGCTGGTGCGTGGTGCACGCGACGCACATGACCCCGGCGGAGACCGCCGCGCTCGCCGCGAGCGGCGCGGTGGCGGGGCTCTGCCCGAGCACGGAGGGCAACCTCGGCGACGGGATCTTTCCGCTCGTCGCGTACCGCGCGGCGGGCGGCAGCTGGGGGATCGGCGGCGACAGCCACGTCTCGCGCGACCCGGCCGAGGAGCTTCGGCTGCTCGAGTATGCGCAGCGCCTCGCCGGGCGGCGCAGGAACCTCGTGGTCGGCAGGACGAGCGCTGCGGTCGGCACGACCCTGTGGCTCGAGGCGGCCGAGGGCGGCGCGCAGGCTCTCGGGCGCTCGGGCGGCAAGATCGCGCCCGGCTGCCGCGCCGACCTCGTCGTCCTCGATGCGGCGCAGCCCGACCTCGCCGCGCGCTCGGGCGACGCGATCGCCAACGCGCTCGTCTTCTCGGGGGCGCAGGGGCTGGTGCGCGACGTGGTGGTCGGCGGCCGCTTCGTCGTGCGCGAGGGCCGGCACGCGGGCGAGGAGGCGGCCGGCGCGGATTACGCGCGCGCCGTGCGCGAGCTGCTCGTGTAGGGCGGGGCCGAGGGTCAGGCGGCGCGCTTCCCCCGCATTGCGACCTCAAGCTCGCTGATCTGGCCGAGCACGCGCTTGGCGTGCTGGTAGAGAAGGTCGCCCTTTGCCGTCGGCGCGATGGCGCGATGCTTGCGTTCGAACAACGATGCACCGATCAAGTGCTCGAGCCTCTTGATGCGCACGGAGACGCTCGATTGAACGGTGTTCAACGCTTTGGCCGCGCGCGCGAATCCGCCCAGCTCGTAGGCGGCAACGAAGCACCGCAGGTCCTTCAGCTCGAACATCCCGATCGATCTCGCTTCGAGATTGCTATCGCATTTTACCGTTGGACGGACCAGCAGTGCGCTACTAGTCTGCACCTGCAATTCTCCCGGGGAGCGCCAATGGTGATCGAAGGTACAGCGGCCGTGGCCGGCGTCGGGTGCGCGGGGGGCGCATTGGCCGAACTGCTCCACTGGTGGGGACTGCGCTGCGATTCCCGGCTTCCGGCGTACCTGAAGAGCGTTTTTTACTGGGTCGTGACCGCCCTGATGGTCGGCGCGGGCGGTTTTGTCGCCTGGCTGTATTTCGGGGCACGAGCGGAAGGATTGCTGGCGCTGCACGTGGGACTCTCGACACCGCTCATCCTGCAGAAACTCGTAACGAGTGTGCCGACGCGCAAAGGAACGCCTTCGGCCGGCGCAAGGCCGGGTCCGAGCTTGCGCGCCTTCTTCACTTGGTAGGAGCCGGCGATCGAGGGGAAGTCATGAAGAAGACGGCTGTGTGGGCGGCGATGCCCTCGGTGTTGCTCCTTGGCGCGTGTGCGGCGTCACCGACCGTGCAGACGCGCACGCAGGAGTACCGCGGACTTATGGCGGACAGGCTGCAGCATTCCAGGAAGGCGATCGAAAACCTGGCGGCACCGACAAACCTTGATGCCTACCGCCGTGGCACGATCAAGCTCAACGAGGTCACCCGCGCGGTTCCTCCGGCCAGCGCGAGAGAGATCGACGACGGGTTCGATCTCGACATGGCGGAGATGCTCGCCAAGTGCGAGGCAACGCTGTCGCGCTTCGAGGGGCGCGCGGACCAGGCGCGGAAGGCGCAGCTGGCGACCGCGCTCATCGGCACGATCGCGGGCGCGGTCATCGTGCCGGCTCTTTCGGCCAGCGCCAATGCCTCGAAATCCGCGGTCGCCGGCTGGGGCGGGCTCTCCGGGGCGACCAACACGGCGCAGCACCTGATCAAGGACGCCGGTTTGGACGCGGCGTCGCAGATCTCGGCGCGCCAGAAGGTGGCCGACAAGCTCTTTCAAGCGATCTCCGATTACAGCGCGGCCGCGCCGGGCGATCACGAGGCGAGACAGAGGGCGATCCTGAACGGGTACGGGGCTTGCATCGCGTACTCGGTCACTGCGTCCGGCGAAATCGTCAACCCGACGCCGGGTCAGAAGAGCGAGGGTGACGATCCCAAGGGTTCGAAATAACGCGACCTAAATCCTTTCGAGAGGGGGGATCCCATGGCGACGAGAGCGAGAGTTCCGGGACGGCACGACCTGAAACGGGGCGGCCTGTTTCCGGGAGCGGGCGGGCGCAAGCGGGATTTCCTTCCCGGGAGACTGGTCGTGCGCTTCGAGCCTGAAGCGATCCGGCCTGTCGCGCCGCGCGGCGCGACGATCGCATCGCTGCGCTCGGCGTTGGCGAACCTCAACGAGAACGTCACGCAGCCACTGGACTATCTTGCGCAAAACGTCGGGCTGCAGCACATCGCGCCGGTATTCGCCGATTCGGACGCGCGCAAGGGGTTGCGCAGGATCGGCTCGCTCAAGACAGCTGCCGGACTGACGGCGCTGGCCAGCGTGTCCCATTCGATCAACGAGGACCTCGAGGGCTTCGCGATCGTGCGGTTCGATCCCAGGCGAAACGCCAAACAGGTCATTCAGGCGCTGAAGGCATCGCGGGCGGTCAACTATGCCGCGCCGGTCGCGGCACGCTGGCTCACTGCGGCGCCAAGCACCCGCGGCGCGACCGACCCGAAACGCAATCTGCAGTGGGGCCTCAGGGCGATCCGCTGGTTCACGGCGAACCTGCCCGCGGCGCTGCGCCGCAAGCTCGGCGTCATCGACACCGGCATCGATCTGTCGCATCCTGATCTGTCCGGGCTGATCGATGCGGATAACTACCACGTCGGGCCGTTCGACAAGCTCGATCACCTCGGCCACGGAACGCACGTCGCCGGAATCATTGCCGCGGTGAGCAACAACAGCGTCGGGATCGCCGGCGTGGCACAAGCCAAGCTGGAGGTCTGGAAAGTCTTCCCGGACAAGCCGGACCCGCTCGACGGGCAGTTCTACGTCGATCCCGAGGCATTTCAGCGCGCGCTCGGGCAGGCGATCAATGCCGGCGTGTCGGCCGTCAATCTCAGCCTTGGCGGCACCCAAAGGGACCCGACCGAGGAACTGCTGATCCGGCGTCTCGCCGGCCGCGGCGTCGCGGTGGTCGCGGCGATGGGCAACGAGTACCAGGAGGGCAACCCTAAGGAGTACCCGGCGGCCTTCCCCGACGTCATCGCTGTCGGCGCCGTGGACGAGTTGCTGCGCCGGGCGCCGTTCTCGAACACGGGCGGTCACATTTGCATTGCCGCGCCGGGCAAGAGCATTGTCTCGACCCTGCCCATGAAACCCTCGCCATACCGCGAAGAAACGGAGTACGCTTCCTGGGACGGCACATCCATGGCGACCCCCCACGTGACGGCGGCGATCGGAATGATCCGGCAGCGCGAGCCGAGTCTGGACATCGCGGGCGTCCGGGCAAAGCTCGAATCGAGCGCACAGAAGGTTGCGGCGATGAGGGAAAGAGCGCGGACGAACGAATTCGGCAGCGGCGTGCTGGATCTCGAGAAAGCCCTCTAGCGCAAGGGATGAAGATCAACGTCAAGTTCGCGCCCGGCGTGGCCGAAAGCGATGTCTCACGGCTGGTCGGAACCATCCGCAAGCTCGGCGCGACCGATGTTCGGCCGCTGCACCCCGATCTCGACGACGACGAGCTGCGGAGGCTTTTCGTCGTCGACGCGGACGACTCGAAGCCGGCCGCCAAGCTGCTGGAGGCGATCCAGAAGATACCCGGAGTCGAATTCGCGCACCTGCCGGCGAGGCGCAAGCTGATCCGCTAGGCGCCGGCCGCGACCCCAATACCTGTCTTCCCCGCGCAGTGCTTACCGCGCCCGCATGACGGGACGCGGCGCGTCAACCGCGCGGCGCGCCCGGGCGTTGCGCAAGGCATGTCCCGCCTTCCCGGGCCAGAGGAGCCGGGCGTGCCGCTGCACCTGGTGCCGCGTGGCGCCCGCGGCCAGCCGTGCTTCTACCGCGCGCGCGACGCGCGCGAGTACCTGCACTGGCTGCGCGCCTGCGCCGAGCGCTTCGAGTGCGCGCTGCACGCCTACGTGCTGATGAGGAATCATGTGCACCTGCTCGTCACACCCGGGCTGAAGCGCGGCGGCTCGCGCCTCGCGCGCGCGCTCGGCGAGCGCTACGCGCGCTACCTCGCCGGGACGCGCGGCCGCGCCGGCCCGCTCTGGGAGGAGCCGTTCGACTGCTCGCCCGTGTACGCGCCGCGGTACCTGCTTTCCTGCATGCGCTACATCGAGGAGAACCCGGTGCGCGCCGGGCTCGCCGCCGACCCCGGCGCGTGGCGCTGGTCGAGCTACGGCGCGAACGCGCTCGGGCGCGACGACCCGCTCGTCACGCCGCACGCGGTCTACTGCGCGCTCGGCCGCACGCCCGAGTTCCGGCGCGCGCGCTACCGGGCGCTGTTCTGGCGGCCGGCCCGCTCAAGGGGTACTGGAAGTTCCGCATCGGGGACTACCGCCTTGTCTGCGAGATTCAAGTCCGAACGCAGGTCGTTCTCGTAGCGGCGATCGGCTCCTCCGATCGTCGCGAGCCAGCGCAGGACCTCGGGCAGCACGCTGCGGCGAAACTCGCCGGCGCGCGCGCTGACATGGCCGAGAGGGAGCCAGCGAACGGTGGCCTGCGGCCCGGCTTTCTCGTGCAGCAAGCGGCTGCAGCGTTCGGGCATCGCGCTGTCCTCGGTGCCGTTCAGCAGGAGCAAGGGGCGCGGCGCGATGCGACCGACGTACTTCAGCGGCTCGAGCGCGGAGAAGAAGACCCCGCCGAGCCAGGCGACGATCGGCCGCGCGGGCCAGGGCATGTCGAGTCTCGCGTGGATGAGGGCACCGAGATCGCCCGCCCCGAAGAGCAGCGCGACCGCCGAGAAGCGCGCTTCCGCGGCCGCTGCGGCGGGAGCGATAAGGGCGCCGAAGCTGCCTGCCGTGAGGACGATCCGCTCGCGATCGATATCGTCCCGCCGCCACAGGTAATCGAGCGCGAGACCGGTCGCCGGCACCGTGTCGAGCGCGGCGCGGCGCAGCGCCGGAAGGGCGCGCACAAGCTCCCAGCGACTCAGGCCGCGCTTCGCCCCCGCGTGAGGATAGTCGAGGGCGAGAACGGCCCAGCCGTCGATCGGCGGCAGCAGCTCTGCGTTCCAGCGGCCGGTGCGCAGGCCGCCGAGGATCACGATCGCGCCGTGCCGGCCTTGCGCGCCGGAGGGCAGCCGCAGATGCCCTTCGACCTCGAGGCCGCGCTGGTCCCTGAGGCGCACATGGACGAGCGAGTAACCCGTGCGGGTCTCGAGCGGAGTCTCAATGACCGCGGCGAGGTCCGCCTTGCTGGCAAGGAGATCCGGCAGGGGGTCGCGCTGCTTGTAGAGCTCGCCCGCCATCCACGCGGCCGTGCAGAGCAGAGCCGGAAGCAGCAGCACGAGCACCGGACCGCGCCAGAGCCGTCGTCGCACGGGAAGGGCTTTCACCGCCGGTTGCGGAACTGCTGCCACACGAGCCACGCGCCCCAGGCGAGCGAGACGAGCATCAGCAGCACGCCGAAGGCGTGCACCCCGCGGCCGATCGGCTGCGCGAGATGCAGCAGGCCGAGATCGCCGAGCGTGTCGATGAAGTCGTGCGCGCCGGTGTCGCCGGTGCGCCCGGTGAGCAGCACGTGCTGCGGCTCCCAGGCGTCGTAGAGGTAGGGCGCCGCGTCCATCACCGCGGCCGCCGCCCACCACAGCATGAGCGATGCGGCGAAGGTGTCGCGGGTCCTGACGAGGAACACGCTGCCGAGGACGAGCGGCAGCGCTACCTGGAAGAGCGAGCCGCCGAGCAGTGTCAGGAACTCGCCGAACGGGCGGAACAGGATGTGGCCGAACTCGTGGAACGGCACGATCACCAGGTGCATGAGCGAGCCGCTCATCTCCCAGTCCGGGACGCTCATCAGCGCGAGCCGCGCGCCGTAGATCGCCGCCGCGGCGAGCAGCGCGGCGCGCGCGTACACGGCGAGCGGCTCGACTTCCTCCGGGAAGTGGAAGAGCAGCCCGCGCAGCCGCGATTCCGGTTTCTCTTCCGCCTCGGGCGGCGCGGGCCGCGGCGCCGCCACCCGCGCCTTCGGGTATTTCTCGAAGATCAGCCCGCAGGCCGGGCACACTGCCTGGCCGCCGGTTTCGGCATCGCACTTCGGGCAATTGCGGTACAGCGCCGCCACGTGCGCAGGATGCCAGAGTTCGAGGCCGGATCGGTAGAATCGCGCCGTGCCGGCGCCCAAGCTCAGGTTCCATCCGCTCACTGCCGCGCGCTGGGACGACCTCGAGGCGCTCTTCGGCCCGCGCGGCGCGAGCGGCGGTTGCTGGTGCATGTGGTTCCGCATCCCGCGCTCGGAGTTCAGGGAGCAGAAAGGCGAGGGGAACCGGAGAGCCTTCCGCAGGATCGTCGCCTCGGGGCGCGTACCCGGGATCCTCGCCTACGAAGGCTCTGCGCCGGTCGGCTGGTGCGCGGTAGAGCCGCGCGAGGCGTATCCGGCGATCGCGAAGCGCTCGCCCGAGGCCGACCGGCCGGTGTGGTCGGTGACCTGCTTCTACGTCGCGCGCAGCCACCGCAGGAAGGGCGTCACCACCGCCTTGCTGCGCACCGCCAAGGCGCACGTGAAGAAGCGGGGCGGCAAGCTCCTCGAGGGCTACCCGGTGCTGCCCAGGTCCGCGCCCTCGACGGCTTTCGCCTACCCGGGGTACCTCTCGGCCTTCGAGCAGGCCGGGTTCAGGGAATGCGCGCGCCACTCGCCGACGCGCCCGATCGTTCGACTCGTTCTCAAATAGGAGACTTCGTCATGGAGATCAAGCGGCACGATCCGAGCCCGATCCTTTCGCAGGCCGTCGAGTACGGGAATACCGTCTATTTGGCCGGGGTGGTGGCGAAGAACCTGAAGGCGGACGTGAAGGCGCAGACGCGGGAGGTGCTGGACGAGATCGACCGGCTGCTCGCGAAGTGCGGGTCGGGAAAGTCGAAGATTTTGTCGGCCACGATCTGGGTGACGGACATCCGCAACCGCGCGCCGATGAACGAGGTGTGGACGGAGTGGGTGGACAAGAAGAACCTGCCGGCGCGGGCGTGCGTGGAGGCGAAGCTCGCGGATCCGAATGCGCTGGTGGAGATCATGGTGGTGGCGGGGAGGTAGGGAGCCAACATGCCGAAGACGGTCCTCATCACCGGCGCCGGCAGCGGCTTCGGCCGCGGCGCCGCGCTTGCGCTCGCCGAGCGCGGCCACAAGGTCATCGCCGGAACGCTGAACGACGCGCAGGCAGCCGGGCTCGCGAAGGCCGGGCCGAAGCTGACGGTGGTCAAGCTCGACATCACCGACGCGAAGGACCTCGCCAGGGTGGACGCCTGGGAGCTCGACGTCTTCGTCGCCAACGCCGCGATCGGGCAGACCGGGCCGCTGTCCCTCATCCCGCTCGAGCGGCTGCGCGCGGTGTTCGAGGTCAACGTCTTCGCCACCTTCGCGGTGACGCAGCGCGTGGCTCTCGCGATGCGCCGCCGGCGCGCCGGACGCATCATCATCATGTCGTCGATCGGCGGGGTGCGGGCGGGCGTCGGCTCCGGGCCCTACACCATGACCAAGCACGCGATCCAGGCTTTCGGCACCGCGCTGCGCGCGGAGCTGCGGCCGTTCAGCGTGGACGTGTGCCTCATCAACCCGGGGCCCTACGCGACCGGCTTCAACGACCGCATGGCGAACGACCCGGGGCCGTGGTTCGACCGCAGGAGCGCCGCGCCCGAGGACGTGGCGGTGATGGACCAGCTCGTGCAGCGCATCACGGTCGGGCAGATGGACCCGGCCGAGGTGGTGAAGCGCTACGTCGAGCTGGTCGAGGCCGGGGAGACCGAGCTCGTCAACTTCGTGCCGCCCGACATCGTCGAGCGCATGTCGAAGTCGATGCCGGCGCGGTGAGGGTCATGCGCCGACGGGGTTGTCGAGTGCGCAGGCAAGCCTACCCCTCCCGGTTCATCTTCTCGCGCCGCGCGACCTCCGCCGGCGTGGGCGGATCCATGGCGTAGTCCCCGGTCTTGACCGCACCGTCGCGCACGTAGCGCGCGATGACGATGCCATTGGGCGACACGCGGCTGGCGGTCAGCCTGAACGCCGCCGCTTTGGCGCCATCGCCGAACAGCTTCTTGCCTCGCCCGAGCACGACCGGGAATGTGAACGTATTGATCTCGTCAACGAGGTTGCTCGCAAGCAGCGTCTGGATCAAGTCGGTGCTGCCTTGCGTGACCAGCGCTGGCCCGTCTTCCCGCTTTAACTTGGCCACATCCGGCGCCGCGTCGCGCAGGGCCACCGAGCCCTTCCAGGTCAGATCGAGGCCGTTCCGGGTCGCAACATACTTTGTGATCGAATTGAAAGCCCTGGCCACGGAATCGTCGGGCCCGCCCTCGGCGTACGGCCAGTGCGCCGCGAAGATCTCGTAGGTCTTGCGCCCGAGCAGCAGGTCGAACGGCCGGCTGAACATCTTGCCGATCTCTTCGCCGAACACCTCGTCCGCCAACGGCGCCACCCAGCCGCCGTGGCCGAACCCGCCGGCGGGATCTTCGTGGGGTCCGCCGGGCGCCTGCATGACGCCGTCCAGTGAAACGAAGGCGCCGACAATCACTTTCCGCATGAGCTACGCAGCAGGGCGTCGTGAGAGATCCAGGCGCGCATAACGTCCGCAGCCACCAGCGCGCGCACGCCGCTGACGTTTGCAAAGCACGGCGTTTCCGCGCGCGTCTGCGTGCGCTGATGGGATGGACTCCTCCCGCTCTTTCAACGGCATCGATGTGCCAAGCTGAGAACTGGTCATTTCAGCTAATTCCAGAGGGGAGGAGTCGTCATGAATGCTACTACCGTTGCGGTTGATCTTGCCAAGAACGTGTTCGAGTTGGTCGTCGCCGATGGCGATTGGAAGATCGTCGAGCGCGCACGGCTGACGCGCACGCAGTTCGAGCGCTGGTTCCAGAACCGGGATGTTCGTTTGGTGATCATGGAGGCTTGCGGCTCGGCGCACTACTGGGGCCGTGTCCTGCGCGCCAGAGGGATCGAGGTCCGGCTGCTGCCGGCGCAGTACGTGCGCGCCTACGTGAAGAGGAACAAGACCGACGCTGCCGATGCGGTCGCGCTGCTGGAGGCTGCGCGAGCGAGCGACATCAAGCCGGTGGCGGTCAAGTCGGTCGAGCAGCTGGCCTTGCAGGCGCTGCGCCGCACCCGCTCGGCTTGGACGGCGGGGCGCACCTCGCGCATCAACATGCTGCGCGGGTTCTGCCGGGAGTTCGGTCTGGAGGTCCCGGTGGGGGCGGTGCGGGGTCTTGCCCAGATGGCGCGGCTGGTTGCCTGTCAGTAGGAATTCAATAATCCCCAGTTGTGGGAATCGAATTTTCCCCACCCATCTTTGAGGAGGAGATCTCAGATGGAAGGGAATCAGTTGTTGTTGGCCGACGCTCTCGGCCCGAGGGC